>ERZ1643246.1284-NODE-1284-length-27857-cov-5.357133_pt1 | contig 27857 bp, 23 predicted proteins | sample MGYA00579265_ERZ1643246 | MGnify/ENA primary metagenome ERZ1643246 (study PRJEB29033, sample SAMEA4952261) | chicken gut metagenome | biome: Broiler Chicken; feature: Gastrointestinal Tract; material: Caecum | place: Ireland | collected 2018 | study: Broiler...
TCTTGCACGCCCGGGGATCACCCCCGCGTGTGCGGGGAAAAGCCGGGGATCGGATCGAAGTAGATGGCCGCGAAGGGATCACCCCCGCGTGTGCGGGGAAAAGATCCTGATACTAAAACTTATCAGTTGTGTAGGAGGATCACCCCCGCGTGTGCGGGGAAAAGTCCCTGCTTTGCGGGCCGGGATGATCGTCCCCGGGATCACCCCCGCGTGTGCGGGGAAAAGACTAAAAAAGGCCCGAAGGTACGCCATTTTTTCCTTTGAGCAGCACACTATTCCTTTAGTTTCTCATAAAGCTGCAGCTCCAATTTGCAGTCCGCCGCCGCCCTGTGGGCGGGAAAACTGAGAAGGGAAAAGTGTTGGAGCAGCGTTTCCAGTTTATAATTTGGCACACCATACACCTTCCGCCTGGCCAGGCTCAGCAGATCCAGGCAGCGGTTGGTCGGGACGGGCTTCTGATTGCGGAAACAGGCAGCCTGGATAAAATCCATGTCAAAGCTGATATGATATCCGACAAGCCTGTGCCGGCCGATAAAGGCAAGAAACTCTTCCAAAGCCTGCTGCGGCGAGACGCCCTCCTTCTGCAGAAGGGAATCGGTGATTCCTGTCAACGAAACAATCTGCTGTGGAAGACTCCGATCGATCCGAACAAGGCGGGAGAACGTTTCAACCGGCCGGAAGCCTTCTGCCAAAACAGCTCCGTATTCAATAATCTGGTCTTTTGCGGCGTTCAGGCCCGTTGTCTCCACATCGATCACGGCGATCCGCTCCGCATGACCTGCCACCGCTTGTCTTCTTCGCGCCATCTGCCCTTTGGCCGCGTTGCTGAACCCGGGTTTCAGACCTTCCTGAGGGGAAGCGGCTCCGGGCAGCGGACGCTTCATCAGCGTTATGCCGTCAAAATCCACCGGAGTCCAATTTGAATTGTGGACCCGGAACATCATTTTCTGTTCCCCGTTTGCGGAATAAACCATCGTCGCCCGTCCGTTTTTCAAATGTGCACAGACACGGTTCCACAGCTCCTCTCTGACACGCCCGGAAACGGTTCCCACATAAACGCCTGTGTTGATTTCGCAAAGCCATTTTGACAGATCCCCGCGCAATTTCGGCGGGCAATCCGTGAGACTGATTACAACAATCGCTCATCCCTCCTCCCAGGCGTAGTTGACCGCATTGTCCACCGTGCCGATGCGATTGTCCCACAGATAAACCGCTTCCTCCTGCTCCGTTTTTTCCTCCGGAGCCAAAAGCCAGCGAATATCATGCACCATCCGCTCAAGAATCCGGGCGCTCACCATCGCGTCCCTGACCCGCCGCCGGACAACGGCAGGCAGGTCCTCCGGGTTCTCGGCAGCCACCTGAAATGCAATCGGAATGGTGACCTCCGCCTTGTAAAGATCGGCAATATCATAGACAAAGGAACACTCGTGGCCGACATGGATAAATCCGAGCCCCGGCGAGCATCCCAGCGCGACGATCACCGCGTGGGCCAGCCCGTACAGGCAGGCATGCCCCGCCGACAGCGCCTGGTTCACACTGTCCCCTGCTGAAAAATCATCCGGTTTGTAGACACGCCCGTTCCACTGCACGCCCGTCTCCTTCGCAGCCTTTTGATACGCGCTTCGGACACGGCTTCCCTCCCGTCCGCGCAGCTGCTGCGTTGTAAGATGCGCCACATCCTCTTCGGGGAATCGAAGCTGATACATTCTTCGCACCACATCCAGATGCTTCCTTGTGTTGCTGACAAGCTCAGCCTGTCTTTCCAATAATCTTGAGCGCGTTGTGAGCGGTCTGCCGTGGGCGTAATAGCGGACGCCGTGCTCCCCCACCCAGACGGCGCCCACACCGGCATCCCCCATCAGCTCCATGGCGCGGTGCGTCACACGGGTTCCCGGCCCAAGAAGAAGGACAGACACGGCGGCAGCCGGCACATGGACAACGCCGGTGTCATCCGTGACGGTGATCGCTCCATCCTGACGCCCCAGCGTGCAGTGTTCCAAATACAGAAACGTCATGCGATCCTTGATCTGAGGAAGCGCCTGAAGCTCCGGCCGAACGATTCCGGGCTGATCTCCCATCACCGGCCTCCTTTCACGCGCATGACAGTCAAAAGGCCAAGGCCGTATGCCTTTCCGCGCCCGATTCCGCCGGTCAGCGCGCCGCAGAACAAATCCGGGTCGCTCACACGCAGCGTCCCCTCATATGTCACGGCAAGAAGCGAAACCCGCTGCCTATCGCTCCCCTTTCGGAACTGGAGCCATTTCGACGAGACGACGGAAAAACGGCCCGGTTCCAGAGAAAACCCGTATTTTCCGGCACGCTCCGACAGCCATCTCTCCTGATGCTCCGCCGTGATATGGGCGAACACCTTTCCGCGTTCCCTCTGCGCACCGGGCCGGGAACGGCTCACCGTGGGATTCGCGGTCAGACGAAACTGCCAGACGCTCCCCGCCTCAACGCGCCGCAGGAGCTGCGTGTAGTCCTTCGTCTCCATCACGGGTTCTCTGTCCCGCGGGCCAAACTGGGCGGCGATGGAGGCGAGCGCAGGAACTTCCCCGCTCACAATCAGCAGATAGAGTTTTCCGCCGAGCCGATCCAGACGCCACAGCGCCCGGCGCCGTTCTCCCGAAAATGCGCTCTCCACCGCGCCGTGCAGCTTCTGGGGAGAGACAAGCGCCTGCATGGTGCTGCGCAGGGAATCATCCAGCTCTACTCTTGAGAGATACATGCCCTGTCACCTCCATTCCGAAAAGGGATCGTGCTCTGTTTCCGGCTGCGCGTCCCCGGGGCAGTCCGCCCTGTATTCGCGCACGGGGCGGAAACCATAACGGCGATGCACAGGGCTGAAGGAGATCGGCTGATCCCGGACGGGAACACCCGCTTCCTGCGGGCCGGCATCCGCGACAATACGGCAGGAAGATCCGCTCCGCTTTCTCCATGCCGGCACAAGGGAAGGCTCGATGCGCAGCGTTTCGAGCAGCTCCGTCTGCCGGATGCCGAGGCAAAGCGGCTGTGTGGGCGGGCAGGAACGCCGGCCCAGGAACAGAGGAAACGCCGGGCTGCGCAGAGCGCTTTCCAGACGCTGCAAAAGGCGTTCATCCCCGCTCTCCAGCCCCACAAGGAAGACGGCGTCCGTGAGATAATGCCGCCGCGTCACATAGGGAGCAGACGGCGCTTTCCCCGCCGCCCGCGCTTTTGCCGCCTGCTGCGGGGTTGGGTTGTTCGCCGTGTGGAAGTCCACGAGGAGACCACCCTCCTGATCCACCCGCACGGCAAAGCGCAGGGCGCCCAATTCCCGCATGCCCTCCTCGTCGTCACGGCGCAGGCCAAGCGCGGCGGCCAACAGGCCGAGGACACCGCTTTTCGTCGGCTCGCGGTTTGTTTTTCGGATCTCAAACTTGGAATCGACTCCCCAGGCCTGCAGGGGAGCCGCGAGACGCAGAAGCAGCGTAGCCATCAGTCCACCTCGACCGCGCCGAGCCTGCAGCAGACCGCATGTTCCAGAGCGTTCAGAAGATCGTTCATGGTCGTGGGGACGGCGGAGAGCCCTTCCAGGCCCTTTCCGATGACAAAGGCTTCCGCCGGTTCCCCTGTGTAATTTGCGTAGATCTGTTCGGCATAGGCCGCCAGCCTTCCGGCGGAGGGAGCCGCAAAGCCGTCCGCGGAAGGTGGAACCGCCTTTTCAAACGCACCGCAGAAGTTGACCGGCTGATCCTCCCGTACCGTGAGATAGACAGCGTCCGGGAGCGTGCGGTTTGCAAAGGTGTTTTGCCTGCCCGTGGGCATGGAGCACAGGAAGGCCTGTGCAAAGGCGCGCACGACGGCGGGCGTCTGCTCCAACCCGAGATGACCGGCAAGCTCCATCACATTCACGGTGGCGTAGCGGTACAGCGTGGAGGAATTGAACTCCACCGTTCCGAGATGGCCCGCGCCCGCGCTATCCTCAGGCGCGCAGTCGTCCACGGCGGTAAAATAGTCATATTCATTTTGGACGGCGTGGGTTGAAATGCTGTGCGCCACTTGAGCGGCCGCATCGTAATTCAGCGAAGGATCGCTCGCCACCATGCGCCCAAACAGCGCCATATCCACGGAGGGCATGTCTTTCAGCGCCTTTTTGTATTCCTTCTTGTCCTCGCAGCCTTCCACCGCAAGCCGTGCCAAAGCGGCCGCCTGCGCCTTGCTCATAAAGAACAGGGCTTCGGTTCCCTTGTCCTCGGATTTGATGTTCAGGCCCGCATTTGCCAGGGCCTTCATCGCCATGGCGGAGGCATCCTGTTCCGGCGCGAGGGCGGAGATTTCACCGGCGACGAGCGCAACAATTTTTTTCGTCCGCGTGCCGAGCTGTTCCTCCGAAAGCAGCGTCCTGAACATCAGCCGCATGGCGCGCTTCCACGCCTGGGAGGACACACGCGCGCGGGTTACGCCGCCATAGACCGCCGTTTTGGGGCTTCCGGTATCATCGCGGTTGATGCAGTTCGGCGGCACCGTCTGCAGCACGTGAATATCAATGTACAATCTCTTCTGATTCATTCCTGCTTCCCTTCCCCTTCTTTTGTCTGATCGTTCGTCTGCCCATCATCCGCCGGCGCCCGGTAGTAGTCCTGTCCCCAGCGAAGGCGCACACGCTGCGACGAAGTCTGAAACTGAAGATCATACAGATCCGACGCAAGGCCCACATAATCAAGGGGGATTCCCCCGCTGCGCAAGAGCTGGATCATCCCGCGCAGGTGCTGCGCCGCCTCCTGCATCGACGCCGCGCTTGTCAGCGCCTGGAACCGCCGCAAAACGGGGGCATCCTGAGGATCCTCCCCCGGCTTGACCAGCAGACGCACCGCACGCCCGAGAGACTGACCGTCCCGGTGCATGGGTTCCCGTCCCGGATCCCGGCCCTGCTGGTGCAGGGCGAATAAGGTAACCGCCAGGTAGACGGCCAACTCCGCTTTTGTCGGCACACCGCTTTCGCTCTCAAGCTCCGGCGGAAATTCCAAAAGGAATTCCCCCCACAATTCCGGCAGTTCCCCCGGCACACGTCCCACGCCGCGCCGCAAGTTGGCAAGAGCCGCCTTTTGCCGGTGCTCCGGCAGATGCTGCAGCCGAAACAGGCGGGCTGCCGTATCCCGCTGCACCAGTTCTCTCTCCGTTTGTCCTGTCATGCCGTTCCTCCCTTCCCGTAAATCACGGCAATCCGGCTGAGAAACGCATTGTACGCTTCCGGCGCGGAATAATGCCGTTTGATGCTTGTTTCGTTTTTGCCCTTTTTCGATCGATCTTCGATGGAGCGTCCAATCAGGGCTCTCGTCCCCGCCTCCCGCACCAATTCCTCGCCAAAGCGGCGGGCAAGCTGTGCGGCTTGATTTCGCCATTGGAGAATTTTGTTCTCCTTCTCCTCTTCTCCCTGCAGGGGATCGATTGTGCGCAGCCACTCGCGGAACGGCTGATCGACGCGGAAATAGAATTGCTCCTTCGCTTTGCCCGCTTCGGCCTTCTGGCTGCCGTCCTTGTCCCGTCCTGCCGCGATTGCGAGGTCGCAGGCCAGCCAGCCGACGGCTTCCGCCAGGCTTTCGCAACGCGCAATCTCCTCCTGAATGCTCTTTCTCCAGCTCTTTCCGACGTCCTCGAGCAGATCGGCGTGGAAGGAAAGTTCATCGGCAAACGTATCGGTCACAAAAAAATCCTTGTCCCCGTATTCCACGCCTGTGATGCGGAACCGCACGAGAGAGCCGCGGTCAAGCAGATGGATTCCCGGATGCTGCAAACGGGAAATCCACCGGACCACGCCCGGCGCATGGATCCCGTTTTCCTGCATGAAGACGGCAGGGAATTCTCTCCAAAACTGCTTTCCGGGATCGTGGCGCTTCGGCAGGAACACGAGCGGTGCGTTCCTGCTCCGCTGCACGCCTCTCCAAACGGTCATCTGCTCGCAATAGGCATACTCCGGCGAAAAGAAGTCTCCGCCCAGAAGGGAATAGCCCGTCACGCGATCGTTTTCCCTGTGAAGGAAAATGCGCCTGGACTGCAGCGTGAGCAGCGCAGCCGGATGATCCGGCTGCGGGATCTCCGTGCGCTCCCCGCTTCGGGGCGTCTCCAGCTCCCAACAGGGAACCCCTTCTCCCCATTTCTCCACGCCGTCTTTCAGGAGCGTGAGGTTGAGCAGCAGCGTTTCAAACAGATTGGAACCAACCGCCTGGATCGGCCCCAGCTTTCCCAGCCATCCCGCGCCAACCGACGGCGCGCCCTTTGTTTTGGGCTTGGAGGACGTGTCGTCATAGCCGTTCAGATACATAAGCCACCGCGCCGCCTGCGCGTAGCTCATTCCGCTCTTCTCCTCCCCGGAACAGGGCGGAAACAAGCGGATTTTGTTTCCGCTCTCGGAGAGTTCTCCGTTGAGCTTTGCTGCCGAATATTCCGTTCCGATTTTTGCCTGCGGCACCTGCCAGAACGGGCGTTCCGGATGAAACAGCCAGAACCGCTCCCGCCACGTTTTCAGGTACTGCTGCAGGGGTTCCGCCGGAAACCGGCCCAAACGCCAGAGTTTGCCCCAGCGGACGATGGCATCCTCCTCCTGCCGGAACGGCGCAGGCGCTCCCGTTCCATCCACGCGCTGAAACACCGTCTGCAGGACGGCAAGCAGCAGCCGCAGCACCGCAACGTCCTGCGCCGGAAGCTCGCCCGCCAAATCGGCTGCTTCGTGGGCATGCAGGAGAGCGTCCGTGAGGGAAACCTCCCGCACGGAGCAATCGGGAAACCGTATGCGAATCCAGGGCTCTTCCAGCAGGTTAAATTCTGTTTCTTTCATTGTGTTCCACCCCTTCCACCGTCAAGCCGTCTTCACGGCTGTAGCGCAGTCCTGTCTGCGCCAGAGATGCGGTGAGATCCTCATCCAGCAGCAGGACCAGCTCGCCCCTGAGCAGGGGAGCTTCCTGCCACCGCATCAGAAACCGCCTGTTGACATCCTCAAGCTCCCGAATGACGCGATCGATCCGCCATTTTCTGCTGAACACGCCGGGCAGACGAAGCTTCTGGCGCGCAATCCGCCTCGCTTCCTCCCGAGAGGGCGGGCGATCCGCCGCCACGGAAGCGCCTCCCTCCTGCCATGGCAGGAAATGGACGGTTCCCGTTTTGCCCCGCACCATCACAAGCACATCGATCGAGGGATCGCCGTCGCGCACGGCTGCCTGCGCGGCCGTCTCCGAAACGGCCGCCGTCTCCCGCATCCAGTCGTCCAGCGTGTCCGGCCCGAAAACGGAACTTCCCTGACGCGGCGGCAGGATGACAAACGCGCCGGCCCTGTTTTCCATCTCCTTCTGCCTGAGCTCAAACACTTCCCTGGCCCGCAGGCTTTCCTCGCTCTCCGGGAGGCAATCCTCCGTTTCCCAGCCATAGACATCCTGCACAAGGCGGGGGATATCCTCCGGCAGGCTCACATGATCCGGCAGCAGGCGTTCCGTTCTCCACAGAAGCCATGCGCCGTAAACGGCGAGACTGCCCTCGTCCTGCCGGCCGTCCGGCGGCTTCATCACGACGCAGACGGCTTCCCGCAGGCCCTCGGGGCGATCGGTTCTCGCGTGCCGGTGCAGACGGCCGACACGCTGCAGCAGAAGGTCCATCGGGCAGAGCTCCGTGAGCAGCAGATCGAAATCCAGATCCAGTGACTGCTCCATCACCTGTGTGCCGACGACGATCAGCCCGTCGCGCTGCTTCCGGGTGGAAGTCTTCCCCACCCGCATGAGGAGCGCGTTCTCGATCGCCGCGCGATCCGGCTGCACAAACTGGGCATGGAACAGGACAACCTCCTTATCCGGCAGGCAATCGCGCAGGGAGGAGGCCAGCCGCTGCGCTTTTCTAACGGTGTTGACCACCACACCGGCGCAGCCGCCGCAGCGCAGCCGCTCCCGGAGAATTGCGGGGACATCCGTCTCCGCGGCAAAGCGAATCTGCACGCCCCGGCCGCCGCCCTCCCGGACAACCGCGCGCTGTTTCGCCTCCCCGCCGCTTGTCCAGGTGAGAAGGGGATAAGAACGGCAGGTTTTCCACGGTGCATCCGGCTGCTGTTTCCCGAGGTACGCCTCCACAAGCTCGCTGCGGCGCCTGGCCGGAAGCGTGGCGGAGAGCAGGATGACCGGCACGCGGTACCGCCCCAACCAGGCCAGCGCGCGGTCGAGATACCGGTTCATGTAAGCATCGTAAGCATGGCACTCGTCCACGACAACGACCTTGCCCGCCAGGCCGAGGTGGCGCAGCATCAGATGCTTCTGCCGGAGGGCGGCCAGCAGAATCTGATCCACCGTGCCGACAACAAAATTGGCCAGGAGCGCCTGCTTGTTTCCCTGAAACCAGCTGTGCACCAAAAGCCCGCCGTCTTCCCCGTCCTGCGTCACGGCGCTGCCTTCCATCAGCCGGCAATACGATTCGTTGAGCGCGGCCATGCCGTGCGCAAGCCGGATGGAGTGCACCGTCTCCTCCGACTGCATCAGAGACCACTTTTCCAGGCGGGGAAACATCCCGTTTGCCGTCGCCTGTGTGGGGAGGCCGAACATCAGGCCGCCTGCCCCGAACCTGGCGGAGAAAAGTTCCGCCGCAGCCAGGGCGGCTTCCGTTTTTCCCACACCCATCTGCGCCTCCAGAATCAATAGCCCGGGTGTCTCCATCTGCGACGCCGTGTCCATCACAGCCCGCTGAACCGCATTCGGCGCAAAGCCAAAGCGGAGACGAAAGGCCTCCTCCCCCATGCTCCGCACCTGTCCCTCCCAGGGAAAGGTCAGGCGGAGCAGCTCCCAGGCGCGCCGGGCGCGTTCGGGGCAGGCCGATTCCTCCCCCGTTTCGGAAACCGGAAGAAGCGGAAAATAGTATGGGTTGCTGGCAATCCAATCCGCCATGATGAGCAGGCCGGTCAAAAGCAGCAAGGCCGGAAGCGGCAGATCCGGCAGGTCTTCCTGCGTGAGGCCGCTCTGCCGCAGCGCCTCCCCGTAAAACGTTTTCCAGGCGGCGCGCCAAAAGGACGAAGGCCCTTTGCCCCAATAGTTGGCGGGGTACTCCTCGAGCTGGTCGGCGACATAGTCGTCGAGACTGTTTTCCTGCGGTTTTCCGTGATGGGCGCCCACCGTGGAGGCCAATCCCTCCGGACAGCCAAGCGAGAGCAGAATCGCTTCCCCGGCACGGGCGTGGGGCGTTTTCCCCGGATAAAGGAAAGAGGCGGGGAGGGGGCACACGGCTTCCAGACGGGTTCGCGCCTCCGGCAGCCCCAGAAGGATCCGGCTTTGGAACAAGGCGGATGCCTTTCCGATGTCATGCACCGCCCCCAGAAAGACGGCAAGAGCGGAAAGCGTTTCTTCCTCCAGCTGCATGGCCGTTCTCACGGAAGGCGGGAGCCACCGCTGCACCAGAAGGCGCATCATTTCTGCCGTATCCCGCAAGTGCATCCAAAGCGGCAGCCACAGCTCTTCCCCGCCCGATCCGCTTTTCCCGGCAAGCAGCTTCTCCTTTCTGTATTCCGTCCCAATCACTTCCTTTTCGCCACTTCTGACTTGTTTTCCCAATTATAGCATAGAAACGGACAATTTTTTCAAAAATTTTTTTTTTCAGTTCATTTTTTGCAGAAAAAGCTCATCGATTCCTTTGCAATTCTTACAATCCGGGGCGAACTGCTCCCCCGGGCGCCAAAGTCTGCTCCAGCGGTCCTCCCCTTTCAGCAGAACCGCAGCTGCTCTTCGCGGCAGGACTTCCCTTCGCGCTCGTACACCCTGTCCTCCGGCAGGATGCGGCCACCCCTTCCGCCCGGGGCAGAGCGAAACACAGGCAGCAGGCGGGCGCGGGACACAATCCACGGGTGCGCCTGCGGAACAAGAACAGGCATCCGCTGCAGCCCGGAAAAGCGGCGCGGATGCCTGTTTTATGCCCGAAACAGAGGTGCCGGGCAGTGGTTCTTTATTACGGGATCAGCGTGACGGCCGTATCCTCGAACGGTTTCTCGTGGAAAACAAAACGCCACTCCACCTCTTCCACCGGCTCAAAGTGGAGCGAGGAACAGGCCGCATGCAGCCCGCCCTGCCCGCCCGGGCTGCAGACAATGGCGGTTGGACCGTCCGCGCCGCCGATGATGCCCAGCACCATGGCGCACGAGGAGGCCGCCGGCTGACCGGGCGCGGGAGGCGCCTGTCTGGGCCGGTCGCCGTCGTCACAGTCCGCAAGGCTCACCACCCCGTCCGGCAGTTCCGGCGTGACGGTGTACGTCATGGCCACATAATGGCCGGGATGCTCCATCCCTGTTTCCGGCATCCGGCTCCAGTCCATCGTCTGGGCTTCATATTCCTGCACGGTGAGGCAATGCGGCGCACCGCCATAGGAAAAGGAAACGGTATCGCCCGGACGGTGCACCCGAAAATGGGGGCCGGGAACGGGAACCCTGTCCTGGGAGAGGGTGAGGGAAAGTCTGCGGAGCTCCGGCCTGCGTTTGGTCGCCCAGGGGTAGGCGCACCGCCAGATCATCCACCCGGACTCCGGATTCAGCTCATAATGCGCCAAAACCTGTTCCGCCTCATCCCCGTCAGAAGATCCGGCGGACAAGCCGGGGATCCAGGAAATGCCGCAGCCGCTGTGCGGGGACAGCTCTCGCCCGTTCACACGCGGAACTGCGTGAAAATCCAGATGCAGCGGATTCTCGAGATCGATCTGCATGCTCTGCTCCTGCGTAAAATCCCGCTCGCCTTCGTTCTCCGGGGTCAGATCCCACTTCTCCAGGAACGCCCGGATGGCGGACGGCGCGGCCTGCATGCAGAAATCCACCACCAGCCCTTTGGCGCACAGATAGACGGAGGGAATGATCCAGTGGTGACCGGCCCAGTCGAATTCCTTTCGGACGCTCAGCTCCCGGCCGGCCCTCCCGCTGGCGGAACGGCTCCAAAAATTGCTGCCATAATAGACTTTCCACGGCGCAGGCCGGCGCGGTGCACCCGGATTCATCTCCGGGTCATAGTATTCCTCCTGGTAGCGGAGTTTGCCGGGATCGAACGCGCGCTGCAGATCCCGGAGATACCGCCACGGGTCCTCCATGGGCGTGAGGCCGGTCCGCCGGGCGATCCGGTCCAGGGCCGTTTTCTGCTCCTCCGTGCGCGGTGCATCCGCCAGAAACGCCTGAAACTGCTCCGGCGTCCACTGCCAGGCCTGCTCGAGGGCGGCGCTGTCGCCGCAGGCAAGCAGCAGGCGCAGAAAGTCGGAAAAATTTTGCGCCACGGGATGGACATAGTGCGGCGCGGGATTCATGGGGCTGACGGCGAACACCATCTCGCCAAAGCCGCGGACCCGGCAGAAATGAATGCCGTCCACACCGGCCCAGCCAATGATCCTGGCCCCCTTCGGCGTGCAGAAATAGGTCTCGTTTTCGTCTCGCCGCTCCAGCCCCAGAGGGGCCAGATCGATGCCATACGTGAAGAATTTCGAACAGGTCAGTTCCATCTTTGTCTCCTCCCGTTATATAGGCTGCCGGGACGGCGACGCATACCGCTCCGCCCGGTGAGCCCTGCTCCGCCCGGACGCCGCTGCCCTTCGCATTCGAAAAGGGCGGGCCTGCCCCTCACGGGCACCGGACCGGAATGCAGATCTCCGTTAAAAATTTCTCGGTGTCGTTCGTAATGCCGTAGCCGATGGGCGCGATCTCACATGAAAGGCCTGCGATCTGCATCCCCTCCTGCGCAATCCGGGTGAGCAGCCTGCGGTACTGCGCCGGGGGCATCCGTGTGGCTGCCCTGAAACCGCAGCCGCATGCAGAGCGTTTCCGGCAGGGTGAGCGTTTCGCCGGTGTAAAGGCAATCGGGTTCAAGCCGCCGCAGCGTATGGGCAGAATGGTGCAGGCAGACAACGGGACCTCGTTTACCAATTGTAGTTTTATTTTACTGCCATAAAGAAAAACCTGCGGAATCCAAGAACAACCTTACCGTTATGCATAATCGGATACAGTCCCTTTGCGCGTTCCATGATTTCCGCTTCAAATTCCGCACCTTTTTCTACTCCGAGATAGTCGAGGTATGGGCGAAGACGTGTGCCCTTCACCCAATCCACAAGCGCCTTGTGGCTGGGCATTGTGTGGTAATACTTGACCTCCCACATATCAAAGGCAGAAGAACATCTCGAAAGGATATTATAATATTCGGGAGGCGTCAGGATTTCGTTTGGCTGAAGCTTGACGCCGGACAATCCCCATTTCGACTCGTTTGCCACTTCACGGATAAGACGGAACAATGGCTCTTCCCCATTCATCGGCACTTGCACGGCGAGAATGCCGCCGTCATTTAGCCTTTCCATAAGGGACGGAATCAGGGTATCGTGGTTGGGTATCCATTGAAGGCAAGCATTGGAAAACAGCAGGTCGTATGTTTTGTCAAGCGACAAAGCATCACAAAGGCGAAAATCAATGTCGGGATGCTCACTTTTCGCTTTTTCTATCATATTCGGGGAGTTATCTATGCCAAGAATGGCTGCATCGGTAAAAATATCCCGCAGCACCTTTGTGCTGTTGCCGGGACCACATCCGATGTCAACGATAGTTTTTGGATTGTTTTTGATACGCACAGCTAAGTCAACGGCAGGCTGTGTGCGTTCGTTTTTGAATTTTAAGTATTGTGTAGAATTCCAATCTGCCATATTTCCCACTCCAAAAAGTTAGATTTATATTTTTGATATAAGCCCCATCGGACAGGGAGCAAGAGAAAAAGAGACAAAAACAGAAGGATGGGCCCTCATAGGGTATGGGTAAGCTGCGGCACCGGCAAACCCAAAAAGGGCCTCCGCCTCTCACGAGTAAAAGTATAACACAGGATATGCGGTATCGGCAATCCCCCCGCTTCATAATGCCGCAGGCAGCCGGCGCTGATGTGAAGCAATCCGGACACTTCCCCTAAGCGGAAAAAGGGGATTCTGCCCCATGGCTTACCTCTCCGCCGGCACGGGCCCGGCGCGCCGCCGGATCAAGGCAAAGGCAATGAGGCAGATGACGACAGAAAACAGGGAGCCTGCCGCCGTAGCCAGGCCCATCGGGAACAGCGTTTCCGGGAAAAGCTGCGAGGTCGCGTAGACGCCGGGGACTCGGACCAGGGCGATGGCAAGGATGTTGTGCAAAAACGACAGGCCGGATTTTCTGCAGGCGCAGAAATAGCCGCTGAAGCTGAAATGAATGCCGGCAAAGATACAATCGAAAATATATCCGCGGATATACTGGCTCCCGAAACGGACAACCTCCGCGCCGTCCACCGTGCCCGGATCGGTGAACAGCGCGACAATCGATTCCGCCGTAAACTGGACCGCAACGGAAGCGAGGACGCCGAATCCCACGGCAAGCATTACGGCATAGCGCAGCATTCGGATGGCCCGATCCGGCTTCCCGGCGCCGATATTCTGTGCGCCCAGCGCGGAAACGGTGGACAGCATGGAGGACGGGATCAGGAAGAGAAAGCTGATCACTTTCTCCACAATGCCGACCGCCGCCGCGTCGTTCAGGCCGCGCTGATTCGCGATGATCGTGATGATGATAAAGGCGATTTGGATGAGCCCGTCCTGAAACGCAATGGGGATACCGACCTTCAAGATCTTCGCCATCACCGGGCGCTGCGGCCGGAAGTCGCCCTTGTGCAGGACGATGCTCTTCCGCTTCAAAATCACCGCGAGGGAAACCGCCACGCTGACGGCCTGGGAGAGCGTGGTGCCAAGCGCCGCGCCCGCCGGGCCCAGCCCCAGGGCGCCGATGAACAGATAGTCCAGCACGATGTTGGCGGCGCAGGCCACGGCGATGAAGTACATCGGGCTTTTGCTGTCGCCCAGGCCGCGGAAAACAGAGCTGATGATGTTGTAGGCCGTAATAAACGGAATCCCGATAAAGCAGATGGTCAAATAGGAGATCGTCCCGCCCACGGCGTCCGCCGGTGTGGACATAACCGAAACAACGGGAGAGACGAAACAGAGCAGGGCAGCCGTCAGCGCGACGGAAACCGTCAGGAACAGGATCGCTGTGTTCCCGATGTTCCGCGCGGCCTGTTTTCGATCTCCCGCCCCGACTGCCTGGCCGATGCTGACGGTTGTGCCCATCGCCAGGCCCACGATCATCACCGTTATCATGTGCATCACCTGGGAGCCGATGGAAACGGCCGTTGTGCTGGCCACGCCCTCAAACTGCCCGATGATAAACAGGTCCGCCATGCCGTAGAGCGTTTGCAGGAAGTATGAGAGCAGATACGGCAGCGAGAAAAAGACGACATTTTTGAACACACTGCCGGTTGTAAGGTTTTTTTCCATATTGCTGCATCCTTCTTTTTCGCGGAATTGCCTTTCTTTATTATAAAGTCTGCAACAGCCGCAGAGTCAAGAACTTTTTCGTTTGCCCTCGACAATAAATGATAGCAGATGTCAAGAAAGCTCCGCCCAACCTTGACAAAAGCTATCCGTTCCGCTACTATCATTTGTAGTGTTTCATTAAATCAATATCTGGAAAGACGCTGTGGAGCGATTCCTGTGTTTTCTTCATTTGCTCCATGAGCCTAACCTGTCTTCCGCACCACTCCAAAGGCGGAAGAAGGCAGACAAACAATCTTTGTAAGGAGGAAACCAAGATGGACGCCATTTGGCGTGACCTCTATCAGACGGCAAGGGACGCCATTCACCCGCGTGTCCTATCCCGTTTCGCAGAAGCGGGCGGTGTGGCCGCTGCGGTTGAATCCGCTTCAGGTAAAATTTATGTGGGCGTCTGTGTCGACACCGCCTGTTCGCTGGGGATATGCGCGGAACGCAATGCCATCTTTCACATGATCACAAACGGCGAAAGCCAGATCCTCCGTGTGATTGCCGTGAACCAGAGCGGAAAGGGTATGCCGCCCTGCGGCGCCTGCCGGGAGCTGATGACGCAGCTTATGCCGGACAAGTATGCGTCCATTGAAATCATGCTGGATTATGAAAACGGGAAAATCGGCACATTGGGAAGCCTGACCCCGGAATGGTGGATATGACAAACCCACGTTTTGTCTCCCGACGGGGCTACGGAGACAGGCAAACCCGCTAACGGCCGGGATGAACGGCATCGTTCCCGCGCCGCTGTTGAGCGCGCCGCCTGCCTTTGCGAAGGGAACAAAACAGGCGGGAAGCCTTCACCGGCTTCCCGCCTGTTTTGTTTGAGTGCAAATGCCATGATAAGCAAGGGGAATCCTGCCGCACGGAAGGACATTGCCCGTCTCCCATTCACGCCCTCCCTCCCGGGGGCCGGGAGCAGAGGAAGACATGCCAACGCACCGCCGCACGCCTGTGAAACGCTTCAAAAAAGGCTTGTCCGCTGCCGCACCGGATGATTTTTCCTTTTGCTTTCTTCCCTTATCAGATCCCGAAAAGCCGCATCACCGCCGGCTTTTGGGCTTTCTTTCCCTGCGCTTTATCCGTTCTTCACAATGTGCGCCACAAGGCGGAGGTTATGTTCCACCAATTCGCTTTTCGCGGTTTTGTCGCCGCGGCAAAGCCGGGCCAGGCACGCCCGCTCCTCGGCAGCCGTCAGCGGGCGCGGGAACGAACCGGAACCCGTCACATGCAGGACGAGAAAGAAAAAACCGGAAAGCATACAGGACAAAAGAGCCGTCAGCATGGCAGCATCCCTCCGCACTTGATTCCGGGTCTCCCCGGTGATACCTCCATCCTATGCGGCCCCCGGCTTGTTTGGTGCCAGTCCCGCAAAATGTTCCTGCCAAACGGGCCTGCCGCGAGCCGCCCGTTTTCGCAGAACAGGAGGCAGATTACCCAAATAGATAAGACCTCTTTTTGTCCTTGTCAATAGGCTTTGCGGGAAAGCGGGAGGACACTGGAAAGCATTTGCCATTCAGCAGATATAAGAAAACAGAGATATGAAGAAAATCGTTACCGCTCTTTAGTCGTCCGCTGCATTGGGGATTCTGTTTTTTCCTTCAAAATGTAAACCGGACGCTTTTTTGTTTCCAAATATGTCTTTGCAAGATATTGACCGAGAATTCCCATGCAAAAAAGCTGGACGCCTCCTAAGAACAACATGAGGGAAACCATAGAGGGCCAGCCGCTGACCGGATCTCCGAAAAGAAGCGTTCTTCCAATGATATACAGCATTAAGATAAAGGCAATGATACAGGAAAGAATGCCGACAATCGAAGCAATCGCCAACGGTGCGGTGGAGAACGCAAGAATTCCCTGAATTGAATATTTAAACAGCTTCCAAAAAGACCACTTTGTCTCTCCTGCAATGCGCTGAACATTTTGGAACGGAATCCATTTTGTGCGAAATCCAACCCACCCAAAAATACCTTTGGAAAATCGGTTCACTTCTTTCATGGATAAAATGGCGTCCACCATCTGGCGTTTCATCAAACGAAAATCACGGGCCCCGTCTACAATTTCGGTGTCAGAGATTCGATTGATCAAACGATAAAACAAGCGTGCAAAGAAGCTGCGGATGGGAGGTTCCCCCTCTCGCGTCACACGGCGCGTGGCAGCACAATCAAATGTCCCATTTTGAAGGTCCGCATACATTTCCGGTAACAAAGCGGGAGGGTCCTGCATATCTGCATCCATTACGGCGACATAGTCTCCACACGCATGTTCCAAACCTGCATACATGGCTGCTTCTTTTCCAAAATTTCGGGAAAATGAAAGATACCTTACTCGTTTATCCTCTGCCGCATAGGAACGCAGAAGATTCAACGTCCCATCCTGAGAACCGTCATCCACAAAGAGAAATTCAAAAGCAAGGTTCGATTCGGTTTGCTGCATCTGCTCCGTCACACGATAAATTTCCGCAATAAAATACGGCAATGCTGATTCCTCATTGTAGCAAGGAACAATAATTGAAAGGACTGGCATAAATCAATTGCTCTCCTCATTCATTTTGCAATATCAGTAAGATAATCTGTTACATACTTCCCTGTATCAAAATACTTGGTTTCCCCATTTCTTGTAGTGGAAAGCAAGATTCTGCAATGATTCAGGGAATCTTTCGGGAGTTGATCTAATTCAGCTTTGGCCAACACACCGGAATGAGAATAATCAGTCCCATCCGGGAATGCAGGACTTAAATCTGCACGACTCTGTGTGCCGCTGGACAGAGAGTAAAGCGTATTGTTGTCTTCATCCCAGAGATGCACAGCGGGCAAAACATAAGAAGAATTGCATTGCCATTCCAAGACCCAACCGCTGATTGTTAGAACATTTTCTTCACAAGCTATAGTATCTATATATCCGTTTAACTGAGCGCTTGTTTCCGGTATACTATCCATCTCAAATTTATTTACATCAGCTTCCATTTCTTCAGAAGCAAAATAATCATCAGGTGCTAATTTTACAACTATTAGGTCATCTAATTCCTGCACACATCCCTCCAGCGGAAAAGCCGACATATTATTCGCTATTTTTCTTGCCTCAATAATTTGTTCTGCATTGGCTCCTCGAATAATGATCCCCTGTGATTTCATATATTCCGTAACCCAAGTAGTTAAATTTGTATAATGAGGAATATCTCCAAAGTAAAACTCAAACACTGATACATTTAGTGCTTCTGCATTAACCATCGCACCATTGGTATGGGGCGGTAAATAACCAATAAATGCAACTGGTTTAGAAGATCCTCCTGTTGCTTGAATAATTAATTCTTCAATTGCAAACGCTCGCTGCTTATCTTCTTGCCTAACAAGCACAGTTGTATACTGAAGAAGACTAGTCGTGTAATATTGTCCTAATAACATAAATACTAAACTTATATTAATAATTGATGGAATAAAATTATGTAAACAAAATTTCGGGCATATCACCAATATTATCAATATATTGCACGCAATGACAAACGGAAGTTGAAACAATGAGCGATAGACAGAAATATTACCTAAATATAAATTTAATAATAGCGGACAAACTTGTAATATCAAATACGCTGTTATAACAATCCACTTTTCTTTTTTATGTTTATATTTGCAAAGAAATGCAATTATACAAATTGCAGAAAATAAAAAGGATATCGCAAATAAACAAGTAAAAAATATTCCTTGTCCACAAAACATACTCCAAGCCGTAGAAAAAATTATATTTACACAACTCTGTAAAGAATCAGTTCCCCATTTGATCTGTCCCTCTAAATAAGTTCCATGGATAAAAAATAATTTTGCTATAATTCTATTAATAAAAAAAGCGATTAAAAAAATAATACCTTGACGTACACATAATTTTAAAAAGAAATTTTTTTCCTCTTTTTGATTTTCATGTGCTTTTTGAAAATATAAAAGAAGAACGCACAGGATGCACCCAGCAATATATACAATTACAAAGGTTTGGTAAATTGAAAAAAGCAAAACCAAAATTGGAATACTGCTTCCCCACCATATCCATTTTGTTTGAAAAGTCATATATAAAATCAATGGAACTAAAAATATACCAACAGCAATATCAAATATCTGCAATGTATAATAAAATTGCTCTGCCCAAACTGGATGAATCATACATATCAAAAAGAAAAAGATACTTTTCCAGGAAGAAACTGTTCCTATTTGATGAAACAGCAAAGCATAAGATATTAATGCTATAAAATAAAAAATAAGCGCCATTGCTTCTGCGTAAAACATTGAGAACTGTGGCTGAAAAAAGATTTTATGCAAGAGTGCAGAGCCATAACGCCCTAGATCTAACCAACTATTTGTTGACCCAGCATAATTGATTAATGAATTCGTGTCAAACCCAACTAATGTATTCCCTAAATAAGGAAAAAAATAAATAAAAAATAAAATTGTTCCCACAAATACTGCAAGAATATTTTTCTTCTCTTCAAAAAAAGAACGAACCATTTTTCCTCCTCCTGTTGCTTTGCTGCTCACCATTTCCGACACACTTTCAGCGCCCGCTCCAGCGCCTGATCCATGTTGTAATATTTGAAATCGGCCAGGCGGCCGCAGGGAATGAGATTGGGAATCTGAGCAGCCAAAACCGCATACTGTGCATATTGCCGCTGGCTTTCCTCCGTGAGAACGGGGTAATACGGCTCCAGCTTCTCCCCCTCCCGGTAGGGCAGCGGATATTCCACCGCGTAGCTGCTGCCCGGCTTTTCCTGCACCGGCAGCTTCTTGTATTCCGTGATGCGCGTGTAGCCTTCCTCCTGCGGATAGGCCACCACGGGCGCGGGCTGCAGGCTGTCTGCCTCGGTGTACTTCCACTCGAAGCGAAGCGAGCGGTACGGCAGCGCGCCATAGGCACAGCCGAAGAGTTCATCGAGCGCCCCGGTATAGACGACAGGAACGGCAAGCGGTTCCCCGTCGAGCAGCAGCTGGCCCCCCCGCACGGCGAGGCGATCCAACGCTTCCACGCCGAGCTTGACATGAATGTTTGGATGGTTCAGCAGGTTCTGAAAGAACGACGTGAAGGAATGGACAGGCATTACCTGAAACAGATCGTCGAAATAGCCTTCCGCATAGGAAAAGCGCAGCGGCACGCGCTTGACCACGCTCGGATCGATCTCGGAGGGAGAGACGCCCCAGTGCTTTGCCGTGTACGGCGCGTCATCGTTCCGGAACAGAAATTCCGCATAGCCGCGGATCTCCGGGTCAGGATGGGCCAGCACCTCCACGACCGTGGCCGTCTCGCGCCCGGCAAAGAACTGCGTGAGCTTCTCCTTCAAGCGCCGCGCCTCGTCCGCGGGGTAGAAGGTGTCGATCGTTGTGAAATTGAACGGCGTGGGGGTATAGGTATTCTCCCAGATGGCGCCGCAGGTCAGGCGGTACGGCTGCCACTGTTCAAAGCGGCACATGTAGTCGTACAGCTCTTTTTTCTTCGTGTGGAAGGTGTGCGGGCCGTACTGCTGCACCAGAAAGCCGTGGCTGTCCGTGTAATCATACATGTTCCCGCCGATGTGGTCCCGGCGCTCCCAGATCTCCACCTGTTTTCCCTGCTCCGCCAGATAACGGGTAATGACGGCGCCCGTGAGGCCGCAGCCTACCACCAAAACATCAAAGCTCATGAGATTCCTCCGTTCAAGCGGAAGGCAGGCCTTCGTACTTCTGCACAAACTCCTTCAGGCTCTGCAGCTTCTGATCCTTCTCTGCCAGAATGACGTTTTCCCTGCCGCCAATCTCCTCCAGAGGCCACTGCACACCGATGTCCGGGTCGTCCCAGAGAATGCCGTCGTCGTACTCTCCATAGAATTTCTCCGCACATTTGTAGGAGACGATGGAGGGCTCCAGCACAAGATACCCATGGCCGCAATATCCCGGGATGAGCAGCTCGTCCTTGTTTTCCTCCGAAAGCTCAAAACCCTGCCATTTGCCGAAAGTGGGCGAATCTTTGCGCAGATCCACCACCACGTCAAACACACGGCCGGAAACACAGCGCACCAGCTTCGGCTGCGTGTGCTCGCGCTGGAAATGGATGGCGCGAATGACCCCTTTATGAGAATTGGTGTAAAAGACCTCTTTCAGCTCGTACGGATACCCGTTCTGCGCGAAGACCTCTTCCGAATAATCCTTCAGGAAATAGCCGCGCACATCATAGGCCACAAAGGGCTTGACGAGGACAAGGCCCTCAATCTCCGTTGTGTGAAAGGAAAATTTCTGGTTCATGCTTTTTCCTCCGTTTCCCGAATCCACTCCATTGTTTTCCGAACACCGTCAAAGAAGGAAATCTCCGCGCGGAAACCGGTGTCCTGCTCCGTCCGGGAACAGTCAAAGGTCGAAAGAGGCAGATCGATCCCCGTGAAGGGAACGTCACCGAACACAAACTCCCGATCCGGGGCAAGGGAACGCTTCATCTCAAGCACAAACTCCCGCAGGGGACGAGCCTGCGAACTGCCGATCAGATAGTCGCAGAAGGGCTTCCCCTTTTCCCCGATGAGATAAAACGCGCGCGCCACATCCGTGACATACACAAAATCATAATTCTGCGTGCCGGAAGTGAACTGCAGCGGCTCCCCGTGCAGAATTTTCCGGATGGTGCTGTTCACAAAGCGGGGAGAGACTTCCCCCGCACCGTAGGCATTCGTAATCTTCGCCCACACCAGATCGATGCCGATATCTGCAGCGACGGATTTGCACATGGTGTGCGCCACCAGTTTGCCGCTGCCGTAAATATAGCCGAGGCCCGGCTTGTTGCCCTGCGCAAACGCGGCGGCAATGGTTTCATGCTCCATAATGCTGCCCGCGCAGACAAACCGGCGGCAGCCGGCCGCCTTTGCCGCGCGCAGGCTGTCCACCGTCCACTGGGCATTCTGCAGCTGCAGCGCCGTGTCCGCACGGGCCGGGCCAGCCGAACCGGCCCAGGCAAAGTGGAAAAACACATCAGCCCCCGCTGCCTCCGGGTGCTGAGCCAACGAGGCAATATCCGACAACTCGCAGGGCAGGAACGTCACGCCCTCCGGCAGATTCTGGCTGCAGCCTGCGCGGTCCAGCGCGACAACCTCCACGCCGCGGGACAGCAGTTCCCGCACAAGGGCGCTGCCCACAAAGCCGTTTGCTCCTGTCACAATCGCTTTTTTCATGCTCTATGTCCTCCCAGATACTCCTGAATCTGCTTGTCCATGACGGCAGGCACCGATCCGCCGCTCTGCCACACCTTCGTCCATTCGACGGTTTTCGCAATCGCGTCGGAAATGTGCCAGCGCGGCGACCAGCCAAGCGTGCTCTTGATCTTCGAGCAGTCCAGTTTCAGGAAATTCGCCTCGTGCGGCGCGTTCTTTTCCGCATGGTTTTCCCATGTCAGCCCCTCGCCCCAGGCGGAGCAGAACAGGTTGACCAGCTCCCCGGTTGTCACACAGTCGCAGTCGTCCGGGCCGACGTTATACCAGCCTGCGAGCTCCGGCTGCTGCGCCTGGCGCGCCGCCAGAAGCAGATAGGCAATCACCGGCTCGAGCACATGCTGATACGGCCGGGTGGAATGGGGGTTCCGCACCACAATCGGGCGCTTGTCCACCGCGGCGCGCACGCAGTCCGGGATAATCCGGTCGCGCGCAAAATCGCCGCCGCCAATCACATTGCCGGCGCGGGCGGTGGAAACCGGCAAGCCTTCTTTGGCAAAAAAGCTGCTGCAATAGCTGTGCGTCACGAGATCCGAGCAGGATTTGGAATTGGAATAGGGATCGTAGCCGTCGAGCGGGTCGTCCTCGCGGTACCCCCAGCACCATTCACGGTTCAGGTACACCTTGTCTGTCGTGACGTTGACGGCGGACTGCACCGGGCTTTTGGCCGTGCGCACACATTCCAGCAGGTTCACCGTTCCCATGACGTTCGTCTCATACGTTTCCGCCGGGCAGACATACGCCATGCGCACGAGCGGCTGCGCCGCCAGGTGCAGGACAACCTCCGGCCTGGCTTCGTCAAACGCTTTCTGCAGGGCGTCCCGGTCGCGCACGTCCCCGGTGACGGAGTGGATATGCCCTTCCAGGCCTGCCAGCGAGAAGAGGTTCGGATCGGTGGGCGCAGGGAGCGAATAGCCCGTGACGTCTGCGCCGGCCAGGGCCAGCACGCGGCACATCCAGGAGCCTTTGAACCCGGTGTGGCCGGTGAGGAACACGCGCTTTCCGCGGTAAAACGAAAGATCCATGGCTCAGTCCTCCCACACTTTCCAGGGAGCTTTGCCCTGCGCCCACATATTTTCCAGCAAAGTCTTTTCGCGCACGGTGTCCATGCACTGCCAGAAGCCCTCGTGCTTGTAGGCCATGAGCTGGCCATCCTTCGCGGCGCGCTCCAGCGGCGCCTTTTCCAGGACGGTATCATCGCCGTCGATATAGTCGAGGAACTCCGGCTGGCAGACCATGAACCCGATGTTGATGAGGTTGCCGTCGCCCTGCGTTTTCTCGCGGAATTCGCGGATGCGGCCCTCGTCGTCAATGTCCAGCACGCCGAAGCGCTGGCCGGCGTTGTAGGCGGAGATGGTGACGAGCTTGCCGTGCGACTGATGGAATGCGAGCAGCTCCTTCAGGTTCACGTTGGAAACGCCGTCGCCGTAGGTGAGCATGAACGGCTCATTGCCGATATACTCCTTCACGCGCTTCACGCGGCCGCCGGTCATGGTGTTGAGGCCGGTATCCACCACCGTGACGCGCCACGGCTCGGAATGGTTCTGGTGGACAATCATCTCGTTTTTGCCGTGGGTAAAGTCGTATGTAATATCGGAGGTGTGCAGGAAATAATCTGCAAAATACTCCTTGATCACATGCTGCTTATACCCGGCGCAGATCACAAAATCGTTGAAGCCGTAATGGCCGTAGAGCTTCATGATATGCCAGAGGATCGGCATGCCGCCCAGATCCACCATGGGCTTTGGTTTGAACTGGCTTTCTTCGGAAATGCGCGTTCCGAAGCCGCCGGCGAGAATAATAACTTTCACCGAATATCCTCTCTTTCTACTTTTTAAATAAATGATAAATTCCACGCGGAATGCTATACCCTATACCAAGAATCTTTAAAAAAATGGGATGGTTAGAATATCTGTTTTTGATTTTTTCTTTTAATAATTTCCTATCTGTAATTGTCAAGATAATTACTTTTTTCCATACAGGAAAATTATCAAACACATTTGACATTTGTAATATATTATTGGTTGAAGTTTGCATATTCCAAAAATCAAATAATGCAATTTCTGATCCCATAAAAAGGTCGTCCTCAAAACCAAAACATTTGAATATCCATCTATCAAAAACGCTTGCCTTATTTAAGAAAAACTCAAAGATAATAGATGCATCTTGTTCTCTAAACGGAAGTTTTTCAATGTATTTTCCAAAATGTGTAGAAAAATCAAAAACAAAATCTAAAGCACCTTTTCTAAAATGATTTAAAATTAATTTTTCTGGAAAGTGTGAAATATATTCTTCGAATCTAGGAACAACATCTCCTCTTTCATTTATCATGTACCCGATACATGATGGAGAATCTTCTGATAAAAGCAATTCGCGTAAAGCGCCAGCTACCAAAGGAGTATGTGAATAATAACAATCTATATGAAAATTATTTTTACGCGCAGTTTTGATAGCAGAATCATCATTTAAATGAATATAAAATCCATTTAAATGTGTTTTAAGCAAATCGCCAATCAATCGTTCAGTTCTTCCACTATATCCTATGTCAAATGTTGCTTCATTTGGACCAATTTTAATACTCAAATATTTTTTTATTTTTTCAACTTCTTTGTCTATAATTTCTGGAATATATAAATTTTTATCCATTAATTTTAAAAAATGATACAACTGATTTTCTGTCTGAAAATTTTTACCGTAAATGAAATTATTTTTTTTACATAAGATTTCAATATTGGCTTCTGCAGGTAAAAGATTCGAAACTAATTTTTCAACTTTTTTAGGTGACATTGAACTGTATTTTAAAATACTCATAAGTGATAAATAGCTATCACTTTCATGTATTAGTAATGGAATTAATGATTTTCTCGATACATATAAATAACTAGCACTTTTATAAGGATAAAGCATTTTATAGCATTCCATTATATAATAGCCATCTCTAGCTATAAACTGAATATTATTATAGTCTCCTGCTTTTTCAAACAGCCATTTCGATACTCCTAAAAAGTGCATGCCCAAAGCAGCATAACCAATAATATATGGGGATGCATCGAAGTAAGAAATTCTATTGAAATTACAAAAAGGATTATCAAATAATTTGTTTGATACTATTCCTAGCATACATCTTATCCCTAAAAATTTAAGCGCATAATCTTTTCGTCCTCCATCATCCGACAAAAAGGACTGAGTATACATTGCACCATTATATAAATTAGGATAGCAGCCTTTCATTACCTCAACAGGATTGGGTAAATGCTTCGCATTAATTCCATACTGTACTGCCTTAGCAACATCACTATTAAGATTATCTCCTATATGAATCATTGAAGAAGTTTGTCTAATTTGCAATTCTTGTATCACATACTTATACATTTCTCCGCTGTGTTTAGTAACACCAGTTTGAGATGAAACAAAAATTTTGTACTCACCAATATAATTACATTTTACTAACATTTCTTGCAAAACATCAGTTGGCAAATACATATCAGAAATTAATAATATTTTTTTATGATATTCACGAGCAAGTTGAAACAGCTCATAACCGGTTTCTCGTTGCATGCATAGTTCTAATTCAATTTCAATTTCCTTATGCATAATTTCTGAAATAATTAAATCGTCAAAATTACAGATAGTCTGAATTTCTTTATAAATATCATTTATTGTAATTTCCTCTATATTACTGGATTTTAAACTCAGTTTTTCTCTCAAACTCTTCTCTGCAGTAATTCTAATTCGTGCTATATCAAACTTAATGTCAGGGTATAATTCTTTAACTTGAATATCTAATAGTTGGAATATATCTTTTGGTGATAGTAAAGGTCTTACTATAAGCGTATCAAAAATATCAAAGCTAACATACAATGTTGAGTCTTTACAAATATCTTTTTTAATGTCATCTAAATAATCATATACGTTTGTCGAAAGAGATGTATTATATGTATCAACCTCAGAAAGTTCTCTTAGATCCCTAGGTAAAGCTAAATCAAGTTTTTTTCTTAGTTTTCTCTTTTCTATTAAATTAAGTTTGGCTATATTAATATTTCGTACCCAAAACCTATAATATCGTTTCTGAAATTCAATATGGTTTTCTTTTAATTCTTCATAACGTCCAATCTCTATTAAAAATTTTTTTGTTTCTGAAAAAACGATTCCTAAATCTGCAATATTTTTTTCAACTTTATCATATGAAGCTGATATGCTTGTATATGCCTCTTCTCCTTTGTAGTAATAATGATGAGCATTATGAACAACAAACATTGACTTTGCAAATGCGTAAAAAATAGTTGAAAATACATAATCTTCGCACATGACAATATGACGATCAATCTTTTTTAAAAAGGGATATGCTTTTTTCCACAAAGATCTACTGTAAATCTTATTCCAAACAAGGTGAAATGAATAACACTTACCTTCGCAACTATACATTAATTTAAGTAAATCATCAGTTTCAACTTTATCCGAAAACATTTCCAAGCTGGACAAATTAAATTTAAATAATTCTCCTTTGCTATTTTCATACCAAGTTTCCGCTGCAACCATGTCAGCTTTTTCTTTCATTGCCTTGTTAATTAAAAGCCTATAATAATCAAAAGAAATTCTATCATCGCTATCAATAAATGCGATAAACTCACCACTTGAAACTTCAACACCACTAATTCTAGCTTTAAAAAGCCCCTGATTTTTTTGGTGGTTAATAATTGTCCACATTCTATTAGAATATAAATTTTTATAATCCTCAAATATTTTTTCAACATCACCTGAGGACGCATTGTTAACAACAATAATTTCTATATTTGGATAACTTTGCCCAACCAAGCTATCTAAACAACGTGGCAAGTATTTCTCGGTATTATAGACCGGAATAATGACTGAAATCAAAGGACAATTACCATTCATATTTATCTCCCCTATACTATTTATTAATATACTTTCTACAATAATATATCGAGCTTCATCCTCTGCAACTAACAACCTATGATTATATCTAATTGTTATTCGCACATATTGATTGGTTACTCCTTATTCGTAAGCCGCGTTTCACCTTTTTCTTCTATTTCTACTGAAATGCGAAAAACTGCAGCAGAAATAATCTTTTTGATAATCAAAATTTTAAAAAAGTACAATAGCAAATCTTAATCTTGCATTCATGCTAGAAAAAAGTTTTAATTGAGATATTCTGCAATTCTAATAGCTTAATGATATTTTAATCAGGTTTTCATTCAAAAAGCAAAGCGACTAATACTTAACAAATTTATATATTTTCAACTTAAAATAAATCAATATATTAATCAATTTTTGTATAGAAAGATTTTAGTTTCAACAAAATTTTTTTAGGAATTATCCCAACAATCAACGGCTTTATAACATATGGAAAAGCTTTAGGAAACAAATGAAGAGCTTTAAATCCTCTCCATCTAACCTTCGCTTCATCGATTCTATATTTATATTTTCTTCGTTTTATGGCTGCATCGTCTTCCAAAAAATAATATAAAACTTCAGAGAGATTAGAACCACAAAATCCATGCGCATACATTCTCATCAGTAAATCATAATCTTCTGCTCTTCTAGTTTCTTTGCTTACACGATACATCCCGCTTTGCAGCAGATCTTCACGCCGAAACAAAAGGGCGCCATGCACAAATGGCATCGTGAATAAAAAATCATGCGCTTTTGGAAAAACAGGAAACTCTCGAACTCTATAAACATCTTTTTTATCAAATAGCGCTACAGAAGAACCAACAAAAGATATTGTCGGATTTTTTATTAAGAAGTCATATTGCTTCTCAAATCGGTTCAACGTTGAATAATCATCCGCGTCCTGTCTAGCAATAAAATTCCCCTGTGATAGTTCAATACAATGATTTAGAGAAGCTGCTAGCCCCAGATTAGTAGGATTACAAATCAAACGTATTCTTTTATCTTGTTCTGCTATTTTTTTCAACAAATTTGCTGTTTCGTCTGTAGAACCATCATCGCAAATAATAAATTCAAAATCTGAAAATGTTTGATTTAATATGGAGTCTATAGATTTAAAAAAAGTGGAAACACCAGCAATATTGTAAACTCCCATTATTACTGAAATGATTGGTTTTTTCCTTTTCAAACAGTCATCCATTTTTCTTCCTCTTTTTATTGGCATAACCCAGTGTATATTTTAACCATTGCCAAAGGATAAGATTAAAGCGATACCAACCACGTAATAAAGGGTTTTTAATTTGCGCTACCGTTCCGAATGGCCAATATAGTTCTGTAAAAGGTTTCTCTTTTCGGATAAATTTACAAGCAATTCGTATTGGCAATATATATTGCTTCAATGTTTGTATTT
>ERZ1643246.1285-NODE-1285-length-27855-cov-12.428345_pt1 | contig 27855 bp, 30 predicted proteins | sample MGYA00579265_ERZ1643246 | MGnify/ENA primary metagenome ERZ1643246 (study PRJEB29033, sample SAMEA4952261) | chicken gut metagenome | biome: Broiler Chicken; feature: Gastrointestinal Tract; material: Caecum | place: Ireland | collected 2018 | study: Broiler...
GATGCGGAATACGACGCAAAAGAGCGCGATTCCGAGCACGATGCAGGCAAGTCCCGTGAAAGCGGCGGCGAGGGAAAGCTTCTTTTCCTTTGGCGAAAGGGTGACAGGCTGTGTGACAGCGGGAGGGGAATGTTTCTTTTCAGATGGCTGTTTCTGTACCGCAAAGAAAAATCTGATAAGTGTCAAGTAAGTCGGAAATGGAAGTATCGGCGAAGTCCCTTGCCAAATACACAATGGCGGCGATGATCGTCGCGGCAAGGGCGGCGGCGTGGAGCGCGATACTGCTTAAGACAAGTTTTTTCGGCATACGATTCTCTCCTTGATCAAATTATTGCAAGGGCGTATCGTGCGCAGATGAATCGGAAGGCAACAGCTGTTCGTTGCGTTTCAGACGGACAGTGCAGAGAATTTGTAAAGTGAGATTGGCTGCGACGCAGACAAAGAGCGCAATTCCCGTTGTGAGCGTTGCGGGATATGCAGGCATGGAACACAGGAAGATCGCGCCGATGATGGCGGCGATATCCCCGAGCAATGAGAGGCACAGCAGGGCAAATCGGCCTTTTGTGAGCGGTTTTCCTGCGCGGATGCGGAAGAATAAAACGGCGAGCAGAACGGAAAAAAGAAAACAAGTGCCGCAGCAAAAGCTGATGAGAACGATGATTACAGTGAGCGCAATGCTGATGGCAAGGGCACCTGCAAAGGCGGCGACAATGCCGGAGTAATTCTGATTCGAGATCATATGGGGCAGAGTAGCGAACCCCGAGATGATGGCTGCAACGGCGATCAGCGCGGCGGCGATTGCACCGAGCGCGCAGGCCAGGGCAAGTTTTTTCGTCATGAAATTCCCCCTATGATGAGTTGTTAACATTATATCACACAATTCTTTTCTTGACAAGAGGGCGGCGCGGATTTATAATAGAGCCATGGAATATGTAGAATTGACCGTACATACGACGTCGGAAGCGAGCGAACTGGTCGCGGACGTCATGTGGCAGTATACGGAAGGCGGCGTTGCCGTCAGCGATGCAAAGGACGTTGTGGCGCTCATCAGGGGCGATACGGGCGTCTATTGGGACTATATCGACGACGAGCTGAAGGCGCCCCGTTCGGACGTGCTTGTCAAGTGTTTTTTGAAACCCGATCTGGCGGATGCGGCGATTGCTGACATTCGGGAAAGCCTTGCCGAGATGAAGGCGCGCGGCGGATTGGATTTCGGTTCGCTTGAAGAGACGCGCCGCATCATCGACGGCGATGACTGGATCGACGTGTGGAAGAAGCATTTCCGTCCGCTGCATATCGGCGCGCGCGTTGTCATCGTGCCCGCATGGATCGACTATACACCTGCGGCGGGGGAGATCATCGTGACGCTGGATTCCAACATGGCATTCGGCACGGGCGAGCATGAGACGACGTCCATGTGTCTGGAAGCATTGCAGGAAGTGCTCAAGGCGGAAGACACGGTCATCGACGTGGGCTGCGGAAGCGGGATTCTGGGCATTGCGGCGGCGAAGATAGGGGCGAAGAAGTGCTATCTTACGGACATCGATTCTGTTGCAGTCGCATCGGCACAGCACAATGCCGAGGTCAACGGCGTGGCGGAAAAACTAACCGTGGCGCATTCCGATCTTTTGGAGAATGCCGAGATCCGCGGGGACGTCGTGCTTGCCAATATCACGGCGGAAATTCTGACGCGTCTTGCGCCCTCCATGCCGAAAAATCTCAAAGAGGGCGGTACGCTCATTTTAAGCGGGATCATTGCGGACAGGCTTTCGCTCGTGAAAGAGGCATACGGCGCGCAGGGACTGACGCTTGAAAAGGAAGTGCGCAAGGGGGAGTGGTACGCCCTCGTGTACAAGAGGTGAGCTATGGCGGCGCCCAAGCGTTTTTTTGTGGAAGAGATCGCGGATGAGGTCGTTTTGTCTGCACAGGAATCCCGACATGTCAAAAATGTTCTGCGTCTTTCGGAGGGGGATGAAGTTACCCTCTTTGACGGGAGCGGGAAGGAGTATTCCGCCGTTGTGACGCGTGCGGACAAGCAGGGCGTCACCGTGCATGTGGTGCGTGAGGACGTCTCCGACCGTGAGCCGAAGACGGATGTTTTCCTGCTGATCGGGGCGCTGAAAGGGGACAAGACGGAGCTTGTCGTGCAGAAGGCGACCGAGCTGGGCGTCTCCCGCATCGGCGTCTTTTCCTCGCGGTTTTGCGCGGCATACATGAACGAGAATAAACTCGACCGTCTTCAGCGCGTTGCGCGCGAAGCAGCAAAGCAGTGCCTGCGCGCCAGTGTGCCGCAGGTGGAATATTTTGACAATCTGGAAGCGGCGCTTATGGCTTGCGCGGACTATGAGACCAAGCTCTTTGCCTGCGAGTTCTTGCCTGCGGGCGGGTCATCGCTTTCGGACATGGGCGCCTCTGTCTGTGCCGTGGTCGGCAGCGAAGGCGGGTTTTCCGAGGAGGAATACGAACTCGCAACGTCGCTTGGATTTAGGGGGATCTCACTCGGCAAACGCATTCTGCGTGCCGAAACGGCGGCGATCGCCGTCCTTTCCGTCATCATGTACGAGGCAGGGGAGCTGCGATGAAGGCATGTATTCTCACGCTCGGCTGTAAAGTGAACGAGGCGGAGAGCGATTCCCTGCTCGCAGGACTGGAAGCGCGCGGCTGGGAGACTTCGTGCGTTCCCTGCGCGGCAGATCTGTATATCATCAACACCTGCGCCGTCACGGCGGAGGCGGAAAAAAAGAGCCGACAGGCAGTGGCGCGGCTGAAGAAATTCAACCCGTCGGCACCAATTCTCGTGTGCGGCTGCGCCTCCCAGCGCGATCCCGAGGCCTTTTCCGCGCGCGACGGCGTCACCGTCGTCACGGGCACCATGCGCAAAGACCGTATCCTCGAGCTGATCGGCGAGCACGGCGTCTTTCTGGAAACGGAGCGTGCGTTCTGTGAGCTTCCCGCGCCCAAACGCACGCATACGCGGCAGAATATCCGCATTCAGGACGGATGCGATCGGTTCTGCTCCTATTGTATCATTCCCTATCTTCGGGGGCGCTCTCGGTCACGGAATATGGAAAGCGTTCTTGCCGAAGCCGGGACGTGTACCGCCCGCGAGATCGTGCTGACGGGCATCGACATCACTTCCTACCGCGACGGGGAACACGATCTCGGTGATTTATTGCTTTTTTTGAAGGATGTCCCCGCGCGTATCCGCCTCGGATCGCTGGAAGAGGGCGTCGTCACGCGGGAATTTCTTGAAAAGATGAGGGCGGCGGGCAATGTGTGCGAGCACTTTCATCTCTCTTTGCAGAGCGGCTCGGACAGCGTGCTTCGCGCCATGAACAGACGCTATACGCGCAGGCAGTATCTTGACGCGTGCGCGCTGATCTATGAATTTTTCCCCGATGCGGCGATCACGACGGACATCATCGTGGGGTTCCCGACGGAGACGGAGGAGGACTTTAAGGAGAGCCTCTCCATCGTGGAGGAAGCGGGCTTTGCGCGCGTGCACGCCTTTCCGTATTCCTCGCGCCCCGGGACGGTCGCGGCGAAGAAAAAACAGCTCCCTGCCGAGGTCAAGCGCGAGCGCATGACGCGTATGCTTGCCTGCGCACAGCGGGCGGAGGAGCGGTATCTGGCGCGATTCGCGGGCAGGACGCTGACGGCGCTGTTCGAGGAGGACGGCGGATATACGGCCAACTATATCCGTGTCTATGCGGACAACGCAAGAGAAGGGGGCATGTACGAGGTCACCCTTGACAGGCGCGAAAAAGACGGCTGCCATGCCGTACTCAAAAAGGAGATATAAGAATGGAAAACTGTGTATTCTGTAAGATTATGAATGGGGAAATCCCTTCCGCAAAGGTGTATGAGGACGAGGAGATCGTCATCTTCAAGGACATTGAACCCAAGGCAAAAATTCATCTTCTGTGCGTTCCGCGCGAGCACTTCGCGCTCCTTTCGGAGGCGGACGAAAACCGCGCCGCACTTCTCGGCCGCACGCTTAAAAAGATCGGAAGCCTTGCGCCGCAGCTCGGGCTCGCGGACGGGTACCGACTCGTCGTCAATCAGGGCGAGAACGCAGGTCAGACGGTGCACCATCTGCACATCCACATCCTCGGCGGGCAGACGCTTCCATGGGAATAAGACCCGCGTGCGGCTTGTGTGCAAATACGCATATAGTATCGTAAATCCGCGCATGGAATGCTTGTAATGCGGATTTTCGTATGGAATGGCGATAGAAATCTTACAAAGCCGCGGTATAAACCTTACATAAACGGTCAAAACTCCTTCCGCAGATCGGGCGGGAGGAGTTTTTCTATGGCGAAAAAAGCGTTGAAGAGAGCGGGTGGTGTCGCCCTTATTGCGGCGGTATTTGCATGCGCAGGGTTTGCGTATGCACTCACGCGCTCCCCCGTCTTTGCAGGGGAAAACTACGAGTTTTCGGCGGGCGCTTCCTCTTCGGCGGAAATCGTGCATACGGACAATCCCGCGTTTTACAAACTCTTCCATGCCGTCGCAGGCGAGAGTGCGCGATATGAAGGGGACGTGTCCGAAGAACTGCTTGCCCGTTTTCAGGCAAGAATTCTCTTTATCGAAAATGTATGCGGCATCGTCAATTATTATTGTTATTCTCCCGTTCTTTCGGGCGGAGTCGCGCTCGGAGGCGAGGTCGTGAACCTGCATATCGCGGTGGGAGAATGCATGACTGCCGCGGGGACGCCTGTCATTTTCGGAGGATTTTAAAAAAATTCTTCGGACAAGTATAAAATCAAGCGGGGGCGTCCATCATCTACATACCAAATTCGGAGGGGTATTATCATGAAAGAAGAAAAGACCAACACCAAAAAGAGGACCTTGTATTACTTTTTGCTGCTTGTCAGCGTGCTTCTGCTCGCTGCGGCGACCGTGCTGACGGTGTATTTCACTACGCGCCAGGGAAATGACATTGCGCAGAATCCGCCCGTGGACGAGAATCCCGGCGACGATTCCGACGATGATGAGGAGCCCGATGAGCCGACCGGCGGCGAAACATTGTATGTTGTGCCTGTCGCGGCGGATTGTTCCGTGGAGTATGACAGTGTCTATACGAACACGGTGACGGGATTCTATTACCGTCATCAGGGCGTGGATTTTGCCGCAGAGGCAGGTGCTGAGGTGTACGCAGTTGCGGACGGCAAGGTGACGGATATCAGCCTTTCGGAGGCGCTCGGAAATCTCATTACCGTCGATCACGGGAACGGGCTTGTCAGCGTTTACCGCTTTGTTGAACCCGTAGAGGGGCTCAAGGAAGGGGACGCCGTCAAACAGGGCGACAAGATCGCTGCGGTCGCAGAGGCATACGGCTCGGAGGCAGGAGACGGCGCGCATCTGCACTTTGAGATGATCTTAAACGGCGAACAGGCGGATCCCGCGGAGTATCTCGATTTCGTATATTCGGAGAAGTAAGACGAAAGGCGCTTTGAAAAGAGCGCCTTTTCTCCAAAAAAATACAGGGATACCCTTGTTTTTTCCTGCAGACAGGTTTATAATAAGAGTGTATCCTGATTTCTTCGGAGGAATAAATCATGTGGCTGAATGAAAACGCGGGTATTCTTGTTCTGGTGATCGGCGTGATCTGTATCGCACTTCTGGCGGTTGTGTTATGGCTTGTCTTTTCTCTGCGCAGCCGTTTCGCGGTGCAAAGATTAAAATTTGTCGGACTGTACTCGACAGATATGACGACGCGCACGCCCTATGCGGCGCTGACCATCGGAAATAAGTCGGTGAGCGAGATTGCCATCCGCGAGATCGGCATCAAAAACGGCGGGGTCGCTTTTGATCTTACGCAGCTCTACCGCGAAAAAGCGGGGCTGGATGCACGCGCCCGTATCGTCATCGAACAGCGTCATTCCATTGACTTCACGCTCTCTGTTTCCGAGCTGCAGGGCGTGCTCATCGACGGAAAGAAGGGCAAAGAGCTCAAGACGCTGCGCCTTTACGCGCTCGATCTCATGGGCAATGTCTATGAAGGCAGGATCGGCGCGGTCAAGAAATTGCTTGCCTCAGCCGAAAACGGAACGCTTTCCGCTCAAACGGCTTCTTCCGCTCAAACGGCTCCCCGAAATTTGCCGAACGCAGCTTCGGAGGGCGCAGACAGCGGGAAGACGCAAAACGCGTTCCTGCCTGCTGAAACGGAAAAAGTGCAGGACGAGACCGGCAGCAAAGAAGATTCTGACAAGGAATGAAATATGATTCAGGCAGCCGCCCATTCATGGGCGGCTGCCGTTTTTTTTGTACATCATGCTGCAGACCATGGGATTTCATGTAATTTACATCTTTTCCCGCAAAGGATTTGCTCCGATTATATTGACGCAGGAGCGGAAAAAGTGTATAATGAGTGCAAAACATACAAACAAGGAGTACGCATATCTATGGATGCTGAAGAACGGGAGAGCGGCATCACCTTCGGTGAGATCTGCCACCTCATCGGAAAAAAGATCTGGATGGTGCTCGGGATTGCGGCGGGGGTTGCGGTGCTTGCCGTCATTCTGTTTGCCCTCGTGCTCAATCCGCTGGGGACCTCTTACAGCATGAGTTTTGAGCTCATCTATCCCACGAGTACGCAGCAGCAGTATCCGGACGGTACGCCTTTTTCCTATCGTAATATTATTTCGCGCACCATTCTTGAGGCGGCAAAGCGCAAGGATGAGCGCCTCGTAAACACCGATGTCGTGACCATGATCGAACAGGACCATGTCCAGATCTCGGCAAAGACGGAGGAGGACGGCAGCGTTGTGTATACGCTCACCGTTCACGGAAAATACTTTGCAAACGAGGAGATGGCTCAGCTCTTCATTCGCAGTGTCGCGAATGCAACGGTGGATGACATCATGAGCAGGGCTTCCAAGCTTGCTTACGGGATCAGCGAAGAATCGTTCAACGGGAACAACTTTGAGGCACGTCTCGATCTTCTCAACGAGCTTTATACGACGCTTCTTTCCACCTATGATCGCTGGATCTCCACATATTCTTCCGGTTATCAGGTGACGCTGGACGGCACGGCGCGCTCTCTGTCCGACTATCGCGCGGGCGTGTACGGCATTTTCGTCGAAGGCGTACGCAGCGTGCTTGCACAGGAGTGTGAAAACAGCGGATACTCTCTTCTCTACGGAGACGAGGAAGAGCTTGCAGGAATGATTCCTGCCCGCGTCGATCAGCTGAAGAAGGAGTACGCACTCAATGAGCAGATCATTGCGGCGCTCCGTGAGCAGTTGGATTCCTCGACGGATGGCGGCGGGGCATCGGCGGCGTATTCGCTGCGCGCCGTCACGCTTGCAGACAAGACCGAAAAGGGCGGAAACAATATTGTCATTGAACAGCCCGATCCCACACTTGAACAGCGCATTGCCTATTATACCGAGCGCAATGCGGTTATCGCAAGTCAGCTCGGTGACGCCGTGACGGGCGGAGAGCTGAACGGTACATTGACTGTGGAGAAAGCGCAGGAATTTGCACAGAAGATCGACGGCTATTTCACGAGTCTCAACGCAGAGGCGGAGGTTCTGAAGAATGTGACGACGGCAATTTATCGCCAGAATACCTTTGCCGACTTTATCTCGCAGACGGCGGAGAGCGACGGCGATACCAATATCGTGCTCGTCGGTGTTGCGGCATTCATCCTCGTCTTCCTGATCGCATCTGTAATTGTGTGCGCTGTGGAATATAACCGCGGCCGCCGTATCGCGGGACAAGCAGACGGCGCAAGTTCTGTGGAAACGCAAGGCTCTGCAGATAACGCGCAGGACGGCGAACAAGACGACGTGCAGGATGGCGCGCAAGCTGTTTCGGACGGGCAGGAAAATTCTTCGCCCGATCAAGTGAAACCTGAATAAAAACTGACCGCGCCCGCCGCATTTGCGGCGGGCGCATCCGATGAAAGAGGGGACACATGCAATATCAGCATCACATTGACAGCGCCGAGCGCTGCAAACAATTTTTCATGGAACAGCCCGGAGTGATTGCCGTCATTCTGGACGGATCCACCGTCAAGGGGAATGCGCGTCCCGATTCGGACATCGATGCCATCATTGTTGTCACACAGGCGCGGTATGACGAGCTTGCCGCACAGAACAGGCTTGCGGAGGTCATCACGGGGCATTGCACCTACGAGGGCGGATACTTTGACATCAAATACAAGACCAAGGCGATTCTGCAGCGGGCGGCGCAGTATGCGAGCGAACCGACGCGCAATGCGTATGTCAAAGCGCAGGTGCTCTGGACGCAGGACGCGGAAATTCCCGCCCTTGTTGCCGCCATCGAGCGCTATCCCGAACACACCGTGGCGGACAAGGTCGCCTGTTTTTGCGCCAATCTCCAGCTCAATCGCGGATATTTTCTCTCGATCGTGCCCGAGGAAAACAGTTACATGCGCGCGCATCTTGCACAGGAGATCGTGTACAGTGTCTATCGGCTCATTCTCATCGAAAACAGGAAGCTCTTTCCCTGCAACCGACGTCTCGAGGAGACGGTGCGCGCCTGTCAAAAACGCCCCGAGAACATCCTTGAACTGGGCAGGGCATTTTTAAGCGACATTACTCCTGCGCGGTGTGAGGAATTTGTCGGCGCGTTCTGGCGTCAGAGCGCTCTTGCGCTCAATGACGATATTTCCGAGAGCTGTTCGCAGTATGTCAAGTACTATGAGGATTGGTGGCTGGAAGAGGCGCCGCACTTTCCCAACGAATGGTGAGGATTGTTTCCCTCCGATTTGCGGAGGATGAAAACATCGCGCAAAAGACATATTTTTATTTGTGTCCCTTTTGCGTTCAAATGGGCGAAAAGGTGTTTGCGCCGATCGGATCGCACGATCGGATTCAGCGCGCCGAGGTTGTCGGGGTATACGACTCGGACGCGGAGCACTCGCCGTATGATGTTCGTTATCTCAAGACCGTTGCCGCAAAATGCGGTGCATTCCGCAGAAAAATCGACGGACAGATCGTATACGAGACAGGCGGGCTTGCTTATGATGAAAAGCGATTCACGCGGTTCGGACGGGTGCTGTTCGGCGATTGGGAAGGTGTTGCGGTCGGCGTGACGCCCGTTCGCGCAGATGAGGCATGCGCAGCGCTTGAAAAGCTCCTTTTGACAGACGGCTGCGCTTTGCTGACAGGCAGGGCGGCAGCGACGGCGGTACAGATGCTGCTTTTGCTTGCGGGCGTGAAGGCAGGGGACGCGTGCGCCCGTCTGACGGCTTGCGGCGCTCAGGCAGAGCAAAAATCCGCCGCACAAGTCAAGGCTTTTTTGGCGGAGAGATTTTCTGAAGAAGAGCTTTCCCGCCTTGCAGGCATTCTGCAATAGAGCGTCAGGGCGGATGCGCTAACGGTGCAATAACGGCGCGATCGCGCGATACATAAAAAAACAGGATAAAATCGTTCAAAAACGGATATGATCAGAGCGAAGTCATCAAAGAGAAGACGGTTCGCAGCTTGCGATAAGCAGGTTTTCGGTTCTCTTCTTGGCGGCTCAGATCATCGAAGGCAAAAAGATGGCAAAAAAACACATTCTTATGATCGCAACGGGGGGCACAATTGCCTCCAAGGAGACAGCGGAGGGGCTTGCTCCCGCGCTGTCGTCAAAGGAACTCCTTTCTTGCGTGCCCGAGATCGGCAGCGTCTGCCGCGTGGACGCCGTTCAGCCGTTTAATCTGGATAGCACCAACGTCTATGCAAAGCATTGGCTGGAAATTGCGCGCATCGTCGAGGAAAATTATCAGAAGTACGACGGTTTTGTCGTCACGCACGGCACGGATACCATGGCGTACACGGCGGCGGCGCTCTCTTATCTCATCCAGAACAGCGCAAAGCCCATCGTTCTGACGGGCTCGCAGCGGTCCGCCTACTCGCGCGACACCGATGCAAGGCGCAATCTCGCGGATGCGTTCCTGTTCTGCGCGGATGACGGGGCGTACGGTGTGCGTATCGTGTTTGACGGAAGCGTCATTCTGGGAACGCGAGCCAAAAAGACGCGTACGCGGAGTTTCAACGCCTTCTCGAGCATTGACTTCCCTGCCGTTGCCGTGATGCGCGAAGGGGTACCGTTTTACTATATCGAGGGCAAAAAGCCGTCAGGTAGTCCGACGTTTTCCCATGCGCTCAACGAAAACGTGTTTGTTCTGAAGATGATCCCCGGACTTCGTGCCGATATTTTCGACTATCTGGACGCACATTGTGACGGGCTTGTCATCGAGTCCTTCGGTGCGGGCGGGCTTCCCGACTACGAGGAGGGCGCCTTTTTGGAGCGGCTCGCGCACTTTCTCTCGCTCGGAAAGACGGCGGTGCTCACCACACAGGTGGAGCGGGAGGGAAGCGCGCTCGACAAGTACGCCGTCGGCAGGCGGCTTCACGCATGCGGCAAGGTTCTGGAGGCGCGCTGTATGACGCTGGAAGCGGCTGTTGCCAAACTCATGTGGATCTTGTCCTTTGCGCGGGGGGAGGAAGCGGAACACCTCTTCAATACACCCGTGGAACACGATATTTTCTGAAAGTTTGAAATAATCGGATAACCGCATTTTTAAGCAAGATTTTCTCAACAATCAGACCGCCCCCGCGCCGATCGGCGCGGGGGCGCAGTCGTAAAATTCGCTCTTGCGGCATACAATAAAGTTATGGAATTTCTGCGCGAGATCGCAAATTTATTGGGCGCGCCCGACGCCTTCCGCGTCCATTATACCGTCGTGGACGGACGGGGCGCATACTTTGAAAACGTGCGGCGGCTGACCGTATTTACTCCGACGCAGATCGTCGTGAAGGGCAGACGGGGCGGATACCTTGTGGAGGGCGAGGGGCTTTCTCTCGGAAAATATACGGCGGGCGATCTCATTGTATACGGAAAAGTCACGAGCATCACGCGGGAGGACGGCAATGAAAAGCTGTGAAATTTTCATTGAGGGCATCGGCGCGGCGCGTATTGTGGAAAAACTTGTGCAGGGCGGTGTTCCTGTTCTTGCGGCGCGCGTGCAAAAAAAAGGCGTTCTCGTACGGGTAGACAGCAAAGATTGTGAAAAAGTTTTTGCAATTTTGCGCGGTTCGTGTTATAATGGGAAAAAAGTCCGTTTTGCGGGGCTTTTGCGCTTTTTGAGCCGCATTCCTGCGCGGGCGGGACTGCTTGTCGGCGCGGCGCTCTTTTTTGCGTCGGTGCTGTTTTGTCAGAGCCGCGTTCTGCGCATCGAAGTGACGGGGAGCGGCGCATACTATGAGGCGGAAGTTTTGCGCGCACTTTCGCGCGAGGGAACGGGATTTTTCACCGCTCCGCCCGCCGATCCTGCAAAACTCACGGCGGAAATTTTGTCGCTGCCGCGGGTGAGTTTTTGTTCTCTCTCCCATGCGGGAGGGGTGCTCACGATTCAGGTGGAGGTCTCGGACGACGCGGCGCCGCTTGCGGGCGGAAATCTCCTATCCCCTGTGAGCGGGAAGGTGGAGTCGCTCACCGTGCTTGCGGGGACGGCGCGGGTTTGCGTCGGAGATGAAGTTTCGGTGGGGGAAGTGCTTGTGGAAAACGTGACCGCAGTGGGCGAAACGCTTTTGCCCGTCACGGTCATTGCGTCCGCGTCGGTAAGATATGCGGTGGACGCACTGTTTTCGGGAAGCCGTGAGGAGGCGCTCGCCAAGGCGTACCTCGATTACGGGGAAATTGAAGGACTGCAGATACAAATGACCGGGGAGGAATGGCGCATCACGGGCGAGGCGATCGCCTGCGTCAGACTCAATCTCGGTTGAGGAGGATATTACGGAAAAGACAGTCACGGTGGACACGGGCAGTCTGGACAGGCTTCGGACGGTCATCGGTGTCCTGGACGAAAATCTGATGACGATCGCGCGGGAGCTCTCGCTCTCCACCCGCATCGACGGGACAAAGATCATTTTAACGGGCGAGGAGGCGGACGTTGGCGGCACGGTCGTTATGAATCTTCTTGCCGTTGCGGATGCGGGCGAGAATATCGACAAAAGCGCGCTTTTATACTGCATTTCCCTTGCCCGCGAGGGCGCGGAGGGGAATATCGGCGCCGTTTTAAAGGACGTTGTCGCAGTCACGTCCCGCGGCAAGCCCGTCAAGTGCAAGACGGTGGGACAGCAGAATTATGTCGCCGCCATGCGCAAGAACACCATTACGTTCGGAACGGGACCTGCGGGCACGGGCAAGACCTATCTTGCGGTCAGCTTTGCGGTCGCATCTTACAAGGCGAAGCAGGTGGAGAAGATCATTCTCACGCGTCCGGCGGTGGAAGCGGGGGAAAAACTCGGCTTTTTGCCGGGCGATCTGCAGACCAAGGTGGATCCCTATCTTCGTCCGCTCTATGACGCCTTGCAGGAGCTGTTCGGACTGGAGACGTATGCCAAGCTCATGGAGAAGGGCGTCATCGAAGTCGCGCCGCTTGCCTATATGCGCGGACGGACGCTCTCCAATGCGTTTGTCATTCTGGACGAAGCGCAGAACGCAACGCGTGAGCAGATGAAGATGTTCCTGACGCGCCTCGGCGAGGGGAGCAAGATGGTCGTCACGGGCGACCTCACGCAGACCGACCTTCCCGACGGAAAGACGAGCGGGCTTGCGCATGCCGTGAGCGTGCTCAAAGGGGTGGAGGACATCGCCGTCGTGGCGCTCACGGAGCGCGACGTCGTGCGTCATCCGCTGGTTTCGCGCATTGTCCGCGCCTATGAGAAGGAAGAACAGCGCAGAAGAAAAGGAGAAAAACGATGAAGAGCGACGTGATCGCCCGCACCACAACGGGCGAAGAGGAAACGGGGGTACGCAATTTCCGACTCGTGGGAAGCGCGTTCGTGTTTGCGGCGTGCTATATCTTTTTGTGCCTCGTTATTTTTCTGATGATCGTCATCAACGATCCGAACGGCTGGATCGGGTTTTTCCGTGACAATTACACGGGACTTTTAACGCTTGCGGTCTGTACGCTCCTGCTCTTTTTCATCATCTACTATTACTATTACTTTGAGGACCGCGAATTTCTGGCGAAGGCGGGGAATGTCCTGCTCATCTTTTCGCTCGTCACGCTGTGCGTCATTTTAAACTACGTCTTCGGCAAATTCGTCAATATCTACGCCCGCCCCTGCGCATTGTTCGCACTTTTGTGCGTCTTTTTGTTCAATCGCAGACAGGCGATCATGCTCAACTTCATTTTCTCCATCCTGATGTTCGTCATCGATACTTACACGAACAACTTTTCCGCAGACGGCGCCACGATGCAGGTTTACTACATGCTCATGCTCAGTTTCGTCTGCGGCACGTTCGCGATCTTCGCGGCGGGCGGAAACAAGACGCGCGGAAGACTTCTTCTGACGGGTTGCGTCGTCGCCGTTCCCACCGTCGTCATCGTCACACTCCTGCAGGTGACGTACCTCTATTCGGACTGGATCGCCTTTGTCGCGTCTGTCGGTTATTCCATCCTCGGCTGCGTCGTCTCAGCGATCCTCGCACTTGCGGGGCTTCCTGTGTTCGAAACGGCGTTCAATCGTCTCACCGTGTTCCGTCTGCGCGAACTCACTTCCACCAATGCGCCTCTTCTGGTGCGCCTCAAGCAGGAAGCGCCCGGCACGTTCAACCATTCGCTTGTCGTGGCGCAGCTTGCGGAATCCTGCGCGGTCGCTATCGGCGAGAATGCCGAACTTGCACGTGCAGCTGCCTACTATCATGACGTCGGCAAACTCAAACAGCCCGACTGCTTTACGGAGAATCAGACGGGGTACAACGTGCATGACGAACTCATGCCCGAGCTCTCCGCCGACATCATCCGTTCGCATGCGAGAGACGGCTATGAACTTCTGACAGCGGCGCATTTCCCCAAGATCATTGCGGACGTCGCGCGCGAACATCACGGCACATTGCCCATCAAGTATTTCTATGACAAGGCGATGAAGCTCTCGGGCGGCGAAGCCGACATCAAGGACTATTCCTATCTCGGACCTGCACCGCGCTCGCGGATTGCGGCGATTGTCATGATCGCGGACGCGTCCGAAGCGGCAACGCGCGCACTTCCCGACCGTTCTCCCGAGAAGGTGGAACGCACCGTGCGCAGTATCATTGAAGAGCGCATGGATCTCGATCAGTTCGCCGATTGCGACATCACCATCCGCGATCTGTCCGTCATCCGCAAGACGCTGGTGGAGACGCTCTCAGGCGTGCATCATCACCGCGTGGAATATCCCGCCATCCGCTTCAATCGCGACAGACAGGCGGTCAAAGAGGAGCCGAAAGAATAATGCATATTTGTTTTGATTCCGATCTGCCCGATGAGGGGCTTGCCCGCCTTGCGCAGGCACTCGAAGGGCTTTGGGAGGGGGACGACCTCTCTGCCGAACTTCTGCTTGTCTCCGAAGAGGAGATCAGGGAGCTCAACGCCCGCGAACGCGGTGTGGATTCGGTCACGGATGTTTTAAGTTTTCCGTCCATGGACGGGATCAAGGGACAGCCCATCCTTGCCGAGGAACACGGCGAAGAGCTGGACGAGGACGGCAACGTCTTTTTGGGAAGCATCGTCATCTGCGAAAAGCGTGCGCGCGAACAGGCGCAGGAGTACGGGCATAGTTTTGAGCGCGAGCTCTGGTATCTTGCCGTACACGGAATTCTGCATTGCTTCGGATACGATCACATGACCGAGGAGGAAAAGCGGGAGATGCGCGAAAAAGAGGAGAGCGTCATGCAAAAACTCGATCTTCGGAGGGACTCATGAGAAGCGGAACGGTTGCCGTCATCGGCAGAGCCAATGCAGGAAAATCCACCCTCATTAACGTCATGGTGGGCGAAAAAGTTGCCATCGTCTCCCCCAAACCTCAGACGACGCGCGATCGCATTCTCGGCGTGCTCACGCGGGAAAACTATCAGATCGCCTTTGTCGATACGCCCGGGATCTATAAGAGCCGCAATGTCCTCACCGAGGACATGATGAAGACGACGGAGACAACTTCGCGCGATGTGGACGCCATTTTGTACGTTTTGGACGGTCACGCAGGCGTGCGCGAGGAGGACGCAGAGCTCATCAACAAATATGCCTCTCTGGGTGTTCCGATCATCGTCGCATTTACGAAAATCGACATTATGCCCGCGGAGAACATCCCCGAAACTGTCAGATTTCTCTCGGATGCGGGCGTGGAGGAGGACATCTATCCCGTCTCTGCGCGTAAGGGCAAGGGCATTAAAAAATTGGAGGAAGGCATTGCCGCCATGCTCCCCGAAGGGGACAAGCTCTTCCCCGACGACGTCGTCTCCGACCGCAGTGAAAAGTTCATGGTCGCCGAGCTCATGCGCGAAAAGATCCTCCTGAAGTACGACGAAGAGATCCCGCACGGCGTCGCGGTCGTGGTGAATACCTTCAAACGGCGCGAGAACGGGACGTATGAGATCGGACTGGACATCATCTGCGAAAAGCAGGCGCATAAGGCGATCCTCATCGGCAAGCAGGGCAGGGCGCTCAAGGAAGCGGCGTCATTTGCGCGGCAGGATATGGAAAAGTTTCTCGACGCCAAAGTGTTCCTGACAACGTATGTCAAGGTGCGCGAGGACTGGCGGGACAGCGAACGGCTCATTAAAGAGTTCGGATACGGCGAGGAGTAAAACCCGTTTGCGTCTGCAAAAAGCAGAGGGAAGAGATACGCGCAAATGCCGTGCGCGGGTTGGCGCATGGGGCTGCGGACTTTGGCGCATACTGCCGACAAGGGGGTATGTATGCAGGATAAAAACGCGGCGGAACTTGCCTGGGAGATGTTTGAGCGCACGGGGAATTTTACCTACTATATGCTGTACAAACGTCTGATGTTTGACGGCAAAGGATGAGCGATGGAATTCAAAGCGGACGCCCTTTTACTGCGGGCGGCGGATTACGGAGAAAATGACAAGATCGTCACGCTTCTGACGGCGCAGCGCGGCAAAATTGCGGCGGCGCTGAAGGGAGTGAAAAAGGCGGGGGCGAAACTGCGGTTTGCGGCCCAGCCTTTTTGTTTTGCGGAGTACGTGCTGGCCGAGCGCGGGACGAGAAACACGGTGACGTCGGCGTCATTGTATGACGGATTTTTCGGTTTGTGCGAGGATGTGACGCGATTTTATGCGGCGGCGGTCGTCACGGACGCATGCGATAAACTTGCTTTGGAGGGCATGCAGTCGGGACCGCTTTTGGTTGCGGCGGTGTCGGCGCTCGAAGGTCTTTGCGCAGACGATGAACTTGCGCTCGTCCGATTTTTGCTCGCGGCGCTTGCCTTTGCGGGGTATCCCGTGGAAGCGGGCGAGTGCCCCGCCTGCGGAAAACTGCCTTCGGGCAGGATGCGGTTTTCCTTTGCGGACGGTGCGTTCTTCTGCGACGCCTGTCTTCCCGACGCCGTGCCTGCCAGCGCGAGCACGTTTGCGGCGATCCGCGCCGCGCAGGGGACGGGGGAGGCAACGTCGGACGGCATTGTGCGTGCATTGCGGCTTTTGGGCGCGTATTTTGCGCGGCAGGTGGGAACGGAGCTTGTTACGCTCACGGAATATCTGCGGCTGGGGCATTGCAACGGCTGAAACAGCTTGACTTTTTTACGCAAAATTCATATACTTGTAACAGTTTAAAAAATACAGGCCGAGCCAATCGTATACGGGAGAAGAAAGAAAAGATGGGCCAACCGATCGATCGCGGGGACGCGCTTGTCCTTGCGCATTACTATGCACCCGACGCCGTGCAGGCGGCAGCGGACTTCGTGGGCGACAGCTTTGCCCTGGCGCAGCGCGCCGTAAAAAGCGATAAGCCCGTCATTGTCTTTTGCGGCGTATCGTTTATGGGCGAGAGCGCAAAGATCCTCTGCCCCGAAAAGACGGTGTATCTTCCTGCGCCCGATGCGCATTGTCCGATGGCGGATATGGCGACGGAGGAGGAAATTTTACATATGCGTGCGACGGTGGAAGATCTTGCCGTCGTTGTCTACGTCAATTCTTCCGCGCGGCTCAAGGCGTTTGCCGATGTGGTCGTCACGAGTGCCAACGCCGTCAAGGTGGTCTCGCGCCTGAAAGAGAAGAACATCTATTTTATTCCCGATAAAAATCTCGGCGCGTTTGTTGCGGCGCAGCTGCCCGAAAAGAAGTTTTATTTCGGACACGGGTGCTGTCCCATCCACAATGCGACTTCTGCAAAAGAGGTGCGCGCGGCGCTTGCGCTTCATCCTTCGGCGGAGGTGCTCGCTCACGCGGAGTGCCCCGAAGAGGTGCGTACCATGTCCGCGTTTGTCGGTTCCACGGCGGGCATGATCGCCTATGCCGAGAAGAGCAGCGCGCAGGAATTTTTGATTGCTACCGAGGCAGGCACGCTCTATGAACTTGCCCGCCGCTGTCCGGAAAAGAAATTTTACCCGACGCGCACCGATTTTCTGTGCGCGGATATGAAGAAAATTACGCCCGAGGCGCTACGGCACGTCTTTGCGGGCGGCGGTACGCCTGTCGAGGTGGACGCCGCAATTGCGGACCGCGCGCGCCGTGCGCTGAGACGCATGCTGGAGCTTGCACAATGAAAGAAGAATTCCGCGAGACCCTCGTCATCGGGGCGGGGGCGGCAGGGCTCAACTGTGCCCTGCATCTGCCCGAGCAGTCTGACGTGCTCGTCGTCTGCAAGGGCGGCCTTAAAGAGAGCGATTCCTTTCTGGCGCAGGGCGGGATCTGTGTTTTGCACGATCCCGACGACGAAAAGGGATACTTTGAGGACACCATGCGCGCGGGGCATTATGAGAACAATCCCGACACCGTTCGCTGCATGATCGAGCACTCGCGTGAGACGATCAACGAGCTCATCACCTTCGGTGTGCGCTTTGCGCGCGAGGAAAACGGTGAGCTTGCCTATACGCGCGAGGGGGCGCACTCCCGTCCGCGCATCGTCTTTCACGCCGACTGCACGGGCAAAGAGATCACCTCCCACCTTCTGAAGGCGGCGCGTAAGCGCACCAACATTGAACTGCGTCCCTATACGACGATGGTCGATCTCTTATTTTCGGAAGACGGCGAGTGTCTCGGCGCAGTGCTCAGGGATAACAGGAGCAAGGAGCTTTCGCTCGTCTATGCGGGCAATACCGTGCTCGCTACGGGCGGCGTGGGCGGACTTTTCTCGCACTCCACAAACTACCGCATTCTGACGGGTGACGGCGTTGGCGCGGCGCTTGCGCACGGCGTTGCGGCGGATCATCTCGACTATGTTCAGTTCCACCCGACGACGCTCTATACCAAGCGGCGCGGCAGACGGTTTCTCATTTCCGAATCGGTGCGCGGCGAGGGAGCGCAGCTTCTGAACGCCGCAGGAGAGCGGTTTGTCGACGAACTCCTGCCGCGTGACGTCGTCACTGCCGCCATCCGCAAGGAGATGGCGAAGGAGGGGAGCGATCACGTCCGTCTCGATTTAAGGACGGTGCGCGGCGGAAAGGAGACGCTGGAGAAGCACTTCCCCGGCATCATGCGCCGCTGTGAGAAGGAGGGCTACGACGTTTTGAGCGAGCCCATCCCCGTCGTGCCTGCACAGCACTATTTTATGGGCGGCGTCCGCAGCGATCTTTCGGGCAGGACGACGGCGCCTCATCTCTACGCCGTGGGCGAGACGTGCTGCAACGGCGTGCACGGAAAGAACAGACTGGCATCCAATTCTTTGCTGGAGGCACTCATCTTTGCCCGCCGTGCGGCGGCTGACATCGCAAAGGGCGCGCGTGCCAAGGGAAAAGTTGCCTGGGACTATACACAAAAGGAGATCGCCGCATTCGAGCGCGAACGCCGCGAGCGGGTGAGACGGGAGACACACGATGAAAGCAAGTAACGTTACGACAAAACTGCACTGGGACGAGGTGCTCCTCGCCGCGCTGAAAGAGGATATCCCGTGGGAGGACGTTTCGGCGAATGCCGTTGTTCCTGAAGAGGCGCGCGGACATGCCGATCTCATCGCCAAGGCGGACGGCGTGCTGGCGGGACTGCCCGTATTTTGCCGCGTCTTTGTGCTTCTGGACGAGGATTCCAAGGTCACGCTATATAAAGAGGAAGGCGCGCGCGTGAAAGCGGGCGAGCGCATTGCGGAAGTCGAGGGCAATATGCGGGCGATCCTCTCGGGGGAGCGCACCGCGCTCAACTTTCTGCAGCGCATGAGCGGGATCGCGACGTATGCCCGTCAGATGGCAGACCTTCTGAAGGGGACGAAGACCGTCCTTCTGGACACGCGCAAGACGACGCCCCTTCTGCGCAGCTTTGAAAAGTATGCCGTCACGGTCGGCGGCGGGAGCAATCACCGCTTCAATCTCTCGGACGGCGTGCTTCTGAAGGACAATCACATCGGCGCCGCGGGCGGCGTGCGTCAGGCGATCGAACGCGCCCGTGCCTATGCTCCGTTCGTGAGGAAGATCGAAATCGAAGTGGAGACGCTGGACGAACTGGACGAGGCGCTCGATGCGGGCGCGGATATCGTCATGCTGGACAACATGAAGGGCGAAGCGCTCGAAGAGGCTGTCCGCCGTGCAAAAGGTCGCGCTCAGACGGAAGTTTCGGGCAACGTCACGCGGGAAAACCTGCAAAAGTACGTCTCTTTGGGCGTGGATTACATCTCATCCGGGGCGATCACGCACAGCGCACCCATTCTCGATCTTTCCTTAAAGCACCTTAAAAGCATCTGAAGGATGATCGATCGCTTCGATGGGCTGAAAATTTTCTCAAAGACGATCTGAGAAGAAAAAGCGCCTGAAAGGGGGCAAATTTCCGTAAAAGATCGCCTTCGGAAGAGAAAAAGAGCGTTCGGAAGCGATCGGCAGGCGCCAATTGACGCAAGAAGCCAGTCGAAAAGCATTTGAAAACCAAAAGACCTTCCGTTTTGGGAGGTCTTTTTCTTGCATATTGTTCGAAAGACCGCGCGGCGGGCATAAAATTTAACAAAACAGCGAGGCTAAAAGTGGAAAGATTGCACAAGAATTTCATGAAAAGTCTGTGGATTTTTTCCGAAAAGTTATTGACACTCCTATATTTTTGTTGTAAAATCATTATGCTATTTATAAATTATTTCAGTTAAAAATTTATAAATGGAAAAAACTGTATTTTGGAAAGGGGGAGGACAAAAAGACTTATGAGAAAATTAAAAGTAAGTTTACTGCTTTTATTTTCGATGGTACTGTCTCTGTGCCTGTTCGCGTGCGGCCCGAAGGATGAAGAGAAATCGTCCGCACAGATCGATTCCGCGGAGATTTACGGTACGCAGACGAGCATTTCGCTCACGGATACGGAGACGGCAGACGAAGCTGCCCGTGTAACGGCATTCAACAATGCTGTCAAATCGATCAAGGTGCGCGTGTATTATGCTGATAATACTGCGCCTGTCGTCATCACGGGAGAAGCGTGCGATTTTGACACGTCGTCCGTCACATGGGGAACGGTCGGCGTCTATTACGCTACCGTGACGCCCAAGACGCAGGGGAACATCGTCAACGATTCCAAGGTCACGACGAGCAATCAGCTCGAAGTGCGTATCGATCACCAGTTCGGCGAGCCCGATGCAAACGGGGAATCGAGCTGTGCCTGCGGTGCGACGCAGACGACCATCGAGCTTGAAGACGGCAAGTATGAGGGGATCACGATCAAAGGATTCCATGCTGCGCCCGTCAACGATACGTCGAAGGGCGATCTTGCGCAGATCAAGCCGTTCGGCACGGTTGCTTCGGGCGAGACTGTCAACTCTATGACGGCCGGAACCATCCGTAAGGGTTCTTCCATTGTTTTGGAAGGGACGGTCAAGTCCATCCCTGCGAAGGACGACAATAAAGTGTGGTACTATCCCAACCTCGGGATCGCGCTGCGCGAGTATGATACTTCGGCATCTCCTTTCAATCCCGGCACGTCGTACACGGGCGGCATGAGCATCATTATCAGAAATGACGGCTGGGTGCTCATGAACGGTATCGGCGAATCGCCCCGTTTGCTTGCGGGACTTGTCGGCAGTGCAGCGGAAGATTACAACTACGGTTCGCACACAAGCGCTACCAACACCAATACTTTCCCTTGGGACTATGATAACGGCAATATGCCTGCGGACGTCAACACGTGGGGCGACTGGGCGGTCTATTCGTCCGGTACGACCGCAACGACGGGCGATTATGCCGAGACGCAGAACGTGCGTTTCACCTATTCGTTCCGTGCGGACAATGTCATTGAGATCATCAATGAGAACCTGACGACGGGGACGTCCCTTGTTTCCCGCATCAAGGTGCCTGCAGGATACCAGGATCTGTCCTTCGATACCGTCCTTCACGGCGAGTATGTCGAGATGACGTTCAACTCCATCACGATCACCGAGCAGCAGAAGCTTGAAGCTGTCCGTTTCAACGGGCTTGGAAGCAGTGCAAAGATCAATTATGTGGTCGGCGAAACGCTCAATCTCAGCGACTTTGACGGCGCGTCCGAAGTGAAGTACAGAAATAACGACACTTGGTATAGTCCTGACAGCTACAGCGTGCAGGTCTTCCGCGGCGAGCTTGGCGATGCGACCGCTCCCGCAGAGGATGCAAGCGGCTGGACGACGATCACCGAAACGACCCGTCTCGAGGCGGCAGACAAGTTCTTCCGCATTGCGGTTACGGTCGGCAATACGACGGAATACGATACGATGACGCTCGGTGAAGACGGCTTCATCAAGAATCTCACCGCCAACAACGTCACGGAAGCATACGGCTATGCGTTTGAACTTACCGTTCCCGAGGTCGGTTCTGCTATGCTTGACAGTACCGCGCTTGGAAACATCGGCTTTGCTGCAAATGCAGACGCAAGCAAGGTCGTCATTGCGCCTAAGGGCGTCGCGTCCGCGATTCCTCCGGCGTATGCTTCGATGTTCGCTTACGACGGATATGTTGCGCTTCGCGTCTACGGCGAGGGCTTCGCTACTCTGAGCGATATCGGCGACATCATGGCGCATGAGAACTATATCATTGTGGCATCCGAAGCGGATTACTTTGATATCCTTATCGGTTACACGACGGGCGGAAATAACACCGTTGAGATCACGGGAGCTCAGGATACGCCGATCGTCATCGACCTCGCAGGTGTCACGGCTCCCACATATACCTCGTTCATTTCCGAGATTTCCGTGGACGGTGAGCCTTATGACTCTGTTCCTGTCAATACGGGTGCTCAGGTCAAGTTCTCTTATATGCTTGCCACCGCTTCTGTTGAGGACGCGCGTTTCTACCCGAATGCGGAACTCGCAACGAGAAACATGTGGAAGATCACCCAGCTTGTCGGCGACAGCAAGCCTTCGGCTTCCAATTTCGGTTACGAGTATACTGCAAAACTTACGGATAACGGCGAAACCTCGACGTTTGAGATCACGATCACCGTTCCTGCGGCTCCTGCACCTGAGGATGGCGTCGGTGCATTCACGGCTTACTTCTATGCGGACAGCAGAATGGATGAGCTGACTGTTTATTACAGCGCTCCGATTGTAAACGCAGAGGATAAGGGCGTTGCGATCGACCTTGACAACGGGTACTATGCTTATCTGAGAGCAGACGGTACCAAACTCTATTACTATGTCTTGCTTGAAAAGTCCAACCTTACGGAAGGGGATATCAAGCTTGAAAACTTCTGGCTGAACATCAACGGCGGCGACACCTCGAAGATGCTTGAAAACATCGATCTCGGATTCACCTATGCAAAGGGTGCGCTCGTCATGAATGCGGCAAATGCCAATATCACGACCTCGCTCGGCGTACATGGCACGACGGATGATGTCTATGATATCGACTACGGATTCGTACTTGCGGGCAGCATCGATGTCACGAAGTTCGGCGTTGCGGCGGATGCGCAGACGTGGTATTTCCAGATCATGCGCGATGTCGAAGAGGACGCTGCGGAAGGCGTCTATCAGGCTGCAAACGGCGCGGTCACGGCGTATAGCGGTGCGGTTGAGGTTGACTATCAGATCAAGGCATCGACCTGCGAAGAGATGGGCCTTGTTGCCGACGTCATCAAGAGCGGCGATGATATCGTCTTTGTCTACAATGCCCGCTACTCGACCTCTCATAAGTGGGTCGCGATGGAAGGAGAGCACGGCTTGTTCAAGTGTGAGCTCTGCGGAGCTACCCTCAAGAGCGGTTCGTCCACGGCAGTGCAACTCGATCAGAGCTACTTCGGCGAGGATAAGATCAACTCGACGACCGGGCTGAGCGTTTCCTTCCTTGTGAAGAGCGCGAGCAGTGACTGGGATTCCATTGCAATGCGTACGGCGTACGGCGATATCAATGTATCGATGCCCAACCTGCAGCTCAACGTTGCAAACAAAAATGAGCTGAATGCAGATGATGCAATGAAGGCGCTCTTTGAGAAGTTCCTGGATAAGGACGGCAACGGCACGAACGTTTACCCGACTGTTACGGGTGCAGTGCTCGAAGACGGCTATGCATGGGATTCCATCCTCATTACGGAAGATGCATACGTTACGGTTACGATGGGTGCAAACGGAATCGTTTACTACCTGAATGGCGAAAAGATGCTGACCTATCCTGCCGCAATGACCTTCCCTGATACCACAGGTACCACCAAGGACTTTGTTGATCTGTTCCTGCTTGCTGCAGCGAAAGAAGGCGTGATCTTCGGAACGAAGCAGTATAAAGGCGAGATGGACACGGAAAACACCATTGTGGAAGGCAAAGAGCTGACGGAGGAGGAAGCCAAGACCCGTTACGAGAATTATCTCCTCGAGAAGGCTTACTATCCGACGGCATCTCACGTCTGGAGTACGGATACCTCGTCTGCAATGTATGACCACTGCACTGTGGACGGTTGCGGCATTCTCAATCCCGAGCACGGTACGGAGAAATATCCTCATGCATATGTGACGGATCAGGCATCGGCGAATTTCGATAAATGCATTGCCTGCGGTGAGATTCATCCCGAGCACGGCAAAACAGAGGCGCATCCCCACGTCTATGTAGGCACGACCTGCAAGGTCTGCGGAGAGGCAAATCCCGGTCATACGCATTCCTATGTGGACGGTGTCTGCGAATGCGGCGCGCGTGAATTCTCCACTACGGTTGACGATGCTGTGTACAAAGGGGACCTTCTTCCCGTGGTAATGAAAAATAACGATACCAGCAGTGCTTGGTGGAATGGCTCTACCAATGATATCACCATGAAGGACTATTCCGCTACGATCATTACGTGGGAGAACACCCGAGACAAAAATTTCTATGACTACGCGGTTGAACTTGTATTCAACCTGGGCGGTAAAGTAGGCGACACGCCGGACGGTCAGTTTATCGATTTTGATCCGACCAACCAGTGGACGGCGGAATGGGTGAGTGTGACTGCGCCTACCCTCGACGGCTCAACGTCTGGAGAGCAGCAAACGGCCGGAAACGAAAATGCCGGTTACGGAACTTATGTCGCAACCATTATCCGCACCGGGACCACGGTCAGCGTTACGGTTGAATTTACTGCCAACGGTTCCGATACGGTTACATGGACGAGAACGGCAACCGCTACGAATTGCCCGACCGGCGACATGGTGATCCGTATTGCAGGCAATCCTTACTTCCTGGATAACTTTGCCGGGTGGACGGGTGAGCTCGCATCGAACGAATGAGAACAAAGCAGGAGAATGATCCAAACAATTTCAACGCAAGTTGAATAAGCACGAAAAGCCTGTCCGAAAGGGCAGGCTTTTTGCTGTTGCTGATCTGTTTCGGCGCAGCTTTGCGGACGGATCATTTTTTCCCGTTTCTTTCGCCGTCAAAAAAAGTAAAATAATCGCAAATTTCTTTTAAAATCGATTGACAGGGTGCGGGGATTGTGTTAAACTGTCTTTACGCACCGAGAGGGGTGTAATTTTTTTGTATGGAGTTTTTGACCCATGGCTACCAAATCCACGAGAATGAAGATCACGTTCGAGTGCACGGAGTGCAAGAACCGTAATTATGACAGCTTCAAAAACAAGCGCAACGATCCTGACCGTCTCGAGCTGAAGAAATACTGCCCGACGTGCAAGAAGCACACGGTGCACAAAGAATCCAAGTAAGCCGATACCGCATAAGCAGGGGAAAATATCATGGCAAAGAAAGAAAAAGACGTGCAGGAGACCAAGGGCGCCGAGAAGAAGAACGACGTTGCCCGCAAGAATACCAAGCAGGACAAGAACAAAAAGCCCAATTGGTTTGTCAGACAGGGACGCAAGATCAAGGAGACGTTCTCTGAGCTTAAGCGTGTCACCTGGCCCACGTTCGGCAAAGCGCTCAAAGCAACGGGCGTAGTGCTTGTCATCGTACTTATTTTTACCGTTATTGTTACGGGCATCAACTACGGTCTTTCCGAACTGCTTGATCTCATGGTAAGCACGGGGGCTTGACATGGCAAACGTTGATACCGAGCCGAAGTGGTATATTCTTCACACCTATTCCGGCTATGAGGCCATGGTGAAGGAGAGCCTTCTGCGGCTGATTGAAAATAACAATCTTCAGGACAGCATCGTGGACGTGAAGATCCCCACGGAGCAGACCATCGAGGAAAAAGCCAACGGCAAAAGAAAAGTGGTGGAGCGCAAACTGCTTCCCTGCTATGTCTTTATCAAGATGGTGTATTCCAACCAGCTCTGGTATCTTGTCACGAACACGCGCGGCGTCACGGGGTTCTGCGGACCGCAGGGCCGTCCCATTCCCATGAAGGAGGATGAGATCCGCAAGATGCGCCTTGAGGAATACGTTGTCAACGCCGATTTCAAGGCGGGGGACAAGGTCTCCATCGACAACGGCCCTCTGGAGGGCTTTATCGGGACCATCCGCGAGGTCAACGACGAGACTCAGCGCGCGAAGGTCACCATTGTCATGTTCGGAAGGGAACAGGACGTCGAAGTCGAATACGTGCAGATGAAGAAGATCTCGCCCGAAGCGACGGAAGTCCCGAACGAGCAGCAAGAAGAAAATTAACGAAATCTCAATTGATTTGGATCATCTCTTTCCGCAGTTGCGGAGAGTGCTGATAAACGTGGGAGAGGCGGTAAATCTCATTATCCTGCCGCCTTGCAAGTACCACATCGGAGGAAGCAAACATGGCAAAGAAAGTAACCGCGGTCGTTAAACTGCAACTCCCCGCCGGAAAAGCGACTCCCGGTCCCCCCGTCGGTTCGACGCTGGGCCCGCACGGAATCAACATCCCCGGCTTCACGAAGGAGTTCAACGCCAAGACGGCAGGACAGGAAGGGCTCATCATTCCCGTCGTGATGACGATCTATCAGGATCGTTCGTTCACGTTCGTTCTGAAGACCCCGCCCGCACCCGTTCTCATCAAGAAGGCGCTGGGACTCGATACGGCAAGCGCGACTCCCAACAAAGTCAAAGTGGGCAAGCTCACCAAGGCTCAGTTGGAAGAGATCGCAAAGACCAAGCTGCCCGATCTCAACTGCACGTCGCTTGAAAGCGCGATGAGCATGATCAAGGGTACCGCTCGCAGCATGGGCGTCACCGTCGAGGAGTAAGTGGGAGAGAGTTTATCTCGCTAAGACCACGGGAGGTTATTCATGAAATACGGTAAAAAATACGCTGAAAGCCTGAAGGCATACGACAAACAGCGCGCATACGAGGCAAACGAAGCCGTCGGCATCGTGCTCGGCAACGCCAAGGCGAAATTTGATGAGACGGTGGAACTTCACGTCCGTCTCGGCATCGATCCCCGTCAGGCGGATCAGCAGGTCAGAGGCGTTCTGGTCCTTCCCAACGGAACGGGTAAGACGAAGAAGGTCCTCGTCATCGCCAAGGGCGAAAAGGCAGACGCAGCTGCTGCTGCAGGTGCTGATTTCGTCGGCGCTGAGGAAATGATCCAGAAGATCCAGACGGAGAACTGGTTCGGATTCGACGTCATGATCACCACGCCCGACATGATGGGTATGGTCGGCCGCATCGGTCGTATCCTTGGTCCTAAGGGACTCATGCCCAACCCTAAGTCCGGTACGGTCACGCCCGACGTCGTCAAGGCAGTGCAGGAAGTCAAAGCAGGTAAGGTTGAGTATCGTCTCGACAAGACCGCGATCATCCACTGCCCCATCGGCAAGAAGAGCTTCGGGAACGAGAAGATCCTTGAGAACTTCAACGCCCTGATGGATGCGATCGTCCGCGCAAAGCCCGCCGCTGCAAAGGGTCAGTACGTCAAGAGCGTCACGCTTACGTCCACGATGGGCCCCGGCGTCAAAGTCAGCTACAACAAGGGCTGAAATGAGGCGAAAATCGCTTGACGATTTTCCCTCCAAGTGCTACAATATCAATATACCGCAGACAACGGGTGCGCATATGCGCTCAATATCCCGTCGAGGTAGGAACTAATTCTTTGCGAATGTACTTCCGTACCCGTCTGCGGTGCGGAAGTTTTTTATTCGGCTCCCGAGAGGGGAGTTAACGGAGGTAACTATGTCGGCAAATTTTGAAGCTAAGAAGGCAGTTGTCGAGGAGATCAAGGCGAAGATCAGCGAGAGCAAAGCAGTTGTCCTTGCTACCTACGATCGTCTGACCGTGGCGGAAGTCACGCAGCTGCGCGGCAAGTTCCGTGATGCTTCCTGCGAGTACAAGGTGTACAAGAATACCCTTGTCCGCAAGGCATTCGAAGAGCTTGGTGTGACGGCGTTCGACGCAGATCTCAACGGTGCGACCGCTTTCGTGTTCTGCCCCGATGAAACCAGCGGATGCGCGATCATCGCGAAGGCAGTGAAGGAGACCCCCGCGCTTGCGGATAAACTCATTCCGAAGAGCGCATACGTCGGCGGCGCCTATGTGGACGCCGAAGGCGTGAAGAAGCTCGCAGCGATCCCTTCGAGAGAAGTGCTGCTTGCCAAGATGGTTGGCTGCCTGCAGGCACCCATCGCAAACCTTG
>ERZ1643246.1289-NODE-1289-length-27818-cov-11.144221_pt1 | contig 27818 bp, 16 predicted proteins | sample MGYA00579265_ERZ1643246 | MGnify/ENA primary metagenome ERZ1643246 (study PRJEB29033, sample SAMEA4952261) | chicken gut metagenome | biome: Broiler Chicken; feature: Gastrointestinal Tract; material: Caecum | place: Ireland | collected 2018 | study: Broiler...
TAAGATGGTGACATTTTCGCTTAACGAAAGGTGACAAAATCGCTTAACGGCGACACACATCCCTCTGATTTATTGACTTTTTATACACTTTCTTATAAAATAAGTGCGAAAGCAATGAAGAGGAAAAGTAACTGTTTCATTCACCGAAGAGAAATGACGGATGGTGCGAGTCATGTGAAACGGAGCAGCGAAAAAGCACCTCTGAGCAAAACAGGGAATAAAGTATCTGTTTTCGGCAGCGCCGTTATCGCTTTGAGTGATTCCGTTTGACGGAATAAGAAGGGTGGCAACACGAGGCATTCGTCCCTTTATGGTGCGAAGCCTCTTTTTTTGCAAAACAGGGAGGATATAGCATGCTTGATATCAAATTCTTACGCGAGAATCCTGATCTCGTCAAAGAGAACATCAAAAAGAAATTTCAGGACCAGAAACTTCCGCTGGTAGATGAAGTGATCTTCAAAGATCGTGAGCTGCGTACGATGAAACAGCGTGTGGATGATCTGCGCGCACAGCGCAATGCGATGAGCAAGCAGATCGGCGGTCTGATGAAGGAAGGAAAGAGAGACGAAGCGGAAGCAGTCAAACAGCAGGTTGCTTCCATGGCAGATGAGCTGAAGGAGATCGAGGAAAAAGAAGCAGTAGTCAGAGAGCGTGTGCAGGAGATCATGATGCAGATCCCGAATATGATCGATCCCAACGTGCCGATCGGCAAGGATGATTCTGAGAATGTTGAACTGGAGAAGTTTGGCGAGCCTGTCGTCCCTGCTTTTGAGATTCCGTATCATACAGAGATCATGGAGAGGTTCAATGGTATCGATCTGGACAGCGCCAGAAAAGTTGCCGGAAACGGTTTCTATTATTTGATGGGTGATATCGCGCGTCTGCACAGTGCTGTGATCTCCTATGCCCGTGATTTCATGATCGACAGAGGATTTACTTATGTTGTACCTCCATTCATGATCCGCAGCAATGTCGTGACCGGTGTCATGAGCTTTGCGGAAATGGAAGGCATGATGTATAAGATCGAGGGAGAAGACCTGTATCTGATCGGTACGAGCGAGCACTCTATGATCGGCAAATTTATCGATACGATCTTGGATGAAAAAGATCTGCCTTATACGTACACCAGCTATTCTCCATGTTTCAGAAAGGAGAAAGGCGCGCATGGCATCGAGGAACGCGGCGTTTACCGCATCCATCAGTTTGAAAAGCAGGAAATGATCGTTGTCTGCAAGCCGGAAGAAAGCGCGGATTGGTTCGTCAAGCTGTATATGAATACTGTGGATCTGTTCCGCAGCCTGGATATTCCGGTCAGGACGCTGGAATGCTGTTCAGGTGATCTGGCTGATTTGAAATGCAAGTCTGTTGATGTCGAAGCATGGTCTCCGCGTCAGCAGAAATACTTTGAAGTCGGAAGCTGCTCTAACCTGACGGATGCTCAGGCCAGAAGACTGAAGATCCGTGTCAAAGGCAGCAATGGAAAATACTTTGCGCATACACTGAACAATACGGTCGTCGCGCCGCCGCGCATGTTGATCGCGTTCCTGGAGAATAACCTGAATGAAGATGGTTCAGTCAATGTTCCGGAAGTGCTCAGACCTTATATGGGCGGTCAGGAGAAGTTGATTCCGAAAAAATAAACTCGTGTCAATGTTTTGTGCTGAGATGTCATCATGTCTTTATGAGACATGAATAATTTCTTGAATTACCGATACGATAAATATCGCTTTAAAACCATAAATAACACTTTAAATATCGTGTTTTTTATGGTTTTTTCTTTAATTTTATCCTTTCTGATATGCATCGAATCCATTGGATATGGATAATCTACAAGCTCATTGCAAGTTTTTTTAAGCGTAATAAGGCCATTTCGAATTTGGTCAAGGCAATTCGGCTTTTCAGGATCTGAACATGTATGTTACACTGTAGATATGAAATTGACTATTCGATCGTATCACCAAATGAAAGAGATATCTCGTCGCCAGGTCGATCATTTCGTCCATCATTGCTGGAATGAGCATATCGAATCAGCGATTCATCCGAATGACTGTTCTGTCTTGTCATTCATCTTAAGTGAGGATGAGCGGATGATCGGGTATGCTGGGCTGATCAAACTTGTTGTTCAGATCGATGATCGGAAAATGCATGTTGGAGCTGTTTCGTGTTTTTGCATCGATCCTGATCATCGTCATCTTGGTTATGGATCATATTTATTCGAATATTTAACGATCACATTGATAAATATGAAGGAGCTTGATCTTGGTTTGTTTACCTGTTCAGAACAACTGAACTCTTTTTACTTGCGTCAGAAACGATGGCGCTTAGCTGACTGGATATTGTATGCAGATAATCGGGAAGGATATGACAGCGTAAATGAAAAACTGAATGTCATGGCTTTGGCTGCTTCTGAAGCCTTCGATCCTCAGCTGTTCAAGAAGAAGCTTCATATCCATCTTTATCTTCCGGATGGTTTGTTCATCTAGCCTTCAGCTGTACTGAAGGCAAAAAAATATCAAGAAGGGAAAAATGATCGTTGCACTTATTTATGCAGAATTTGTGATCCTGTGACTGATCGGACTTTTTCAGCCGCAAGATCACGTTTGCTTACGGCATTTTCTGTTGCAATTCTTGAGAGGTTATGGATGCTGGTCTCGATGATCTTACACTAAGGTGAAGATTTCTGTTTGGAAGAAGCCATAAGAGATACCTCCGATCAAAGTGAGGCATCCAGATCCGGACAAAGATCATGATACGCGCAGGCAGAGTGAATATAATTTGCAGTTTTTGGAGATTAAACGCAATTTTAGCTTTCTTAGCGTTGCATTTATTTTTTCACTTCAGCGTCTTCAGCTGACAAATAAATGGTGCTTGCTATTTTGGGTAGTGCTGTGCTATAATATCCCTGCTACTGCAATGGTATCTTACGAATCAGGTCAGGTCGGGAACGAAGCAGCCTTAAGGAAGCTCTATCATGTGCGGTAGCTTTTGTTTTATATGTTTCACGTGAAACATACGGAGGAGTATCATGTCAGACCGGTTTATGATGGAAGCAATCAAACAAGCAAAAAAAGCATGGGATATCGATGAAGTGCCGATCGGCTGTGTCATCGTCAAAGATGGCAAAGTAATTGCCAGAGCGTTTAATCGCCGAGAAAGCACACAGCAATCGATTGCTCATGCCGAGATTCTTGCTATCCAGAAAGCGTGCAAAAAGCTGAAAAGCTGGCGGCTTGATGGCTGCGATCTGTATGTTACTCTTGAACCATGTCCGATGTGTGCTGGCGCGATCCTGCAGTCCAGGATCCGTAAAGTTTATTACGGCGCCAGTGATCCTAAAGGCGGAAGCATTGAAAGCTGTATGAAGATGTATAAAACCAGCGGATTTAATCATTATCCTGAGGTAGAGGCGGGATTGATGAAAGAGGAATGCGCCAATATGCTGCGTAATTTCTTTCGCATCAAGCGTATACAGAAAAAAGCAATTAGAGCAATGAAGATTGATATCAAAGAAGGGCATTAATGATCAACGCTCTTCTTTTTGATTTCTAACCATTTCAAGAGGTGATGCTAAAGCATTGTTGACTATGATATAATGGACACAGTATCTGATGGAAAGAAGGGGTGCTATGGCATATCAGGCATTATACCGAAAATACAGACCGGTCAGCTTTGATGGAGTAGCAGGACAGAAGCCAATCGTCAAAACATTGCAAAATGCGGTCAGACAACATCGGATCGCACACGCATATTTGTTTTGCGGACCGCGCGGTACAGGGAAGACATCGATTGCAAAGATCTTTGCTAAGATGCTCAACTGTGAATCAGAGGAAAGCGCGCCTTGTGGTAAATGTCACAACTGCATCGAGTTTCAAAACGGTTCTCATCCGGACATCATTGAGATCGATGCCGCAAGCAATAACGGTGTGGAAGAAGTCCGTAATTTGATCGAGAAAGTGAAATATGCGCCGATCGAAGGAAAATATAAAGTATATATCATCGATGAGGTGCATATGATGTCTACTGGTGCGTTTAATGCTTTGTTAAAGACAATCGAGGAACCGCCGGAACATGTGATCTTCATCTTTGCGACAACAGAGCCGCACAAAGTTTTGCCGACGATCATTTCACGCTGTCAGCGCTTTGACTTTAATAAAGTTTCAATTACGGATATGGTGGAACGGCTGGATTATGTCCTGGATCAAGAGCATATTCATATGGAACCTGAAGCAGTCAGGCTTGTCGCTACGTTATCCGAGGGCGGCATGCGTGACGCGCTTTCGATATTGGACCAGTGCATCGCGTATGCACAAGATGATATCACGGTCAATGATGTGAATACGATATATGGCATCACCACACCTGCTGAAAAGGGGACGCTATTATCACATGTATTGAATCGGAATTATGCAGAGCTGACGCAGCAGATCGAGACGTTGAGTGAGCAAGGTACGGATATCCGACGTCTGACTGCTGATTTGGTAGACATGCTGAAAGACAGCCTTGTTTATACATATACAGAGGATGTCTCCTTGGTGCAAGATATCTATCTGGAAGTGATCAGAAATATCTTGGCGGATGTACCTGCGGCAAAACGGCTTCATATGATCGATATATTGATGGAAACGCTGGAAAAGTATCGGATCGCATCAGATGCGGCTTCTTATTTTGAAATTGCTATGTTAAAGATGATGGAAGTGCCAGAGGCTGTAAATGTGGTTGAACCTGTAAGTATGAAACAGCCTGAGGCTGTTGTTTCTATGCCAAAAGCGGATCCTGATCCGATTCCAACGGTGGTGATGAGTGTTTCACGTGAAACACCAGAGGAACAACCAAAAAAAGTCAAAAAGACAAAGAAAACAAAAGCACAGGAACCAGTCACGTATGAAGATGAATACATCATCGCGCTGTTGGCAGGTGCCAATAAACAGCATAAGCAAAGCGATCTGGAACACTTTAATGATATAGCCAGCTATCTGAATGAGCTTGACTGGGTAAAATATGCGAATGCGCTGAAACATGCCGTGATCGTGGGCAGTGGGATCAATTATCTCGTATTGTCCGTAGAAAGTCCGCTTGAAGCAAGGGAGATCAATGATCTGGAAGCCAATGACAATATGGAAGATTTCATCAAAGTGCTGCTTGGGGTACAGAAAAAAGTATTTGCCATCGATGAGCGCCAGCGGCAGCAAGTCATCCAGAAATTCAAAGAACTTATGCAGCAAGGAACCTTGCCAGAGCCAGTACAAGTAAAATTAACACAGCGAAAGCAAGACGAACAAAATGAGCCGACAACAGAAGAGAAACTGACAGATCTATTCGGAGATGAGATCATCATGATGGAGGAATGAGAAAATGGATATGCAAAAACTGCTGAATCAAGCAATGAAGCTGCAGGAGGATCTCTCCAATACCCAAAAAGAGTTAGATGAACATACTTACACAGAAAGCATGGGCGGCGGAGCCGTCAGTGTGAGCTTGCTTGGTACCATGCAAGTAAGCGATATTCACATAAGTGATGAAATGATGGATCCGGAAAATCGTGAAGATCTTCAGGATATGCTCATCAGCTGCCTGAATAAAGCAATCGAAAAAGCAAAGGCAGAAAAAGAAGAAAAGATGAAATCAATGACCGGCGGAATGAATATTCCAGGAGCGTTTTGATGTATCCAAGAAAATTTGAAGATCTGATTGCGGCATTCCGCAATCTTCCCGGAGTCGGGGTTAAGACCGCGGAGCGTTACGCATTCACGGCATTGGAATGGAGCCCGGAAACACTGGAAAACATGATCAAAAGCTTGCAAGCGATCCGCAACGGATTGGATGTCTGTGAAGAGTGCGGCAATCTATGTGAAGGAAGCATATGCCCGATCTGCGCAGATCATACGCGGAATCATCATGTCATCTGTGTCGTGCAAAGCCCCAAAGATGTGATTGCCATGGAAAAGATGAACGAATACAATGGCGTATATCATGTGCTCAATGGGGTCATCAATACAGCCAAAGGCATCATGCCGCAAGATCTGAATATCGACAGCTTGCTGCGGCGCGTGGATGACGAGACAGAAGAAGTCATCCTTGCCACCAATCCGACCGTGGAAGGGGAGACGACGGCATTGTATCTGTCCCGTCTGCTTGAGGACCGCCATGTTACGGTAACGCGCATTGCCCACGGCCTGCCGATGGGCGGACATCTGGATTACGCGGATGAACTGACCTTGCAAAAAGCCTTTGAAGGACGAAAAAAAATGGAGTAGACCTCTTGAAACGAGGAACTACTCCTTTTTCTGTGCGGAGAGCCATTGGCGATAATCATTAGATAAGATCCTGACTTCAGGAAGATCTCGCTGCCCAGGATGAGCAATGTTGTAAAAATAGACAGGAAGCACACAGAGCGGATTTCGATCTGTATCATAGATCTGCGCGTCTTCTTTGTTATACTCATTGTACAGATTTCCTGGCATATAGCTTTCCAGGCGGTCAATGGCAGGAATGACTTCATCATCTACTTCCATGATCTCTCCATGAATGAATTCATCGCCAGGAAGCAAAGCAGGATAATCACGCATCTTCAGGGAATAAAGCGTTCCCTTGACCAACGCAGGCGTGACTTGATGTACATGACCTTTCAGATAAAGGTCATAGTTTCGGCATCCTTCAAGTAATGTGCCATAAACAAAGATATTTTTCATCATAACTCCTTATTTTAAATATATATTTACTAATATAAATTCTTCAATCTCTTCAGATAGCTGTATTGACGATATCGGGCAAAATGGACGAGCTTGTCAGACATTGCTGCCCTGACTTCCCGGGCATTCAGCAGCGGAACGCTCTTGTGATCATAGCCAAGCAGCGCGGTCTGAAAATCATCGCTGACGATGCGAACTTTCCGGCTTTCCATCATGATATAAGGATTGCCCAGTGAACGGTGCTTGGAATGCTGGATCGGCGTGATCTCAGCCAGCTGCATCACAGAAAGTCCGCTGTCGATGACCGCGCCTTTCAAGGAACGATTCAAGGCAGTGGATCCAGCCTGGGTGCTGAGACAGATCCCGGAGCCGCGGCAGCTTTCAAAAAACTCATCATCCACATAAATGTCGGTCGACTGAGAATGAATGACATTTTCCACGCGCATTTCATTCAATGCATAGAAAGGATCGCGTATCGTATCGACTTCGATCTTCAGCAGTCTCGATGAAAAGATCTGCGGCTTTTTGTGGAGCAGGTCATTCAGGCAAAGATCAAGCTCATCTTGGGTGTAATCCGTAAAGAAACCAAGCGTACCGGTATGGATGCCAAGGAACATGAGATCATTGACAGAATGCATATACTGATGGACTCCGTAAAGCAATGTGCCGTCACCGCCGATGCAGATGACCAGCTGCGGATCATCTTCACAGTGGATCCATCCCGCAGCGTCAAGTGTGGATCTGACCCGCTCAGCGACAGACTGTGTATTTCCATCCTGGCGGCAGACAACCGTGTAGCGCATGCGATCCCTCCTTATGAAGTAAAGTTTACCATAGTTTGCAGATAAATGCCATGTGGTATAATAGGGAAGGACAGTTGTGCGGGAGGAATCAGAATGAAGGAACATATAGAAAAAGAATATAAAGTCATGCTGAGTGAAAAGCAATTTCAAAAGCTTTGTGATCTGCTCGGCAACCCTAAACCAGTCAGACAGGAAAACCGCTACTATGATACAGAGGATTGGCAGATCAGGAGACAGTTTGGTTCGATGCGGATCAGAACGGTCAATGGGATGCATATATTTACGCTGAAGATCAGAAGAAACGCAGACACGGTCACAGAATATGAGATGCCGGTGAATGAAAACTCCCTGTGGGCATTGCACAGCCCTAAGGTGCAAGAGCTGCTGAAACAATGCGGTATCACCGCGCCGCTGCAGGAGATCGGTCGGCTGACGACATGGCGGGCAAAGAAGGTCACGGAAGATGCGGAGATCTGTCTGGATTACAATGAATATCGGGAACAATATGATTATGAGGTGGAGTATGAATATCTCCGGCCGCATGATGGGCTTAAGGCATTTCAAGAACTGTTGGATCAGATCGGAGCAAAGTATGAAGGAAACTGCCGCTCAAAAGTGATGCGTGCGGTAGGCACACCATGGCTCAATCAATAAGATGAATGATAAATAAATGACCGGAAGCGTTCTGCTTCCGGTCATTTCAGCTGTATGTAAAATCAGAATATTTCTTGGCATGAGAACTGATGTTCATGATCATGCCGAAAATGATGAAGTAAGATAAGATCGATGATCCGCCATATGAGATCAGCGGCAAGGTGATGCCCGTAATCGGAAGCAGTCCACAGATCATGCCGAGATTTTGGATCTGCTGATAGACAAGGATGCCTAGCACACCGCTGATCATGTATTTTTCAGACATGATAGAAGTGTTGATGCCGATCCGCAAGATGTATAGATCAAGGAGCAGACACATGATCAAGATGAAAGTCGTTCCGATCAGTCCGAATGATTGCCCGACGGCCGCGAAGATGAAATCAGTGTGAGCCTCTGGAATAGCTACGACATCAGGCTGCAAGCCAAATCCAGAAATGCCGGCCGATCCGAGCGACAACAAGGCGGTGTAAAGCTGATTGCCTATGCCGAGCATGTTTTCCTCTGGATAGATCCATGCGGTGATGCGGCTGAGCTGATAGCCTTGGATATAGCGCGTCAGCAGCTCATACTGGAAAAAATAAAGGTAGAAGAAGAACAGCACGGCTGCCAGCACGATGCCGCCGCCGATCAGAAACCATTGTTTCTTGATCCCGCTGCACATCAGCATCACCAGCAGCGTGATCCCGATGATCAGGCATACACCGGTATCCGGCTGAAGTAAGATGAGCAAGAGCGGTGGGCCAGCCCAGATCAGGATCTTTTTGAACAATTCGATGTCGCTCATATATGTGACCATCGAACGATTGCTGTTGTGCTGATCGATGATATCTGAACAGATGAGGATCAGCACGATCTTCATGAATTCGCTGGGCTGAAAGCTGGCAAAAGGAAACTGAAACCAGGAATAAGCGCCATTGATGTCATCTGCCAGAGGCAAATGTCTGCCATTTCCCAGAAAGGCTTCCATATATTTGGAAAGCAAGAGATAGATCAGACAGCCGATCAGAAAGAAATAAACAAATTTGACATACTTCATGACAGTATCATTGCCAAAAAACATGATCATGCCCATGATGAAGAAGCTGAATGCATACCAGACCAGCTGCTGGATCATGATCGATGTGCCAGAAAGACTCTGCGACATCAGATTGAAAGAAGTGAAAATGGAGATCAAACTGGTGAGCATCATTCCGAGCAAGATGGCCAGAAAGCCGAAATCGATCCGATTTGGCTGTTTGGTATATTTAAGAGAACGTTTCATGACATTCCTCCCAATATGAAATGGTTTGTGATCCATTGATGAATCTTAAGACATTATAGCATATTTCCGCATGGCTGCAGGAGGAATCCCGCTATAATTTATGTGAAATTAAGGAAGCGCAGACTGCTGTTTCAGACATCCAGATTTCGATCACATATCCTGAAAAACGTAAAAATATGATATAATATCTAATCAGATCAGAAATGATGAGAGAAGAAACGGAGTGATGCAGATGGCGGATACAAGCAAATACACCCCGATGATGCAGCATTATCTGCAGATCAAAAAAGAAAATCCTGACGCGATCATCTTTTATCGCCTCGGAGATTTCTATGAGATGTTCTTTGAAGACGCAAAGACAGCATCGCTGGAGCTTGATCTGGTGCTGACCGGACGCAATGCCGGCGTAGAAGAAAAAGTACCAATGTGCGGCGTACCGCATCATGCGGCCAATTCCTATATACAGCGGCTGATCCAAAAAGGTTATAAAGTGGCGATCGTGGAACAGGTGGAAGACCCGGCACTGGCCAAAGGGCTCGTGCAGCGTGAAGTGATCCGGATCGTGACGCCAGGTACGATCATGGATGAAAATACGGATGAAAAGACAAGTGCTTATATCGCCTCGATCTATGATTATCAGTTCGGGCTCTGTATCGTCCTTTGTGAGATGACGACCGGAGAGCTGAAGGCGCAGCTCATGGATAAAAGCGTCATCTCGCTGCAAAAAGTGCTGCTGCAGAACAATGTGCGCGAAATCGTCGTCGAACATAGCTTTGATCGGCGTCTGCGCAAGATGATCGAGGAACTGCAGACCATCACGATCTCTGCCATGGAGAAAGATGAGATCCGTGAGATCTATCAGCCGCTGGTGCAAGGCAACGAGAATCAGAAAGTCCTTCACACATTCGGCCTGCTCATGAATTATCTCGATGAGACACAGAAACGTTCTATGTCGCATCTTCAGCCGCTTGAGATGATCTATGAACAAGAATTCCTGCAGATGGATTATTCGACCAAGCAGAACCTGGAATTGACCAGTTCACAGCGCAATGGAAACCGGCAGATGACACTTTGGTCCTTCATGGATAAATGTCTCAGCGCCATGGGATCACGGATGCTGAAAAAATGGATCGAGTATCCGCTTATCCAGCACATAGAGATCGAGAAACGAGTGGATGCGGTCGAATATCTGACCAGCGAGTTCCTCATCCGGGATGAGCTGAAGGAACACCTTCGTTATGTCTATGACCTGGAACGACTCGGCGCAAGGGTAGCATATGGCAGCGCCTCTCCGCGCGATGTGCTGCGTCTGGTCAGCACCTTGGAGCACGCGCCGGTCATCTTCGATCTGTTCAAAGACTGCCCAAGCTATCAGGAATACCGAAGCATCGATACCTGCCAGGAGCTGCATGAGCACATCAAAGGCGCAATCGTCGAAGAACCGCCGCTGACCATCAAAGATGGCGGTGTCTTTGTTGATGGATATAATGAACGGCTTGATGAACTGCGCCGCATCAGCAGCGATGGCAAGAGCTGGATCCTTGAGCTGGAAACAAGAGAAAGAGAACGTACCGGCATCCGCTCCTTAAAGATAGGATACAATCGTGTGTTCGGCTATTACATCGAGGTACGCAAAGGAAGCTTGGATGCCGTCAAGCCCGAATTTGGTTATGTGCGCAAACAGACACTGGCTAACGCCGAACGTTTCATCACTGACGAATTGAAAGAAAAAGAAGAACTGATCCTGCATGCCCAGGAAGAGAAGATCCGTTTGGAAGCAGAGCTGTTTGCTGATTTGCTCAATCAGATCAAGGTCTATCTTCCTAAGCTTCATGATCTGGCGCAGGCACTGGCCACCATCGATGTGCTTTATGCGCTGGCTGTGCTGGCTGTGGATCATGGCTATGTGCGTCCACAATTTCATGACGGTCATGCCATCGATATCGTCGAAGGAAGACATCCGATCCTCGACAGCATGATGAAGAAAAAACGCTATGTGTCCAATAATATGCACATGGATGAACGGCAGGCCATCAGCATCATCACCGGTCCGAACATGGGCGGTAAATCCACATATATGCGGCAGAACGCGCTGCTGGTCATCATGGCGCAGATCGGCAGCTTTGTTCCAGCCAGAAAAGCGGATCTTCCGATCTTTGATCAGATCTTCACCCGCATCGGTGCGAGCGACGATATCCTGAGCGGAAAGTCCACCTTCATGGTCGAGATGATGGAAGCAAATCATGCCCTTCAGCATGCTACGGATCGTTCATTGATCCTCTTTGATGAGATCGGACGAGGAACATCCACCTATGACGGCATGGCGCTGGCTCAGGCGATGATCGAATACATCAATGAGAACATTCATGCCAAGACGCTGTTTTCGACACACTATCACGAGCTGACCCAGCTGGGCGAGCACAGTGAAGAGATCCGCAATATTCATGTGGATGTGCATGAGGAGGACGATCATGTGACTTTCCTTTATCGGGTCGTGGATGGCAAGGCAGATAAGTCTTATGGCATCAATGTTGCCAGGCTGGCCAAGCTTCCTGAGGTCATCCTGCAAAGAGCGGGACAGCTGCTGGATGCCTTAGAACGAGAGGAAAACCATGGCGTCTATCAGCCGCAGATGCTGGTCGTGGAAAAAGACGATCCCAAGCAGAAGGAGATCATGGAGATGATCGATATGATCGACATCAATTCCATGACGCCGATGGAAGCGATGAGCTTTCTGTATGAATTGAAAAAGAAAAGAACGGTGCAGTGATCCAGACAGCGAGACAGAGAAGATCGATCCTTCCTGTCTCTTTTTTTGATCGGCGAGACGGCAATTTCATGGCAGAGAAATTTCCGCGTTTTTTATCTTTACAGGAAAAATGAAAGCAGGCATACTAAATCTGTAAGCGCATTCGATATCGCGCTGAAGCATGACGTTCGTGTTGTCTGATCGTGCCGATGAGGTCAACATATTACAACAAAGTGCAAGATATTACAATAAATTATCACTATAATGATAGTATGGAGAATTTTAGACCACGAAAGGATGGTGAACAGTTGACGGTGGTCTGAACAACATAAGGAAGAAAGGAGAAAAGAAGAAGATGAAACTGAAACACAAGATCGTGCATCTGTTTCTGGCCATGATGATGACGCTGAGTCTGATTCCCTCATTTTCCTCTCCGGTGATCGCCGCGGCAAATGAGAACCTTGCGCTGGGACAGACAGCGACCGCATCCAGCTCCTATCCTAACCGGTCCTGGACACCAGACAAGGCTGTAGATGGCGATGTGTCTGGCTCCGACTCCAGATGGAGCTCAAAGAGAGCGACAGGAACGAGCAATGAGGGAACAGGAGATACAGGAACAAAAGAACAGTGGCTTGCTGTGGACCTGGGGGAGGAAACCCCGATCAATCAGATCGAGATTTACTGGGAAGCCGCATTTGCCACTGAATATGACATTCAGGTATCTCTGAATGGCGAGGATTATGAAACCGTAAAGACATGTACGGCAGAGGAAGCCGGACAGCAAACGCATCGTGACCTGGGCGTAGACAGCGCACGGTTTGTCCGCATCTATTGCAGAGAACCGAAGACCGCAAGCTATGGCTATTCCATCTATGAACTGGAGGTCTATGCTGAAAACCGCATGGAAAGCGCAAAGGACGTCTTGGATTCCCTGCAGGGACAGGCGCCTCGCCTGTCTGCCGATCAGAAGAGCGTGATCCTTCCGGAAGTGCCTGAAGGCTACCGCATTTCTCTGTTTGGAAGCGATAACCAGCAAGTGCTGAAGCTGGATGGCACGATCATCCAGCCGCTAGTCGATATGAACGTCAACCTGCTTTACAAAGTGGTGAATGAAAGTGACGAGACAGATTATGCCACTTCTGATACAGATATTCAGATCACCATCCCAGGAAAGTTTACGGTGCAGGCAGGGGATAACGCCGTGCCGAACGTGCTCCCGGGACTGCGCGAATGGAAAGGATCGACCGGCAGTTTCGTGATCAGCGATGATACAGATCTGATCCTGAGTGATGACAGCATGCAGCAGGCCGCAGAAGTGATCCAGACTTACTTTATGGATATGCTGGACAGAGAGATCGATATCGTCAGCGGAGAAGAACCGCAGAGCGGCGATATCTATCTGCGCGCAGGCGGCAGCGTGGAGGAGCTGGGTAAAGAAGGATATGAACTGATCATCAGAGATACGCTGACCATCACTTCACCGACCGTGACCGGCATGACCTATGGCGGTGCGACCATCACGCAGATCCTCTATCAGGATGAAGACCGACACGAGATCCCGAAGGGATTGGTCAGAGACTATCCGAAATATGAAGTGCGCGCCGGCATGATCGATGTCGGAAGAATGTACATTCCGCTGGAATACCTGGAAGAGATGACCGTCTACATGTCCTGGTTCAAGCTGAATGAGACCCATGTACACATCAATGACTATTGGGGCGGTTCAGGATACAGCGCATTCCGTCTGGAAAGCGAAGTCTATCCGGAAATCGTTGCTGAAGATGGCTATTATACCAAGGATGATTATCGCCGGTACCAGAAAGACATGAAGAAATATGGCATAGATGTCATTACCGAGATCGATACGCCGTATCATTCGGAATGCTTCAGAGATATCCCGGGCGTAAGGATGCTGTCGACCGGCTATCTGGATATCACGACAGATGAGGCGAGAGCCACAAACCAGGAGATCATCGAAAACCTGATCGATGAATACTTGGATGGAGAAGATCCGGTCATTCAGAGCGATCATTTCCATATTGGAACTGACGAATACAGCAAGTCCTATGGCGAGCAGATGCGCGCATGGACCGATCACTTCATCAATTATGTCAACGACAAGGGATATGAATCCAGAGTATGGGCATCCCTGGGAAAGAACGGATTCAACGGAACGACGCCGGTATCCACGGATGCGACGCTGAATCTGTGGGCGCCATACTGGGCAGATGTCCATGAAATGTATGATCTAGGCTATGACATCATCAATACTTACGGCGGATGGCTCTACATCGTGCCATCAGGAAATGCCGGATATCCGGACCGCATGGATCTGGAGCGTTTGTACAATGAATTTGAAGTCAACAACTTCAAGTCCGGACGCAATCCTTCCGGTGAAGCCATCATGCCGATCGCGCATCCGCAGACAAAGGGCGCAGAGTTCTGCCTGTGGAACGACATGACATCTTTCCGTACCGGATTCTCCTGGTTCGATGTATTTGACCGCTTCAAAGACGGTGTGGCCATCGTTTCAGAAAAGACCTGGTTCGGTGAGAAGCAGGAAGGACAGACATATGAACAGTTCCAGGCAAGGATGGATGCAGTCATCGACAAGGTGCCGAATGCCAATCCGGGAAGGTTCGTCGAATCAGATACCGATGTGATCGCCGACTATGAATTTGAAGATGCGGGAACGACCGCAATTGATTCCAGCACCAATGGCTATGATGCCGAGCTGGTCAACGCAGAAATCAATGACGGCGCAGTGACCTTTGATGGCACCGGTTATATGAGCATGCCGATGGACAGCGTAGGTTATCCATATACGGTTTTGATGAATGTGACCTTTGATGAGATCACCGATGACGCGACATTGTTCACCGGCGCGGACGGCACGTTCTATCTGAACAAGCTGGGACAGCTCAGCTATGCGCGCGGACAGTATGAATTCACGTTCAATTACACGCCGAAGGCAGGAGAGAAGCTCGCCATCGCACTGACCTGCGACAGCAAGAATCTGACGCTGTATGTCAATGGCAGACTGATCGGCACAGGCAAGCTGACCAATGAGACCATTGGCGGCAAGAGCCAGCAAAGCTCGACATTCGTGCTTCCGGTGGAGAAGATCTTTGACCATGTCAAAGGCACGTTGGACGATCTGACCATCTACAACCGCGTGCTCTCTGATGAAGAGATCTATGAAGAGCTCGGTATCGAAAGAGAGAACCTGGCGCTGAACAAAGACGTGGACGTATCCGGATTGGAAGTCAGTGACGGAAGATTCACGGCTGACAAGGCAGTGGACGGCATCGTCAGCAGCGATTCCCGCGTATCGTTCTCCAGAGCTGCCGATGAGCAGTGGCTGCTTGTCGATCTCGGAGATGTTTATGAGATCAGCGAATTCGTGATCAACTATGAGTCCGTCGTCGGGAAATACGAGATCCAGGTTTCTGAAGACGGTGAAGAGTTCACGACCGTATATACCAAGAATGAGGCGACAGTAGAAGGCAGTGCCGGCGTACAGAGCATCGAAACGATCGAGATCGAGCCGGTCGATGCCCGCTATGTCAAATATGTTCAGAAGGAAAGATGGCATCATACTGGAAACGGCAACTGGTACAGCGGCAGCATCTATGAGTTTGAAGTATATGCGCCGATCAGCACGACCGTGAAGCCATCCCGCGATGCCCTCGTTGCCCTTGATCCAAGCAGCAGCGGCGCCATCTCTGCCAAGAGAGCGATCGGACCGAGCACGAGCGATCAGGTCAGCGTAGAATTCGATATGTACACTTCGCTCGATCCGGCCGAGACCAATACGGCAGTCGGCCTGGGCAGCACGGATTCTAATTACACCGCTTATGGCCAGGTACCGATCATCGTCCGCATGTATCAGGGAACACTTGGCGCATACAACGGCGCAGCCGGAGGCTATGTCCAGAGCGAAGTGCGCTTTACTCAGAATGAAGCATACCATATCCGCATCGAAGTCGATCTGTCAGAAGGCACATATACTGCTTATGCGACCGGTCCGGATGGCGAAGAAAAAGTCTTTGCGGAAAACTATACATATCGCGCAGCCGCGCCGAGCGAGATCGGAAAGATCTATCTGTTTAACAACGAGCGCCCGGCCGGAAGCTATTGGCTGGAAGACATCACCCTGAGCGATGTGGAAGAAACAGTCGACAAGACCACGCTGAGCGAAGTGATCGATGCAGCGAAGGCCATCGAAGAGGAAGGCTATACGACAGATAGCTGGAGCGCGCTGCAGGATACGCTGGCAGCCGCAGAAACGATCATGGCCGATGAGGACGCAACACAGGAACAAGTCGATCAGGCCGCATCTGCCCTGCAGTCAGCTATGGATGCCCTGCAGGTCAAGGCAAGCGCATCTGCGATCCAGGCACTGCGCAACATGGCCGAAAAGGCTGAGGCACTTGGTTCTGATGATGAAACGCTGAATGACGCGATCGAAACCGCGCAGGCACTGTTTAACGATCCGGACAACGCGTCTGTGACCGCAGTCGTGAGCGCGTTGCTCGATCTGAGCGAAGCGATGCAGGCACTGAACACCGATGAAAGCATCGATGCGCTGAGAACCGATGTACAGGCCACGATCGATTTCATCAAAGAAAACATCCTGACCAATGTGGACAATGTTCGTCCGGGCAAGGTGGACGCACTGGAAGCAGCTGTAGAGGCAGCGCAGACCCTCGTCGATGATCCGGATGCGAGCGCAGACGAGCTGAAGGCAGCGAACAAAGCGATGACCAAGGCAGCCCAGGAGCTGTGGGAGATCGTCTCTAAGGCAGAGCTGAACGCATTGATCGAAGCGGCAAACGGATATCTCGATGGCAATTATACGGCAGAAAGCCTGGAAGCATTGCAGACAGCGATCGAAGCTGCACAGACCGCAGCGAACAATGACGATGCGACAACAGCTGAGGTCACCGAAGCCATCACCAGCCTGGCCAACGCGATCGCCGGACTGGAAAGCATCACGCTGGATACGAGCGCGCTCGCACATGAGATCGAGCTCGTGACAGAAATGGTAGCCAACATCGGCAACTATGTGCCTTCCACGGTAGAAGGATTGCAAGACAAGCTGGCCGATGCACAGGCAGCGATGAATGCGACGACCCAGGCAGAGATCGATGCCGCCACAGAGACCCTGCGTGAAGCACGCCTGAACGCGAGGGCGAAGGCAGATGTCAGCGCACTGGAAGAAATCATCGCGTATGCGAATAGTCTGAATCTGGCAGGTTATACTGCAGAAAGCAGGAACATGCTGGATCGGACGATCGTTGCGGTGAAGCGTGTGCTGGCTGATCCAGAAGCGACGCAGGAAAAAGTTGATCAGGCAGTGCAGACGATGCAGACAGCTATCGATAGCCTGCAGCCAGTAGAAAACAGCGCAGGCAGCACAAATGCCGATACGACGAATACCGCGGCAGCAGCACAAACGGCAGCGTTTGCCGGCATGCTGGCTGTATCAGCGGCAGCGATCTTGCTGGTGAACAGACGCCGTCGTCAGGCAAAATAAAATCATAATAAGACTGTGGTGATCTGTGTCATCACAGTCTTTTCATGTCTGCTGTAGTCAATGCGGTTTCCGCCCTGCAGATGCGTGCTGGCCTTGGGCGCGGACAGCTGACAAATGCAGGAGAATTATTATATAATGAATGAAGTCAGTGCTTTGCCATATGACAAAGGAGGGGATACGCATGGGAAAGATCAATGTGCTGAGCGAACATCTGAGCAATATGATCGCAGCCGGAGAGGTCGTGGAGAGACCAAGCGGCATCGTTAAAGAGCTGGTGGAAAACAGCATCGACGCACATGCGCATGACATTGCTATCGACATCATCCAAGGCGGGATCGAAAGCATCATTATCACAGATGATGGAGAAGGCATGGACGCACAGGATGCGACCACAGCGTTCGAACGTCATGCGACCAGCAAGATGAAAGAGGAGAATGATCTGTGGAACATCCATACGATGGGATTCCGCGGAGAGGCGCTCCCCTCTATCGCGTCTGTTTCCCATGTCATCCTGCAGACCAATGATGGTCATCAGGGGACGGAAGTGGAGATCAGCTATGGCAAATTTGAGGGTGCACATCCAGCTGCCTGTCCGGCTGGCACCCGGATCGAAGTCAAACATCTCTTTCAGCGCACACCGGCCCGCTTTAAGCACCTGAAATCGCCGCAGTATGAATTTTCCCTGATCAGCGATGTCGTGCAGAAGTTTGCGCTCTCCTATCCAGAGATCCGTTTTACGCTGACCCATGGGGGAAAGATGGTCTTTCAGACCAGAGGCAATGGCAGCCTGCGCGAGATCCTCATGCAGATGTATGACCGCAGCGTGGCCAAAAGCGCCATTGAGATCCATGGGCAAGATCTGGATTATGTCCTGGAAGGCATGGCCGTGCAGCCGAAATATAATCGCGCGACCAAATATTTCATCTTCTTGTTTGTCAATCGCCGCATGATCCGCAGCTATCATTTGCAAAAGGCGATCTTGGATGCGTACCATCCTTATCTGCCCAAGGACCGCTTTCCGATCGTCGTCTTGAACGTCAGGATGGATGCGCAGCTTGTGGATGTCAATGTGCATCCGAGCAAATGGGAGATCCGCCTGTCAAAGGAGCGGCAGCTGGAAAAGCTCATCTATGAGACCTTGCGCGAAGCATTGAAGGAAGCGTTCGAAGTTGTCGAGCTGGAAAGCCGCAAGGAAAAGCCGAAGGTGGAGGTGCAGACGCTGCAGTTTTCCTATGCGCAGGATGCACAGATGGAACAGCTGCAGCGCGAAGTCAATGAGAGCTTTGCCCCTGGCGCGGCATTGGTAGAAGAACCTGCTATGCCTCCGGTGTCCACCTTTGCGGTCGAATCCAGCCCTGCGCGGCAGAAAGAACGGCATGATCAGCTCAAACAGGAGCTGTATCCAACGCCGGAGCCTAAATCAGAGCCGGTCGCTTCGCCTAAGCCGAAGCAGCCGGCAAAACGAGAAGAAGAACCGGTGGAAAAGGCGCCTGAGCAGAAACCCGCGCCCGTTCAGCAGCCTGCGCCGCAGAAGGAACCCGAGCCGGCTCGTCAGCGCCTGCCGGAATTGAAGGTAATCGGCCAGTTTCATCGTTCCTATATCCTCGCTGAGGGAGAGGAGGGACTGTACATCATTGACCAGCATGCAGCGCAGGAACGATATCATTATGAGCAGATCCGCAGCGCGATCTTGTCCGGACAGAAAGATACGCAGATGCTCGTGCTTCCGCTGCAGATCGAGACGAGCCCGCATGCGGTCAGCCGGATCGATGAGCTCAACGCGCTGCTGGGAAGCCTCGGCATTCAGTTTGAGGCCTTTGGCGAACAGACCTTGCTGTGCCGGGAGCTTCCTGTCTGGATGAAGGATGTCGATGAAGCAGCTTTCCTGCGCGATATGATCGATATCTGGCAAAGAGATGAGCGCATCGATATCGCTCGTCTGCGGGAACATGCCATCGCCACGATGGCATGTCATAGCTCGATCCGGTTCAATCGCACCTTGAACGAAGAAGAGATGAAGCGGGTCATCGATGATCTGAATCAATGTGAGCAGCCGTTTCACTGTCCGCACGGCCGGCCGACCATCGTGTGCATGAGCGACGCGCAGCTGCGCAAGGAGTTCGAACGTGGCTGAGCAAAAGGATAAGGTGATCGTCATCGTCGGCCCGACCGGCGTGGGCAAGACCGCGCTCAGCGTGGAACTGGCAAGATGCCTGCAGGGAGAAGTCATCAGCGGGGATTCCATCCAGGTGTACCGCGGACTGGATATCGGCAGCGCCAAAGTGACGAAGGAAGAGATGCAAGGCGTCACGCATCATCTGATCGATGAGCTGGATCACCATGAAGAATATAATGTAAAAGTGTTTCAGGAACGATGCCGGGAATGCCTGCAGGAGATCCTGGATAAAGGGCGCATGCCGATCCTGTGCGGCGGCACCGGCCTGTACATCAAGGCCGCGCTCTATGATTATACGTTCGCCCAGGAAGAGCCGGATGAAGACTATCTGCGCTTTCTGGATACGCTGAGCCAGGAGCAGCTGTACGGCGCATTGCAGATCGTGGATCCGCAGGCGAGCGAAAAGATCCATCCGAACAACCGGAAACGGATCATCCGCGCATTGAGCATCGTCCATCACGGCGAAGCCAAAAGCGCCATCGAACAGCGGCAGTCTCATCAGCCGCTGTATGATGTGTTCATGATCGGGCTGACGATGGACAGAGCGCACTTGTATGCCCGTATCGATCAGCGGGTGGACATCATGCTGGAGCGCGGATTGCTCGATGAGATCCGCACCCTGATCAAGAGCGACGATGACTGGGATCTGCACAGCTTCCAGGGCATCGGGTATAAGGAGTGGAAGCCCTATTTCCAGGGAAATGCTTCGCTTGAGCAATGCAGCGAACAAGTGAAGAAAAACTCGCGGAACTTTGCCAAACGGCAATACACCTGGTTTCGCAATCAGTTCGATGTGCACTGGTTCGATGTGGAAACGGCAGACTGGAAAACACAGCTGTATGCACAGCTGGAGGAATGGAGGAATCGGTAAATGGAAACGGCAGAATCCAGGACATCGCTGCTCATCGGGGAGATGGGTTTGCAGCGGCTGAAACAAAGCTGCGTGCTCGTACTGGGCGTAGGCGGAGTCGGCTCCTATTGCGCCGAAGCGCTTGCCCGCAGCGGCATAGGAAAGCTGATCCTGGTGGATGGGGATACTGTAGCCCCCAGCAACCTGAATCGTCAGATCATGGCGCAGTTTGATACGATAGGCCAGCCCAAGACCGCGGTAATGAAAGCGCGCATCCACACATATCGCAGCGATATCCAGATCACTTGCCATCAACGCTTTTATGACAAAGAAGCAAATGCGCAGATCTTTAGTGAGCCAGTCGATTTTGTCGTTGATGCTATCGATACACTGTCTGCCAAACGTGATTGCATCGCATATTGTCTGGCGCATCAGATCCCGTTCATCTCCAGCATGGGCATGGCCAATCGCATGGATCCGACCAAGATCGAGATCATGGATCTGATGAAGACAAGCTATGATCCGCTGGCCAAGGTCATGCGCCAGATGATCCGCAAGGCAGACATCCGAGGAAAGATCCCGGTCGTCTGTTCTACTGAACAGCCGATCATCCAGCATCAGATCATCAATGCGGAAGGAAAGACAAGAAAGGAAAAGATGCCGCCGGCCAGCTCTTCTTTCGTGCCTGCGGCAGCCGGACTTGCCTGCGCGTCATATGCGGTCCGTCAGCTGTTAAAATAAACAAAAGGGAAATGTCCAAAAAGAAGACATTTCCCTTTTTAGCAGAGACAGATCAAGATCACGGCGTGGATGATCGTCATCAGCGGGACGAGAAAGACGAAAGGCATATCGCTGATCTTATGGCGAAACAGCGTCATTGCCGCAAACGCGCCCAGGGAGCCGCCGCACACTGTCAGGATGATCAATGCAGATTCCCGGATGCGCCAAGCATGTCGCATCGCCTTGGCCTTATCGGCCGCATAAGCGATAAATGCGCTCAGGTTCATGATCAGCAAGATGAGCAGAAAGGACACATGCATGAGGGCATCTGTGTACAGCCATATGAGCGCGGCATGAATGATGAGCCAGACGATACAGAACATCAAGGGAACATCGCCTTGCTTTTTTGGTTTCCTGCATAAAACTGCCAAAATAGTGCCTGCAGCGCCGCCGATGATCAATGCCAGACGTCCTGAAAAGCGCAGTATGGCATTGCGGCTGCCATAAAAGAAAAACGCGGCGGCATTTGTGAATAACAGGAAAATAAAGAGTGAATGATTCATGAACATCCCTCCATGAGCCAAGATGTATATCAAAATATTACAAGAAAGCGCAAAATATTACAATTTGTTTTAGTGTAAAATAAGAAGGAAGAAATGACAGCGATTACAAATATGTTGTCATTCCAGCAAGAGAGGAGAGAATTGATGAATTACCTGAGAAAAGGGTGCATGCTGCTCATGGCAGGCATTTTGGCTGCCAGCGGTACATTCGGCACCATTCAGGCCAGGGCCGCGGAAGATCCACAGATCGATGGGATCGAAGTCAGCGGAAAAAGAACTTCCGGACATGAAGCAAGCCTGGCCGTAGACGGAAATGTGGAGACATATTATCTCACTCCTTCGTCTTCCTCTATGGAAGATTATTATCGTTACATCGATCTGAAACTGGATGGGCTGTATCACATTACGAAGATCGAGATCTTCAATCAGACCAATGATACGTACAACCATTATGAGATCTATGCGTCAGAGACCGGCGCGGAATTTAACAAGATCGCATATAAGGATGACGATACATTGGCAGACGCGGATGGAGAGACCTATGCCGTAGATGTCAATGCCAGTCAGCTGCGCATCAATCTGAGCTATAATTCCGCGCAGATGGAAGGCAATCTGGCAGAAGTCAAAGTATATGGCACGCGCATCGGCGATGCCCAGACCTACGAGACAAACATCGAGACGACTGATTTCAGCGAAACACAGTGGGCTGAGGAATACGAGCGTTTCGAGAATGATGAAGAATATGCGAACCAGAAGACGATCAATGAGATGTCCGAGCTGGTCGGCCGCGTCATCGGCGACGAATGGAAAGACGATTTCGTGTTCGCGCTGCGCGAGGACAACAGCGATGGCAAAGACATCTTTGAAGTCAGTGACGGTGAGGATGGCAAGATCCTCATTCGCGGCAACAATGGCGTCGCCATGGCATCGGGCTTTAATTACTATCTGCGTTATTACTGCAAGGTAGATTACAATCCTCTGTTTGCTTCACAGCTGGATATGCCGGAAACACTGCCGGAAGTCGGTGAGACGATCGTCAAGGAAACGGATTACGACGTGCGTTATGCGCTGAATTTCTGTACATATTCCTATACGATGGCATTCTGGGACTGGGATGAATATGAAGCGTTCCTGGACTGGGCCGCCATGTCCGGCATCAACCTGATGCTCGATATCGTCGGTCAGGAAGAAGTCATCCGCCGGACCTTGCAGGATTACGGTTATACTGACGCAGAGATCAAAGAGTATCTTTGCGGACCGGCTTACTTTGCCTGGTACTATATGCAGAACATGACCGGTTATGGCGGAGAATTGCCAGACAGCTGGTTCGAGAATCGCGTGGAACTGGCCAGAAAGATGCATGACCGTATGCAGACGTATGGCATCACCCCGGTGCTCAGCGGTTTCTCCGGCATGGTGCCGACCAACTTTGATGAGAAATATACTGACGCGACCGTCATCGAGCAGGGAACCTGGTGCGGCTACACCCGTCCGGATATGCTGCGGACATATGTGGATGACGGACAGAAAGATTACTTCTCCGAGATGGCTGATCGTTTCTATCAAAATCAGCGCGATATCTTTGGCGATGTGACCAATTATTATGCGGTAGACCCGTTCCATGAAGGCGGACGCACCGGCGACATGGATGTTTCCCTTGTCTATGAGACCGTCCAGCAGAAGATGATCGAAAATGACGAAGATGCCATCTGGCTGATCCAGCAGTGGTCCGGAAGCATGACCGATGCCAAGCTGAGCGGCTTGAAAGTCAAAGATCAGGCACTCGTCCTGGATCTCTTTTCTGAGATCAATCCAAGCTACAGCGTGATGGAGCGCAACGATATCCCATGGGTATGGTGCATGCTGCATAACTTCGGCGGCCGCATGGGCATCGATGGCAATCCGGACGATGTATCACAGAATATTCCGGACGATTATCAGAGCACTGAATATATGCAGGGCATCGGCATGACGCCGGAAGCCATTGAAAACTCGCCGATGATGTATGAATTGCTCTGGGATATGACATGGACCAAAGATCCGATCGATTACCGTGAATGGGTGCAGGATTATGCAGAACGCAATTATGGCGGAACCAATGAAGATATCCAGCGCGTATGGGAGATCATGTTGGAAACTGGATACAACAGCAAAGATACATATTATCAAGGCGCAGCTGAATCGGTCATCAATTCCCGGCCGACCACCAACTTCACTTCTGCGTCCAGCTGGGGACATTCTGATATCAACTATGATAAGGAACTGCTGGAAGAAGCGGCAGCCTTGATGGCAAAGAATTATGATACATTCAAGGACAGCCCGGCATTTGTTTATGACTTTGTCGATATCCTGCGTCAGGTAGTTGCCAACAGCGCGCAGGAATACCATACAGAAATGGTGAGCGCATATCAGAATGGTGATCTTGAGCTGTTTGATGCCATTTCTTCTGACTTCCTGGAAATGATCCTGCTTCAGGATGAGATCCTTTCTTGCAGCAGTGATTTCCTTGTCGGCACCTGGATCGAAGACGCAAGATCGATGGTAGCGGACAGCGATGACTGGACCAAAGATCTCTTTGAATTCAATGCCCGCAGTCTGATCACGACATGGGGCGGCTATAAGAATGCCAATGGCGGAGGGCTGCGCGATTACTCTAACCGCCAGTGGGCCGGCCTGACGAAGGACTATTATTATCCGCGCTGGGAAAAGTGGGTGAATGATGCGAAAGCAGCATTGACCGATGGCACTGCGATGCCAAGTACCAATTGGTTCTTGATGGAATTTGACTGGGCCAATGAAAAATCAGACCAAGGCACAGCTTACGCGACCGAAGCAAGCGGCGGAGACCTGAAAGCTTTGAGCCAGCAAGTGCTGGATAACTATACGATCGCTGATCTGGAAGAACTGGTGGAGACACCGAGCGTTCAGAGCGAGAACCTCGCGCTGGGCAAGAGCGTGAATGCGTCGATCGCGACAGCCGAAGGCTCATCGACTGATCTGCTGACCGATGGCGGAAAAGAGACGCTGTGGCAGGCTGCTGAACATGCGGACAGCTTTACGCTGAGCATCGATCTGGAAGAAGAAGCACAGATCTCCGGCATGGAGATCGACATGCAGCAGATCGCGGGCGGCTTCCCATACAGCTATGTCGTGGAAGCATACAGCGATGGCGCATGGCAGATCGTGGCAGAAGATGACAGCGGCGAGATCACGAGCCAGACACTGATCGACTGGCAGGGCACAGCTTCCGCAGTGCGCTTCACCTTTACGAGTGATGATGCAAGCATCGTCCCGGCTGTGGCCGAGCTGATCGTATATGGCGTACAGCAGGAACAGAAAAACTATGAAAACGTGGCGCTTGGCGCCAGCGTGACGACACCGACAGGCGAAACCAGCCTGATCACTGATGGCGACACCGGATCGCTCTGGGTAAGCAACGGTGACAATTATCCGGCACAGATCGTCCTGGAACTCGATGAAGAACAATATGTAGATATCATGGAGCTGTACTTTGAAAAACCGGGGCTGCGTTATCAGTACGATGTCATCATAGAGGATGCTCAGGGTAATCAGACGACCGTACAGGATATGTCAGACAATACCCAGGATCTGGCTGGCATGTACACGATCGAGATCGGCGCAAATGTGAAGAAAGTGTATGTCAACCTGAAGGCACGCGCGGAAGGCGGCGAATTCTATCTCGCATGGCCGGCACTGGCAGAGATCGAGCTGCTTCAGGAACAGGCCGTTCGTTTCATGGGCGCAGATGTCGCTTCCGGAAAGACTTCTCAGGTCATCAATGCCAATGGCACGGTAGATACTGATATCTTGACCAATGGCAGCACATCTGATCTGTATAATGTCGGATCAGATGTCTTCCCGACAACTTTCCAGACCGACTTTGGCCGGGAAGAAAGCATCGAACAAGTTGTCGTGCATTTTGAAAAGGCAGGTCTTCGCTTCCAATACCGGGTGATCCTGGAAGCAGAAGATGGTACGCAGACCGTCATTCAGGACATGAGCGAAAATACTGCAGACATGTTCCAGTCTTATACGATCACGCTGGATGAGGCAATAAAGGCACGCAAGGTATTGGTGGAGATCAGCGGCCGTGCAGCTGGCGGTGAGTTCTATCTCGCTTCTCCGGCACTTTCTGAGATTGAAGCTTTCGCCACCGCGGAAAATGTTGCCGCTGACGCGCAGATCACCACTGATCCGCAGCTGAGCGATGAAGACCTGCAGAAGCTGCTCGATCAGGATTCTGCGACATCGATCACATTGGCAGAAGACGGTACACAAGTATTTGAATTCCAACTGCCGCAGGAGATCGATCTGTATGCATATGAGATCATTAAGAAGAGCGATGCTCCGCTGCGCTTTCAGATCGAAACAAAACTGGGCGATGGCGAATGGCAGATGTTCGTTGATCGCAGTGCCAACACATCCGACGCAGACCGTTATGTGGAGACACTGGACGCTGTGCTCTGCGACAGCATCCGCCTCACGGTAAACGCCGCAGGCGATGAGCTGCAGGATATCGCTTTCTACAGCAGCAACCAGAGCGCTGAACTGCTTTCCTACATCTCTGATCTGCGCAGCAAGGTGAACGCTACGACCGTCGGTGAATATGCTGGAAACTATGGACAGGCGCAGTACGACGCGCTGCAGGCTGCCATCACTGCCGCGGAAGAACTGGCAGCTGGAGAGATGACTTCCACTGCTGTCAGCGCACAGAAAGAAGTGCTGAGCGAAGCATATCGAAACTATCTGCTCAGTTATGTCAGCATCGACCGCGGCGCGCTGTTACGCGAACTGAACGAAGCAGAGATCTTGATGAGTCACGCCGACAATGAGGCGCTGAATGCCGCTTATGACAGCGCGAGAACCGTATATGAAACATATAAAGTCACCCAGGCACAGCTGGACGAGGCACAGCAGGCCCTGGCGGAAGCCAATGATGCCGCATTGGCACTGCTGGAAGGAAAAGAAGCATTGCAGGCGCAGATCGAACTGACGCAGCAGCTGCTGGACAGCCATGCGGTTGGCAGCGATACCGGCAATGTTTCTCAGGAAGCGCATGACGCCCTGGCCGCTGCCATCACCAAAGCGCAAGATGCATTGAACAGCGCAGATGCTGCTGTACTCAACCAGGCCGCAGATGAATTGAAACAGGCCGCTGATGTTTTTGAAAGCCAGATCATCACGACCGATAAGAGCGAATTGAATGAACTTATCGCCAAAGCACTGCTGCTGCAGGAAGAAGGTCATACCACATCAAGCTGGGCTGCATTTGAAACAGCGCTGACACAGGCCGAAACGATCTTGGCACAGTCAAACAGCCAGGAAGAAGTAGACAAAGCGGTAACAGACTTGCAGGCAGCGATGGATGCCTTACAAAGCAAAGCAAGCAGCGCCGCCCTGGCCGCATTGCAGACAATGGTCGATAAAGCCAACGCATTGCAGGACGGTACATTAAATGATGAGATCGCAGCGGCCCAGGCATTGCTCGATGATCAGGACAATGCCTCCACGACCGCAGTCGTCACTGCATTGCTAAACCTGAGCGAAGCGATGCAGGCGCTGAACATCGATGAAAGCATCGATGCGCTGAAAGCTGATGTACAGGCCACGATCGACTTCATCAACGAAAACATCCTGACCAATGTGGACAATGTTCGTCCGGGCAAGGTGGACGCACTGGAAGCAGCTGTAGAGGCAGCGCAGACCCTCGTCGATGATCCGGATGCGAGCGCAGACGAGCTGAAGGCAGCGAACAAAGCGATGACCAAGGCAGCCCAGGAGCTGTGGGAGATC
>ERZ1643246.1290-NODE-1290-length-27811-cov-73.336180_pt1 | contig 27811 bp, 23 predicted proteins | sample MGYA00579265_ERZ1643246 | MGnify/ENA primary metagenome ERZ1643246 (study PRJEB29033, sample SAMEA4952261) | chicken gut metagenome | biome: Broiler Chicken; feature: Gastrointestinal Tract; material: Caecum | place: Ireland | collected 2018 | study: Broiler...
CAGAAAGAAGAGGGCGTTCCCTCAAGTCATTTCATGACTTTTGGGACACCCTCACAAAGACGCCTGCAGTCGCAGCCGGACCGATGGGCACAGTTATTGAAAGATTTCCCTATGGCACCGGATCTTTTAGGGATCCGGTGGCGGCGGATCTCTTTTGAAATGGTGGATGGGTCACGCCCGAGTTCGCGGGCGATCGCCTTAAAAGAGGATTTTTCTTTTAAAAGCTGTGCAATTGTAATGCGTTCGTCTAAAGATAAATGAGAATGTTTTGCCATGATCTAAAACCTCCTATCGCACAACCGGGGAGCTATAAGATCATATCGGAATGAGACGGAAAGGTAAAGGATTTTTGTCAAAGTAACTTCTGTCTGACGTTTTGTCAAAGTAACTTCTATGTTTTAATATAGCAAGGGTAGAATTTAGTTTGAAAAATAAAGATTATGGCACTTGTTGTTTTATCCAGCATCAATGTATTGGCATCTGTAAATTAAGAGAGTATACTGTCTTTTACAACGAACGGGCAGAAAGATGATTCTTCTGAACGGGGCATTAAGCCGGACGATGGCGATAATAGAGGATATATAACAACGCTGGCATCTTATAATGGAAAAACAAGCGGAGTATTTCCAAGAGGCGGAACTTTTTATGCTAGAATACGTTCAGAAAGTGAGCCGGATTTGGTATATACAAATTTATTTGTTTTTCAGCAGAATGAAAGCCAGAATCAAACATATTATGCAAATAGATTGCGTTTCGGACAGTATCACCTTGTAAGAGGGGAAACAGAGGGAATTACGTATCCTTATCCTAGTGGATATGTTTATCAATGTATTAGATGGTGCCCGTAATTTTTAGCGTTAACTAATTGTTTCAATTGATTAATAAAATCCGCAGTACATATTTGGTCCGGTGCTGTTCAAAAAAGAGCAGCACCGGATTGACAAAATGCTATGAGTTATTATACTAACATTTAAGAGTAATTATCAGGAGTAGCTTCAGGCAGGATATTTGAATATGAAACATTTAGGAGATGCAGAACTGGAAATCATGGAAACAATCTGGGCTGAAAAGGAGCCGGTGACAGCCGCCTACATTCTAAAAAATCTGAAAACGAGGAATACCTGGGCGCTGTCGTCGCTGATGACAGCGCTGGCGCGTTTGACAGAGAAGGGGTTTGTATGCTGCGACAGAAAATACCGTCACAACCTTTATACAGCTCTGATCGGGGAAGAGGATTACAAAGCATATCAGGGGAGGACAATACTGGACCGGCTGTATGGAAGTTCGGTTACTAAAATGGTAGCGAATTTAGTACAGAAGGAGAAACTTTCCCAGGAGGATGTAGAGACTCTGAGGGAGTATCTGAACCAGTTGAAAAACAAAGGAGAATGAAAATCATCGTCGAAGGGATCCTGCAGGGAACGCTGACCGTTTCCTGCGCTGCAGCGATACTTTTGCTGTTCAGGAAGAAATTGAATCATTACTGGAAGCCCGCCGCTGTTCTGTGGGTTTTTCATCTGTTGTTCCTGCGCCTGGCGCTGCCGGTGCCGTTTCGGCTGCTCTACCGCGCGGTCATGGGGCCGGGGCTTGATCTTTCTAAGACAAATTTTACATATGTCTCTGCTAATCTGGCGAAGACGGAAGGGGGAAGATATCTGAACCTCCGCCCGGATATGTTACGACTGATGTTCTGGATCTGGTGCGCGGGAGCGGCAGCGTATCTGTCTGTCTGCCTGCTGCAGTACTGGCATACGGCCCGGAAGCTGAAAAACAGCAGCAGTCTTAGCGGGGATCTGTTGGAGTACGGCCGGAAAGCAGGGATCGATGTGCCGGAAAGATTCAGACGGATCCAGGTGAGATGCAGCCCGCTGGTGAAGACGCCGGTGCTGGCCGGTTACCTGAGGAGACAGCTGTATCTGCCGGAGGGGACGGAAAAGGAGGCGGAACTGGAACTGATTTTGCTCCATGAAATGATTCACCACCGTAGGAAGGATCTGTGGATCAAGCTTGGATATACGTTGGCCGGAGGGCTGCACTGGTTTAACCCGCTGGTGTATATTCTGCGGAGGGCGGCGGATCAGGAGATGGAGATTGTCTGTGACAGGGAGACAGCCGGGAAACTGGGCGAAGAGAAGAAAGCGGAGTACGCGGAACTGCTGCTGGGTTGGAGCGGAAAAGAGCCCTGCAGGAGAGGAAGGCTGGAAATGTTCTTGTCTTCCGGAGCCAGGGGCCTGGAGGAGAGACTCAGGAATATTTTTAGCACCAAAAAGAAGAAACCGGGCTGGCTTCTTTTTGGAGTGTTTTTTTTAGCAGTCCTGTTTCTTCAGCCGGCTGTTTATTTTGAAATTCAGGCGGAGCCCTACCAGGACTCTTATATAGATATCCAGAAGGTGATCGGAGGTTTCGCAAAGATAGAACGTCTCTCTTTTGGGGAATTTTATTGCGTACATCAGGACGGAACCGGCGAGAAAGTGGGAGATCAGGAAGAAATCTGCCTGGAACCATTGGAGACAGTGACTTTCCATCTGCCGGAACATGCGGTATCTGTGCAGTCGGAGGAGGATACATGTATAGATTTGCGTTTTCATATCACAGAAAAAGCCCGTCTGCAGATCAGTCTGACCGAGGGAAATTATGAGGAGACAACAGATACAGAACCAGGGGCGTTCCTTGTATGTCTGGAGCCGGGAAAGAAAGTGGATCAATTTCAGATCAGAAATGAATCTTCGCACAGAGTCTATCTCTATTGAGAAAGGAAGAGGAAGGAAAATAAGGAGAAAAAATGAAAAAAAAGATAACGGCAATGTTGTTGTCAGCTTTTTTGACGATGGTTTTTTCAGGCAAAGCGTGGGCTGGGGAAACCGAAGGAGGCGGGCAGGGTATTGACTTGGAGAGTAAAGAAACCTACGATACACTTTATGAAATCGAGGGATTGGATTCCCTGACCTATGATGAGGAGGGCAGACTGCTTCTGCCGGAGTTTCAGCTGATGAGTTGGGCTATTTCCGGTTCCGTTATAGAAGCCGGACATACAAAATATTATTGGCCGAGCGGCCAGCCGCAGGGATTTTATCTTCAAAGTGGAAAAAAATTAAAGGTAACTTTAAAATTATCAGAGCCGTCGGTAGTTACTGTGGGGTTAACAAATGGAGATTTCAGAACTATAGAAGGAATGGACTTTTCAATTTATTTGTATGCGCATTCAACGGGATTCGGGAAAGTGTATATCAGTAATCTGGGAAACACGGATATTACAGTGAGGGGAACTATTGAAACAGATACTGTCTGATTAGCGGGAGTGCAGCAGAGGAGAGCAGCGCAATGATGAAAAGGGGGATACTGATTTGTATGCTGACAGCGGCGGTTTTTTGGGGAAGCGGCTGCGGCGGGAAGGAAGTGGAACATACGAGCAGCGGACCGAGTCCGCTTGTTGTCTCCGAGAGCGGCGTATGGTATGAGGTGGAGGTCTATACCGATGAGAGTCTTCCGGGCGGATCCAGTGCTCATATTGTTTCTTCAACGCCGCTTCCATGGCCGGAGGAGCTGAAGGATATCGGAACCAGAAGGGATAAAATTCTTTTCGTAAACGGAGTCGGAGCCGTACTGTATCCCTCCTTTGCTGATCCGGACGCGGCAATCCGCGATATTGCGAAGGCATGTCCGCGGATTTTGGGAGAACTGCAGAAAGCGTATTCTCTGGAACCTCTGGCAGACAAAAACTGGGCAGTGTACCAGAGCGCCCAGAAACTTTATCTGGAGGAGCCGGACAGGCCGGAATGGTATCAGGAGAGTATGGAAGAATTTGTAAAGCTGGAGTGCTTTTTTGACATATATGAAAATGCATATCAAAATGACCGGCTGGTTCAGATGGCCGAAAAAGCTGCTTCTGTGGAAAAACTTCTTGAAGAAAAAGAGTTTCTTCAGCTCCTGCCGGAGAAAGTCCGCGGCCCGTTCTGTGAGAAATTGAGGGAAACGGAGGCGGGATAGAAGAAGGCTGCAGGGCGGAGCTTATAAAAATAGTTGACAAATGCTGTCTTTGAATGGTATCTTTATATACATAAATCGCAAATGCGTTGACGGGGAAGAGTACACAGTATTCCTGACTGCAGAGAGTTGCTGGCCGGTGTGAAGCAGCGGAGGGAAACGGTGGAACTGACCTCTGAGCGGCTGCCTGAAATCGTTGGAGAGTAGGCGCAGACGGAATCCCACCGTTAGCAGGGAGAGGATATAAGATTGAAAAATCCGTATCCGGTGAGTGTGCGGCCTGGGCCGCAAAAAAGGAGTGGTACCGCGTAGGACTGTAAATGCAGCCTTTCGTCTCCTGCAGAAGATGCAGGAGGCGGAGGGCTTTTTGAATGCCGGGAACGCAGATCCTGCATCGGAATATTTTAAAATAAATTTGGAGGAGGAAACAAGATCATGATGAATTTCAGAAAGTATCATAAGCAGTATTACATGCCGCCCGAGGAATGTCTGGACTGGACTAAAAAGGACGCTGTCGAGAAGGCCCCGGTCTGGTGCAGTGTGGATCTGCGGGATGGAAATCAGGCCCTGGTGATCCCTATGTCCCTGGAGCAGAAGATTGACTTTTTTAAGCTTCTGGTGAAGATCGGATTTAAAGAGATAGAAGTGGGATTCCCTGCTGCCTCCGAAACGGAGTATGAATTTTTAAGAGCGCTGATCGAGCAGAATCTGATTCCGGAGGATGTGACGGTACAGGTGCTGACCCAGGCCAGAGAGCATATTATCCGCAAAACTTTTGAATCCCTGAAGGGCTGCAAAAACGCCATTGTCCATGTGTACAATTCCACATCTTTTGCCCAGAGACAGCAGGTGTTCCGCAAATCAAAGGAGGAAATCCTGAAGATCGCTGTGGAGGGAGCAAAACTCCTGAAGGAACTTACAGAAGAATGCGGTGAAAAGTACCGGTTTGAGTACAGCCCCGAAAGTTTTACTGGGACGGAGCCGGAATATGCCCTGGAGGTCTGCAATGCCGTCCTGGATGTATGGCAGCCCACTGCCGACCGCAAGGCGATTATCAATCTGCCCAGTACAGTACAGCTTTCCATGCCCCATGTTTATGCCAGCCAGATTGAGTATCTGAGCAAGAATTTGAAATACAGAGAGAATGTAGTTCTCTCCCTGCATCCGCACAATGACCGGGGCACCGGCGTGGCTGACGCGGAACTGGGAGTTCTGGCGGGAGCGGACCGGATTGAGGGAACTCTGTTCGGAAACGGTGAGAGGACCGGAAATGTGGATATTGTGACTCTTGCCATGAATATGTACTCACAGGGGGTTGATCCGGAATTGGATTTTTCCGATATGCCTGATATATGTGAACAGTATGAAAAGTACACAGGCATGCAGGTGGACGCAAGAAGTCCCTACAGCGGCGCGCTGGTATTCGCTGCCTTTTCCGGATCGCATCAGGATGCCATTGCCAAGGGAATGCACTGGAGAGTGGAGAACGATATGGAACACTGGACGGTTCCCTATCTTCCCATCGATCCCACCGATGTGGGACGCAATTACGACGCGGATGTGATCCGCATCAACAGCCAGTCCGGAAAGGGCGGCGTCGGATACATCCTGGAAAAGAATTACGGCCTGAATCTTCCGCCGAAGATGCGGGAGGCCATGGGATACGCGGCCAAAGATCTCTCCGACCATCTGCATAAAGAACTGCATCCGGATGAGATCTACAGTCTTTTCAAACAGACCTTTGAAAATATCAATAAGCCTTACACCATCAACGGCGTCCACTTTAAGCAGCTGGAGGAGGGACGCATTGAGGCGGAGATCAATACAAAGTATGACGGCGGAGAGTTCCATAAAGTTTACGCGGAGGGCAACGGCCGTCTCAATGCGGTCAGCAATGCGATCAAAAAGGCATATGATCTGAAATTTGATCTGATGACATATCAGGAGCATGCTCTGAGCCAGAGTTCCAGTTCCAAGGCAATCGCCTATGTGGGACTGAAGAAGCCGGACGGAACCCTTTCCTGGGGAGCCGGCGTGGATCCGGATATTATCCGGGCCAGTATCGATGCTCTGCTGACGGCTGTCAATAATATGTAAAAGGCGAAGGGGCACAGCGCTGTGTTCAGGCCGCTGGCCTGCGGCTGTTCCCGGAACATTTATTCATCGGAACAGATGTTTTATGAAAGTGCATCAAAAATCAGGAGTATATCCACAGACAAGAGGATAAACTCCTGATTTTTATGTTTTGTTTCTGCCGGGGCTTCTTTTAAGGCTATCCGCAAAAGAACTGTTTTGCAAGAGCCGGAAAACAGTGCTATAATGGCGGGGTATCACATCGAGGGGTGGTATTTTTGAAAAAAGGAGATTTGGAAAATGCTGCAGATCAAAAATATCTGTAAAGAATACCGCACCGGAAATCTGGTGCAGAAGGCTCTGGATCATGTGAGCCTGAATCTCCGGGACAGCGAATTTGTAGCTGTGCTGGGACCCAGCGGCTCCGGAAAGACGACGCTTCTGAATGTAATCGGCGGCCTGGACAGCTATGACAGCGGAGATCTGGTCATTAACGGGACTTCCACCAAGAAGTACAAATCCCGGGACTGGGACGCTTACCGGAATCATACCATCGGATTTGTTTTTCAGAGTTATAATCTGATCCCCCATCAGACGATACTGGCTAATGTGGAACTGACACTGACGATTTCCGGCATTGGCAAGGCGGAGCGCAGAAAGCGGGCGGTGGAGGCCCTGGCTCAGGTGGGACTGGCAGACCAGCTCCACAAAAAGCCAAGCCAGCTGTCCGGAGGGCAGATGCAGAGAGTTGCTATTGCCAGAGCTTTGGTAAACAATCCGGACATTTTGCTGGCGGATGAACCCACAGGGGCCCTGGACAGCGAGACCAGCGTGCAGGTAATGGACCTGCTCCGTGAAGTGGCAAAAGACCGTCTTGTAGTGATGGTAACGCATAATCCGGAACTGGCGGAGGAATACGCCACCCGGATCGTGCGTCTGAAGGACGGAAAGATCCGGTCGGACAGCAATCCTTTCCGGCCGGAGGAGGGAAAAGCGCTTCCGGTCCACCGGAAGCTGGGAAAGGCTTCCATGTCTTTTCTGACGGCTCTGTCTCTGAGCTTTAATAATCTGAGAACAAAAAAAGCCAGAACGCTGCTGACCTCTTTCGCCGGTTCTATCGGTATTATCGGAATAGCACTGATCCTGGCAGTGTCCACCGGAGCGAATGATTATATTGACGGTCTGGAGGAGGAGACGCTGGCCGAGTATCCGGTGCAGATCCAGAGTACCGGTCTGGATTTTACCTCAATGATGAACATGGGGGCAGGCGGAAGCGGGGACCGGAAAGAGGGGCAGGAGATCGGGGTTTTCGAGATTCTCACAAATCTGGTTTCCTCTACGGATTCCAATGATCTGGCGTCGCTGAAGCAGTACCTGGACAGCGGGAAAAGCGGGATCGAACCGTATACAAGCGCTATCGAGTACACTTATAATGTAACGCCGCATATTTACCGGGAGGACGGGGAAGAAATCCGCCAGGTACATCCGGACATCTCTTTCAGCGCCCTGGGTCTGGGATCTACCAACAGTTCCAACAGCCTTATGTCTTCTATGATGAGTACGGATGTGTTTTACCAGATGCCGCAGGAGGAATCCCTGTATAAAGAACAGTACGATGTCAAGGCCGGACGCTGGCCGGAAAATTACCAGGAATGCGTGGTGGTCCTTACTGAGGACGGCGATATCAGCGATTTTATGCTGTATACCCTGGGACTTCGGGATTCTGTGGAACTGGATGATATGATCCAGGAATTTATCGATGAGAAGCCTGTAAAAACGCCGGAGGATTACGGAAGCTATACCTATGAGGACATCCTCGGCACTTCATTCAAACTGGTGAATCCGGCGGACTGCTATGAATACGACAGCCAGTACCAGGTTTGGGTAGATAAATCTCAGGACGCGGATTACATGAAAGATCTGGTCCGAAACGGAGAGGATATCACGGTTGTAGGTGTGGTGCAGCCGGCAGAAGACGCCAACGGATTTGTGCTGAATGCGGGCATCGGCTACCATTCTTCTCTGACAGCCCATGTGGCGGAGATGGCTGCCGGCAGCCGGATCGTGGAGGATCAGAAAGCACATCCGGACACAGATGTTCTGACCGGAGAGATTTTCGGACAGGAAGATGATGAGAATGCCTTTGACATGGAATCGCTGATTTCGGTGGACACCGGAAAACTTGCGGAACTGTTCCAGATAGATGAAAATACTTTGACAGAAGAATTATCCGGCTCCCTGGATCTTTCCGATTCCTTCAGCCAGGCAGGCCAGTCTCTGGATCTGTCGGGGCTGGTGGATCTGGGCGCGGTGCAGATGGAATTTCCGGATATGCCCCAGATCAGCCTCAGCGAACTGATGAGCAGTCTGGAAATCAAGGTTTCCGAAGACTCTCTCAGGCAGCTGGCGTCAGGACTGCTGGACGGATATCAGGTCTATGCGGCCGCGCATCCGGAGGCAGATTATTCCGGGCTGGGAGAGGATCTGCTGGAATATCTGCAGACAGAGGAGGCGGGAGACATTTTGTCCAGACATATCCAGGCTATTATCGACAGCAATGGAGATTATTCTGTTTCCATAGAAGAACTGCAGGACCTGGTCAGCCGGATCATGGCCGGATACAGCCGTTACGCGGCGGAAAACGGCTGGACAGATCCGGATAAGTTTGAAGAGTATCTGATCCAGTACCTTCAGACAGAAGAGGCGGGCGCGGTTCTGGAACAGTGGTCCGGGGAAGTCTTTCCGGATGGAGAGATCACCGTTTCACCGGAGCAGCTGGAGGGACTGGCCGCGGATCTTTTTGACGGCTATCAGGCCTATGCCAGGGACAACGGACTGCCGGATATCAGCCGGATGGGAGAATATTTTGCGCAGTATCTCCAGACACCGGAGGCCCAGGAGCTTTTAGCCGGAGGCATGGCGTCAATGGTGGATTCCGGCTCTCTGGAACAGCAGATCGGTTCTGCGCTCCAGAATTATATGCAGGAGGCCGCGGGAACTTACGGGGAGGCATTGTCCCAAAGCCTGGAAAGCGGCGTCCGCTCTGCCCTGGGTCAGCTGACGGACCAGCTTGCCTCCGGTATGGAGAGCGCCATGTCCCAGGTGTTTTCCAGACTGGGAGAAGAATTAGAGGAATCCATGCAGATCGACCCGGAAGAATTTGCCGGCGCTTTTCAGTTTAATATGGACGGAGAAGAGCTGGAACAGCTGATGATGTCTATGGGCTCCGCGGAGGATGCCACTTACGAGGGAAACCTGGAAAAATTCGGCTACGCGGATTTTAATGATCCCAGCGGAATTGATATTTATCCTCTGGATTTTGAGAGCAAAGAAGAGATTACCGGTATTCTGGACGATTATAACAGCCGCATGGAAGCCCAGGGAAAAGAAGAGCAGGTTATTTCCTATACGGACATGGTGGGATCCCTGATGTCCTCAGTAACGGAAATCATTAATATCATCAGTTATGTGCTCATTGCCTTTGTGGGGATTTCTCTGGTAGTATCTTCGATCATGATCGGTGTTATCACCTACATCAGCGTACTGGAACGGCGGAAGGAGATCGGTATCCTGCGGGCGATCGGAGCTTCAAAGCGGAATGTATCCCAGGTGTTCAACGCGGAAACCTTTATTATCGGGGCCTGCGCCGGCCTGCTGGGCATCGGCATCACGCTGCTGCTTTTAATTCCGGGAAACGCCGCGATCCACTATTTCGCGAAAACTGATGAGATCAGCGGAAGCCTTCCTCCGGCAGGCGCGGCTGTGCTGGTAATCCTCAGCATTGTCCTGACGCTGATCAGCGGACTGATCCCTTCCAGAAAGGCGGCCAAGAGCGATCCGGTGACAGCTCTGCGGACAGAATAAAAAAATAGTTGACGGAATAAACATTTGGTGCTATAATCATTTCTGTTGTGTGAGGTATTCTCAGACAGCAGAAAATGCGGAAGTGTCGGAACTGGCAGACGAGCAAGACTAAGGATCTTGTGGCAGCAATGTCGTGTGGGTTCAAGTCCCATCTTCCGCAGTAAAAATCCCTTGATTACAAGGGATTTTCTTTTTTTAAAACTAAAAGGTAATCAAACAAACGCTTCAGTTAAATAAAATACGAGGAGGAAATCCTGAATATATGACATCGTATTTTATCAGAAAGGTAAAATTTAAAGGATCTATAATAAAACAATCATATAAAATTAGAAATGTTTCTAGTCTTATATGATTGTTTTATTTTTGTCTGACTACAGAATGTATGTTCTATGCAATATATAGAGGGGAGTGCAAGAAAGGATGTGTATTCAATGCGAAAATGGAAAGTAGGAGATATCTGTTATTTTATTACAAACGCCAGAGAAGTTAATTTGGGAATTATCACTTCCATAAGCTATGATTTCTGCATCATTAAATACAGGGATGACAGCGCCTTAAGACTTAGACGTACAAAATTTTTATAAGCGCCGATGAGGCAAAAAAGCATATAATATGTGATCTATCTTCAAATGTCCTAACGCTTCGCAAATCGTTTGTATACCCTGTTTTTGATTTTTTATTTTCGCTGTGATTGTATTATTAACCAGAGATAATTTTATTTTTGTTTCTCCGCTTTTGGCTTTAATGATCCGCTGCGAAGGTATCAGTCCTTTTTTTATTTTCACTTCATCGAATTCATTAAAAGGAATACAAATTTTACCATAAATATGGGAGATATCCAGTGTGTCCAAAACTTTTGGACAGATCTCATTTAACATTTGATCCATATCTTTATCATTCATAAATAGAGCCATAATCTTCACCCCGCTTATATTTTGTATAACTTTAGCACTTGAGTCATGCTGTGTCATCATAAAAAGGCAAAGCTTTTGTAAAACCTTTTTTAAAATTCGGGGGTTTGTGCTGCGTTTAGAAATTTTGTGAATGTAAAATATAAATTTTATAATAAATCTTAAAAAAATATAATTTTTTTTGTGCGAAAACTGCAAGATAATAAAGATATCAAAAAGATATGCAAGGAGGGATAACATGAGAAAGAAAGTGATTACCGCGGCAGTTGTGGCAGCGATGCTGGCCGGCACATTGACCGGATGCGGAGGTTCTTCCGGATCTTCTTCCGAAACGGGGTCGGGAGAGGGAAGCAGCAGCCCGGGGGGAGAAAAAGAGACCATCACCATGTGGCATGCCCTGGCGGACAATGAACTGGAAATTTTTCAGAAGTATGTAGATGAATTCAACGCCCAGAGCGAACTGGCCCAGGTGGAACTGGTCTATACCCCTGCGGACGAATACATCAAGCAGCTTACCATCGGAAATATAGCGGGGGATATGGCGGACATGGTCATGATGGACAACTGCTATACTACAGAATTCGCGGCCACCGGCGTGCTGGAAGACCTCTCCTCTTATTATAATGAGTGGGATGAAAATCAGATGCTGGACGGCCCGATGCAGTCGGTGACCTATGAGGACGGAGTCTATGGTCTTCCCTATTCCTGCAATACCATCGCGCTGTTTTACAATGTGGACATGCTGGAGGAAGCCGGTGTAGAGGTTCCCACTACCTGGGAGGAACTGGTGGACGCGGCGGCAAAGCTTACGACAGATGAGCATACCGGTTTCGCGTTCTGCGGGGCAAAGACAGGCGAAGGCGCTTTCCAGGTATATCCTTTCCTGAACCAGGCCGGCGCGGACATTAACACGCTGGATTCCGAGGGAGCGATCTCCGCGGTTGAGATGCTGGGAAGCATGGTGGAGGCCGGATCGGCCAGCAAAGAGGTTATGAACTGGTCCCAGGCAGATCTGGAGAAACAGTTCGCGGCCGGAAATGTGGCCATGATCATCGAGGGAGTATGGCAGCTGGATCAGCTTCGGGCAGACGCGCCGGATCTGAACTGGGATGTGGCGAAAATCCCTGTTCCGGAAGGAGGAACAGATGCCACAGCTCTGGGAGGAGAGAACATCTGCGTGACATCCGGCGCCAATGCGGAGGCCTGCTGGGAATTTCTTTCCTGGATCTGCAGCAAAGATATCAGTCCTTCCCTGTGCAAGGATATGAGCAGATTTTCAGCCAGGTCAGACATCGATAATGAGGAATGGTTCTCCGATGATCCCCAGACCTTGTTTTTCGCGAATTACATGCAGGATACGGTGGCCCGGGTACATCCCAGATGGAGCGAGTGCGCGACAGCTCTGGAGGTAGCCTACCAGAAAGTATTTTCAGGGGAGGCTTCAGCCGCCGATGCCATGGCGGAAGCCCAGGCGGAGATCGATAAAATTAACGCCGAGGAGTAGCACGGCTTATGAGAAAAAGACATAAAAACCGCACCGGCTATTTTTTTTCAATGCCCGCATTTCTTTTTATGATCGCGCTGATCGGGTTCCCCATTATATATAACTGGGTGATCAGCTTTCAAAATATGACGATCCGGACCTTTAACGCGGGAACAGTTAAATTTAACGGCTTTGAAAATTACATAGAAGTGCTGGGAGATTCCAATTTCTGGACGGCTTTTGGAAATACATTTTTGTATACCATTGTGTGCATTGTTTTTCAATTTGTCATCGGCTTTCTGCTGGCGCTGCTGTTTCATCAGAAATTTAAAGCCGCGAAACCTATGAGAGGGCTGCTGGTGATCAGCTACATCCTCCCCATGACGGTGGTGGCCCTGATGTTTAAATATATGTTCAGCGATTCGGGAATTGTAAATTACATTCTGACCAGCCTGCATCTGATCGATGAGCCGATCCAGTGGCTGACCAGCACCGGCATGGCCCTTCCCACGGTGATCATTACAAATATCTGGGTGGGAATTCCCTTTGATATGCTGCTTCTGTCCACCGGACTTTCCAATATTCCGGCCGATGTGTACGAGAGCGCTACCATCGACGGGGCAGGGCGGCTGCAGAAATTCTTCTATGTCACTCTGCCCATGATGAGGGAGTCCATTCTGGCAGTGCTGGTTCTGGGATTTGTGGGAACCTTTAAGGTTTTCGACCTGGTTTACGTGATGACAGGCGGAGGGCCGGTAAACGCCACGGAGGTTTTGTCTACCTATTCGTACCGGGAATCTTTCCAGGCCTTTAACTTCGGAACCGGCGCAGCCTCCGCCAACATATTATTCCTCTGCCTGTTCGCAGTGGGGCTCATCTATATTAAACTGATCGGAAAGGAGGAGCAGGTACAGTGAAGAAGACATCCGTTCTTTCACCGAAGGAAAAAAAGCGCCGCAGGGTGTTTACGATTATCACCATTCTGGTAGCAATACCGCTTTTGTTTCCCCTTTACTGGATCGTGATCAGCTCCCTGAAGGGAGACGCGGAGATCTTTCAGCGGATCCCTACCTTTCTCCCCAACAAAGTAGTGCTGGAGACCTACATCACCCAGCTGACTGACCCGGCTACCCTGGTGGCCCTGAGAAACAGCTGCATCATCGCGGTGGGATCCACAGTGGTGTCTATGATTCTGGCAGTTCCCTGCGCTTATGGCCTGAGCCGCTTTCGCTTTAAAGGAAAGAAAGCGATGCTCCTGACCTTTCTGGTAACGCAGATGCTGCCCTCCTCCCTGATTCTGACACCCCTGTACCTGATCTACAGCAGGATCGGGCTGCTGAACACATACCTGGCGCCCATCCTGTCCACCGCCACCCTGTCGATCCCCTTTGTGGTGCTGATGCTGCGGCCGATTTTTTCCGGCATTCCCAAAGAGCTGGAGGAAGCAGCCATGATCGACGGCTGCGGGCGCTTCAGGGCTTTTACCCATATTATCCTGCCGATCACAAAAAACGGCACAGTGACCGGACTGGCGTTCAGCTTTATTTACGCCTGGAATGATCTGATGTATTCCATTACCTTCAACACCCAGGAATCCCTGCGGCCGCTGACAACAAGAGTCTATAATTTCCTGACTCTGTACGGAACGAAATGGAATTATATCATGGCCTACGGAGTGATCCTGGCGCTTCCGGTGCTGATTCTTTTCATCGTACTGCAGAAATATATTGTTCAGGGTCTGGTCAGCGGATCTGTGAAAGGGTAAGGAAAGAAAATGGAAAGACTGCGCAGCTTAAAATTGGATCAGATCAAAATTGAAGACAGCTTCTGGACCTATTACCGGTCCATTGTAAAGGAAAAGATGCTTCCCTATCAGTGGGAGATTTTAAATGACAGGATCGAGAACGCTCCCAAAAGCCACTGCATGGAAAACTTTAAGATAGCCGCCGGCCTGGCAAAAGGAGAATATTACGGCCAGGTGTTTCAGGACTCAGACGTGGCCAAGTGGATCGAGGCGGTGTCCTATGCCCTGGGTTCGGGCCCGCTTCCGGAAATGGAAAAGGCGGTGGACAGCGCTGTGGAAATCCTGAAAATGGCCCAGCAGGAGGACGGCTATCTGGACACATATTATACCGTAAAAGAGCCGGGAAACCGGTGGAGCAATCTGCGGGAAGGCCATGAACTGTATGTGGCGGGCCATATGATCGAGGCCGGCACGGCATATTTTGAAAACACGGGAAAACGGGATCTCCTGGACCTGACTGTCAGAATGGCCGACTGCGTCTGCCGTACCTTCGGGCCGGAGGAAGGCAAGATCCACGGCTGTCCCGGCCATCCGGAGATCGAACTGGCGCTGGTGAAGCTGTATGGAGTTACAGGGGATCCGAAATATCTCGGCACCGCGAAATATTTTCTGGATGTGCGGGGGACAGAAGTCTCGAGCGAACGGTTTGACTGGGAGCAGAAGCAGCCGGGATTTCATCATATCTTTGACGAGTTTGAACATTTAGGATATGATAATATCCAGGCTCATCAGCCGGTGAGGCAGCAGACGAAAGCGGTGGGACACGCGGTGCGGGCCCTGTATCTGTATTCCGCCATGGCGGACGTGGGAGCCCTGACGGGAGATAAAAGTCTGGCAGAGGCCGCGAAACGGCTGTTTGACAATGTGGCAGAGCGGCAGATGTTTCTCACCGGCAGCGTGGGAGCCGCTGCAGACGGGGAATGCTTTACCTGCGATTATGACCTGCCGAACAATTACAACTATTCGGAAACCTGCGCCTCGGTAGCGCTGATGATGCTGGGAAACCGTCTGTTCCAAACGGAGAGGGACGGCAGATACATGGACATCGCGGAACAGGCTCTGTACAATACGGTACTCAGCGGCATGTCTCTGAAAGGCACAGAATTTTTTTACGTGAATCCTCTGGAAGTGATCCCGGACCAGCTGGCCTCCAACCGCACGCTTCACCATGTCCTTCCTCAGAGAAGGAAATGGATGGGGGTTGCCTGCTGTCCCCCCAATATCGCCAGGACCATCATGAATCTGGGAAGCTACATGTTTGCCCGGGACAGGGATACACTGTTTGTAAACCTGTATATATCGGGACAGACGGAGGCTGTTTTTGATACGGGAAAGGCAGAACTTAAGTTGGAGACCGGCTATCCCTTTGACGGAAAGGTGACTGTCCGGATCAAAACCGGGAAGGAAACCCGGATACGTCTGGCCTTCCGGGAACCGGGGTGGACCCGCATCGGGAAGGCAGTCAATCCGGCGGACGGAAAAGAACTGAACCTGCGCCGGGAAAAAGGGTATTTATATACGGAATACCTGCCGGCAGGGGAAACCGCGGAAATTGCTTTTGAAATTCCTCTTCGGCCCCGGTGGATGCAGGCGGATCCCAGGGTTTCCGCTGACGCGGGAAAAGCGGCGCTGATGCGGGGGCCGGTGGTGTACTGCCTGGAAGAAGCGGACAACGGGAACAATCTGTCCGAGATACGGATCGATCCAAAACAGCCGGTAAAGCCGGATCTTCCGTTCTCCTGGGGAGACCTGGAGGTTCCGGCGCTGAAGTTCCTGGGATACAGGGCGGAAGAAGCCGGAGAGGACCGGTATCTCTACAGAGAGTTTCGGGAAGAGACGCTTTGCGGATGCGCCCTCAGAGCGATTCCGTACTGTATGTGGAACAACCGGGGGATCGGAGAAATGAAGATCTGGCTTCCGGTTGTCCGGAAAGCATAAAAGACGCCGCGGACTGCGGCGGTCTGAAGGGAGGAACAGGAAAATGTCAGAGGATATCTTTGATCAGAAATTTATCAGTATCTCCGGAAAAGTGGTAAACTGCATTCTGCTGAGCGTACTGTGGGTGATTTTTTCTCTGCCTGTTTTTACAGCCGGAGCGTCATTTGCCGCGCTGCTGAAAAGCTGCCGCAGCACAGTTTTAGGCGATGAAGGGTATGCCTGGAAGACCTTCCGGGAGAGTTTTCGGGCCGCCTTTAAAAAAGCGACCCTGATCTGGACAGTCCTGCTGGCGGCGGAAGTTTTCCTGTTTCTGGATCTGCGGCTGATCCTTTCTCTGGCGGAGACGGACGGGGCATGGCACGCGCTGACCATGTTCTGCGTCATGATCATGCTGTTTGCCGCCGCGGCGGGGATTTATTCCTTTATGCAGGCCCTGTGCCTGGACCTGCCGGTAAAGGATATTTTAAGAAACGCGGTGCTGCTGGCTTTCTCCAATGTGGGAAGAACCTTTCTGATCTTTCTGATCTTTGGAGCCTGCGCGGCGGGATGCCTGTTCTTCCCGTTTCTTATCATTATACTGCCGGGAGCGGCGGGCATCCTGTATTATAAACTGGCGGAGCGGCCGATCCGGAAATATTTAATGGACTGATATATTTTTGCAGGTCCCGGAATCTCCGGGGCCTGTAAAGTCTCTCCAAGATGAAGGAGGCGGGATATGACTCTGAATAAAAAAACTGTCAGCATGTATCTTTTGATCGGGATCGCGCCTCTGATCATCGTGACGATCCTGTTTGTTAATTTTACATCGGGACTGATCCAGGACAATGCCCTGGCCAGCGCCGATTATCAGCTGCAGCACATTACAGAAATTTTAAACAGCGAATCCAGGAATATACTGAACCTTGTGTACGACGCCGCCGCGGATACGGATCTGAACCGCAGCTTCTATGATTACGCGGGAAACCGGGATACGGAGTATATGACGGCAAAAATCACGGAAAAGTTCCGGTACTATCTGTCCCTGAACGAATTTGTTTCAGAGTGCGTATTTGTAAGCCGGGACGGCCGCTATATCCAGGAGCAGAACTATCACGCGGACGGGGATCAGACAGAATGGCAGAATGAGGATTTCAGGACAAAGGCGTATCAGCTGGTCTGTTCGGCGGACAGGCCGGTTATTTTGGCGTCTGAGGAAATCAGCGGAAAATACGCGAAAGAACCGGCCTGCTATATCGGGATCCAGATCGTGGACAGTAAAGAAGTCATAGGAGAAGTGTTTTTTGGGATTTCCAAGGAAATTTTCCGCAGTTCCTCCTTTGTGGAGATGGATACCATGGATGAAACGGTGCCGGAACTGCTGCAGTCCACCCAGCTGATCCTGGTAAACAGTGAAAATACGGTGATTTATGCCACAGATCCCGCTATGGTAGGGGCGAAGCAGGAAGAATATGAGGAAAAATACGGACTGCAGGACAAAAAGTATATGCACACCCGGTATCAGGCGGAACAGATGGGCTGCGTACTGAACGCCTACTGTCCGAAAAACTATTTTTTTAAGGATGTGCTGAAAATTGTTCCCTGGATCCTCCTGTTTGTATGTATCTACGCGGTGGTAATTATCTATATCTGCACCGTGCTGGTGCGCCACCAGAAAAGACAGATTTACGCGGTGGCGGAGGGCATCGCGAATTTTCACGGCTATGAAAAAAATTATTCTTTAAAACCCTCGGCCAACGAAGGCATCAATATTATCATCGATCAGTTTAATGCCATGGCGGGCCATATTTTCGACCTGAACAAAAAAGTGGAGCAGGCCCACAAAAATACGGAAAAAGAAATGGAACTGCGGAGGATCGCGGAGATCAAAACCCTGGAGGCCCAGATCAATCCTCATTTTCTTTACAACACACTGGATACCATCAACTGGATCGCTCTGGAAAATAATGAATTTGAGATCAGCGAAATGCTGGGGGCCCTGGGAAGCCTTCTGAGATACAGCGTGACCAATATCGATATGGTAGTGCTGGTCAAGGCGGAGATCGAATGGATCAAAAAATACCTTTACCTGCAGAAAAAGCGGTTTGGGGATCTGTTCCGATATGAAATCTGCGCGGAGCCGGAAACGGAATATCTGTCGATCCATAAAATGCTCCTCCAGCCGCTGGTGGAAAATGCGGTGATACACGGGTTTTCGGAAATTACAGAGGGCGGCCTCATCCGGATCGTGATCAGGGGCAGCCAGCAGGAGGGCCTGTATCTTGAGATCTCGGACAACGGATGCGGAATGGATGAAGAAAAGATCGCGGAACTGTACGAGAGTGTGTATCATCCGGAACAATATAAAAAAGCCAACATAGGTTTTTTTAATGTGGTGAACCGGCTGAATGCCTACTACGGCGGACGCTACAGCATTGTCATTGATTCGCGGCCTCAAAGGGGGACAAAAGTGGCAATTACGATAAAAAACGGAGAGTGCAGCCATGAGGATAGTAGTAATTGAAGACGAGTACAGGATCCGGCAGGGCCTGTGCCAGCTGATCCCGAAACTCAGCCCGGACTTTCAGCTGGCGGGCAGCGCTGAAAACGGCTATGACGGCATGTATCTGATCAAGGAAGTTCAGCCGGATGTGGCGGTGTGTGATGTGGAAATGAAAGTGATGAACGGTTTAAGCATGATCCGCCAGCTAAGAGATCTGGGGCTTTCCTGCGCCTATCTCATACTCAGCGGCTATTCGGAATTTGAATATGCCAGAGAGGCCATCAGCCTGGGAGTTGCCGGCTATCTGCTGAAGCCGGTGATCCCCGGAGAATTAAAAGAAGCTCTGCAGAAAATACAGGCCAAGCTGAAAGATCCCGCGGGGACTGATGAGGAGCGGTTAAGCTCCCGGTATTCTTACCTGGTGGAAAGCGCCATGGAGGAAATCCGGGAACGGTATCAGACCGGGATCTCTTTAAATGAGGCGGCTGCCTCCCTGGGGATTTCACCGGAATATCTGAGTACGGTCTTCGCCCGGGAGACCGGGGAAAATTTTGTCTCTTATCTGAGAAAGTACCGGATTGAAAAAGCCTGTGAGCTGATCCGCGGCACAAATAAAAAAATGTATGAGATTGCTTTTCTCACCGGCTTTGAAAACCCCCAGTATTTCAGCAGTGTGTTCAAGAACGTCACGGGAATGACCCCGAAGTCTTATATGATGAAATACAGAAAATAGAAAAGACGGGAATGCGCCCTTTTGCATTCCCGCCTTTGCGCTGCCCCGGCTTATTCGTCCCAGCCTTCATAAAAACGGACATTGACCGAAATATTCCGGACAATCTCCCCTTCTTTGATCGGGAGATCGCCGGGATCAGATACAGGAGGAAAGCGGGGCTCTTCTTCCTCCAGTTCCACCTGGATCCAGTCAAAGGCAGCCGCGTTGGCGTTTTCCACTGCCTCATCCAGAGTTTCTCCCTCTGCCTCACAGCATTCCAGATCAGGAAAATAACCTTTGTATCCGGTTTCTGTCTTGTGAAATACGGCGGGATATATAAATTTCATAAACAAGGTGCTCCTTTCAGCTGTTTTGACGGGGAAGCTTTGCGAAGAAAGATCCCCTTCCGGTCTCCCAGTATAATACAAAACCTGAAAAACCGCAAGAATACTGGGATTTTTTAGAAAATCTTCTTACGAAACGGTGAAAATCGGGGTATAATAGAAATAGGTTAGGCGGCGAAAACTGTTTTGCCGCCGGGAGGCCCCGCGGGAAACAGGCTGTTTTTTCAGGGGCCGGTTTTACGGAAAACAAAGAGGAACAGAAAGGAGGATGCAGCATGTGGAAGAAAGGTGATTATGTCGTCTACGGCGAGAAAGGGATCTGTGAGGTGGACGGGACGACGCACCTGGATATCCCCGGGGCGGACAGCGGGAAATTATACTATGTTTTGATTCCCATGGGAGAAAAAGAGACAAAAATCTATTCTCCGGTGGACAATGAAAAGGTACCGCTCCGAAGACCGATAAACCGTCAGGAGGCCATGAATCTGATCCGGGAGATCCCGGAATTGTCGGAACTTCAGGTTCCCCAGGAAAAATTCCGGGAAGATACGTATAAGGCGGCGCTGCGCTCTCTGGACTGCCGCCAGTGGGCCAGCATGATCAAGACTCTCCGCAGGCGGCGCCAGCGGCGTCTGGGGCAGGGGAAAAAAGTGACGGCCACAGACGAGAGATATTTCCGCCGGGCGGAAGAGTATCTGTACAGCGAACTGGCCATGGCTCTCGGGAAAAAGAAGTCTGAAATGGAAGAATTTATCGGCCTCTGTATCAGGGAAGGAGCCGAGGGATAAAACATTCTGCGCAAATTTGAAAAAATGAAAAAGGAAAAAAGGGAAGCCTGTCGTATATATTTATATAGGACAGGTTTCTTTTTGGGGGTGAAGCATGAATATTCGGGAACGTTTTGAAGAAAAAGAGTTTCAGGAACTGAGTCCCTACGCCGCCCACAGCCGCAATTCCAAAGGGAGGGACAGGCCGGAGCCGGAGTGCGACATCCGGACGGTTTATCAAAGAGACAGGGACAGGATCCTGCATTCCAAGGCCTTCCGCCGCCTCAAGGATAAAACCCAGGTCTTTCTGGCGCCCCAGGGGGATCATTACCGGACCCGGCTGACCCATACCCTGGAGGTTTCCCAGACAGCCAGGACAGTAGCCAAGGCCCTGGAACTGAACGAAGATCTGGTGGAGGCTATTGCCCTTGGCCATGATCTTGGCCATACTCCTTTCGGCCATGCCGGGGAGGACGCGCTCAACGAGGTCTGCCCGGAGGGGTTCGCACATTTTAAGCAGAGCCTGCGGGTAGTGGAGATTCTGGAAAAGGACGGCCGGGGACTGAACCTGACCTGGGAGGTAAGGGACGGCATCCGCAATCACAGAACAGCCGGCCATCCCAATACCCTGGAGGGCCAGATCGTCCGGCTCTGCGATAAAATATCCTATATTCATCACGATATGGACGACGCGGAGCGGGCGGGGATCATCAGCGAGGACGATATTCCCATTACGCTGAGAGTCGTTCTGGGCATGACTACCAGGGAGAGGCTGAATACGCTGATCCACGACATTGTAGCCAACAGCTACGGAAAGGACAGGATCATTCAGTCTCAGGAAATCCATGAAGCCATGATGACACTGCGGAAACTGATGTTTGACAATGTATACACAAATCCCATGGCAAAGCACGAGGAGGCCAAGGCAAAGAGAATGCTGCAGCAGCTTTATGAATATTACAGCAAAAATCCGGAAAAATTATCCAGAGAGTATCAGGAACTGATCGCCCGGGGCGAAAAAAAGGAACGGGTGGTCTGCGACTATATTTCCGGCATGACAGATCAGTATTCCATACATAAGTTCCAGGAAATTTTTGTGCCGAAGGCCTGGGCCGTGTATTAGAGAGGAGCAGCGATGCGATATTCGGAAGATGTGATAGAAGAAGTCCGCTCAAAAACAGATATTGTGGAGCTGATCTCTGGATATGTGAAGTTGCAGAGAAGAGGAAGTTCCTATTTCGGCCTTTGCCCGTTCCACAATGAAAAATCCCCGTCTTTTTCCGTCAGTCCGGGAAAACAGATGTATTACTGCTTCGGCTGCGGAGCCGGGGGAAATGTATTTACCTTTCTGATGGAATACGAAAATTATTCTTTTCAGGAGGCTCTGAAGCTTCTGGCGGAGCGGGCGGGGGTAAAACTCCCGGAGCTTTCCTATTCCAGGGAGGCCAGGGAACTGGCGGACCGGAAGGCTCTGCTGCTGGAGATCAATAAGCAGGCGGCAAAATATTACTACTGCAAGCTTCGCTCCCCGGCGGGAGAGCGGGCGATGGGGTATCTCAGAGGCCGGGGCTTAAGCGGCGAGACCATACAAAAATTCGGTCTGGGATATTCGGACCGGTACAGCAGCGATCTTTACCGGTATCTGAAGAGCAAAAACTACACCGATCAGGTGCTTATGGAGACCGGGCTTTTCAATATGGATGAAAAAAAGGGAATCTATGACAAGTTCTGGAACCGGGTCATTTTTCCCATCATGGACGCCAACAGCCGGGTCATCGGATTCGGAGGCCGGGTGATGGGGGACGGAAAGCCAAAATACCTGAACTCGCCGGAAACAAAAATTTTTGACAAGAGCCGGAATCTCTACGGACTCCACGCGGCCCGCAGTTCCAGAAAGAAAAATCTGATCATCTGTGAGGGATACATGGATGTGATCTCCATGCATCAGGCCGGCTTTACCAACGCGGTGGCCTCTCTGGGCACGGCTCTTACCTCCCAGCAGGCCAGTCTGCTGAAACGGTATACAGGGGAGGTGCTGGTCATTTATGACAGCGATGAGGCGGGGATCAAGGCGGCGCTGCGGGCGGTTCCCATGCTCCGGGGGGCCGGGCTGACCACCAAGGTGGTAAATTTAAGGCCCCATAAGGATCCGGATGAATTTATCCAGGAGGAGGGCATGGAGGCTTTCGAGGAGAGACTGGAGCAGGCGGAGAACGGCTTCCTCTACGAAATCCGCATGCTCCAGCGGAACTACGATATGAACGATCCTCAGGGAAAATCCGACTTTTTCCATGAAACAGCCGGCAGACTCCTGCAGTTTGAGGATGAGATTGAAAGAAACAGTTATCTGGAGGCTGTGGCCCGGGCTTATCACACGGAGGCGAAGGTTCTGCAAAAGCTGGTAAACCGTCTGGCGCTGCGGGGCGCCGGCCAGGAGACTTCAAAGCCCCGGCCGGCCCGGACAGAGGCGCCGGGGCAGAAGCGGACGGAAAAAGAGGACGGCATCCGGAAGGCCCAGAAGCTGATGCTGACCTGGATGACCAGTTATCCGGAGATCCTGGACGGACTTTCCGGATATATCACCAGCCGGGATTTTGTAACGCCCTTTTACCGGAAAGTCGCGGAGATGGTGGAAGAGCAGCACCGCCAGGGCCAGGTAAATCCGGCCCGGATCATCAGCCGCTTTGAAGACGGAGAGGAACAGAGTCTGGCCGCCTCCCTGTTCAACACAAAGCTTGTGCTGGAAAGCGATACGGAAAAGCGGACGGCCCTGAAAGACGTGATCTGCAATATGAAGGAGAGCAGCTTAAACTACCGGCTTTCCCATTTAAGCCCGGAGGATCTGGGAGGGCTTCAGGCGCTGATGACGGAGAAAAAAAAGCTGGAGGCTCTTAGGGCCGGCCCTCTGCCGGAGGAGCTTTTGCCTTCCTGACCGTTTATACTCCGGCACCTAAGGACAAAATACACATAGACAATGAAAGGATGGACATTCTATGGAGATGGATAAAGAGAAATTCATGGAAAAACTGAAAGGACTTCAGGAACTGGCGAAAAAGAAAAAAAATGTGCTGGAAAACCGGGAGATAAAGGATTATTTCCATGATACGCCTCTGAATGACCAGCAGATGGAAAAAGTTTACCAGTACCTGGAGGCCCACGGCGTCGATGTTCTGCGGATTTCGGAAAATGACGCGGATGTGGATTCCCTGCTGCTTCTCAGCGATGATGAGATCAATCTGGATGACGAAGAAGAAGTGGATATGGAGAACCTGGATCTGTCGGTCCCCGAGGGGATCAGCATTGAGGATCCGGTCCGCATGTACCTGAAGGAGATCGGAAAGGTGCCGCTTCTGTCCGCGGAAGAGGAGATCGATCTGGCTCAGAGAATGGAGCAGGGAGACGAAAGGGCTAAAAAACGTCTGGCAGAGGCAAACCTGCGTCTGGTGGTCTCCATCGCCAAAAGGTATGTGGGGCGGGGAATGCTGTTCCTGGATCTGATCCAGGAAGGCAACCTGGGCCTGATCAAGGCTGTGGAAAAATTTGATTACCGGAAGGGATATAAATTTTCCACCTACGCCACCTGGTGGATCCGTCAGGCCATCACCAGGGCCATTGCCGACCAGGCCAGGACCATCCGGATCCCGGTCCATATGGTGGAGACCATCAACAAGCTGATCCGGGTGTCCAGACAGCTCCTGCAGGAGCTGGGACGGGAGCCTACTCCGGAGGAGATCGCCGAGGAGATGCATATGTCGGTGGAACGGGTACGGGAAATCCTGAAAATCTCCCAGGAGCCGGTGTCTCTGGAGACGCCCATCGGCGAGGAGGAAGACAGCCATCTGGGCGATTTTATCCAGGATGACAACGTGCCGGTGCCGGCGGACGCGGCGGCTTTCACCATGCTGCAGGATCAGCTGAAGGATGTGCTGCAGACCCTGACGGACCGGGAGCAGAAGGTCTTAAGACTGCGGTTCGGGCTGGATGACGGACGGGCCAGGACTCTGGAGGAAGTGGGAAAAGAATTTAACGTGACCAGAGAGCGGATCCGCCAGATCGAGGCCAAAGCCCTGCGGAAGCTCCGCCATCCCAGCCGCAGCCGGAAACTCAAGGATTTTCTGGACTGAGGAAGGACTATGGAATTATCAGAGAGGATGGCCGCTGTGGCCGCCATGGTGACGCCCGGCAGCCGTCTGGCGGATGTGGGCTGCGACCACGGGTATCTGTCTGTCTGGCTCTGCAGCCGTGGGATCGTCCGTAAAGCCCTTGCCCTGGATGTGAACCGGGGCCCGCTGCAGTCGGCAAAGCGCAGCATTGCCGAGGCAGGCCTTCAGGCGTACATAGAGACGAGACTGTCCGACGGACTTTCGGCGGTGGAGCCGGGAGAAGTGGATTCCGTGGTGATCGCCGGCATGGGAGGGCGGCTTATGCGGCGGATCTTAAGCGGGAGAAAAGAGGTGCTGGCACAGGTGAGGGAACTGGTGCTGGAACCTCAGTCGGAGGCCGCGGAGGTGAGAGAGTACCTGCAGAACAGCGATTTCAGGATCGACCGGGAGGATATGGTCTGCGAGGCCGGAAAGTATTATCCGGTGATCCGGGCAGTCCCCGGCGGCGGGAGCAGACTGCGGGGAGAGGAACTTCGTTTCGGTCCCCGGCTGCTGCAGAACCGGCATCCGGTCCTGAGAGAATTTCTGAAAAAAGAAGAGGCGGTATACAGATCAGTTGAAAGGGCCCTGTCTAAAAGCAGCGGGAAAAAAGCCATGGAAAGACAGGCGGAAATTCAGGAGGAACTGCGGTATATCCGCAGAGCGGTGGAATATTATGAAATGTAGAGAAATTATAAGAATTCTGGAAGAGAAATATCCCCCTTCCTGCGCGGAGGAATGGGATAATCCAGGACTTTTGCTGGGACGCGCCGAAAAGGACGTGCGCAAGATCCTGGTAGCGCTGGATGTAACAGATCAGGCTGTGGAGCGGGCGCTGGAGTGGGGAGCGGATCTTATTGTATCCCATCACCCTCTGATTTTTAAAGGGATCCGGCAGATCAACGATGGAAATTTTCTGGGAAGAAGGATTCTGACGCTGGCGGAGCACGGGATTGCCTGCTACGCCATGCACACAAATTTTGACGTGCGGGGCATGGCGGATCTGAATGAAAAGCAGCTGAATCTGAAAAATACGGAAGTGCTGCTGAAAACCGGAGAAAACCAGGGAAAGCCCCAGGGCATCGGCAGGATCGGAGATCTGCCAGAACCTATGGACCCCATGCAGCTTGCCGGGTATGTGAAACAGCAGCTGAAACTGCCGGCGGTGCGCTGCTACGGGAAGAGCGGGGAAAAGCTGGTCCGGGCAGCGGTCAGCGGCGGTTCCGGGAAAAGTGTGGTGGACGTGGCTGTGGCCGCCGGAGCCAGGGCTCTGATCACCGGAGATATCGATTATCATACCGCGATCGACGCCCTGGCCCAGGGCCTGGTGATCATCGACGCGGGACACTACGGCACGGAATCCGTGTTTATTGAATCTGTAGCCAGGGAATTATCCGTATTGCTGCCGGAGTGCCGGACAGCAGCCATGGAAATCGAACAGCCTTTTACTGTGATATAAGGGAGGTCGGACCATGAATGACAGGCTCTGCCGGGTAACGGCAGGAGAAAAGGAGGGGCTTTATCCGGCAGGCACCCCCTTCGGAGAGATCGTAAAGGATTTCCCTTCCCCGGACGGGCTGCCGGCAGTGCTGGTAGTGGAGGACGGCCGCCTGAGAGAGCTGCACAAAACGGTAAAGCATGACTGCCGGCTGAAGCTGATCACCACCGGGGACGAGACCGGGCACAAAGCCTATCAAAGAAGCGCGGTGCTTCTCCTGCTGGCGGCGGTGCGCCGGGCAGCGGGTTTTGGACGGGAGGCCCGGGTAGTCCTGCATTATTCTGTGGGCAGCGGCTTTTACTGTACCTTAAAAGGGGATGTAAAGCTGGACCAGGCATTTCTGGATACAGTCAGAGCTTATATGAAGGAGATGGCGGAGCGTCACATCCCTATCCGGAAGAGAAGCGTAAATACCGGGGAAGCGCGCCGGGTATTCGCCGAGGCGGGAATGAAGGACAAGGAAAAGCTTTTCCGCTACCGCAGAGCTTCCAGAGTGAATATTTACAGCCTGGAAGATTATGAAGATTATTTCTACGGGTTCATGCTGTGGCATACCGGGTATCTGAAATATTTTGATCTGCGGCTGTATGACGAGGGATTTATACTCCTGCTCCCTGAAAAAGAGCAGCCGGACGAGATCCCGGCTTTTGCCCCTTCGGAAAAAGTGTTCAGGATCCAGCAGGAATCTGAAAAATGGGGAGAACGCATGGGCATTGACGGGGTGGGAGACTTAAATGAATGCATCAGCCGGGGGCAGATCGGGCAGATGATGCTGGTGGCGGAGGCTCTCCAGGAGAGCCGGATCGCCGAAATCGCCGCGGACATCAGCGCCAGGCCGGAAATTAAGTTTGTAATGATCGCCGGCCCTTCATCCTCGGGAAAAACCACCTTTTCAAAACGGCTGGCTGTGCAGCTTTCCGCCAGAGGCATGCGGCCCCGCACCGTGAGCCTGGACAATTATTATCTGAACCGGGAGGATTCCCCCAGAGATGAAAACGGGAATTATGATTTTGAATGTCTGGAGGCTCTGGACATCCCTCTGTTCAGCCGGCAGATGAAGACGCTGCTGGAGGGCGGGGCCGTCCAGCTCCCCACCTTTAATTTCCACACGGGAAAGAGGGAGTACCGGGGCGAACAGCTTCAGATGGGCAGAGAGGATATACTGGTGCTGGAGGGGATCCACGGGCTGAACGACCAGCTCAGCGGCATGCTTCCCGCGGAATGCAAGTATAAAATTTATATCAGCGCCCTGACCCAGCTGAATATTGACGAGCACAACCGGATTCCCACCACAGACGGAAGGCTGATCCGCAGGATCATCCGGGATTATCTCACAAGGAGCACATCGGCCCGGGAGACCATAGCCATGTGGCCCTCTGTCCGCCGGGGAGAGGAGCGGTATATTTTTCCCTTCCAGGAGCAGGCGGACGTGATGTTTAATTCCGCTTTGATCTACGAACTGGCTGTGCTGAAGCTTTACGCGGAGCCGCTGCTGTTTCAGGTGCCCGAGGAGGCCCCGGAATATCCGGAGGCCAAGCGGCTTTTAAAATTTTTGGATTATTTTATCGGCTTTCCTTCGGAGACAGTCCCCCAAAATTCAATTTTGCGGGAATTTATAGGAGGGGGCTGCTTTTGAGACAGCGCTCCTTCCTTGACTTCCTTTTGAAAGTCATGGTATAGTTATACAGTGCGAGCAGAGCATGTGGCCGCGGCTGGCAGGACCGAAAGGGGCCAGGCGAGGAAAGTCCGGGCTTCATAGGGCAGGATGCCGGATAACGTCCGGCGGAGGCGACTCCAGGGACAGTGCAACAG
>ERZ1643246.1291-NODE-1291-length-27811-cov-20.472222_pt1 | contig 27811 bp, 16 predicted proteins | sample MGYA00579265_ERZ1643246 | MGnify/ENA primary metagenome ERZ1643246 (study PRJEB29033, sample SAMEA4952261) | chicken gut metagenome | biome: Broiler Chicken; feature: Gastrointestinal Tract; material: Caecum | place: Ireland | collected 2018 | study: Broiler...
ACCATATTTCTTTCGAGGACAGAGATATGGAGGACAACGGTGACTGGGTGGATGAACGATCACTCACCTGGACATGCCGGGAGATGTGGAGAATTGTTGAAAACGAGGCGTTTCCACTGGAAGAACGGGACAAGGCCGCCGAGAGGCTGGAACTGCTGGCAAAGATGGGTGATCCCTATGCCCAGACCTTCCTGGGGCAGATGTACCGGGATGGCGGGCTGCTGATCCCTGACGCTGAGAAGGCCAGACACTGGCTGGAGCAGGCGGCGAAGCGTGAATTACCCCAGGCTCAATATGCGATTGGCAAACTGCTTTTCTCTGACGATCCCGACGTACACGATCCGGGTAAGGGCATCCGGTGGCTGAACGCGGCGGCGCAAAACGGGAACGATTATGCTGCCTACGCGATGGGCAAGGAGTATCTGAGGGGTGAGCACGTACTTAAAAATGCGGATAGGGCGGCGGAGTATTTCCGGCAGGCTGCAGAGGCACAGAACCCCTGGGCGCAGTATCTGTTGGGCAAGCTGTACCTGATGGGGGAGGGGGTGGGGCAAGACCAGAGTATTGCCTATGGCTGGTTCCAGGCTGCGGCAATACAGGGCCACACCTATGCACAGTTTTTCAAGGAACGCATGGAACAGGGCCCGCCCGGACCGCCCTGCCTGCCGCTCTCCGTCATACAGCTCCTCCATCACATGGGCAACATCTTCCGGGACAATGTGCCGGAGGATTCCACAAGCATGGGGCTACACATTGACCACAAGCGGCTTCAGGCGCTCCAGGAAAAGCGGATTGCCCTGGGCCACAAACCAGATGACCATGTGGAGACACAAAATGTGGGTGGCATGACCATGGGATAAAAATACCGGGCGGTCCAAAACCGCCCGGTAAATGTGCCGATCATGAAAGGTCTAATCCCATATCCATACGCGGGATCTGAATTGCATCTTCAAAGAAATCAATTAACTGATCCATAACCCCTTGTGCCGCATAAATCGTAGCAATCATAAATGTGTCTGGATCCACATCTGCTAACGCGAACTCATAGCCAAGATGCTGAATCCACTGCGCAAAGAAAAGCCGCTGAGTGCGGCCATTTCCCTCGCGAAAAGGGTGCAGCATGTTGATGGTATGGTAAAAGTCCGCTACTTCTTCCGCTAACTGCCGATGGGATAATCCGTCTGGATGAAAGGTGCTCAATCGCTTAAAACAGGCGCCCGCGCAGGATTCAATCTCATCTGGGGAAACAAATGCCGTACCCTTTTTTGAAATACTGATAGAGCGCACTTGACCAGCCCAATCATAAAGATCGCAAAATAGGAAATGGTGAATACGCTTGTAATGATCAAAGTCAAACTCACCTTGGATCGGCTGTTGATCCAACAGGCTTGCCTTGCCCAAAACGACAGCAGCTTCTGTTTCGGCCAATACAGACTCATCCTGTATCCCCAGTTTGTTGATGAGACAGGTTGTTCCGGGATAGCAGCCGTCGGTTATCGCGTCGATACTGTAAGCCATACTAACCCTTCTTCCTGTCGGGTATAACGCGGGCCAGATATTGCTCCAGCGTAATCTCGCCGGAAAGCAACTTGCGGCAAAGGTCTTTACAGGTATTTGATACCGAAAATCCTTCCATTTGCAAAGACAGCTCGGCGGATCGAATAGATCGGTCAATGGAGTTGGACATTTGGAAAACCTCCATTACAGAAGTTGGTTGATGTATGCATTGTAACATAAGAGTCCGGCTGTTGCAAACCGAATACAGTGGGCAATTTTAGTACAGTGTATAACAAAGAAAATTTCTCCGGCAAATGATAACAATCTGATAATTGTGGTCAAAAGCCCTGGCTATTCTCTCTGTAATTCGGTATTGTGTGTTGCTGCAAAGGAGGCGGTGCACATGAACGACTACATGAGAGCCCTGCACCAGCGGTTCTACCAGGAGCCGGACTTCAGTGAATTGGAAGAAGACATCGAGAACACCCGCCAGGAAGTGCGGGACTGCCTGGACAAGCTGCAGCGGCGCAGGCTCATGCACCTGGTGGACAGTCAGAATCTGTTGAAAGAAGAAATCTCCCAGGCCAGCTTCACCGCCGGGTTCAAACTGGCCTGGGGACTGAGTAAGGAACTGGAGGCGGACGGCCTGTACTCCTTCGATGAGGAGGAGACAGAGCGCGTCTGCCGCCAGATGAGAGAGGAGGAATGAAGCTATGGGAAAGCGCAGGCCATCCGGGGACGGCATGGTCCGCAAGCGGGAGGATGGCCGTTGGGAAGGCCGCATCGTCATCGGTCACAAGGCAAACGGCGACTCCATATTTCGCTACATCTACGCCGACACCCAGAAGGAGCTGACCACCAAGCTCCGGCAGAACATAAACGCCTATCAGGGCGTGGACCTGACCGAGGAGAGCAGCATGACCCTGTCCCAGTGGCTGGACAAGTGGTTGGGGGAATATGTCAAAGGAACCATTCGGGATAGTACGCTGGAGGGATACCGAAGAGATATCACGAACCATGTCATCCCGTACTTGGGAGAAAAGCCGCTGAGGAAGGTCACCGCGGCAGATTTGCGTTCCCTCTATCAAAAACTTCTGGAGCGAGGACGAATCAAAGGAGGAAACCATGCAGCCGGGCTGAGCCCGACCACCGTCCGCAGCATCCACAACATCATCCACCATGCGCTGAGAACTGCAGCTGAAAATGGACTGCTTCCCGCTAATCCGGCTGATGCGGTTACGCCGCCCAAGGCTGTGAGTCAGGCAAAGAAAATTCTCAACCATGATCAGCTGGATACTTTCAAAGCGGCGGTCCAACAAGATTGGATCTGGCGGGACTTCTTCCTCACGGAACTGACCACCGGACTGCGGAGAGGGGAGCTGTGCGGCCTCAAATGGTCTGATTTCGATGAAACTGCCGGGACACTGAATGTATGCCGCACCATCCACGCCCGGAAGGGCGGCGGGGTGGAGGAAGGGACGACCAAGACCTATGCGGGAACCCGAACGATTTTGCTTCCCTCCAGCACAGCCCAGCTTCTGCGGGAGCGAAAAAAGTCCGCCCTGACGGAGTGGATCTTCCCTGATCCGCTCTGCCCGGAGCAGCCGGTCAGTCCGGGCAGCGCCTACCGGCGGCTGAAAGGCTTGCTGGAAGAGGCCGGACTGCCTGACCTTCGGTTCCACGATCTGCGCCATACCTTCGCCACCCATGCCCTGGCCAGCGGGGTGGATGCCAAGACACTGTCCGGTATCCTGGGCCACACGAAGGCCAGCTTCACCCTGGACACCTATACCCATGTGACTGGGGATATGCATCGTAATGCCGCTGAAATCGTAGGGGACTTTATGACAGAGCTGTTGGGGGAGGAGATGAAACCGTGGCAAAGCAGCGAAAATGGGGAGACGGCAGTCTCCACCTGAGAAAGGACGGCCGCTGGGAGGGGCGGTATGTGGTGGGCTATGATGAAAAGGGCCATCCAAAGACGAAGAATGTACTGGCCAGGACCAAGGGGGAGTGCGCGGCCAAGCTGAAGGCCCTGAAGGAGAGCCTCAAGGGTACGGAGCCGAAGCGGCCCAAGGGGGACATGACCTTCGGGGCCTGGCTGGATCACTGGTACCGGACCCACTGCAAACCGACCATCAAGCCCAAGACCCGGGTGGACTATGAAAACCGGATCTATCAACACATCATCCCGGAGTTGGGATACATACCCCTTTCCCAACTGACCCAAAGTGATCTCCAGCAGTTCTATCACCGCCTGAAACAGGGCGGACGGCTCCTGAGGGTGGAGCAGTACGGTCCGGGGCTGTCCGACCGCATGGTAAAAAGCTGTCATGTGACCTGCCGCATGGCGCTGGACAAGGCGGTGGCGGATGGGTTGATTCTCAAGAACCCAGCCGCAAACTGCAAAGCGCCGGCCACCCATCCCAGGGAAATGGCTGTACTGACCGGAGAAGAAATCCAGCGCCTGCTCATTCAAGCCAAAGAGGACGGGTGCTATGAGCTTCTTCTGCTGGAGCTGTCTACCGGCCTGCGCCGGGGCGAGATCCTGGCCCTGCAGTGGGACGACCTGGACTTTCGGACGGGAGCGCTGCGGGTGCAGCGGCAGGTGCAGCGGATCAAGGGAGAGCTGGTAATCTCACAGCCCAAAACCAAAACCTCCAACCGAAGTGTGATTCTGCCGGAGCCTACCCAGTTGGGTGACCGCCTTTGGGAGGGACGGTACTCTCCAAAAGTCAATGGAAAACGCATCGCACGGAATGTCTACGCTCCTACGGAGGAAGAATGTGAGCAAAAGCTGACAGAGCTGATTCAGGAGATGAAAAGAGAGCTGGAGCCTCTTCGGGGCAGGAAAACGGCGTGCTGAGAACAGAAAACCGCCCTCCGGAAAAGCACTTCCGGAGGGCGGCGATTTTTCCTGTCTGTGGCTGTTATGTGGTCAAAAACAATTTGGCAAAATAGCGCGAGGAAGAAAACAGATAAAAAAGTAACAAAAAACCGCTGTTTTCAAGAAAAAACAGCAGTTTTCCTGGTGGACGATACAGGACTTGAAGCTGTGACCTCCCGCACGTCAACACCAAGTTTTGCTTTTTTCTAATCTTTTTTGGAGGTTTACAGCCATTTCTATTCCGAATAGATTGTTTTCCGGTTCGTTTGAAACGCACACTTTCCGGCTGTTTCGACCCTGTCTGTGGCTGGTTGTGTGGTCAAAGAAACGATAAAAATAGAACGAGAATATCCTGGAAAGCCGTATGCTATCTTCACTCTATTGAGGGAATCTGGTGAAGGAAGATGATTTTAATACGCTGTTAACAAAGATATCCTTCTGAGGTTCTCAACGCATTTACTCAACCAGACCATATTTGACCTTTATACGATCCAGTTTTTCCAGCATAGGTTCCGCACCAAACCACAAAAACAGCCAGGTGGCCATGGCGTGGATGCAGTCAAAGGGCATTCCTACGACATAACTGCTCAGCAAGATGCCGCCTGTCAGTTCCCGGTTTGCTGTCAGAGCCGAAGCCGGATTCATGATACCACCGTAAATCAGAATCGCGCAGAGAGCACCAAAGACACACAATGCGCCCCGGGTCCTCATCAAAAGTCCCTTGCGGAACAAAATGCCCGCCAGAAATCCGATGATACCCATGGAAAACATCTGCCATGGTGCCAGGGGGCCTTGCCCGAACATGACGTTGGAAGCTAGCATAGTCATGGCTCCCACCAAAAAGCCGGTTTCCCCGCCAAAGGCCACGCCTGCAATAATGGTCACCGCCATCACCGGCTTGAACTGGGGCAGCATGAAAAAGAATGCCCGGCCCGCCACGCCAATGGCACACAGCACCGCGATGATGACCAGCTCCCGGGCCTGGGGCTTCCGGCCTTCAAAGGCCAGGAAAAAGGGAAGCATGGTTTCCAGCAGGATCAGGAGGGAGATAAAATAATACTTCTTTCCGCCCAGATAGGTGATCCCCACAAAGAGCGTCACCGGAATGAGCAGCAAGATCAGAACCGTTGCCGCCAGTGTGCGTTTGGCCAGCTTCCGCTGTTCCTTCGGCGTCTGCTTCAGATAGTCCGGCCGATGGCTGCGGCGTGTAATACAGACGGCAAACACGATCAGGGAAATGCAAAAAATCAGGTATAGCACCAGCTGCTCGCCCGCCAGGGAAGTCAGCCCCTCGGCGGTGACCATTTCGGTTAGATCCGCCACGCCCATAAAAGAAAGAAACAGAAAAAGCGCGACCCCCGCTGACAAGGCCGCCAGAAGCTTGCGCCACCAGGGCAGCTTTTTGGGCTTTTCCGCCGCGCTTCCTTCTTTCGGCTCCGGCAGGGGAGGGATGTCGTCCGGCAGCTCCGGCGCAGGCGGCAGATACCCGCCGCACAGGGCAATCACGTCCTCCGGCGTCACAGCTTCAGGCTCCAGCTCCCGCGCCATGCGGTTGGCGGAGGTAGTATAAAAACTGTTGCCCGAAAAGAAAGCCCGGGGCGTACCCTCTGCCACGGTGCTGCCGTCAAAAAACAGAGCGCAGCGATGGGTATAGCGGGCACAGAATCCGATATCATGACTGACCATCAGGATCGTAACGCCCCGCCGCAAAAGCACCTGCAAAATCTCCGCAAGCACCTGTTTGAACTCCGCGTCCAGTCCCTTGGTGGGCTCGTCCATCAGCAAAATGTCAGGATCCAGCAGTAAGACCTTGGCCAAAGCCGCCCGCTGCTGCTCACCTCCGGACAGGTCGTAGGGGTGACGATCCAACAGGCCTTCCAGCCGGCACAGAGCGACCACATGGGCGATCCGCTCCGCCTGCTCGGCTTTTCTGCTGCCCAGAATCTCTGCCAAATCCTCCCGAACCGTTTTCTTTACAAAGAGGGCCTGGGGATTTTGGGGCAAAACACCGATTGTGCCCTGACAGTTTACCGTTCCCCGATAGGGCTTCAAAAGTCCGGCCAGCAGCTTTAGAGACGTGGATTTACCGGCGCCGTTTCCGCCCAGAAGGGCGTAGAACTCCCCTTTTTTCAGGGTAAGGCTCAATCCTCGCACCACATCCGGGTTGTTTTTCTCATACTTGAACCACAGCTCCGATGCCTCCAGTACAGGATCTTCCGGATATACCCGTGACGGTTCCGGCGGTATTGGATGCAGCGGATGCTTTGCTCCATAGTCTGTCAGCCACTCCCGGCCTTCCCGAACTGTAACGGGGCATGAACCGTTCTGTTCCACTGCCGCCCACACCCGCATGGCAGTGGGCATGGCCAGAAACATGGTGTGCCCGCTCGTCCGCAGGGCAGCGCCCACCTCGGCAGGTGTGCCGCTGCACAGCAGCCGCCCTTCCTCCATGACGGCAACTCTGGTGGCCAGGGGGAAGGCGTCTTCCAAACGATGCTCGGTCAGAATGATGGTTGTGCCCAGCTCCCGGTTGATCCGCCCAAGGGTGGCCAGAAAATCCGACGCTGCGATGGGATCCAGCTGGGAGGTGGGTTCGTCCAGGATCAGTACGGAAGGCTGCATGGCCATGACGGAGGCCAGATTGAGCAGCTGCTTCTGTCCGCCGGACAGCTCGGTCACATTTTTGTAAAACCAGTTTTCGATGCCAAAGAAGGCCGCCATCTCCGCCACCCGCTGGCGGATCACCGGCGTTTCATAGCCCAGGCTCTCCAGCCCAAAGGCCAGCTCATGCCAGACCTTGTCAGTGACGATCTGGTTGTCGGGACTCTGCTGGACAAAACCGATTCGCTCCGTCTGCTGCCGCTGATCCATGGAATCCAGCGGTTGTCCTTCAAAGAGAATGGTGCCGCTCCGTCTGCCATGAGGCGCGAGAACTGTTTTCAGCTGCCGCAGCAGCGTGGACTTTCCGCAGCCGGAGGGTCCGCAAAGTACCAGAAATTCTCCCTGCCGGACAGTCAGGCTCATGTCCCGCAGGATAGCCCCGGACTGCTCCGGATAGGAAAAGCAAAGGTGTTCAATTACAAAGGTGTCTGTCATGGAATATTCTCTCTCTTCCGCAGCAGGACCTGTTGGGTCTCTACCGCTTGTACCCGCTCCGCTCTGGCACGGGAGGTCAATTCGTGGGTCAGCCATGTCGGGTCGATCCGCTCCAGAACGGGCAATATGGCTGGATCCGTCCAGGGCCGGTGCTGGTCGATCTGAAGCACATGGGCATAATTGATGGAAAAACGCTGCCCGAATTCCTCCGGCCATTCCTCTGGCAGCCGGCCCGTGTGGCTTTGGACATAGGGACCGCTGAGGGACTGATGGAAATGGACGCCGCGAATCATAGCGCTGAGGCTGCCGTGCCGATCCAGCATAGCGCTGATATAGGCGGCTCCCTCACTTTGGCTTCGCAGTTCGGTACAACAGTTCATCAGATGCCCTGTATCCAGCAGGATTCCTTTATTGGCATAGCGTATGCCGTCCAGCAGCCGCTCTGTCTGCCTGGGCTCGGTGAAGGTAAAGCCCGGCCACCATTGGTTTTCCACCAGAAAAGCAAACGGCCACTGTTTTCCAGGCAAAAGCTCGTTGATGAGCTCCACAGCGGCGGTGATGACCTGATCGTTGGTGTGGGAGAAGCGATAGGTAAAGCACTCCTCCATGGAGACGTCTGAAACATGGAACACCACATATTCGGCGCCCAGGCGTTTTGCACGTTCCAGGTCGTCACGGTACTGCCGCAGCAGCGTCTCCCGGCCCAGTCCGCCGTACACAGCGGAGGCTTGTTCCAAAGTGCCGTATTTCTCCTTCAACGCCGGCCAGTTACCGTTCCAGAGATCCACCCAGTCATGGAAAAAGATCAGGTGGTAGCCCTGTACCAGCCCGGCAGGGAGTGCTTCCGGGATGGGTTCCCCACCCCATATGGCCTCAATGCCGTCACAGCCCAGGGCGTGCACCTCCTGCTGCAGGTCCGTCCAGTCCCGGTATTCCCGCAGCGTATCAGAATAGAGCGGCAGGCTCATACTTTGAATCATGTTGCAGTCTCCTTACTATGCAGCCCAGCCCACACCCGGTCTGCATGGACGTTGATTGCCACCGGCGTCAGGCACAACCCTGCCCAGCAAAGCAGAAGGCAGACGGTCACAGGCGTCAGCGGCGCGCCTTTTATGGTTGGATAATACCGCCAGAAAAGGCCGCCTGTCAATGCGCTCCAGCCGAGAACACCCCCGCAGAAGCAGAGCCACAGCAGGATCATCTTGTCCCGCTCATCAAAGCGGTAAATGGAAAATGCCGTTCTGCCCGGCAGCCCATAGCCCCGGCTCTTCATGCTGTCCGCCGTCTCAATGGCATTTTCCAGCGCCCAGGTAACCATAATGGAGAAGATTGTCACGGCGTTTCGGATCCGCCGCAGGAGGCTGCCATCGGAGACGTCCCGCCCCACACAGCGCTGGGCCTCGCTGACCACATGAAGCTGCGCCTTGAACTTGGGCACAAAGCGCAGCGTCATGGACAGCACCAGGGACAGGGCCGGGATCACTCTGCCGAACAGATACACGAACTTGTCGGAGGTCATCACGGCGGTATAACAGGAAAACCAGGAGATCACGGCGGCCAGCATGGCGGCGGCGGAAACGCCGTAGAGAATGCTCTCCAGCGTCAGGGGGTTACCCGTGGGCAGATAGGTCAGGATTGTAATGCCCTGGTGATTGAAGGAGGGATTGATTATCAGTGTCAGGAGCATCATGGGCAGGAGAAACGCCAGGGAAAACCGCACCGCCCGCTGACCGTTGAGGTACACCGCATAGACCACGCTGCCAGCCAGAGAAAGCCCCAAAATGATAGGGTGCAGGCAGAACATGGTCACCAGCAGGACCAGCGCAAAATACAGGAAATTGATGACTGGGTGGCAGCTGGAAAAGGCATCTCGATTTTGCACGGAGGTCTCCTTTCTGTTACGCTACCGGCCTGCCGACATCAGCTCCATAATCGCAGGTATAGACCAACTCCACTACATCGCCGTCCTGCAATTGATAGCGGCTGCATCCGTAGTTGGGAAACCAGTCGTTGACACTGTACATCCAGCCGGACAGCTCGCCCACATCGAATTCGTAGAGGTTGTGGATGCCTTCGATATAGGCGGAGTTATACATAGGCGTATCCTCAAACTCCATATGGATCTTCTGCTGCTTGCAGGTGCGCTGGAGTACGTTGAAGACGCTTTCCCCCTCATAGAAGGTAACGGTCATGGGCTCCAGGATCCATCCGTCCTCCGGAACCAGTTCTTTTTTCTCCGGATCACAGAGATCCAGATTATCCAGGATGGTCGCACAGGAGATGGAAATGGTGCAACTGTACGCTGTTGTGCCGATGGTCACATCCTGAGGCTCCACCGGCAGCGGTTTGCCTTCCGGCACCGGATCGGTCAAATACTGATCTTTTCCCGTCTCCGGGTTAATGACCATCTCTGGCTGGTCGGATGGCCGGGGCTGTTGGGGCTGCTTGGAAGCGGACGGCTCAGCAGTCTGCTCCGGTGTCGCTTTTGCTGGTTCTTCCTTTGTATCATCCACCACTGCGGAGGGCTCCGGTGTATGTTCCGCAGCTGTCTCCCCGGGGGTCGGAACTGCCGGGGGCTCCTGCGTCTGGACCGGTTCCGGCGTATCGTGTAGATCACCTTCCAGCGCAGGCTGGGACGCCTCATTTGCCGGGACAGTCCAACCCCGTGCGCCGGGAGCATTACCCCCATACCAGAACGCGTCGGCCAGCACTGACGCGATCAGAACCGGTATGAGTACCTTCCATTTATGCTGTTTCCACCACATGACGGATTCTCCTTACAGCAGTTTGGCGCTGTCCAGCATACGATACAGCATTTCGGCGATCTCACAGCGCAGGATCGCACGGGCAGGCTCCACATTCAGGTCGCTCTGGTTGAGGATGTCCTCGCCATAACAGAACGCCACTCCCTCCTGAGCCCACTGGGCAATGGTCACGTAGTCGGTAAACTGTGCCAGAACGTTGAGGATCTCGTAGTTTTCCAGCTCCGTATCCATACCGCAGAGCTTGGCGGCACGGGCCACCATGACGGCGGCTTCCTGCCGGGTAATGGTGCCGTCGGGATTAAAGCGCCCATTGCCTGCCCCGGTAATGATGCCGTAGGAATAGGCAGTCCCCACATAACCGGCGTACCACGCGTTGGAGGACACATCGGTAAAGGCGTTGGTGGCCTTGGGCGTCAGCCCCAGAGCCCGCACAACGATGGCGGCAAACTCCGCACGGGTCATGGTGGCATTGGGGTCAAAGCGGTTGTCGCCCTTGCCGTTGATGATACCCCGGGAAGCCAGCGCCTCGATGGCCGTCTGGTTGGCGTGACCGGCCACATCGGCAAAGGAGACGCTGCCGCTGACGGGTACCGGCTTGACGTCGGCGTGCTTGCCGGGCAGGCCAATGGTTTCCTTCGTTACGCCAGTCACATGAATGGTCACGTCATCCATGTGGTAGAGTGTGCTCTTTCTAACAGCGGCGCGCTGGGCTGCCACCAGGCCGTAGAGGCCCTGCTCGCTGGCCATCTGGCTATCACCGTTTCCAGCGGAGGTATGGAGGAAGCTGCCGTTGTCCTGCCGGTAGCTGAGCAGATTCTCCAGCAAGGTATGGCCGTTTTTCACAAAGCGGGCGTCATTCAGATCAATGCCCAGAGCGCACAGGCCCACGATGACCTGCACCACGCTTTCGGAGCTGCTGGTATTATGGCTGGCATAGCCGCCGTTGCTCTCCTGGGCCGCGCTCAGGCAATCCAGTGCCCGGTCAATAGCCGCCTTGACCTCGGGCTGGGACTGATAGCCGGCCAGAGCCTGGAGGGCCATGCCGGTAATATCGGGGTCGCTCTGACCGGCACCGCCCTTGTCAGTCAGGTTCCAGCCGCCGTCGTCCAGCTGCCGGCCAAGGATCTCGTCCACATACATCTGCCGTGTGGCCTGGGTTTTGGCGTTCTGGTTCCGGGGCATATCATAATTTCCTGAATCCAGCGCGATCAGCGCCCAGATCGGGCCGTTGATACCCTGCCAGATGGTTTTGTCAAAGTCTCCCAGAGGAGTGAGCAGGTTATAGCCCGCCACATCGGAGGGATCGGCGCCGATGGCGGTGAGGGCCACGATGAGGCGGGAATATTCGGTGTACTTCTTGTCGTGAAGGTTACCCTTGTGCTCCTCCACATAGTCCTCCACCGTGGCATAATAATCATCCCAGTATTTCTGGGGAACGTCGTAGCCGGAACGGGCCAGACCGATGACAGCCCATTCGCCGCCCACGGATCCCACCTGAGGCTCACGAACGGTGTTGAGCATATACTTGGCGCTGCCCTGTACTGCGGCGGTCAGATCCGTCTCCGCCGCAAATGCGGGGACACTCAGGCTGAGCAGCAGCATGAAAGCCAGGAGAAAGCCTGTTCCGCGTTTGAAAACTGTTTTCATAGGAACTCCTTTCCGTGCCGGGGCGTCTTGCGCCCCGGCACGCCGTTTGTTATTTCGTCAATTCTGTGAAGCGCATGAGGATGGTCGCCACTTCGGCACGGGTGGCCGTACCGGTGGGATCAATGACATTGGCGGTTTTGCCGGAAATCAGTCCGGCGCCCACCGCCCACGCCATGGCATCGGAAGCCCAGGCGGCGATCTGATCGCCGTCAGCGAATTTGCTCAGGTCGCCTTTGGCGCTGGTGTCCAATTGCTGTACTTGGCGTAGCGGTAAAGCATGGTAGCTAACTCTTCACGGGTGATCGCCTGCGTGGGTGCAAACTTGCCATCGCCGACGCCGCTGACGATACCGTTGGCGCTGGCCCAGGCCACGGCAGAGGTATACCAGGTATCCGGTGCCACATCCATAAACGTTTTACCTTCACCCCTTGCAGCAGGCTCGCCGGACAGACGATACAGGATGGTGGCCAGCATGGCCCGGTTCAGGGACTCGTCAGGAGCAAAAGTAGTGTCGCTGGTGCCGTTCATCAGGCCGTTTCCATAGACATAAGTAATGGCTTCAGCGGCCCAGTGGCCGGACAGATCGGTGAAGGGCATGGTCTTCTGTGTGGTTACCACAAAGGTGCTCAAATGGGTGATCTTCACCTACATGCTCAGTTTCCCGTTTTGCTTGATGCAGGTTCCGGAAACAGTTTCTTTGGAGCCGTCGGCCCTGGGTGCGATCACCTTGTAAGTCTCGCCGGAGACAAAGGCGGAGCCAGTCACCGGAATGGTGACGGTCAAGGGTTTTCCGTCAAAAGTGGTAAGTTCCTTTTTGCCGGAGGTAATGGTCACTTCCACTACTATCGCGTCTTCCAACTGGGAAGCGCTTACCTGCTCCTTGACATCCTCAGGTTTCTTGGCTTCCACTGTGATCGTCACGGTGCTGCCGCCGGCCTGCCGGGCAATGGCGTCCAGAGCGGCGTTGGGAATGGACACGCTGCCCACACCGGTCTGCACTTCCAGGGCCGCGTCGGTGTTCTTGACCACGTCCTTCAGGGACTGGGTGGAAACTTCCGTCATCACCTTTTTGGCCTCGCCGGTGACCTGAGGCGCAATAACAATGGCGCTGCTGCCCTCGGTCTTGGCCGTAGCGATAGCATCCTTCATCTGGGTCTCATCCACTGTGACCTTGGCGCTACCATTCTTGTCGGGTTTAACCTCCGGCTGCAAAATGGCAGAGCCGCCATCTTCCGGCTTGCCGGTCTGTCCGGCATTGGGATCGTCCCCCAGATCCATACCCAGGTTGGTGGTATAGCGCCACTTGATGACCTCGCCGCCGGTGAGGGTGTAGCGGCTGCACCCGTAGTCGGGATAGACGCCGTTCACGCTGTACTTCCAGCCGCTGCCGGAGCCGTGGTCAAACTCTCCGTCGCCGTCAATGGACTCTACATAAACACTGTTATACTGGCTGTTGTTGCTGTACTGATACTTGATCCCGCGCTGATCCATCTCCCGCTTGAGTACATCCCACACGGTTTCACCCTTGACGATCTCCACCTCGGTGGGTCTCAGGACATAGCCCTTATTGATGGTCAGCTTGTCGATGGAGAGGGTGACGGTGGCTTTGTCCTCTGGCTTGATCTCTCCAGCCTTGGTAACGGTGATGGAGGCCGTGGCAGTCTTGTTGCCGTCCGCCGTGGTGACGGTGATGGTAGCGGTGCCTTCCGCCACGCCGGTGACCAGACCGGTTTCGCTGACGGTGGCCACCTCGGGCTTGCTGCTGGAGAAGGTAACATTCTTGTTTGCCGCCGTGGCGGGAATGACCAGGGCATTGAGCTGTGCCGTCTTGCCGGTCTCGATCTTTGCGCTGGTGGGAGTCAGAGTCACGCCGGTGACCGTCGTGCCGCCGCTGCTGCCGAAGGTCACGTCATTCATGTCATACAGGCTGTTCCCTCTGGGGTTTGCATAGAACCGGCTGAGGGCCGCCAGGGTGTAGAGAGCCTGCTCGGTAGCCATGCCGTCAGAGCCACCGTTCATGGAGTGGCGGAAGGAGCCGTCCTCCAAAGCGTACATCAGCAGGCCGTCCACCAGGCTGGAGCCCACTTTGATAAACTGCTCGTCCTGATCCGGGTCGATGCCCAGGGTGCACAGGGCCACGATCACCTGGCTGGTGGCCTCCGGATTGCCGTAGGAACCGTCGGTGCCTTGGGCCTGGGACAGGTGGGTCACCGACTTGTCCACGGCCTCTTTTACATCCTCACGGGTATTGTAATAAGGGGCCAGAGCCTGGAGAGCCATGCCGGTGATGTCTACATCAAAGGACGGGCCGCTGAGGCCGAAGCCGCCTTCCTCGGCCTGATAGACGCCCAGCAGCTTATCGATCATCTGCTGTTCGGTCATGGTGACGGATTCGGGTCTGGATTCCTTCAAACTGTCATGGGCATTGATGGCCAGCAGGGCGTAAATCAGCTCATTGGAGCCCTGCATATCGCCCAGAACCGCTCCATTCCAATAGGTTTCCTTGTTCCAGATGTAATCCAGCAGATTGACGCCGCCCACATCGGTGGGATCCTTGCCGATGGCGGTCAGAGCCAGAGCCAGGCGCTGGGTCTCGGTGATCTTGTTGTCCCAGGGACGGGAGCTTACCTTTTTCTGCTCCTGCACCTTTTCATAGGCGGAAGCATAATAGGTTTCATAGAAATTTTCGGGCACTTCGATGCCTGCTCGGGCCAAGCCCAGGATACCCCACTCATTGAGGAAGGCAGGCGCATTGCCCAGGGCATTGAGCTGGTATGCGCCGGTCTTGGCCAGCGCGTCGGCCACCTGTTCCTCCACCGGTTTGTTGAGGGAGGAATCGCCGGCCTTCACATGGACCGTGAGTTCGATGGTTTTTGTGCCGCTGGTGGTATCCTTGGCGGTGCCTTTGAGGGTGACGGTTCCTTCCTTTACGCCCTTAATGAGCCACTGGTCATTGGAAATAGTGCCTTCTTCCAGGGAGAAGTCCTTGTCACCCTGCATGATGACGGGATAGCTGCGGTAGGCAAGCACCTGGCCATCGCCGCTCTGCTCCCAGGTCATATAGCTCTCGGAGACGTGGAGACCCTTGGGATACTTTTCCGACCATTTGGTATCGTTCTCACCGGTGAAGATCAGTCCGGCGTCGATGGTCTCGCCCACCTTGACGGTCAGTTCTGTATTCTCCGCAGTCAAGGATTGCAGAGGATTGAGGTACTTCAGTGTTACCGTCTTGGTGTCGGAGATCTGCGTCTCCAGCTTGGGATCCTTGGTGGTGACGGTGACATTGACCGTGCCCGCCCTCATGGGGATCAGGTTCTGCACCAGAGCGCTCTGGAACTGCATGATCTCAGGTTTATCTGTGGTGACATCGTAGCTGTTGGCACAGGTAGCCCCTTCGGGGATCACCTTGGCCATAAGCTCCTCGCTGCCCACCCATTCCTCGCCGTCCTTCAAGTGGCGCAGGGGGTTGAAGCTGGCCTCGCCGGGGGTGCCGTTCTGGCCCACGGAGTTGGGGCTGCGGCGGTGAATGGTGTACTCGCCCTCAAACAGGCACTCGATCCCGGTAGCCGGTGTGTAGCCGGACGTTACACGGACAGAGGCGGAGACGCCGTTGAGGGATGCTGTCAGGTTGGCGGTACCTTCTTTATAGATGGTCACCCAGGCATCGGAGTCCACATGGATTGCGGCTGAATTGCTGCTCTCCCAGTCAAAGAGACCGTAGTAAACCGGGATCTCTTTTCCTTCTACCGAGACATAGGGAACCAGCTCAAAGCCCTTGCTGCCCTGCACTTCATACGTCTTGCCGGTATAGTCCACATCGTTGATCTTCAGTTTCAGATCAAAATAGCTGGGCGCCTTGGCCTCGATCTGGAAGGACTGGAGCTCCTTTCGCGGTGAACCATCCGTTCCCTTCAGGAATGCCGTGACCGTCACCGTGCCGGCATCGCGCACCCATACTCTGGTCTGCTTCGAGTCTTTGTCATAATATACCATGATGGGGGCATCGGTGGCATGTGAGAGGGTCTCCCACTCCAGCTGATCGCCTTGGTAGCCGTCAATGGTCAGCGTGGCTACACTGCCGCCCGGCTCACCGAATACGCTCACCTTCAGCACATCATCCGGATCTTCAATCGAGGCGGTTTCCCCGGTGATCAGGCCAGCGGCGGTTACCTTTTTAAAGTCAGGCTTGACATAGTCCTGCTTTTCTCCCAGCCAGGGAAAGCCCTTGTCACTCTGGTTCCACTCCATGCCGCCATAGCGGTTGGCATTGAGCATGGTGCGGAAGCTGTCCTCCTTCTGCTTGGACACTGCCTGACTGTCAACCACGGAGGTGTTGTCGTTGTCCGCAATCGGGTCTTCGCTGGGCCAGTAGCTATTGAGAATATGGCCACCGTTACCGGTGCTCGCCAGACCTCCCGAGTTGCCGCCGGGCATTTTGTTCACATAGCAGTTGGCAATGACGGAACCGGAGAACATCGTTCCTACAAGACCGCCATATTGGGTGTCCGCCCAGGAATAGCAGTTGATTAGTTTGCCGTAGAGCTTATCGACCACAGGCACATTGGTGATACTGCCATTGACGCCCAGATTCTGAATCATGCCGCTGGGGCCAAGGGTGTTGATGATAGGATTCGGATATTCGTCCGCACCTGCAAAGGTCACCATAAACCCGTTGCCATCCAAAACACCATTAAACGCCTGATACTTTCCGTCTCAGGAGTAATAGCCTACATAACCTGTAATGTCATTGGCCAGTTTGTAGTAGTCTTTACCGCCGTTTTCCGAAAGCTTGGCCAGTTCCTCTGCGGTAGAGATCATCGTCCACTTCTGACCCTCCGGCAGCACCGTTACCGCAGACGGAGCTGCGATTTCAGCCAGGGCGGCGATGGCGTTTTGCAGAGCGGTGGCCTTCTCAGTCAGTTCTGCCGCAGTGGCTGCGGGATTCTGCAAGAGTGTCTCCGCAGGCTTCAACGCGGTCTGAACCACAGACCAGCTGGCATCCGTATACCGTCCCTTTTCACTGGGTACTTTTGCGATCTCAGCCTCCAGAACCTTACGTTCTTCCGCTGTCACCGTGGTACGGTCGGGAATCAGGCCATCCAATGCCGTCTGCAACGCATCCTTTGCCGCATCAATAGCAGCCTGGGTGGCGTCCGCACTGTCCAGAACATCTTTCGCTTCAGTACGTGCAGCCTCAAAGGCAGCCCAGCTTTCAGATGTGTAAGTAACGCCTTCCTCGTCGGGAACCGTATTTTCCTTATCTTTTACTGTATTGTACAGTCCCTCAAGTTCCGAGGAATCTGCCGCAGGTGCCTCCGAAGAGATCGGCTTGGGCACACCGTCTGTGTCCACAGCCCAGTACAGCAGCCCTTCCTCGTGGGCGGCGTTGAGCTTTGCCATGGCATCCGAATATTGGTCAGCATTAATTGCTTCATTGCCATCTCCGGCGAAGCTGCCTTCGCTTACATTGTATCCACCGGAATAATAACAGTTTTCAATGGTAGATCCGCTGTCTGCCTCGGTGGCAATGCCGTAGTCAGCATAGCTATCTGTTGTAAAAAGGCAATTTTTGGTGGTGCCGCCGGTCATAGTTCCAACAAACCCAGCAAATGTCTCCCAACCATCATACCCAGCACCGGACCAGCAGTTGTTCACTGTACCGCCATTCAGGGTAATCGCTATCGCGCCTACGGCGCTATCTGAATAATCTACTACGCCCTCCACCAGCAGATTCTGCACAGTGCCGCTCAGTTCATTGAACAGCGGCTGACCGGCCAATGTGATGGTATGGCCGTTGCCGTCCAGCTTGCCGGAAAAGTCCATGGCTGTCCATTCGCTCAGTCCGATATCCGCTGTCAGGATGTAGCTGCCGCCCTCAGTCATCCCGGCCAGTTCCTCCTGGCTGGACACCTCTGTTACGCCTTCCGCCGCCAGCACGCCGGTGGGCAGCAATCCCAGTACCATGACAAACACCAGCAGCAGGCTCAATACTCGTTTCTTCATATTTGCTCCGTCTCTCCTTTCGAGTGTCGCTCTGCCAGGGCATAAAAAATGCCGTGACAGATCCCAATGATCGCCACAGCCGTGTTCCCATGGTCGGGTCGCATTTCGACGACCCTTTGCATTCCTTGTAGGTCTTCTGACTTGCGCTTCCGGAGAAATTCCCCACAACGCCGGATCTGCCTTCCCAGGTCTCCCCAGTGACTGACTTTCGTCAACGATCCGGTGTCTCAGCGCTTACAGCGGCGGTTACCGTTCGGGACTTGCACCCGATTCCCTTGTTCATCCCTCCCTCTGCTTCCGCCGAGAAAGGGCCACAACAAATGCCCTATTTACTTTTCAGTTATCCTTCCTCGCCTCCTGCCATTTCTCAAAATACTCTGCGGCGGCAATTACATTCTCCCACGAACGGAATCGCTCACAGAGGGTCTTCGCCTGCGGTACATCACGTTTGCGCGGCGGGTATCCAAGGCGGCATCTGCGGCGGGTCACATCCTCCAGAGCACCGCAGATCTCCGGCTCCTCCGCCAGCATCTGTGCCCAATCCGGCATATTCAAATCCGGTATTGGTAATCGCCGCATCCCGGCTGCCCGCAGTGCGCCCGGCCAGGTACCAAACCGCGCTTTCAGGTAGATGCGATACAGAGAAAAGACCTCATCCTGTGTGGGCGCACGTCCCAGACGTGACGCCGCATCGTGCAGAACAGCCAGCAAATCCTCGTCGGAATAGCTGGCATAGACCGCCCTGCCAAGCCCACTGGACAGCGTAAGAGATGCATAAGGGTGCTTTTCACCGTTGCCTGCGTACTCTGGTGGAGCTTGCTGTGCCCATTTCTGTATCAAATTGCGATATTGTTCTGCCTCTTGCGGCGTAAGTCTGGCTGGGCGAGCCTGCCTTCGCTTGCTGACGGTCTTCACCCCCTTCCAGTTTCGGGATCTGCTGCCGGCTCAGAAAACAAAAAGCCGGCAGACAATGGTGTCTGCCGGCAAAAAGCAGATATCCATTGCCGATCCCTGCAAATCGAGCGTTTGCACATTAAAAATGCACAAAAACCCTGGCCATCTTCATACATGGGCATGGCTGCAAAAATCGGCAATGGATACCACCTTGATCAATTACCATGGAGCAGGCTGACGATCCTGGCTTATGGCCGGAGCCAAATACAGTAGAGGTAAGACTGCGCCGGATTCTCACCGGCTTGTCAGTTGGCATATGTCAAGCATATGACCTGCTCGCGAAAATATTCTATCCGCTTTTTATGACGTTGTCAAGGGAATCCGAAGACAGGGATACCTATGGCAGCCCTTGTCTTCAACTGCCGACTTTTGCCGGGCTGGTTCTTTGGGTCAAACTTGCCGTTTCCTCAGGATCGGACTTCCGGGATCCACAGCTGGGGATGCTGTGGATCCCGGAGATCCTTGAGAGGGAAGTATGCTTCAACGAGGAGGCAGTTACTTTGCCAGTTCCTCGCCAAAACGCATCAGAATCATGGCCACTTCGGCCCGAGTAGCGGTGCCTTGCGGCACAATAGTGGTTGCGGTACGCCCGGTGATCAGACCCTCCGCGTATGCCCAGCGCAGAGCCTCAACTGCCCAGCCGCTGGCGTCCCCGGCGTCAGTGAATGCCGAGAGATCACCAGCTGCGGCTGTATCATGCTTCATAAACTTGGCGTAACGGTAAAGCATAACGACCAGCTGCTCCCTGGTAATACTGTCAGTGCCGCCGAACAGGCCATTTCCGTAACCGGTGACGATGCCGTTCCCATTGGCCCAGTCTACGGCGTCAGTATACCAGGTATCCGGCGCCACATCGGTGAAGGCAGGGGCTTTACCGTCTCCGGCGGGCGAGCCCGCCAAACGGTACAGCACGGCAGCCAGCATGGCGCGGCTCATCTCCCCGTCGGGGGAGAAGGTTGTTGTACTGATGCCGTTGAACAGACCATTTTCATAGACGTACTGAACCGCCTCAAAATACCAGGCATCCTTATCCACATCCGTGAAGGGCAGACCGGCATCCAGAGCCGCGAAAGCCGCCTCAGCCTCTGTCAGTACGTTGTAGTTGCGAACCAGTTTTTTCTGGGTGTCGGTCAAGGCATCGTATGCTTTCCGGGCCGCTTTGATCTTATCGCCGCTGTCCTTGGTAACGGTTCCGATGGCATTGATGAGTTTCTCCACCGCCTGGGCCGCCTTTTGGTTATCGTCATAGCCGTGGGTTCCGGGAACTGTATGGTAGTCACCGGTATAGAAGAAGGTGATTTTATCGCCGTCGCTCAGGTAATACTGGTTCAGCGTTATCTCCGGCAGTGTACCGTTGACACGGTACATCCAACCACTGCCTTCGCCGTGCTCCAGTTCGGAAAGGGTAACGCCGTTGGAATCCGTCACAGCGCTGACATAGGAGCCGCTGCCCTCATAGCGATATCCCGCCTCACGCAAGGCCGCCTGCAGCGCGTCCCACGCCGTCCAGTCCCGGCTGCCGCTGCCGGTAAAGGTGTACGCACTAAAATCAGCAAAGTTTTCAAAGCCGCCGCCGCTGACAGAAACCGTGGCCTGAATCTGTTCCGGCTGGGGATTCGGATTCTCTCCACCCTTAGTTCCTTTTACTGTTACTGTCACAGAAACCGGGCGTTTATAGAACTGTTCAAACTGCGCGTAAGCCGGCTTGCTGCCAAATTTCTCCCAGTATTTCCCGTATGCGCTGTGGGTCAGGACACTGTCCAGCGTAACCTTTGTGTCGTACTCCGGGCGGGTGACCATGAGATTTTCGCAGGCGATGACGGTAGGACGGCTGGAGCGATACTCCCGCCACGGCTGGGCGTTCATCGGGTCGTAACCCGGCAGATCGTCCACTTCCGCTCCGCCGAAGGTCAGGTTGATCGCGCCGTAGATATACTGCGGCTGACCCTGGCCGCCGCTCAAAACTTCCGCAAACGGTTCCAGATTCTCTGTCACCTGGGTCTTATCCGTATTCTTGCCGCGGATGCCGTTCCAGTAGGCGTTCTCCGTACAGACGCTGTCCATGAACGCCGCAGCGGCGCTGATTTCATCCTCTGTCAGCGGCTGCACGGTCAGGGAAAACGTCTTCTCTCCCAGCAGGGCATTGTTGCGGCGATCCAGAATTCGCACCGTATAAGACACATCCACAGCAGGGTTGCCGGGCAGCGGGCGGTAGACCACAGCGTGGTAGCCGCTGAATTCCAGCACATCGGTGTTGCTGCTGGTCATGGTCACTTTCTGATTATAGCGATCCGGCAGAATACCGGCGGACTCCAGCTGGCCGGGTGTGGGCATTTGCAGATCCGCGGTAACCTGGGTGGGAGTCACAGGCTTTTCTTTGTCCACAAAGTCCCGCAGCAGGGAGGGATACCCCTTCAGAGCCTCGTTGATCTGAGCGGACTGATCCACATCATTGGGTGCCACTGTAATAACGAATTTTCGAATGGCAGCGTACCAGTCCTGTACAGCGCCTTCAGCAGTTGCCTCCTGAATCATGTAGTCATCCAGGCGGTTGAACCGGGCCGTGGCGATCAGCGGGAAGGTAAACGGATCGCCACCGAACGGCGGGCGGTTGAGCGTAGCGGTATAGGATCCATCCGGGTTTGTCTGCACTGTCAGCGCATCCGTGTCGGTGGACGACCACTGAATGCGTACATCGCCGTAGGTATCCAACCGTGTGGGAAGGATCAGGTCTTTGTCCACCTGGCCGTCTACGGTGACTGTGTACCACCAGCCCTCGTCTTGGGTCACTGTGGCGGTATTGGTGTTCTCGCCCCGGATCTGCTCCCAGGTGATGGAGTTCACCGCACGGGAGAGATAGTCTTCGAGATAGTCATTTGCCCAGCCGATGTGAACTGTCATCGACACCTGTACAGACTGGTCGCCCAGCAGCAGCCGGAAGGTCACATCCCGATAGATTGCGTAGTTGATGCCCAGGCCGCCTTCATCCCTGTAATAGGTGATCGTACCATCATTGGCCAGGTAGCTGCCGGCCTGAGGCAGAACTTTGGTGCCGGGCGCAACAAATTCCACTTTTATAGCACGGGGGTCATCATCATATCTATACTGGGCCATATCCACCGGGTAATCCTTTCGGAGCAGATACTGCTCCATGGTCTGGCGGATATTGGTGTGGCCGTAAGCCTCCAGGGGCTGGATAAAGGTACCGCCGGACTGGGCCTCGTCACGGATGGCCTCCAGGGTCTCCAGATCCTGCGCGCCCTGGGACCAGAGAACCAGCCGGAATTCCTTCTGCTTGGAGGCTTCCCCCTTTTTTACCTTAGCGGTCAGGGTAACCTCCAGTTTGCCGTTTTCCGGAAGGGTGATCATACCGTCAGACAGGGAGATGCCGTCCAGGTGATGGTACTGCCATGCTCGCCCTGTCCGGACAGTTTCAGGGTGAGGGCATTCCGGATCTGGTAAATACCCTGGCTGTCGGCGGAGAGGGTCTTGCCGTCTGTTGTTTGCAGGTTCAGCGCCGCCAGATCCGCCGCCGCGTCCTCCTCATCGGTGCTCACCACCGGTGCACTGCCGCCCTGCCAGCTGAGGATGGGGAAGCCGCTGTTGACCCCGTCGGTATCCATATGGAAGGCGCTGCCCAGTCCGTGGGCAAAGGCATCGGTTCGCATCTGTTCTGCGCTGGTTTTCGTGACAGCAGGTGCAGTGGACGCGGTATTGTCGGCAACGGCGGGAATGGATCCGTTGGGAAGGAAGAAGGTATTCTCCACTGTACCCTTATTGGCGCCGATCACAAGGCCGATGCCATTCTCAGGGCCGGTGACCGTGCCGGAGAAATAGGCATTTCGCAGCGTGCCGTCCGCATACAGGGTACCCACCAGACCGCCCAGGGCGGAGTTGGTATCGCGGCTGGAATCGGCCCAGGCGCTTCCCGTGGCGTAGCAGTTTTCGATGACGCCGTAGGCATAGCCGGCAATGGAACCGGTATGCAATGCGGTATTATACGACGCGGTATTGTTTTTCAGCTCCGCCGAAACAGCGCAGCCGCGGATGCTGCTGCCTTTCTCTCCCCGGCCAACGATGCCGCCCAGACTGACAGAACCATAGGAGGGGCCGCTGTTCGTGATGCTGCCCTCAAAAGCGCAGTTTTCCACAGTGCCCGAAAGCGTGCTGACAATGCCGCCCAGGTGACCGCTGCCGGTAATGCTGCCCATTACCACAAGGTTTTTGACGGTTCCATTTGCGCCCACCGTGTCAAAGAGGGGCGCGGTGACGCCGGAGACCACATGCCCGCCGCCGTCCAGAGTTCCGGCAAATTGCTTGATGCCGGTCCAGGGCTTTCCGTTGAGATTGATGTTAGCGGTCAGCTGGCCCTTAAGGCCGGTTTCGCGCTCTGCCTGCTGGGCAAACCAGGCCAACTCCGCCGCGCTGCCGATCTGATAGACTCCTTCCGTCTGCGTGGGCTTGGTCACAGTCGTGCCGTCCCAGCCCGCACCGGCATCCGTCAGGGTGCCCACTTCGATGGTGCGTTCCTCCGTCAGCGTAAAGCTGCCGCGGCTGGGCAGGCAGTTTGCCTTGGTGACTTCATAGGAGTAAGTCTCTCCGGCAGGCAGGGTAAACGCATCTCCCTGACGGAAGGCATCCATGCTGCCGGCGGTGGGATCCGTCACCGTAAGGGAAGCGCCCTCCGGGATCCGGAAGGTCACCTTGTAAGTCGGGAGCTTTTTCAGAGAGACAGTCACGCTGCTCCGATCGGGAATCTTAAAGCTGCCCCGGGCCGTCTCGTATCCGAACGCCGAGGATGTATAGGTATACGCGCCCTCCGGCAGAAGATAGGTGCCGTCACTCTGGGGCGCAACGGTCTGTCCTTTGGAATCGCGCACCGTAAAGGTGCCGCCCTCCGGCAGGCCGGTATAGGTCAGCGGGTACAGAGTGGTCACACGGAAATTCTTAAGGCAAACCCCATCACTGCCTTCATTTCCACCGCTGTCCTTTTCATATTGAAAGGTCAGAGAGTCGCCGGCGGCTACGGAAACAGCGAACTGTGTCCATTCCCCATTGCCGCTGGCAGTGATCAACGTGTCCGTCCCATGCTTCAGCGTGAATTTGTCATACTTTTCTTCCGAAGACACCCGATAGGCAAAATCCAGCCGGGCAGCCTGGGAGAAGGTAAGGGTCATGATGGCGGACGAACTGCTCTTTCCGGCATTATCGGATATCAGCCCACCGTCCTGCTCCGTGTCCCGGACAAAGCCGTAGCGTGTGCCGTTCTCGGCGGTTATGGCAGGAGAAATAGCCTTAAAGTAGTCGGAAAGTGTCCACTGGTGTTCCAGCGTCACCGGGACGGTGACCGCGTCCTCCCTTACTGTAAAGGAACCGCTGGCCGGCTCACAGCCCTCGCAGCTGATCGTGTAGGTGTATTCGCCGGCCGGCAGCTGATACACATTGGCCTCGTCTCCGCTGTGGGCGACCGGTTCCCCCTGGAAGAGGACGCTGATCATATGCGGCGCGGAAATGTCCTCCGGACGGGTAACCTGGAATGTGACGGCTTGCCGGGTGCTGGCATCCAGCGTCACCGTCTCCGTCACGTCAGCACCGTGTACGGTGATCTGCCCCGTCCGCTCCGCATAGCCAAAGCAGGATACCATGTAGTTATATGTGCCGTCGGCCAGCGCATAGACTACCGTTCCGTTGCTGTTGGAGACAGGCGCGATGGCTTCCCCGCCGCCCCGGGGTGTCAGAACGATCTGGGCATTTTCCGGACTAAGGGTAAATGTCGCGGTATGCAGGGTCTCCAGCGTAAAGCCTTTCAGATAGACGCAGTCGTTCCCTTTGTCTAAGCTGTAATCCTTGATGTAAGACAATGTGACGGTGTCGCCGCCATTTACATCCAGGGTATGCTCCGTCCAATCCACTTCTCCGCCGATTTTGGAGCCGCCGTTGATGGACAGGCCATCGCTGGCACTGTAGCTGCTTCCCTCGGACGACACCTTGTACCAGAAGGAAAGGCTGCCCTGGGCAACGGATTCGTCAATCGTAATGGTCACGGTGACCTGGGAACTGCTCTGCCCCTTGCTGTTGGAGCGGAGAACGCCGTCCTCCTCCACAAACTCCTGACCGGGTTCTCCTTTATAGCTGGAATTGTGGCTGTACGCCACCTGGGCTTTCCCGGCCAGAGCGTTGAACACAGCGCTGGGGAAGGGCTTCTCCGACACGGTAACCGGGAATGTTGCGCTGCTTCCGCAATAGGTGACCGTGACCGTCTTCTCCCCGGCTGCCAAGGAATCAAAGCCGCTGACGTCGACGCCCTCGGAGATCTCCCGGGTGGAGCCGTCGGAGTAGCTGACTTTCACTACAAGGCCGGCAGTGTCCAGTGTGTCTCCGACGTAATAGGCCGTCTTGGCGGGCTGGTTTTTGATTGCGATGCTGGTGACCGTTTTCAGGGAAACCGCCTCAATTTTGCTCTCGGAAAGAGCGATGCTTCCCTGGGCGCTTTCCACATCCGCCGCTTTCGGCATCACCACATAGTCATAGGTCTTGTTTAGGAGCAGCGTATAAGCTCCGTTTTCCCCGGCGGTCATTTCCTGGCCATCCAGCGTCACGGTGATAGTATACTGATCCGCGCCTTCAACCTGAAAGCTCAGAGTTCCCCACCGGTTGTTATCCAGCCCCAGTGTGATGGGATCTACCCGGATTTCCGCACTGCTGTTGGCCTGCTCTTCGGAAATGGTAAGTGCTCCGTTCTGGGATGTATAGCCCTCACAGCTGACCGTATAGTTGTAGCTGCCGGCGGCCAGGGCCGCGATTCGCGTCTCCCCCTGGCTGGAGGAGTACACGACGCTGTCGCTGCTGCGGATGGTCAGCTCAGCATTGGACAGCGCGATGGTAAACACAGCGGAAGCGGTCGAGATCTGCCAGGACAGGACCGGATAGTCCCCGGTCTTTACCCGGAAGCCCTCGCCCAACACGGCGGCAAAGTCCGCACCCTTCATCTCCTCCGATGTTTTAGCGGCAACCGTCTGGTCATTACCATTGATACCGATGGTACAGCTGCTATCCAGATAATAGCAGTTTTCCGATGTGGAATTGTACATCCATCCGGCAATGGCACCAAAATTGGTGGTCTTTTCCTGCACGGTAATGGCGCCGGTGCTATAACAGTTGTTCAGGCTGCTGCCGCGACCGTAATCATCTCCTGCGTAGCCGACGATACCGCCCAGGTTTGCACCGGAACGGTTCCGTTGACTGGAAATCTCACCCTGGTTATAGCAGTTGGTAATGGCAGTGGCCTTGGTTTGACCGGCAATGCCGCCAGCGTACTGGTCAGTTCCGCTGAGCGCCACACTTCCGGTATTGCCGCAGCCGGTGATACTGCCGCCGGTACACTGTCCTGCGATGCCGCCCGCATACTTGCTGCCGGCGGTGATGGACGCCGTATTCAAACAGTTTTCAATCGTACCGGAGCTGAGGCCCGCGATGCCGCCCACCTGACTGGTACCGCTGACCGAACCGTCAGTAATGACATTGCGGATGGTCGCGCCGGAGGACAGCTCAGAAAAGAGCCCCAGCTTGCTGCCGCCGGAGATGGCGAGGGTCACCTTGTGCCCTCCGCCGTCAAAGCTGCCGCTGAAGGCCTGACCATAGGGGGCGGACACTGTAATGTCACTTGTCAAAATATAATCCCCACCCGGCTCCATGGCGGCAAACTCACCGACGCTGGACACCGGCTGCGCCGTACCGGAGGCCAGTGCCGTTGACGGCAGAAGTCCAAGGGTCAGGCACAGCACCAGAAAAAAACGAAAGAATCCTTTTTTTCACAAAGCTCCACTCCTTCAAACCATTTTTATAAAAACTGTTTTCAAAAAACAGGGCTTTTGGAACGGGGCCGTACCTGACAAAAAAGGAGCGGACAATTCTGTCCGCTCCTGTGTCGTCACTGCGTGAAAGCGACAGCACAAACGTGCTGCCGCATAAGGCATTTTTTGTCAGAGCAGCCCCGGAGATCCGGGGGTAAGCTCTTAGTAGGTCTTCTGACTGATGTGTCCAGGCGGAGCTATGCCCGCCAACGCAAATCCGCCGCCTTCCCAGCTAAGCCATTACAGCCGCCAGTGACCTGCTTTCGCAGAAAACGGATTTGCTCCACAATCACAGCTATAGAATCGCCCCTTTGCCGCCGTTTTCACGGACGGGTCACGGACGAAACATGTCCAGGATTCTCACCTGATTCCCTTGTTCAGAAACAAGGATGCGTGTCCAGCTCATAAGAGCCGGGTCGCGCATTTGCCACAAAAGCCGGATTTCATATTTAATTTTCCTTGTTGCTTTTGCATTATAGCACAAGCCGTATCAAAATGCTATTTTGTTTTTGCTATTTTTTAAATTTCTTCAGAAAGGAGCCCTTGGAACCCTGTTTCTAAACAAATTAAAGAGCATTTGACAACCTGCACAAGGCGTGCTATGCTATATTCAAATCCATTCTTGGTTCCAGGCCCGGCGTTTGCCGCCGGTTTGAAAATTTCATATCACTGTATCTATTGCATGGTGTGGCTGTTTGCTGTAACGATCCTGCCAACAAGGATCAGGCAGCAGCTAAAACGAATGGGATATCCAAGTCCCGCGCGACCGGCACTGTGTACGTGAGGCCATTCCGAAGCGGCGTATGCCGTCTGGACGAAAGTCCGCCATTGCGGGGGAAGACCCTGTGAGAAGGTAGGAAATGGACGCAGAGAGCCAAGCTCTCATAACGTAAGTCAGGAGACTTGCACCATGGCAGGATGCAGGGGGAAACAGCGGGCGTGTCCTCCGTTGTGTACGTTGCTTTGCTCGCTGGCCTTCTTGTTAGGGCCAGCGTGTTTTTGTCAGAAGGAGGTGCCGCCCGGGCACCTCCTTTTTCTGTTTCACCGCCGGTCAGTTTTGCTAATGTGCGATAAAGAAGTAATAGAAGTGTAAAAAATTTTGCCGTTCC
>ERZ1643246.1292-NODE-1292-length-27803-cov-11.312851_pt1 | contig 27803 bp, 23 predicted proteins | sample MGYA00579265_ERZ1643246 | MGnify/ENA primary metagenome ERZ1643246 (study PRJEB29033, sample SAMEA4952261) | chicken gut metagenome | biome: Broiler Chicken; feature: Gastrointestinal Tract; material: Caecum | place: Ireland | collected 2018 | study: Broiler...
AGGTGGAGTACGAGGTCATGCTGGGAGACCAGCCCATCATCGTGGAGGTCTACAATCCCCAGCTGACCAGGCGCTTTGCCGAGGGAGACCGGGTCCACATGACGCTGGTGGACCGCTGCGTGCGGGTGCTGGCGTGAGGCGCCATGCCGCGCAGTCAAAAAATACGGAAAGGACCCGGGCTTTACAGCCCGGGTCCTCAGTCTGTCGATCAACCCGGAAATTCTGGGAGACGGGAAGGAAGATAGCTACGAAAGAAACCCAGGAAGGGTGTCTTTCGTTTTCAATCAACCGTTTTTCAGAACTTTTCAAAGTTCTGAAAAACGCAGGCAGCTTGTCGAAAAGACTTTTTCGACAAGCTGAGGGCCCGGGCTGTAAAGCCCGGGCCCTTTTCTGAGCCCGGCGCGGGCGCCCCGCGTGGCGGTCAGGCACATGATAAGGACGGACACCGCTCCCGGGGAGGCGCACTTGGCGGGAAAATGGCGGGATCGTGTATATCTTTCCGGAAACGGCGGAAATCTTACCATTACGGCACGGAAACGACAAGGCCCACAGCGGCAGCTGCCGCTGTGGGCCTTGTGTGCTTTTCCGGTCCTGTACAATAACGGTATGAGATCAAACAAGGAGGTTCCCTATGGCCGAACACAGACTGACACCCCTGCAGATCCACGCATTTGCCCGCCATCTCCTGCTGGAGGAGAAAAGCGCGGCCACGATCGAAAAATATCTCCGGGACGTCCGGGCCTTCGCCGGCTGGCTGGATGGGCAGGAGATCACCAAGGAGCGGAACGCGGCGTGGAAAGCCCATCTGGTGGAGCGGGGCTACGCCCCCGCCGGCATCAACGCCAAGCTCTCCGCCCTGAACAGCCTGCTGGAGTTCCTGGGACTCAGGGACTGCCGGGTGAAGTTTCTGAAGGTCCAGCGGCGGCTGTTCCGGGACGCCGGCCGGGAACTGACGAAGGCGGAGTACCAGAGCCTGCTGGACGCTGCGCACCGGCTGGGACGGGACCGGCTGGGACTGCTGGTGGAGGCCATCGGGGCCAGGGGCATCCGGGTCAGCGAGGTGCGGTATCTCACAGTGGAGGCCGCCCGGCAGGGCAAGGCCGAGATCTCCCTCAAGGGAAAGGTCCGCGTGATCCTGCTGCCGGGCAAACTCTGCCGGAAGCTGCTCCGATACGCCGAAAAACAAAAGACCGCCTCCGGCGCGATCTTTCGCACCAAAAGCGGAAGAGAGATGAGCCGCCGGCAGATCTGGGCGGAGATGAAGCGGCTGTGCAAATACGCCGGGGTGGAGCCCGGGAAGGTGTTCCCCCACAATCTGCGGCATCTGTTCGCCACGGTGTTTTACCGGGCCTGCCGGGACATCGTCAGACTGTCTGACCTGCTGGGCCACAGCAGCATCGAGACCACCCGGATCTACCTGGTGACCTCCGGAGCGGAGCACCAGCGGACGCTGGAGCGGCTGGGGCTGATATCCTAGTCACGGAATCAACATTCCGAATCGAATGATAGTAAAAAATAACCTGCCGTACATATTTACGGATAAATTTTATCACAAAGGAAACCTGCCTGCAAGAGGGTTTCCCCTCTTTGGGCAGCAGAAAAAAGCCGGAAGAACGTCGAATTTCGTCCGGCTTTGGCCCTTATACGCTTTTCCGCGCCCGTGCCTGCCGCACGGGCTTTTTTTGCGTCTTTTCAGCAGGATCTTCCCGGGCAGATTTCGCCGTGCGCGGGATGGAATGTTGATTCTGTTGACAGGGGGGGTGCGGATATGCAGCACGCGGAGGCAGTCAGACTGCCGGAGAGCGGAGATCCGGCCGGTGTGCAGATCACGCCGGAGAAGATCAAAGCCTATCTGGAGACGCTCTCCGGCCGGGGCCGCAGCCGGGAGACGGTGCAGATGTACGGCGCCAAGCTGCGGACCTTCTACAGCTATCTTCCGCAGGACAAGCAGGTGGGGCCGGATACGCTGGCCGCCTGGCGGTCCGCCCTGCTGGAGGCCGGATACTCCCCCAGCACCGTGAACACCCATCTCTCCGCCGCCAATGGACTGCTGGAGCATCTGGGCCGGCGGGATCTGCAGCTGGTGGGGCGGCTGGCCTCAGAGCCCGCCGTCCAGCCGGAGCTGACCCGGGCGGAGTATCTGCGGCTGCTGCAGGCGGCCCGGGCACTGGAGAAGGAACGGGCTTATCTGCTGGTAAAGGTGTTTGCCCTGCTGGGGATCCGGGTGGGCGAACTGCCCCAGGTGACGGTGGAGCAGGTGAAGGCCGGGCGGCTGCTGCTGCGGGGAAGCGGCGTGCGGCAGTATGTCCCCATTCCTGCCAGCCTGCGGGGAGAGCTGCTGGACTACGTCCGGCGGCAGGGCCTGCGGACGGGGCCGGTGTTCGTGACCCGGAACGGAAAGATGATGGGGCGGACTCAGGTGACGGCGGAGACCCAGTCCCTGAGCCGTGATGCCCGGTTGGAGGAGGCCAAATGCAACCCCCGGTGCCTGCGGAAGCTGTGCCGGGCCACCCAGGCGGACATTGAGCGGAGCGTGCGGCAGCTGGCGGAGCAGTCCTACGAGCGCATGCTGGATACCGAGCAGCTGGCCGCCGGCTGGGCCGGCGGATAGCGGGCCCCGTCGGCGGGGCGATCACGGCTGGTGACCGGCCGGACAGGGGCGGGATGTCCCGGCCCGGCCGGATACTGGATAAGCAAGGCGAGAAGGGAGGGAGCGGCGCTGACCGGAAACGGCGCTGTCATGCCCGGGCGCAGTCCCACGGGGCGGCCTGCAGGCGCGGCGGCGTGCAGAGGATCGTCAGGACCGCGAAAAGAAGTTCTGAAAGACACGCGTGCTCCCTGGAAGAGGGATATTTTGTGAGCAAAGGAGGAAACAAAGACATGAGAAAACGGATCTTGTCAGCATGCATGGCCCTCTGCCTGATGCTGACGATGCTGCCGGTGAACGCGCTGGCGGCGGACCCACCTACGACCGGCGAAATTGGGAAAGACCAGGCGGCCTATTCTAATGGAGGCCTTAACATTACCAAGACCTTGACGAAGGAAGATGGAAACCTTTCCCTGCAGCTCGAGGCGTATGTAACGGGCACGGTCACCCCCATAGAGACCAAGCCGCTGGATATCGTCCTGGTTCTGGATGTGTCGGGGTCTATGGACGATGGATTTGGGACAAGCGGCTATGAATATGTGCCCGTGGACGACACAGAATGGTCGTATAATGATATCGTATACTCCCCCGAGAGTTATTACTATCAGGTTGGAGAGAACGAGTATCGCCAAGTCTATGGAAGCGCAGATAGAGATCGGAATAGTAGATACTGGGTATATTCCAACTATAGAATTGGGTATTATCAGAATCGATCTTTCACCCAAATCAGCGATACTAGTGAGGACGATCCAGATGCCGTAATCTATACTGGAACACTCTATACCCGCACGTATGTGGAAGCCGATACAAAACTGGAAGCGATGCAGGAAGCGGTGAACGGCTTCATTGACAGCGTGGCCGCAAGCAACGGAGATCACCGGATCAGCATTGTTAAGTTTGCTGGTAATAATAGTGATAGTATCGGCAATGATACCTACTCAAGCGGCTGGTATCGTTACAATTATTCTCAAATTGTGAGATCTTGGACAGATGTAACTGCGGACAACGCCGTAACCTTGAAGGCAGCAGTGAACCAGTTAAGGGGAGGCGGCGCAACCCGAGCAGACTACGGCCTGTCCCACGCTCAAGACCTCCTGAGCGATAAGGACGAAGCACGTGATAGCGCCAGGCAGGTTGTCATTCTGTTTACCGATGGTGACCCCACCAGTGGAAGTTCTTTTGAGGAAGACGTTGCCGCCGCCGCTGTCAACACCGCTTGCGATATGAAGCAGGACGGCGTGACAATCTACACGGTGGGAATCTTCAACGGTGCGGATCCCAACAACGACCCTGATAATCGGAGAACATCCGACTCCAACAAGTACATGCACGCCGTGTCCTCTAACTACCCGGGTGCCACAGCAACTGGGACTTGGCAGGGGCATGAATATGATGACTGGGACGATCTCGTCTTTGGCGACCGTGCGGAAAACAGCAACTATTATCTGGCCGCTGACAGCGCGGATGCACTGAAAGACATCTTCGAGAGCATCGGCGGAGATATTACAAGCAGTGTGGACGTGGACGAAACCGCTGCCCTGACGGACGCGCTGACGAAGTACTTCGGCTTCGGGGATCTTGGATTTGACTCCGAGACCGGAACCTACGAGAATGTCTCTGTGCAGGTAGCCTCGGCGACCGGCGAAAACCAGTGGGATGCTCCCACTGACACCAGCGGTGTTACTGTCACCGTCAACGGGGATGCCATCAGCGTGACCGGCTTTGACTACGCTGAAAATGCGGTCGTCAACAACAACGGCACCTGGCAGGGCCAGAAGCTGCTCCTCACCTTCCCCATTGAGATTGACGAAAATGCGGATTGGGGTCCGAGCGACTATTACGACACCAACAGCGCCGCCGGTCTCAAGGCCAGCGACGGCACGGAAATCGGTATGCTCACCGAATCCCCCGACGTGTATGTGGCCACCCGTCAGGTGACCTACGAGTTCGTCAGCGGAACGGATGGTATGGACCTGCCGAGTGCAGTTACTGAACAACTCACCTCGGCCACTGAGTACGTCCCCGACACCGTCCAGACACCGGCAAATTCCCATGCGGGCGATGAGTACGATTTGGTAGAGGTAACGGGAACAGACAACGACGGCACGTGGACGCCTGGTACGAAATGGACAGGACCAACGCAGGATACAGACGGCAACTACACCTACACTCTGACGTGGACGTTCACGCCTGATGGCGGTGGAACAACGGAGCAGACCTATCACGTTGGCTACTTCGTCATCATGCCCGGAATGCTCCCGGACAATTTTGACCCCTCTCAGGGCTATGATCCGAACACGTATGTGCCGAACAGTACCGGTGACTACGTAATGTACGGGAACAATGGGAACCATTTTGTCAACAATACCACCGGCTACCTCGGCGATATTACAGCCGCAGACGCCGTTGCAACCGCTGATAATAATAGATTTGAAATTACTGCATCCACTGAGGAAGAATTGCAGGCGTTGTACGAGCTGTATTTAGAGGTGCCGACTGACCTGGGACAAGTTGAAGAATACAGAGAGGACATCGTCTGGTATCAAATCAACAACCGGGGCCTGAGCCCGGAGTGGCCGAACGCTGATACGGCAACTACGCCGGTCAGCGGCGTCACTTACCACGTGGACGGCTATATCCCGAATGTGAACATCGAGGTCCGCTATTATGCCAATGACGGCACGACAGTCGATGGATATCCATATGGTAAACATGTCGACCATTATTTGAACAGTGATGGGACTACACTCCAGTCCGGCGATTCCTACACCATCTTGAGCAATACGGCGGATGAGTTGAATTTCACCCGTCCGGGCTATGAGTTCATCGGCTGGTGCACCGACCCTGTACCCGATGACGACAGCGTGTGGTATGATCTCGATATAGTGATTGATACGCTGATGAACAGCCTGGTCCTCTACGCCCAGTGGGCGGAGATCGTTCCAAGCGTGGATGCTGGGAAGGACGCCGCCCTCCAGGACGATGGCACCATCGATTACACCATCACCATCAAAACGGGTGAAGGAAACCAGGGCATCCTGAAGAACTTCCGGATTACCGACGCCAAGCTGCCCGTTGATGTGGAGGATATCACCATCCGCATCAACAGCGCGATCCCCGTGTATCAGGAAGAAATTCGTGATGAGGACGGCACCGTGACAACCCCGAGCGGTGACCCGGTTGTGGCAGATCAGGTTGTGAATGACGAGACGGTGAGAGTTCTCACCTTCGCTCTGGCGGACCCGCTGGATGGAGAAGACGTCCTCACCATCACGTACAACTACGAATACACGGATGAGGACGCCGCAGGTGGTACCGTGACCAACACGGCCAATGTGGAAGCCTGGAACGAGGATGAAGAGCAGTCCGGCAGCGATGAGGACACCACCACGACCCCTGTAACGCCTGGCATTACCAGTGCGGAAAAGTCGGTTGTGATGGAAGACACTCTTGTCCCGCAAAGTATTCTGGATAAGATTGTCGGGGAGATCACTTATCCCATCCGGCCCACCGACACGCAGGAGAATCCGCAGATTGCTGCGGAGGAAGGCGCCAAAGTCACCCTGCTGTACGAAATCGGCATCGTGGGCAGTGCCGGCGCTGACTTCACCGTGAAGGAAAAGTCCGGGGCAGATTATGTTGGTGCAGTGGACAGCAGCGGACAGCCTGCAACTGTTACATTCGAGAGTGGCTCGGCGCAGTATGTGGGCCTGATTCCCGAGGGCTGCTCCTATGTCACCCTTTATTTCACCATGACCTTTGAGATTGGTGAAAAAACTACCGTCCTGACCAACGCCGCCACTGTGAACGGCAAAGAGGTCACAGAGGAAGTCGATGTGGCCAAGCCCGGCCTGTACGTGGACAAGACGGTCAAGATCAATGGCAAAGACTATGAGGACGGCATGGTGGCCAAAGAGGACGACGTGCTGACCTACAAAATCACCGTCAAAAACAACAGCAATGCAGCAATTACCGGCACGGTCACTGTGACCGACGACATGTGGGGCACTGCGGACGGTATGATCGGGCAGGTTCAGCTGAAACAGCAGAACGCTGCCGGAGAAGTCCTGCTCTCCGGTCCGGCCGATGTCTCCGGCGGTTCCTGGACCATCATTCCCAGAGGCACCGACACGCAGTTCGATGCTGGTGAGACCTGGACTTTCACCTATACCTACACCGTGACGGCCGAGGATGTGATCGCCGGCAATGTCACCAACACTGTGACGGCCGAAAGCGGCAACGGCGACGAGAGCACGGAAGAGGTCACGGTCCCGGCCGGCAGCATTACCATCACCCCGGCTGATATCACCATTTACACCGGCGGCGATGGATATAGTAATGTGCTGGACGAAAATGGAACGCCTATCGCCACTACGGCACAGGGATTCCCTGAGCCGGGCTATCATCTGACCCTTCCGGATGCAGTGAAGGAATGGTTGCGCAATCACGGTGTTACAACCGATGATGTTGCGACGAATCTGGCTGGTATCTTGAGTTTCCGCTATTACGATGAAAACGGAAAAGTGATCCGCAATTGGGATCTGGAGGATCAGGGTGTTTATTCCAAAGATGGAGATGTAATCACCGCTTATGTCTATAGCTTGAGCCCAAACACGGCTGAAGAGCAAAGAGGCATAAAGGTCCGGCTCCAAGTCACTAATCCTGACGACGGCAACAGTGTTGTTTTCGATGACGATATCGATATGGATGCAACCCTGGTATCTGACCAGTACACAATGAAAATCTATAGTGGTGAACTGGACCAGAGCAAGATTAAGGCCGTGTTTACTGTGGGCGATGACTCCATTACCTGCAACGTGGAGATCGGCACCGGTGAGCTGCTGGTCAAGAGTGTCACCGACATCGGCACGACCACAAATGCTATCGAAGACAATGGCGACGCCGTTGCCTCCGGCACACTGACTGCTGCGGCTGACAGCACTGTCCATTACTACGTCAACGACAGTGAGGTCGAAGTAGAGAACGAGGCCGACCGCGTCCAGCTGCTGGTGGACAGCGTCTCCAACAGCACAGAGTTCAACCGGTCCATGGAGCAGGATGCCATCAATAAAGCGGACGCACAGGATGGCGTCTCCCTTTCCAACGCACAGGCAGAATCCTTCTATCTGGACCTTTGTGGACACGGACAACGGCAACACCGTGGTGACCCTGGGCGACGACGACAAACTGACCATCTACTGGCCCTTGCCGGACGATGCTGACGAGAATGGCGACTTCTACATCGTCCACTACACCGACATGAACCGCGAGAATGTCACCACGGCGGGGGATTTGGCCAGTGCCGCGAACCACGTGGAGAAGGTCTCGGTCACCCCTGACGGCGACCATCTGACCTTCACGGTCGACAGCTTCTCTCCCTTCGTGCTGGTGTACGAGAAGGAGGACAGCGGTTCTTCCACCGGTGGCGGCGGCAGCAGCCGTCCCAGCCGGCCCACCCTGAACACGGAGGACCACTACTCCTACATCATCGGCTATTCCGACGGCACGCTGCAGCCCTATGGCACCATCACCCGGGGCGAGGTGGCCACCATCTTCTTCCGCCTGCTGACGGACGACTCCCGTGAGGAATGGTGGAGCCAGGTCAACGACTACTCCGACTGCAATTCCGACCTGTGGTGCAACAACGCCATCTCCACCCTGAGCAACATGGGCATCATCGACGGGTTCTCGGACGGGACCTTCCGGCCCTATGCCAAGATCACCCGCGCCCAGTTCGCCAAGATCGCGGTTGGCTTCTTTGAGACCACCCGGGAGGACTACCAGGGCTACTTCACCGATGTGGACATCGACGCCTGGTACACCGAGTACGTGGAGGCGGCCGCCCGCGTGGGGCTGATCGAGGGCTTCAACGACGGGACGTTCCGTCCCAACACCAACATCACCCGGGCGCAGGCCTGCGTGATCGTGAACCGCGCCCTGGGCCGCGCCCCCGACGAGGACCGGCTGCTGGACGAGGATGAGATGATCACCTGGCCCGACAACAACCCGGATGACTGGTTCTACGCCGACATGCAGGAGGCCACCAACAGCCACGACTACACCTGGACCACCGTCAGCGGTGACAAGGTCGAGAACTGGACGGACAAGCTGCCCCAGCGCGACTGGGCGGCTCTGGAGCACGCCTGGTCCACGGCCCACTCCGCCCCCGGCGGCGAGGTGACCGAGTAAACCATTTCCCACCCTGCATCCAGGCAGACCGTGGGACGACAGCCGAAGCACTTCCGGCAGAACAGCCCGGACGGAGCGATTGCTCCGTCCGGGCTTTTCGTGCAGTCAAACGCCCAACAGCGCAAACCGGATGGAGCGGGTGATCCGCAGCTTCAGGCGGCTGATTTTTGCCGCACAATCAGGCTAAAAATAAGGCTAAACACAATTTTTGAACAAGAAAAAATCCCTCAAAGCCTTGCGGCTCTAAGGGATTTTGATGGTGGACGATACAGGACTCGAACCTGTGACCCCCTGCACGTCAAGCAGGTGCTCTAGCCAGCTGAGCTAATCGTCCGAAACGGAACATTCATATGATACATGAAACAGCTCCTTTTGTCAACAGTTTTCTTGCGCGATCTGCTTTTTTTTGTTATACTGCTCACAGCACATTGACAGGAGGAACACAATGGATCGAGTAGCATTGGTGACCGGCGCATCCCGGGGGATCGGTCGGGCGATCGCGCTGGAACTTGCGGAAGAGGGATATGCCGTCTGCGTCAATTATCTGGAGCACCGGCAGCAGGCGGAGGAGGTGGCGGAGACGATCCGCCGCAGGGGCGGCAGCGCCATGGCGGTGCAGGCCGATGTGGCGGACCGGGCCTCTGTCGCGGCCATGGTCCGGGAGACAGAGGCGGCCCTTGGCCCGGTGACGCTGCTGGTGAACAACGCCGGCATTGCGGGGCAGATCCAGTTTCAGGACATCACCGACGAGCAGTGGCACCGCTACCTGTCGGTCAATCTGGGGGGCGCCCGGAACACCATCCAGGCGGTCCTGCCCCACATGCTCCATGTGAAGGCGGGATCTATCGTCAACATCTCCTCCATCTGGGGGCTGCGGGGCGCCTCCTGCGAGGTGGCCTACGCCTGCACCAAGGCCGCGCTGATCGGCCTGACCCGCTCCCTTGCGCTGGAGCTGGCGCCGTCGCAGATCCGGGTGAACTGTGTGGCACCCGGCGTCATCAACACGGACATGGTCCAGGTGCTGGGACAGGAGACGCTGCGCCAGCTGGCGGAGGAGACGCCGCTGGGGCGGCTGGGGACGCCGGAGGACGTCGCCCACGCGGTGGTGTTCCTGGCCTCGGACAAGGCGTCCTTCCTGACCGGGCAGGTCCTGGGCGCCGACGGGGGCTTTATCGTGTGAAAACATAGGAAGGGCCTGTGCCGCATCCTGCGGCACAGGCCCTGTTTTTGTCACGGCCTTCCCGGCAGCGGCGGCGCGTGGAGGATCACACGGCCGAAACACACCAGTGTCCGCCCGCTTCCGGCGGTCAGCACCAGGTCCGCGTCGGACCGCGCCCGGTTCAGGGAGAACAGATACACCGTCCCGGCGGGGTCCTTGTAATACTGCTTGCAGAACATCTCGCCGTCCACGCAGAAGATGCCCACGTCCCCGGCAGCCAGAGGGTCCCGGTTCACATAGACCACGTCCCCGTCGGCAATGTAGGGCACCATGGAGTCACCCTGGATGCGCACGGCGAACTCCGCTGCCTGCGGGATCTCATCGGAGATCGCCAGGTAGTCAAAATCCTCTCCGAATACCGGCGCTGCATAGCCGGCAGCTGCCGGCGTCCGGTACAGGGGGATCACCCGGGACTCCCGCTCCGGTGCGGGCCGCTCCAGCTCCGCCTGATAGGCCAGCAGCGTTTTCAAAACGGCACGGATGCCCTCTCTGCCGGCGGAGGACAGGCTCCGGTACTGCTCCAGCAGCTGCCGCTCCTTTTGGGTCAGGACGGACCTGCCGTGGCGGAAGCTGTCCTGGAACAGCGTGTTGGGATCGATCTCCAGACAGTCGAACAGGCGGAGCAGGATCTCCTCCTTGGGAAAGCTGACGCCGATCTCATAATTGCTGACCGTGGAAGGGGTAACGCCCAGCCGCTCCGCCAGCTGCGGGCGCGACAGGGCCAGCTCCTCTCTGCGTGCTCTGATCCGGTCTCCCAGTGACATGCGTTCCGACCTCCCTGTATAGCTTGCTATCATCCTATCGGATTTTCCGCCGGTTGTCAATGCGAATTTACAAGATTCTTGTAAATAGCGTCTTGACAACCAAGTATATTCGTGCTATGGTAGGAGCATAAACAAGAAACTTGTAATATTAAAAACAAAAAGGCAAGAAACTTGTTTCCCAAAATAAAAAAAGCGCCCGCAGTTGCAGGCACCTTTGGTGGGGGAAGGTGGATTCGAACCACCGAAGCCGAAGGCAACAGATTTACAGTCTGCCCCATTTGACCGCTCTGGAATTCCCCCATATGAAATTGGAGCTGGTGGACGGATTCGAACCCCCGACCTGCTGATTACAAATCAGCTGCTCTACCAGCTGAGCTACACCAGCAGTTCCAACAGCAGGATTTATTCTAGCAGACCAAAGGTGATTTGTCAACAGAAAAAATCGTTTTTTTCGGCGCTTTTTTATTTTGCGCTGCCGGCGCGCAAGACTGCGCAGGCGGAGACCGATTTGGAAAGGAGAATGGAGAGTTTGCGAAGAACGAACTGCGTGCCCATCAGGGGGACGCTGCGCTGCAGTTTCTGCGGCCTAGAGATCACGGAGGGGGAGCGGTACTGGTACTGCAACGGCAGAACCGCCTGCGCCGTCTGCCTGCCGGAGTTCGCCCGGCAAGAGCTGGCGCCCTTCTGCCGGACCAGAGGAAGGGAGGGTCGGCGATGACGCTTCTGGAGATGTCTGCCCTCTATGCGGAGAGCGCGGCCCTGCTGCGGGAGCGGATCGCGGAGCTGCGCCGGGCCGCCCGGGAGCAGCCGGATGAGGCATCCGGCAGGGCTGTCCGGCGGCGGATCACAGAGCTGGAGCCGCTGCTGCGGGAGACCCGGGAACTGGCGGTGCTCACCGCCCGCTATTATGACAGGAGCTATCACAGACATGAGAGATACACGCTTTGACTCCCGCAGCAGCGAGTGGATCGGAGACATGACGGTCTGGCTGCGGGAGACCGCTGAGGACAACCACGACCAGCTGGAACGGCTGCGGCGGAATCTCCGCCGGGCCCGGGAGCAGGAGCTGACGCCCCGGCAGCGGGAGGTCCTGGCCCTCTATTATGACCGGGGCCTCAAGATGTCGCAGATCGCAAGGAAACTGGGGATCAACCGTTCCACGGTCTCCCGGACGATCGGGCGGGCAAAGCAGCGGCTTTACCGCTATCTGCAGTATACCCTGTAAATTTTGCCGATTTCCTCTTGTGGTTTTCTGCGGCACACCGTATAATCTTAATAAAAAGAAGAACCGGGAAAGATCCGCAGATGGAAATCGCACTCCAGGGAGGGCTGTACCGATGCTTTATACCACCATGCACAACCGCGTCCTGCGGCTGGTGCTCGCCGTGCTGGGTGAGCTGATCGCGGCCGCGGCACTGAATCTGTTCATCGTTCCGCTGAGCCTGTATACCGGCGGGCTGATGGGTCTCTGCCAGCTGATCCGCACCCTGCTGCAGGCGCAGCTGGGGCTGGAGCTGGGGGAGTATGATATTGCCGGTATCCTTTATTTCCTGCTGAATGTCCCCCTGCTGATCGTGGGCTACCGCAATCTGGGGAGAGGCCTGGCAGTGCGGACCATCATCTGCACGGTGTCCTACTCCTTCTTTTACAGCATCATCCCCATCCCGTCCCAGCCCATCGTGGACGACTATCTGACAGCCTGCCTGCTGGGAGGGATCCTCACCGGCATCGGCAGCGGCATCGTCCTCACCTGCGGCGGCAGCGGCGGCGGGCTGGATGTGCTGGGCCTGATCATGAGCAAGAAGGACCATGCCTTCACGGTGGGAAAGTTCTCCCTGGGCTTCAACGCGGTGCTCTACACCGTGATCCTGGTGCTGTTTGATCCGGAGATCGCCATTTACTCCGTGATCTACAACTTCTCCAACTCCCTGCTGCTGGACCGGATGCACCAGCAGAATGTCAACGTCCAGGCGCTGATCTTCACACGGGAGGATGAGCAGGCCCTGGCGGATTTCATCATCCAGAAGCTGGGGCGGAGCGTTACATACTGGAACGGCATCGGCGCGTACACCAAGGACGATGTCCGGGTGCTGTGCGTGTGCCTGTCCAAGTATGAGATCGAGGAACTGCTGCCCATGGTGCATTCCATCGACCCCCATGCGTTCCTGACCGTGCAGGAGGGGGTGCGGGTGTTCGGCAACTTCCCGCGAAAGCTGGAGTGAATACAGAAGAGATGACAGAAGGAGGATTTCGAGATGGACGGACCCATTGCCGTGCTGGCCGGGACCCCGGTGGACACCCGGATGGGCGTGGAGTATCTCACGGACCGCGGACTTCCGGGACTGGCCTTTCCGGTCTCTGACGGCCCCAGGGAGCAGACCGCCTTCCAGCACGCCCCGGCAGAGGAAAAGCAGCGCCGCGCCCGCGAGATCCTGGAGGCTGCCGGATCCCAGGGCTGCCGGCGGGCCTTTGTGTACTGCAACTCCCTGTCCGGCGCGGTGGACTTCCCGGCGCTGGCAGAGGAGACGGGGCTGCGGATCGTGACGCCGCTGGATGTGTACCGCCTGCTGGCGCCCCGGTATCACAGGCTGGCGGTGATTGCTGCAAACGCCCAGGGCCTCTCCGGGATCGAGGGCGTGCTGCTCCAGGCCAATCCCCAGCTGGACCTGTTGGGTGCCTGTTCGCTGCCTGTGGTGCTGTCCGTGGAGGCGGCCACAGAGCCCAGCCGGCTGGTGGAACAGCACCATCTGATGGATCTGGCGGCCTGGTTCGCCGGGTGCGGTGCCGAGGCACTGGTGCTGGGCTGCACCCACTTCCCCCATTTCAAGGACGCCCTGGCAGAGCGGACCGCGCTGCCCCTGGTGGACCCGGCGGAGGAGATGGTCCGAATGCTGCTGGCCTGAAGGGGCCGATCCCGGGCTTTCTGAAAAACGGCGGACTGCGGGAAGAGGCCCGCAGTCCGCTTTTTGCTGGACTCTTTACTGGACTCTTTCCCGCAGCTATGGTACAATAGCCGCAAAGCGGCGGGAGGCTGCCTGCCGCCGCCGGGGAGACATCCCGGTCCGCCCCTGCGGGATGATGCCGCCGGGGCTTCCAAAGCCCCATGCCTGCGGGGATATGGGGAGGGCCATGCGCTGCCGGGGGGCCTGTGTGCTCCCGGATAAGGTGCGCGGGCGCCATCGACGAAAATGCCCCGGCGGCCTGCCGGGGAAATCCATCCAAAGGAGCTGTCTGCATGATCAAGATCACCACCGACTCCACCTGCGATCTGCCCCGGGAGCTGCTGGAGCGCCACCATATCACCGTGACCCCCCTGGGGATCATCAAGGCCGGAAGGCTGTATCAGGACGGGATCGACATCACAACGGCGGATATCGCCGCCCACGTGGATGCCGGCGGGGAGATCACCACCACCAATGCCGTGAACGTGGCGGACTATGAGGACCTGTTCCGCCGTCTGCTGGAGCGATACGACGCAGTCATCCATCTGAACATCGGCATGGGCTTTTCCAGCTGCCACCAGAATGCCCGCCTGGCGGCGGAGGAGGTGGACGGCGTCTATGTGGTGGACTCCCGCAACCTGACGGTGGGCCACGGCATGCTGGTGCTGGCCGCCGCAGAGGCAGCGGAGGCCGGGAAGTCCGTGACGGAGATCCTGGCGATGCTGGAAGAGATGATCCCCCGGGTGGAGACCAGCTTTGTGCTGGACCGCCTGGACTATATGAAAAAGGGCGGCCGCTGCTCCACCGCCACGGCGCTGGGGGCCAGCCTGCTGAAGCTCCACCCCTGCCTGGACGTGGTGGACGGCAAGCTGCCCGTGACGAAAAAATACCGGGGCTCCATCGAAAAGGTGGTGGAGGAGTATGTCCGGGACCGGCTGGCGGGCCGGACGGACCTGGACACCAGCCGGGCCTTTCTGGTGGACACCTGCCCGGATGACCACCTGGCTTCCATCGCCCGGGAGATCCTGCGGGAGGACGGGCGGTTCGACGAGATCATCGGGGCCAAGGCGGGCTGCACCATCTTCTGCCACTGCGGGCCCGGGACCCTGGGCGTGGTGTTCCTCCGGAAGAGCTGACCATCCGGCTGCGGAGCGCGGGCCCCGCAGGCACGCCTGCCCTGAAAGGATCACTGCTGTACGGCAAAAAGAGGACCGGCCCTTGGGCCGGTCCTCTTTGTCTGATAGGGGATTTACTTGACGGCGATGGCCTCGATCTCGCAGAGGACGCCCTTGGGCAGTTCCTTCACGGCCACGCAGCTGCGGGCGGGCTTGGAGGTGAAGTACTTGGCGTACACCTCGTTGAAGGCGGCGAAGTCGCCCATGTCGGCCAGGAAGCAGGTGGTCTTCACCACGCTCTCGAAGGAGACGCCGGCGGCCTCCAGAATGGCGCCCACGTTCTTGCAGCTCTGGTCCGCCTGGGCGGCGATGCCCTCGGGGATGGCGCCGGTGGCGGGATCCACGGGGATCTGGCCGGAGGTGATGACCAGGTCGCCGAAGGCATAGCCCTGGGAATAGGGCCCGATGGCGCCGGGGGCGTTGGTGGTGGAGATCACGGAAACAGAAGTCTTCATGGGAAAACACTCCTTTGATCAGATTTGGATGATTCCATGATAACATCCCGGCGGGAAAAGTCAACCGGGCGGGGTTGTGAAAATGGGAAAAATATGATATGCTTTTTTGGAATATATCACAGCAGAGGCGGCGGGACCGCCCGAAGGAGAAAAACCATGAGCGATTTGAAAGAGATCCTTCAGGAGAACAGCTATATGCGCCAGCACCAACTGATCTTCGCAGACTGCGACCGGTATCAGCGGGCCCGGGTCAGCACGCTTCTGAGCATGGCTGCCGCCGTGGCCGGCGCGGACTACGACGCCCGGGGCCTGACCTATGAGAAGCTGTATGAGAGGCGGGAGGTGTTTCTGCTCTCCCGGATCGCCCTGCGGATCCACCGGGATCCCAAGGCCCTGCAGGTGGTGGATGTCTCCACCTGGGAGGACGGCGTCAAGGGCGCCCACATGCAGCGGGTCTATGAGATCACGGACGGGGAGGGGCTGCTGGTATCTATCCGCAGCGACTGGATCCTGGTGGATCCGGTGACGCGGCACATCATGCGGCCCGGCACCTTTACCGCCAAGAAGCTGGGGATCTGCCCCAAGCCCATCGATGCACCGGCCACCCGGAAGATCCTGATGCCCCGGGAGGGCACGGAAGAGCTGGGGATCCGGAAGGTGGTCTGGTCCGACCTGGACGGCAACGGCCACGTGTACAGCGGCAACTACGGGGACTTCGTGTGGGACTATCTGCCGGCGGACCTGCAGGAGAAGCTGCCCAGGGAGTTTTTCATCAACTACAGCAAGGAGGCCACCCTGGGCCAGGAGCTGCGGCTGGTGGGCTGCCGCCAGGGCAGCGACTATCTGATGGAGGGCCTGGGGCCGGAGGGTGTGTGCTTCTCCGCCCAGTGCGTGTTTTGAGATGCGGCCGGAGGCATTTTCCCTGAACGGGATACCGGCCCTCTGCTGGGGCCGGCCCCGCCGGCGGGGGTTCCTGTACCTCCACGGCCAGGGCGGGGACAAGACGGAGGCCGCCGCCTTTGCCGCCGCGGCGGCAGAGACCGGCTGGCAGACGGTAAGCGTGGACCTGCCCGGCCATGGGGACCGGACCGCCGAGGCGGCGGAGCTGGTGCCCTGGCGGGTGGTGCCGGAGCTGCGGTGCGCCCTGGCGGAGCTCCGGGGCCGGTGGGACCAGACCGCCCTCTTCGGACACAGCCTGGGGGCCTGGTTCGGCCTGCTGGCGTACCCGGACGCACCGCTGGCGGGGGCGCTGCTGCTCTCTCCGGTGGTGGACATGGAGGCCCTGATCCGGAAGATGATGGGCTGGGCCGCCGTCACGGAGGAACAGCTGGCCCGGGAGGGGACCATCCCCACAGACTTTGGACAGGACCTCTCCTGGGAGTATCTGCGGTACGTCCGGACCCATCCGGTCCGGCGCTGGCGGACGCCTACGGCCATTCTGTACGGCGGCCGGGACCATCTGACGGACCGGGAGACCATCGAGACCTTCGCCGGCCGGTGGAACTGCCGCCTGACGGCGGAGCCGGCGGGGGAGCACTGGTTCCACACCCCGGAGCAGCTGGCGGCGGCGGACCGCTGGCAGCGTGCCGCTCTGGCGGAGCTGGGATAAGAACAGAATGAAGTGCCGCCCTGGCTTCTGCCGGGGCGGCGCCTTTTTAAGGATAGAGGCGGGGACGGCTCAATAGCCGTACAGCATGGAGCGGTTGATGTCCGCCAGGGAGTGGGCGCCGCACATGGCCATGGTGTCCGCCAGCTCGGCCTTCAGCTTGTCCACATAGGCCTGGACGCCCTCGGCCCCGGCGCCGTACACCATGGTGACGAAGGGCCGGCCGATCAGCACGGCGTCCGCGCCCAGGGCCAGGGCCTTGAACACGTCCATGCCGGTGCGGATGCCGCCGTCCACCAGAATGGTCATCCGGCCGCCCACCGCGTCTGCGATGGCGGGCAGCACCTCTGCGGTGGAGGGGCACTGGTCCAGCACCCGGCCGCCGTGGTTGGACACCACGATGCCCTTGGCACCGGCCTCCAGGGCCTTTTTCGCCCCGGCCACGGTCATGATGCCCTTGGCGATGAAGGGCTTTTCCGCCATGTCCACGATCTGGCGCAGCTCCTCCACGGTCTTGCTGCCGGCGGGGGGCGTCATGTTTTTCAGGAAGGGCAGGCCGGCGGCGTCGATGTCCATGGCGATGGCAAAGGGATCGGCGGCCTTCACCAGATCCATCTTCTGGCGGATGGTGTCCAGGTTCCAGGGCTTGATGGTGGGCACGCCGCAGCCGCCGTTTTTGGCGATGGCAGCGGCGGCACCCTCCATGACGGAGGGATCCGTGCCGTCGCCGGTGAAGGCGGCGATGCCGGCCTTGGCGCAGGCGGCCACCAGGATGTCATTGTAGACCTGGTCGCTGTACTTGTCGCCGTAGTGGAGCGTCAGGGCGCCCACCGGGGCGGCAAAGACCGGCAGGTCCACCGTCCGGCCGAACAGGGTGAAGGAGGTGTCCACCGGCTCGTTGGCACAGATGGTGTCCATGTTGACGCACAGCTCCTGCCACTTCTGATAGTTGCGGATGAAGCCGGTGCCGATGCCCTTGGCACCGGGGCCGGGAATGCTGTTTTTGCAGGCCAGACCGTTGCACACGGGACAGGCTTTGCAGTGGGGGCCCACTGCGCCCCGGGCTTGTTCCAGAACTTCCTGATAAGTCATGATATTTCCCCTCCGAATGTTTTTCCAAAGGCCGCAGTCTGCCGCGGCCGCTGGTTTGATTGTACTCCCGTTGGGAGAAAAAGGCAACCTCAGGCGGAGAACTTCTCTCCCCGGCGCGGATCTGCAAAAAAATTTTTAGATTCCTGCAGCGCCGGAGGCGATCTTCCGTCTATATGGGCAGAGGGTCCCGATTTGGAAGAGGGGCCGTGAAAGGGAGGGGATCGGAATGAAGAGAGGTTTTGCATGGATGCTGGCGCTGCTCCTGCTGCTGGGGCTGCTGTCCGGCTGCGGCGGCAACGGCGATGCAGCTGCGTCGGACGATGCGATGACCGGTGCGGACACGGCAGACAACGGAACGGCCAGCGCAGGCGGCTCTTACGGCGCCTGGGCGGAGACGGAGGCGGCCGAGGACTCCGGCCAGGCGGGGGACAGCGGGGATGACCGGCTGGAGAACGCCAAGATGATCTACACCGCCCGGATGGAGGTGGAGACCACCGGCTTCGACGCCGCCGACGCGGACCTTCGGACGCTGGTGGAGGTCCTGGGGGGCTACTTTGAGCAGGCGGCGGTCCACAACTACGGCAGCGGCTACCGCTCCGGCGACTACACGGTGCGCATCCCCGCGGACCAGTTCCAGGCCTTCCTGGACCGGGTGGGGACGATTTGCCATGTGACCTACAAGGAGGAGGGCAGCGAGAACGTCAGCGAGGCGTACTACGACGCGGAGAGCCGCCTGGTGACCCAGCAGACCAAGCTGGAGAGGCTACAGGCCTTGCTGGCCCAGGCGGAGAACATGGAGGACATCATCACCATCGAGTCCGCCATCTCCGACACGGAGCTGGAGATCGAGCAGCTCACCGGCACCCTGCGGCACTATGACAGCCTGGTGGACTTCTCCACCGTCTACATCACCCTTCAGGAGGTGTACCAGCTGTCCAACGTGGAGGAGCCGGCCACCAGCTTCGGCAGCCGCGTGGGCACGGCCTTTGCCTCCGGCTGGCGGGGGTTTGTCAGCACGCTGGAGAGCTTGGCGGTGGCCCTGGCCTACGGCTGGGTGTGGCTGCTGCTTCTGGCGGTGATCGGCGCCGCGGCGGGACGGTACTTCTGGAAGCGGCACCGCCGGCAGACGCAGCCCCGGGAGCCGGAGAAGAAGCCGTGAGCATATGCTGACGGCAGCAGATCGCAGGCGGGCACAGGCGGCGCATCCGACCGGGATGCGCCGCTTTTTTGACGGTTTTCTGAAAACTGCTTGGAATTTTGGAAGACAATATCACTTTTTGTATTTTTCCGGACGGATATGCTGCCGCTCCGCCGCGCATACTAGCGGGGATGACGGAGGTGGAGCATGGATCAGATCGCATCCAATTATGAGGAAAATATCCGGTGGTTTGACGAAGTGCTGGGGGCCGGCCGCAGCTGCGACATCGTGTGCCGGGACCTGTATGTGGCCGGACGGAGGGCCCGCTTCTGGGTGATCGACGGCTTCGGAGGCGACGCCATTCTGGAGCGGATGGGGGCCTTCTGGCTGTCGCTTCCGCCGGAGGCTGTGAGGGATCTGGCGGAGATGCAGCAGTTTGCAGACCGGTTCGTCACCTTTATGGAGGTGAACGTCAGCTTTGACCGGGATGACATCGTCACCTCCGTGCTGATGGGCAAGAGTCTGCTGCTGGTGGAGGGCCTCTCCGGCGCGGCGCTGATCGACGCCAAGGAGTACCCCAGCCGCAGCGTGGGAGAGCCGCCGGACGGCAAGGTGCTGCGGGGCTCCCACGACGGCTTCATCGAGGCGGTGGTGCCCAACATGGCCCTGCTGCGCCGCCGCATCCGGGACCCTCATCTCACCATGGAGGGCATGAAGGTGGGCCGGCGGAGCCACAACGACGTGGTGCTGTGCTACCTGGACGACCGGGTGGACCAGGCGCTGCTGACGGAGCTGCGGCAAAAGCTCCAGAACATCGATGCCAAGTCCCTCACCATGGCACAGGAGAGCGTGGCGGAGGCCATCCGGCCCAGGCAGTGGTACAACCCCTTTCCGAAGGTCCGGTACACGGAGCGGCCGGATGCCGCGGCAGCCTGCGTCATGGAGGGGAACATCATCCTGATGGTGGACAACTCCGCCTCGGTGATGATCCTGCCCACCACGTTCTTCGACTTCACCCAGGAGGCCAACGACTTCTATTTTCCGCCCCTGGTGGGCACGTACCTGCGGATCCTCCGGGTGACGGTGTTCCTGATCTCCCTGCTGATCACCCCTGCCTGGTATCTGATGGTGAGCTCTCCGGAGCTGCTGCCGGGCTGGCTGGATTTTCTCTCCTCTCCGGAGCCGGCGGCGCTGTCCCTGCTGTCCCAGCTGCTGGTGGTGGAATTTCTCATCGATGTGCTGAAGCTGGCCTCCCTGAACACGCCGGACACGCTGGCCAACTCCTTCTCCATGCTGGGAGCCCTGATCCTGGGCGATTTTGCCGTGCAGGCGGGCTGGCTGGGGCCGGAGGTGCTGGTGTATATGGCCTTCGTATCCGTGGCGGGCTTTGCCCAGCCCAGCTATGAGCTGGGGTATGCCTTCAAGCTGCTGCGGGTGGTGCTGCTGCTGGCCACGGCGGCCTTCCGGGTATGGGGCTTTGCCCTGGGCTTTCTGGGCATCCTGGTGCTGCTGGCCACCACAAAGCCCCTGGTGGGAAAGGGCTATCTGTACCCTCTGATCCCCTTCAACGCAAAGGCGCTGTGGCGGCTGCTGGTGCGGGAGCCCATCAGCCGGGAGAACACCTGAGGCTCAGCGTCAGACGGCGCCTGCCGGTAAAGGAAAACGGCCTGCCAGATCCTGGCGGACAACAGAGAAGAGATGAGAAAGGGGCCCTGTCCCAATGGACAGGGCCCCTCAGACTGTCGATAAACCCGGAAATCCGGGAAAACGGGAAGGAAGATAGCTACGAAAGAAACCCAGGAAGGGTGTCTTTCGTTTCCAATCAACCGATTCTCAGAACTTTGAAAAGTTCTGAGAATCGCAAGCAGCTTGTCGAAAAGACTTTTTCGACAAGCTGAAGGGGCCCTGTCCCAATGGACAGGGCCCCTTTTTCCGCGCTCCGGCGGAGGGGGTGAGGCTCACTCCTCGATGGTGATGGCGCTGACCGGGCAGCCGTCCCGGGCCTCCTGGGCGGCTTCCAGCTGCCCATCCGGGATACCGCTGCCGTGGGCCACGCCGTCGTCACCCATGCGGAAGACCTCCGGGCAGGTGCCGGCACACAGGCCGCAGCCGATGCAGTTCTCATTCACTGTTGCGTTCATATGGGTCACTCCTGTTTAATCGAGAATATTTCCATCCCGGCCCAGTGTCACCACCTGCCAGGGGATGAACTTGCCGCTCTGCCGCAGAGCTGTTTCCGCGGCCCGCTGCATGCCGCCGCAGCAGGGAACGTCCATCCGGACGATGGTCACCTCCCGGATATCGTTGCGGCGAAGGATCTCCGTCAGCTTTTCGGCGTAGTCCCCCTCGTCCAGCTTGGGGCAGCCGATCAGGGTGATGCGGCCCCGCATGAACCGCCGGTGGAAGTCCGCCCGGGCGTATGCCGTGCAGTCCGCCGCGATCAGCAGCTTTGCACCGCTGAAATAGGGGGCCTCCGCAGGCACCAGCTTGATCTGCACCGGCCACTGGGTCAGATGGGACACGGCGCCGTCCTGAGACGCGGCAGCGTCAGGGGACGGGGCTGCCGGCCGCAGAGACTGGGCCATGCTGCCGGGGCAGCCACCGGAGGGCGGCACCTGCCGGGGGGCGGTGTCCTTCAGGGCAGCCGCCTTCCTGGCCAGAACCGCTGCCTCGTCATAGGCCGCCGCCTCCCGCTCCACAAAAGTGATGGCCCCGGTGGGACAGGTGGGCAGGCAGTCGCCCAGGCCGTCGCAGTAGTCGTCCCGCAGCAGCCGGGCCTTGCCGTCCACCATGCCGATGGCGCCCTCATGACAGGCTGCGGCACAGGCGCCGCAGCCGTTGCATTTCTCCTGATCGATCTCGATGATCCTTCTGACCATAGTGTATCTCCTTTTCTGAGTTTCAAACGTTGTGCTTGCTTTCTGTCACATAGTATCGTACAATGGGAGGAAAATGTATGTTGTTTTTACAACGTGATGGGGGAACTTTATGGACTACTCACTGACGCTGCTGCGGGCGCCGCTGTTCCGCGGGATCCCGCGGGAAGACCTGCCCGGGCTGCTGGAGGGCCTTGACGCCCGGGAGCACCGCTATGGCCGGGGCGAGGCGGTCCTGCGGCGGGGAGAGCGGGCGGACCGGATGGGGCTGGTCCTCTCCGGAACGCTGCACATCGTGAAGGAGGACTTCTGGGGCAGCCGCACCATCGTGGGCCTGGCCCGGCCCGGCGAGGTGTTCGCGGAGTCCTATGCCTGTCTCGAAGGCGAACCGCTGGAGGTGAGCGTGCTGGCGGCGGAGGCGGCGGAGGCGCTCTTCCTGAACAGCGGCCGGACGCTGCCGGACGATCTGCCGGGCGCTGCCATCTTCACCCGGAATCTGCTGACCATGCTGGCGGGGCGGAATCTGGCGCTCACCCGGAAGATCGGCCACATGGCCCGGCGGACCACCCGGGACAAGCTCATCAGCTATCTGTCCGCCCAGGCGCTGCAGGCGGGGCGGTCCGAGTTCGACATCCCCCTGGACCGCCAGCAGCTGGCGGACTATCTGGCGGTGGACCGCAGCTCCATGTCCACCACGCTGGGCAGGCTCCGGGACGAGGGGGTGCTGACCTTCCGCAAAAACCACTTCCATCTGCTGCGGGAGATGGACGAAGCCGATTGAAAGGGGAGAGGACACGGTGCTGATCCGGGTGCCGGACTATTACGAGGCGTTTCACTGCCTGGCGGGGGCCTGCCCCCACACCTGCTGCGAAAAGTGGGAGGTGGTCATCGACCCGGAGACGGCCCGCCGCTACGGGACGGTCCCGGGGCCGCTGGGAGAGCGGCTCCGCGCCGCCATGGGGCCGGATGAAGATGGAGACCTCTGTTTCCGGCTGGACGGCGGGCGCTGTCCCTTCCTGGACCGGGAGAACCTGTGCGAGATCCACCGGGCGCTGGGAGAGGCGGCCACCAGCGTCACCTGCCGGGAGCATCCCCGCTTTACCGAGGACTACGGCCCCTTCCGGGAGACCAGCCTCTGCGCCTCCTGCCCGGCGGCCTGTGACCTGCTGCTGGGCTCCGACGCCCCGCTGACCTTTTTGACGCGGGAGACGGCCGGGCCGGCGGAGCCGGGCGACCCGTGGCTCCGGGGGCTCCTGCCCCTGCGGGAGCGGCTGCTCCGGGAGCTGGCAGACCGGTCCCGGCCGCTGGAGAAGCGGCTGGAGACGTTTCTGCTGCTGGCCACGGAGGCGCAGGTCCTGCTGGATGCGGATCAGGCGGAGGAGCTTCCGGCCCTGGCGGCGCACTGGAAGCAGCCGGAGACGGCGGTGCCGCCCGGGCCGGGTCTGTTCCCATACACCCTGGGGGTCCTGGCCGGGCTGGAGGTCCTGGACGGGGACTGGCGGGACCTTCTGCGCAGCGGAGCCGATGCGCTGCCGGCCGACGTGCCGGAGGCGCTGCTGGAACGGCTGGCCACCTACTTTGCGTTCCGGCATTTCCTCAAGGCGGTCAACGACGGCGATCTGCTGGGGCGGGCGCAGTTCTGCGTGCTGATGGTCCTCACGGCCCGGCGCCTGGCGGCGGTGTGCGGCCTGAAAGAGGCGGTCCGCCGCCTGTGCTGCGAGCTGGAGCACAGCGAGGAGAATCTGGAGGCGTTGCGCCAAGCGTTCCTGCGGGACGCGGCGCTCTCTCCTGCGGCTTTTCTGCGCCAGCTGCGGGGCTGAGCAGGCGGCTCAACAGGGGATTTGTGCACCTTGCTGTCAGCAATCGATTTATGATTATGAAAAACGTAAAAACGCACAAATGCGCTTGACATTTCGCGGGAATTATTGTACATTATAGTCACAGGAAAGGAGTGAGTCCCATGGGCTAGTTAGCTCAGAGATTCCAAGAAAACCCTGAACCGTTCGGAACCCGAGGAATTCCTCAAACAGCGAAACTCCGGATTGACCCAAAGACGAAACATACCTCACGATGATGAGCCACACGAGAATCAGGTTTTGGTAGCAACCAGAGCAGACGTCTGCGTGTAACGATGTTTTATGGATTGGCAAACCCCTGAGTTCCCCGTTGACCCCAGCAACCGAACGGTATCTCAAGAAAGCAAGAGGTAACGCATATTGGAAACTCCGATCCAGAAGTAGGCCCCCCGTTCGTCGATGGAGCGAGCGGGGGGTTGTGCTTTGTCTAATGAGAAATTAGAAGTTAGGAATTAGGAATTTTTCTGAAAAGGCTTGTAAAGGCGGATGCAATATCCGCCTATTTTTCGTCCAACGCCGCGGAGCGGAGATCTGCTGTCCGGCCTTGCCGGACACTGAAATTTCTAATTCCTCATTCCTAATTCCTAATTTTTCCTGCGCTCTCATACAAAAAGGTTCCGGGCCGAATCGGCCCGGAACCTTTTTGCGTACAATTGATCACTTGTGGTCCACAGAGGACATGTAGCGGATCAGGTCCACCATCTTGTTGGAGTAGCCGCACTCGTTGTCGTACCAGGAGACCACCTTCACGAAGGTGTCGGTCAGGGACAGGCCGGCCTTCTTGTCGAAGATGGAGGTGCGGGGATCGCCCAGGAAGTCGCTGGAGACCACGTCCTCGTCGGTGTAGCCCAGGATACCCTTCAGCTCGCCCTCAGAGGCCTCCTTCATGGCGGCGCAGATGTCCTCGTAAGAGGCGGGCTTCGCCAGCTTGGCGGTCAGGTCCACCACGGACACGTCCAGAGTGGGGACCCGCATGGAGATGCCGGTCAGCTTGCCGTTCAGCTCGGGAATGACCTTGCCCACGGCCTTGGCGGCACCGGTGGAGGAGGGGATGATGTTGCCGGTGGCAGCACGGCCGCCGCGCCAGTCCTTCAGGGAGGCGCCGTCCAGCAGCTTCTGGGTGGGGGTGACGGAGTGGACGGTGGTCATCAGGCCTTCCACGATGCCGAACTTCTCGTTCAGGACCTTGGCGATGGGAGCCAGGCAGTTGGTGGTGCAGGAGGCGTTGGACACGAAGGTCATGTCAGAGGTGTACTTGTCGTTGTTGACGCCCATGACGAACATGGGGGTGTCGTCCTTGGAGGGGGCGCCCATGATGACGTGCTTGGCGCCGGCATCGATGTGGCCCTGGCACAGATCCTTGCTCAGGTGCTTGCCGGTGCACTCGCAGATATACTCAGCGCCGACGGAAGCCCAGGGAATGTCCTTGACCTCCATGGCGGTGAAGACGGGATACTTCTTGCCGTTGACGACCAGAGCGCCGTCCTCGGCGGAGACCTCGCCGGGGAACTTGCCGTGCACGCTGTCGTACTTCAGCATGTAGGCCATATACTCGGGGTTCATGAAGGGATCGTTCAGCCCGACGACCTCCACATCGTCACGCTGCAGGGCGGCACGGAAGACGAGACGGCCGATGCGGCCGAAGCCATTGATACCGATTTTGGTGTTCATACGGGAAAGACTCCTTTCACAAATAAAACGCACCGGACCGGTGCTTCATCAAAACGTTTGCGTAAACGTTTTTTCACATACAACATTTGTATATTATCACACGGCGGAGGGATTTGCAACTGTCAATTCAGATAACATTTTCTTTGGCAGGCTGTGGATAATCCATAAGAAAAAGGGCATATTTCACAATTTTTCAACGAGAGCGGCAGAAAAAAGTCTTGACGCGGCGGGGCGCCTGTCCTATACTGTAGGGGCTAATTGTTTGCGTAAAGCAAGGAACCATTGCGTAAGGAGGACGTCCCATGAAGGTGACCATCAGCGATGTGGCGAAGCTGGCGGGAGTATCCACCGCCACCGTGTCCCACACCATCAACAATACCCGGTATGTGTCCAACGAGACGAAGGAGAAGGTGTACCGGGCCATTGCGGAGCTGGGGTACACGCCGGACGCCTCCGCCCGCAGCTTCCGGACGGGAAAGAAGAAGATCATCGGCTTTATTGTGCCCGATATCGCCAATAAATTCTTCGCCACCATGATCGAATCCGTGGAAAAATATCTCTCTGCCCACGGCTATCAGCTGATCATCGCCAACACCCGGGAGAATATGGAGCGGGAGGAGACCAACATCCGCCTGCTGACGGCGGGGCTGGTGGACGGACTGCTGGTGGCCAGCACCATGGACGACTTCCGGCGGTTCGACGCGCTGATCCCCGCCGGCTTCCCGGTGGTGCTGGTGGACCGGGTGTTTGAGGAGAAGAAGTACTCCTCCATCTGCGTGTCCAACTTCCAGCCCATCTACCGCAGCGTCTGCCGCCTGGCGGGGAAGGGGGACCGGCGCATCGGCATCACCGGCGGCCTGCCCCGGCTCTCCAGCACCCAGGAGCGGATCTCCGCCTACCGCCAGGCCATGGCGGACTGCGGCCTGCCGGAGGAAGAGGGCCTGATCCAGTACGGCGACTCCCTGGAGAACAGCGCCTGCGCCTGTCTGGACAAGCTGCTGGAGCGCAGGTGCGACGCCATCATCGTCTGCCAGGGGATGATGGCCTCGGAGACCATCATCTACCTGCACCAGAAGGGCATCCGGCTGGGGAAGGACATCGATCTGGTGAGCTTCGTGGACTACGATTCCGACGTGTACACCCTGTACGCCGACCAGATGGACACCATCATCCAGCCGGTGGAGGAGCTGGGTGAGGCTGCGGGAGAAGAGATCCTCAAGCGGGTGGAATCGCCGGAAGCACCCATCTTTGAAAAGGTCCTGACCTCTGCCTACAAGCCCTGCAGCCTGTCTGTCGGGCCGGTGCGGGGAGAGGCCTGAGTCTCTGTGCGCAGAAAAACAGCCGTGCCGCGGAAAGCGGCACGGCTGTCTGGCGTTCTCAGCCCTGGAAGCGCAGATGGAACCGGGCGCCGGGATCACCGGCAAAGACGATCGTCCCGCCCTCCGGCAGGGTGACGGTGGTGTCTCCCCACAGGACGGAGGAGGCCGTCAGCTGACCGGCACCGTCATAGACCCAGAAGCCGGCGTTCTCCGGCACCTGGACGGTCATGGCCTTTCCGGCGGCAGAGCCCACCTGGTACCAGCGGGCGTAGCCGTCATCCTGAATGGTGCTGTAGGCCCAGCCGGAGCCGGTGAACAGGCTGGGGGCGGCAGCGGCGTCCATGTAGAGGCTGCCCTTGGCGTCGATCCAGAGGACGCCATCCCGGTCCTCCAGCTGGTAGTCCACGCCGTCCCGGCTGCCCACGCCGGGCACCTGGATCTCAGAGCGGGCGGTGGTCTCGTCCACGATGCGGGCGGCGCCGATATAGCCGGGGACCACCTCCGGCGTCTCCGCGGTGGAGGCGGAGTCCGCCAGTGCCAGGAAGGTCTGGGAGTTGTAGGGCTCGTTCATGGGCAGGATGCCCGTGGTGGCGACGTTTTCCCAGGCAGCGGCCACCTCGGGGGAGAGGGGATTCTCCGGCAGCTGCATGGCCGCATAGTTGGCGACGGGCAGCGCCCCCAGCCCCGGCAGCGGAGAGACGGCCTGCTGATACAGATAGGTCTGGCCGTTGCTCTCCTTCACGAAGGAGATGAAGGACATGCCGGTGGCGTCCCGGAAGGAGCCGTCGCTGTAATAGGAGAAGGTCTGGGCCGGCATGGTGGTGGGATAGTTCATGGTGGACAGGGTCATGGTG
>ERZ1643246.1296-NODE-1296-length-27781-cov-9.213879_pt1 | contig 27781 bp, 27 predicted proteins | sample MGYA00579265_ERZ1643246 | MGnify/ENA primary metagenome ERZ1643246 (study PRJEB29033, sample SAMEA4952261) | chicken gut metagenome | biome: Broiler Chicken; feature: Gastrointestinal Tract; material: Caecum | place: Ireland | collected 2018 | study: Broiler...
TAAGACAAAAGGGACAAAGGGGATGAATCGCATGAATATCCAGCTTATTGCTCGCATTCATGAAAAGATGCCTGATTTTTCCAAGGGGCAAAGGCGGATCGCCAAATATATTGAAGAACACTATGACAAGGTTGCTTTTATGACAGCTTCCAAGTTGGGAGCTACCGTAGGGGTGAGCGAATCCACTGTGGTGCGTTTTGCCACGGAGATCGGCTATTCCGGATACCCGGAGCTGCAAAGGGCTATGAAAGAGATGATTCGCAGCCGGCTGACCAGTGTGCAGCGCTTGGAGATTACTTCTCAGAACTATCAGACCTCCCAGCTTCTCAGCGCGGTTCTCAACCAGGATATTGACATTATCCGGCGCACCATGGAGGAGACCTCCCATGAGGCCTTTTACCAGGCGGCGGACTCTATGCTCCATGTACGCAAGGTCTATATCCTTGGGGCGCGCAGTTCTCAGGCCCTGGCTACTTTTATGGCGTATTATTTCAATTTGATTTTTGAAAATGTCCAGATGGTCAACTGCACCAGTGAGGCGGAGATTTTCGAGCAAATGGTCAACGTAGGGGAAGAGGACGCGGTTATCGCCATCAGCTTCCCCCGGTATTCCCGCAAGGTGGTAAAGGCCCTTCATTTTGCCTCGGACCGGAAGGCGAAGGTCATCGCCATTACCGACAGCCCGCTTTCGCCTTTGGCAGAACCGGCTACTTATCTCTTGCTGGCCCAGAGCGATATGGCCTCTTTTGTAGACTCTCTGGTGGCGCCCTTGAGCCTGATCAACGCCTTTATCGTCACCATTGCCATTAAGAAAAAGGCGGAAGTGAGCCAGAACCTGCTGCGGCTGGAAGAAATTTGGGACCAGTATGGCGTATATGAAAAGGTGGATGACAAAGAAACGTGAAAAAACTGGAAAATTTGGATGTGATTGTGGTGGGCGCTGGTCCCGCCGGGATGATGGCGGCGGGTACTGCTGCGCAAAAGGGTCTGCGGGTACTCTTGGTAGAAAAAAAGGACCGGCCCGGACGCAAGCTGATGATTACCGGCAAGGGCAGATGCAATGTAACCAACGACTGTCAGCCGCAGGATGTTATAGATTCCACCCCTACCAACGGGCGATTCTTATACAGCGCCCTGTCCTGCTTTTCCCCAGCGGACACCATTCGTTTTTTTGAAGAGCGCGGTGTTCCCCTGAAAGTGGAGCGGGGACAGCGGGTATTTCCACAATCCGATAAGGCGGTGGATATTGTAGATGCCATGACCTCCTTTGTGAAGCAGAGCGGCGTCTTTCTCCACACCGGCGCACCAGTATCTCAGCTTCTTCTGGAAAACGGAGCGGCAGCAGGGGTGCAGTTGGAAAACGGGGAGACGCTCCGGGCGCCTAAGGTCCTTCTGGCCTGCGGCGGCGCTTCTTATCCCGGAACCGGCTCTAATGGAGACGGGGCGCGCCTGGCCCGGCAGGCCGGACATACCATTGTCCCCCTGCGTCCTTCCCTGGTAGCGGTACGCGCCCGGGAGCAGGCAGAATGTCAGGAAATGCAGGGGCTTTCCCTCCGAAACTGTGGGATTCGGATTTTTGACAACCGGAAAAAGCGGATGATCTATGATGATTTTGGGGAACTGCTCTTTACCCATTTCGGCCTGTCTGGGCCGGTGGTTCTCAGCGCCAGCGCCCATATGCGGGATATGACGCCGGGACGGTATCAGATTTCCATTAACGTCAAGCCCGCCCTGCGCCCGGAAGCCCTGGATGCTCGGGTGTGCCGGGATTTACAGGAAAACCGGAACCGGGATTTTTCCAATTCCTTAGGCGCTCTCCTCCCCAGAAAGATGATTCCTGTGGTGGTGCGCCGCTCTGGCATTCCCCCAGAAGAAAAGTGCAACCAGATTACCCGGCCACAGCGCCAGGCCCTGGTAGAGCTGCTTCAGGATTTCCGGTTTACCGTGGAAGGATTCCGGCCCATTGAGGAGGCGATTATCACCTCTGGCGGAGTCTCTGTCAAAGAGGTGAATCCCAAAACTATGGAATCCAAGAAAGTCCCGGGGTTGTATTTTGCCGGTGAGATTTTGGATGTGGACGCTTATACTGGGGGATACAATTTACAGATCGCCTTTTCCACAGGGCGTCTCGCAGCACAGAACTGGTAAAAACCATTCTCATATAAAAAAATAAACAGAAAGGCGGAAGCGATATGTTTGCCATTGCCATTGACGGCCCGGCCGGCGCCGGGAAAAGCAGCGCTGCCAGAGCCGCAGCCAAAAAGTTGGGATTTATTTATGTAGATACCGGCGCATTGTATCGGACGGTGGGCCTGTACATGCTCCGGAAGGGGATCTCTCTGGAGGAAAAGGAGAAGATCGTGGAAAACCTGCCGGGAGCAGTTATTGAGCTGCGCTTCCTTTCCGGGGAGCAGCATGTATTCCTGTGTGGGGAAGACGTTTCCGGGGAAATCCGCACGCCTCAGGTTTCTATGGCGGCTTCTGCTGTATCGGCTATTCCGGAGGTACGGCGCTTCCTCTTTGATTTGCAGCTTTCTCTGGCAGAGAAGAACAATGTCCTCATGGACGGCCGGGATATTGGCACAGTGGTGCTGCCCCACGCCCAGGTGAAAATTTTCCTCACGGCCTCTGCCCAGGAGCGGGCTCGCCGCCGCTGCTTGGAGTTGGAACAAAAGGGCCAGCCGCAGCCTTATGAGAAGGTTTTGGAAGAGATTCAAAAGCGGGATTATCAGGATTCCCACCGGGCTATAGCGCCCCTTGTCCCGGCAGAAGATGCTATTCTGGTAGATACCAGCGACTGCAATCTGGAAGAAGCGGTAGAGCGAATCCTACAAATTGTTTACGAAAAATTACCAGAAAACACAATTGATTTTTGAAAAGTAAACGGTATATAATAATAGAGTATCGTTGCGGGCGGAAGAATCCACGTCGGTTCATTCCGCCCGTGTTTTTCGCAAATAATTGACGGCGGTCTATTTGAGAGAGTCCGCCGGGGAATGAGGGAATCTTAATGAAGCAAACGCCGTTGTATCGTTTCGGCAAGGTTGTTGTACCGCCGATTTTTCGTGTGATCAATCCTTTGACAGTCAAAGGAGTCGAAAATATGCCGAAATCCGGGCGGGTAGTTATCTGCTGCAACCATGTCACCATGCGCGATCCAATCTTGGTGGCGGCCGTACATAAACGGCAAGTGTATTACATGGCAAAAGCCGAACTCTTTGAAAATAAGTTCGTTGCCAAAATCATCAGCTCTCTGGGCGCTTTTCCAGTACACCGGGGCCAGGGGGGAGATGTGGACGCCATGGCGTCAGCCCGTAAGTTATTGGAAAATGAAGAAGTGGTGGGCATCTTTATTGAAGGCACCCGTTCCCGTACCGGGGAGCTTCTCAAACCCAAGACTGGCGCGGTGATGCTGGCTCATGAGACCCAATCTCCCATCCTGCCCATGTGCATTACTGCTCGGGATGGCAAGGTGCCCACCATGTTTTCCCGGCTGGCTATTTCCTGTGGCGAGTTGATTATGCCCGAGGAGCTGGGAATTGAGAAAGATAACGCCGCCTCTTACCGCAAAGCCGCCAGGATGGTTATGAGTAAAATCTCTGCCCTGCGGGAGCGGGATCTGGAAGCGCTGGAAAAGAAGCATAAAGATTAACGGAAGAAAAGGAGGGTTTCCTTGCTGTACCGCATTGCCCGATGGCTGCTGTTCCCTTTGCTGAAAGGCGTATTCCGCCTACAGGTGACCGGCAGGGGAAACCTCCCGAGATCCGGCGGGTTTATCCTGTGCAGCAATCATCAATCTGTACTGGATCCCTGTTTGATCGGCGCCGCTTGCTGGCCTATCTTTCCAGATGGCAATTGCCGCAGGCCCATTCGCTTTATGGCCAAATCGGAGCTCTTTACCGACCACGGCCGGGGCGCTGCTTGGCTGCTGAAGTCCCTGGGGGCTTTTCCTGTGGAGCGGGACAGTGCTGACGCTGACTCCATCCGGGAGGCCCTGCAGATTTTGGAAAACGGGGAGGTGCTGGGGGTGTTCCCCCAGGGGCGGTGCGTCAAGGATGGAACCCCCTTTCGCCCCAAGCTGGGAGCGGCTCTGTTGGCTCAGAAAAGCGGGGTGCCTCTGGTTCCGGCCTGCATCCAGTGCCCGGGAGGAATTCGCCCCTTTGCCAAAGTGCGGGTGCGCATCGGCCCGCCGGTGGTATCCGGCGAGAGCACCCTTTCCCAGCGGCGGCAGACCCGGCAGCTGGCACAACGCCTTGCCGATTCGGTGAACAAACTATTGGAGGAAGAAAGTTGAAAATTCAGATAGCAAAAAGCGCGGGGTTTTGCTTTGGAGTAAACCGCGCGGTGGAAATGGTGTACAGCCTGCTCCGGGAAGGAAAACAGGTGTATACCCTGGGCCCCATTATCCACAATCCCCAGATGGTCCGGCAGCTGGGGGAGCAGGGGGTACAGATTGTCCAGAAGCCGGAAGAGGTCCCGGCAGGCGGCACTGTGGTCATACGCTCTCACGGCGTTCCTCAGAATATCATGGACCGTATCCAGGAATTAGGGACCGACGTTGCTGACGCAACCTGCCCTTTTGTGGCAAAAATCCACCGGATTGTCCAGGAAGCATCCCAAAAAGGGCAGCCGGTTTTGGTGGCCGGAGACCGGAATCACCCGGAAGTGGAGGGAATCCTGGGACACTGCGCAGGCGATTGCTATGTATTTGGAAGCGCAGAAGAACTAAAAAGAATAAATATAGAACATCCGGAATTATCAAACCAGCCGGTTTGCGTGGTCGCGCAAACAACCTTTAATGGCCAGGAGTGGGAAAATTGTTTGAAAATTGCCCGTGGGGTATATACAAACGGCGCGATTTTTGATACAATATGTAATGCGACCGCGCAGCGTCAGGCTGAGGCGGTAGCGTTGGCCAGGGTATCCGACCTGATGATTGTGATTGGGGGGCGGCAGAGCTCCAATACCGCAAAGCTTCAGGAAGTATGCCGGCCGTTCTGCCAGACGATCCTGGTGGAGACTGCCGCAGAGCTGCGTTCTCTGCTGGAGCCCTATCTCGGCTCCCTGGGCAACGCAAAGATCGGCATTACTGCAGGTGCATCCACACCTGCAAGCATAATAAAGGAGGTACTTGTTACCATGACAGAAATCAATGAAGGCGCTGTTCAGAATCCCACGGAGGCAACCGAATCTAACTTTGCAGAGATGCTTGAAGAATCTCTCAAGAGTTTTAATACAGATGAGAAGGTTCACGGTGTTGTTGTCGGTATCACTCCCAGCGAGGTGTATGTGGATGTTGGCCGTAAGCAGGCCGGCTTCATTCCCGCATCTGAGCTCTCTGCCGACCCCAACGTTAAGCCCGAAGATGTGGTGAAGATTGGTGACGAAATGGATCTGCTGATCATGCGCACCAACGACCAGGAAGGCACTATCATGCTTTCCAAGAAGCGTTACGACAGCATCAAGGGCTGGGAAGCTGTTGCTGCTGCCGAGGAGAGCCAGGAGGTTCTCACCGGCGTTGTAACGGAGGTCATCAAGGGCGGCGTTATCGCTGTTACCAACGGCATCCGTGTGTTCATCCCCGCTTCTCAGGCTACCGCTTCCCGCGGTGACAGCCTGGACGAGCTCCTCAACAAAGAGGTGCAGTTCCGCATCATCGAGGTTAACCGTTCTCGCCGCCGCGCTGTGGGCTCCATCCGCTCCGTCCTGCGCGACCTGCGCAAGGCTCAGGCTGAAAAGTTCTGGGAGACCGCAGAAGAGGGCAAGGAGTACACCGGCGTTGTGAAGTCCCTGACCGCTTATGGCGCATTCGTAGACCTGGGCGGCATCGACGGTATGATCCACATTTCCGAGCTCTCCTGGACCCGCGTAAAGCATCCCTCTGAGGTTGTCAATGTGGGCGACACTGTCCATGTTTACATCAAGGGCCTGGATCGCGAGAAGGGCAAGATTTCCCTGGGTTATAAGCGTCCTGAGGACAACCCGTGGAACATCCTGGAGCGCGACTATCCCGTTGGCACCATCTGCGATGTTACCATCGTGGGCATGACCACCTTCGGCGCTTTTGCCCGTGTTATCCCCGGCATCGACGGTCTGATCCACATTTCTCAGATTGCCGATCATCGCATTGAGAAGCCCCAGGATGTCCTGAAGGTTGGCGATGAAGTGAAGGTTAAGATCACCGACATCGACTTCGCCAAGAAGCGTGTTTCCCTCTCCATGCGCGCTGCTGCAGAGGAAGAGGCTGCCGCACAGGATGCTGCCGCTGTTGAAGAGGCTGCTTCCGAGGAATAATCCCATCGGTATTTTCTGCCCCTTTCACCTCTCGTGAGAGGGGCTTTTCCGATTTTAGCCGCTGCGGCGCCTGGTGTATTGCATTAGGCGCCGCCGGGCATTATAATAAAAACCACACAATCCACTTCAAATGAAAATGGAGGAATGTTATCATGGCTACTATTACCAAGGATACCATTATCGGCGATATTCTCGACATCGATCGCACGACTGCTCCCTATTTCCTGGAAATGGGAATGCACTGCCTGGGCTGCCCTTCTGCCCGCGGTGAGACCCTGGAGCAGGCCTGCATGGTTCACGGCGTCAGCGTGGACGAGTTGGTGGAAAAGCTGAACCAGCACATCGCCAACAAATAAGTCGCGCGTTTTGCGTGGCTTCCGTCCGGCGTCCGGGTTTTGCCGTTTTGCTGCCCTGGGGGCGGCTTGCGGACATCCCGGCCGGGCGGTTTTTCTTTGCAAACAGCAGAAAGGAGCGCCGGCAATGAGAATGTTTCAACCGGATGACCGCCTTCGCCTTTGCGCCGAAATGGTGCGGGAAGGCTCTTTTTTAGCCGACATCGGCACTGACCACGCCTATCTGCCCATTTGGCTGGTAGCTGCCGGCAAATGCCCCGGAGCTGTGGCAGTAGATGTGCGGGAGGGGCCTTTGGAGCGCGCCCGGGAAAATGTGGCCCGCTATCATATGGAGGAGCAGATTCGGCTTTCCCTTTCCAGCGGTCTTTCCGCACTGGGTCCCGAAGATGCCGATGATATTGTGATTGCAGGGATGGGGGGAGAGCTCATCGCGGACATCCTGGGGGCCGCTCCCTGGGTTCGGGACTCCGAAAAGCGATTGATCCTCCAACCTATGACAACGGCGCCGGAGCTGCGTTGCTGGCTCCGGGAAAATGGATTTGGAATTCTCCAGGAAAAATGCGCTGCCTCCGATGGAAAAGCTTATACGGTCTTGCAGGCGGCCTATAGGCCGGATATGGCCCGGGCGGCTGCAAAAGACCTCCTTTATCCCTACGCCGGAGCTTTGGCTGGGAATACACCCGAAGAACGGGCGTATCTTTCCCGGACTGCCCGGCAGCTGGAAAGCCGGAAAAAAGGGCTGCTTCATCAGGGAAATTCCCAGGAGGCGGCCAAACTGGGGCAGATTTTTGCGCTGCTCTATGAAAAGATCGGTGAGAAACCGGAAAGGATGTGAGCCTTATGGCGAAGGTACGCGAAATCTATCAGTTTATCGACAGTTTTGCCCCCTTTGGGGACGCATTGGATTTTGACAATCCGGGTCTTTTAGTGGGAGACGGGGAACAGGAAGTACATACTGCGCTGTTGTCTTTGGACATTACCTCCCCAGTGGTAGAGGAAGCTGTGCAAAAAGGCGCCCAGTTGGTAGTGAGCCACCATCCGGTGATTTTTGCACCCCTGCGCCGGCTGGAAAAAGGGAGCGTACCATGGCTTCTGGCGGCTCACAGTCTGTCGGCTATTTGTGCCCACACCAATCTGGATATGGCGCCGGAAACCGGCGTAAATGTTGCCCTGGCCCAGGCTCTGGGATTGACGGACTGCCGGGGGATCTGTCCCCACGGCTCCGGTTTTGAGGCCTGGCTGGGGAATTTACCAGAGTCACTGTCTCCGGAAGCCTTTGCTGCCCATGTAAAGAAGTCTCTGGGCTGTGGGGCAGTCCGTTATACTCCCGGACATAAGGCGGTAAAGACCGTGGGAATGTGCAGCGGCGCTGGCGCTGATTATCTGGAAGCTGCTCTGGAACAGGGAGCCGATGCCTTTGTCACCGGCGAGGTAAAGCACCATCAGTTCCTGCTGGCCCGGGAGCTGGGAGTTACGTTGGTAGAGGCCGGCCATTTCCACACGGAAAATGTCGTGCTTCCCCTGCTGGCAGACCGGCTGTCCAGGGAATTCCCCCAGGTCACCTGGCACATCGCCCAGTCCGGGCAGGCGCCGGAGTGTGTCTGCTAAAAGCCCCAACCACAAGAAAGGAGAGGATTTGCCATGGCGCTGGACGGTATTTTTCTGCATCATCTGCGGCGCGAGCTGGCAGACCGGGCGGTAGATGCCCGGGTCGATAAAATCTATCAGCCCAACCGAGATGAAATTATCATCACCCTGCGCACCCGGGGAGACCGGTTCCATCTGCTGCTTTCAGCGAGAGTCAACAGCGCCAGGGCCCACTTCACCCGCTGTTTGCCGGAGAACCCCATGCAGCCGCCTATGCTCTGTATGCTGCTGCGCAAGCGCCTCACCGGGGCGCGCCTGCTTTCCATTGAGCAGCCTGGGTTGGAGCGAATGCTCCGCTTTGCCTTTGACACGGTCAACGAACTGGGGGACCATGTGCGTCTGGAGCTGGCAGTGGAAATTATGGGCCGCTACAGCAATGTCATCCTCATTGACGAAAACGGAAAAATCATTGATGCTCTCAAGAGGGTAGACGCAGAGATGAGCTCTGAGCGCTTGGTGCTTCCCGGCGTTACCTATCATCTGCCTCCGGCCCAGGATAAGCTGAATCTTTTAGAAGCAGAGGTGCCAGAGGTACTTCATCGTCTGGAAATCCAGCCTGGAGATTCGGAGCTTTCCAAGGGACTGCTTTCGGCCCTACAGGGGGTTTCTCCCATTGTCTGCCGGGAGCTCCAGCAGTTGACTGGTCATGGGATCACCCTCTATACCAAACAGCTCTCGGAGGAGCACAAGCAGCGACTGGCATTCTTCTTGGGACAGCTGCAAAAAACGGCTCGGGAAACTTCTGGCACCCCTCACATGGTGGTGGATTTGGCCCGGCACAAGCCCACGGACATTTCCTTTATGAATATTACCCAATACGGCACGTCCGCTATGGTGCGCACAGCGGAGACTTTCTCGGAATTGCTGGACAGCTTTTATGCAGAACGGGACCATGTAGAGCGGATGCGGGTACGGGAGGCCGACCTGCTCCGGGTGATTACGACAGCCTCTGAGCGTCTCAGCCGGAAAATTGGCCATCAGCAGGCGGAGCTTGCCCAGTGTACCCAGCGGGACCACCTGCGGGTGTGCGGCGACCTTCTCAGTGCGAACCTCTATCAGCTGGAAAAAGGCGCTTCATCGGTGCAGCTCCAGAATTTCTATGAGGAAAGTCTGCCAATGGTGGAAATCAAATTAGACCCGGCCCTGACTCCCAACCAGAACGCCCAAAAGTATTATAAGGAATACCGCAAGGCCAAAACCGCTGAGGAAAAACTCACCGAGCAGATTGAAATCGCGCAAAAGGAATTGGTCTACCTGGATTCGGTGCTGGACGAATTGGGCCGCGCCCAAACGGAAAAGGACCTCTCGGAAATCCGTCAGGAGCTTATAGAGCAGGGGTATATCCGGGCGCTGCGCAATGGGAAAGGAAAAAATCGCAAGGAGCCGGCCCCGGCTGCACCTTTGGAATTTTGCACTTCTGATGGGTTCACGGTTTTGGTTGGCCGGAATAACCGCCAAAACGACCGGTTGACCCTGAAGCAGGCCAACAATAACGACATTTGGTTCCACACCAAGAACATTCCCGGTTCCCACACCATTTTGGTGACGGAAGGGAAGGAACCCACGGAAACAGCTCTGCTGGAAGCTGCTCAGATTGCCGCGCTTCACAGCCGAGGCAAGGATTCCTCCCAGGTGCCGGTGGACTATACCCAGGTGCGCCATGTGAGCAAACCTCAGGGAGCCAAGCCGGGAATGGTGATCTATGTGCAGTATAAAACCCTCTATGTAACGCCGGCCCTGCCGCAGCAGAGGGAAGAGGCCTAACAGCCTCGGTATTTTTTCGGAAAGGGATTTCATCATCTATGTATCGACTGATTAAACAGGAAGGCGCTGCCCGGCGAGGGGAATTCACCACGGTACACGGGACGATCCAGATGCCAGCCTTTATGAATGTAGCCACCTGCGGCGCCATTAAGGGCGCGGTTTCCGCTCTGGATTTAAAAGACGTTCACTGCCAGGTGCAGCTCTGCAATACCTACCATCTCCACCTGCGTCCGGGGGACGAGGTGGTCAAAAAGTTGGGCGGGCTTCACACCATGACCCGCTGGAACGGCCCTATTTTAACGGATAGCGGCGGGTTTCAGGTGTTCTCCCTGGCCAAGCTGCGCAATATTAAGGAAGAGGGTGTCACCTTTGCTTCCCATATTGACGGCCGCCGGATTTTTATGGGGCCGGAGGAGAGTATCCGCATCCAGTCCAATTTGGGTTCTACCATTGCCATGGCCTTTGACGAGTGTGTGGAAAACCCCGCTACCTATGAATACGCCAAGGCATCCTGCGCCCGCACGGCGCGTTGGCTGGAGCGGTGCAAGACGGAGATGGACCGCCTGAACCAGCTGCCGGATACCCTGAATCCTCATCAGATGCTGTGGGGCATCAACCAGGGCTGCACCTTTGCCGATTTGCGGGTGGACCACATGAAGCGCATCCGGGAATTGGACTTGGACGGCTATGCTATCGGCGGCCTGGCGGTAGGGGAGCCAGCTGAGGTAATGTATGAGATTATTGAAGCGGTCACCCCCGAAATGCCCGCAGACAGGCCCCGCTACCTGATGGGCGTGGGGACGCCTGCCAATATTTTGGAGGCCGTACGCCGCGGTGTGGATATTTTCGACTGCGTCATGCCCACCCGAAACGCCCGCCACGGGCATATTTTCACCATGGAAGGCGTGCGCAACTTGATGAACGCCAAATACACCCTGGACGAATCTCCTCTGGACCCGGAGTGCGATTGCCCTGTATGCCGGAATTTCAGCCGGGCCTATCTCCATCACCTGTTTAAGTCCGGGGAAATGCTGGCTATGCGCCTGAGCGTTCTGCACAACCTGTATTTCTACAACACCCTTATGGAGAAAATCCGCCTTGCCCTGGACGAGGGCCGCTTCGAGGCGTTCTATCGTGAACACATTGAAAACATTTCCAGGAGGATCTGAAAATAACAGGAAATCCCTTGCAACCCTTGGAAATCCCTGTTATAATGAAAACATTCTGTTGGAGGTGTAAATGACAAAATGAATCAGTATTTTCTTTTGGAAGGCGGCGAAGGCGGCGGAGCCATGAGCATCATTATGATGGTTCTGGTGTATGCAGTGCTGTTCGGCGCTCTGTATCTCATCTTCTTCCGTCCTCAGTCTAAGAAGAGGAAGAAAGAAGACAAGATGCGTAAAGAAGCCCAGATCGGCGATGAAATTACCACCATCGGTGGAATTTGCGGACGTATTGTGGGCATCAAAGAGGACACCGAGACCCTGATTATTGAGACCGGTACCGACCGCAGCAAGCTTCGCATCAAGCGCTGGGCCATTGGCAGTGTGGATACCATCCACGAGGATGCGGAATAATCTGCTTATTGGAATAAAATCCCCTTGCGCAGCATACTTATCCCATAGATAAGGGCTGATTGCAAGGGGGATTTTTTATGCGTCCATGTTCTGAAAAAGAAGGGATTTCCCGGATCGTATTGGGAACGGTCATTGGCTGCGGCTGCGGCCTGCTGCTGTGCTGCCTGCTTTTGCTGGTGATATCCGCGGCTTTTGTTTCCTGGGAAAAGCTCCCGTATGCCGCTTTAGAGGGAATTTCCCTGGTGGTAAGCCTTTTCGGGGGGATCCTGGCGGGCTTTGTGGGAGCAAAGATCGTGGGCCGCATGGGGTTGATTGCCGGTGTCTGCTCGGCAGCAGCAATGCTGCTGATTTTGGCGGCCATCGGGCTTGTGCTTGCCGGCAGCGGCAGTGTCTCTGTGGCTTCCGCGTTGACCCGCGCCTGCGCCCTGCTTTTGTCCGGCGCCATCGGCGGGATGATCGCCACTGGGCAAAAACAAAAAATCAGGCGGCGAAAGTAAAATTATCCTTTTATTTAGGCGAAGGATATGGTATAATGAAGAAAATTAGGTTTTAAAAGGAAGAACCCTCTTCCTCAAAACCTGATATCGTTAAGAAACGGAGGTTTTTCTTTATGAAGCAGATCAAGACTTTGAACCAGGCTAACCTGAAGGAGAGCGCTGCCAAGGGTGGCTGCGGCGAATGCCAGGCATCCTGCCAGTCCGCTTGCAAGACTTCTTGCACGGTTGCAAATCAGAAGTGCGAGCACGCTGATAAGTAATCTGGCGACTTTATGGAAAATGCGGCACGGAGTTTGCCCTCTGAAAGGGCTGCTCTTGCTGCATGAATAAAGAGTGTTAAGGGACAGTGAAAGATTCTGTCCCTTAAATTTTGTAATAGAAGGCAAAAGGGAGAAAAAAGAATGATTCATAAGTATACTTTAAATGGGTATCGGATTGTCCTGGATACCAACAGTGGCGCAGTCCATTTGTTTGACGAAGCCCCCTATGAAATGCTGGACTATTTGGACGGTGCCGTTCCGGAAGAGCCTCCCGCCGCTATGGAGGAAGCTTTGAGAGACCGCTGGCCCCGGGAAACCTTTGAAGAGGCCTATGAAGAGCTCAAAGAGCTGTATCGTCAGGGGCTGCTGTTCTCCGAAGACGGCTATGAGCGGTTTTCCGATATGATGGTCAATTCCCCGGTGAAGGCCATGTGCCTCAACGTGGCACACGACTGCAATCTGCGCTGCGAGTACTGCTTTGCGGCAAAGGGTGATTTCGGCTGCGGCCGGAAGCTGATGCCTCTGGAAGTGGGGAAAAAGGCTATCGACTTCCTCATTACCCATTCCGCTGGACGCCACAATCTGGAAATGGACTTCTTTGGCGGCGAGCCCCTGATGAATTGGGATGTGGTCAAGGAACTGGTGTTGTATGCCCGGGAGCAGGAGAAACTCTATAACAAGAATTTCCGCTTTACCATTACCACCAACGGCCTGCTGCTGACCGATGACAAGATTGATTTCATCAATCGGGAGATGTCCAACTGCGTGCTCTCTCTGGACGGCCGGAAAGAAGTAAACGACCGGCTGCGGGTGCGGGTAGACGGAACTGGCTGCTATGATCAGATTGTGCCTAAATATCAGAAACTGGTAGCCCAAAGAGGCGACAAGGACTACTATGCCCGGGGAACCTTCACCAAATACAACCTGGACTTTACTGAGGACGTTCTGCATATGGCTGATTTGGGCTTTGACCAGGTTTCTGTGGAGCCGGTAGTTTCCGATGAAAAGCTGGATTACTCTATCAAGACGGAAGACCTGACCCGTGTGTTCGAAGAGTATGAGCGTCTGGCTAACGCTTTGATCCGCCGCCGGAAAGAGGGGAGAGGCTTTAACTTCTTCCACTTTATGATCGACCTGAACCAAGGTCCCTGCGCCATTAAGCGACTGCGGGGCTGTGGCTGCGGCAATGAATATGTGGCCGTCACGCCCGAAGGGGATATCTATCCCTGCCATCAGTTTGTGGGAGATGAGCAGTGGAAGATGGGCAACGTGTTGGAAGATTCCTTCGACCTCTCCATGAAGGAACGCTTTGCCAAAGCCAACGTATATTCCAAGCCGGAATGTAAAAACTGCTGGGCCAAGTTCTACTGTAGCGGTGGCTGCAACGCGAACAACTGGCAGTACGAAGGGGATATCCTCCATTCTCACCCCCTTTCCTGTGAACTGGAAAAGAAGCGTATTGAATGCGCTATCATGATCCAGGCAGCTCTCAGCGAATAACTTTAATCCTGCTATCGCCATAAAAATTCTTTTGGAACTCCTGATCTCTCCGCTTTTTGTTCCCGATCTCCCGGATTTCCTTGAAAACCGGGCAGAAAAGGGAAGAGAAGCAAGAAATCGGGAGTTTTTTTGCGGAAAAATTGAATTATACAGTTTATTGCATAAATATTCGTTTATAAGTAGAGCAGCTGTCGCTTTATTGGTTTACATAATTTTTAAGCAGGTTACATAATGTCAGAGGCTGTTTTTCTTGCAAGTGTATAAACTTTCTGAGCAGTGCATATTTTACCTTGCGCTCTTGGGAGAAAAGGGGTATAGTATAAATAAAGTATGAAGAAGTGGGCTGTGCTTACTGGTTTCTCCGTGTATCATATTTCTTTCTCCTCTTCCATATATTGATTCTAACAGTGTTTATTTAGAAGGGCTGGAGGATGGATTATGGTATGGGTTCGAAGTAAAAAGAAGTATATGAGAACCGGCACAGCTACAGCTTCTCACCGGACAAGCAGAGCCGGAAAGCCGGAGCCTTCTGCGGAAAAGCCTTTGGAGCCCCGCGTTCCTGTTTGGCTGATTGTGGGGCCGGCATTATTTTTGGCTGGAATTGCGGCTGGCGCTGTTTTTTCCAGCAGCGCGCCAAGAGAGGCGGTTTCCCATTTGGATTTCCTGTTCCAGACAGATTTCCGTCTGCGTTTGGAAGACCCCTTTTTTTCCGGTTTCGTTTCCTCGCTGGCTTCGTCTTTTTTGCTGGCCGCAGTGTGTTTTCTCTGCGGGCTTTCCATTTGGGGATCCTTTTTGCTGCCGCTGGTTCCTGCGGTTCGGGGTTTTGGAGTCGGGTTGGTAGCAGGATACTTGTATACAGCTTATAGCTTGCAGGGCGGCGCATTTTATTGGCTGCTCTTCCTGCCTGGCACTCTGATTGGTTCGGTGGGAATTTTCTTAGCGGTCCAGGAAAGCTGGCGATTTTCCAAACGGCTTTCCATGGGCGGCTCAGTTAAGGCCAAAATCGGCCCCTATACTTTTCGGTTCGGACTATTCCTCGTACCGTGCCTCATGGGAGCGCTGCTGGAATGGGGGACTTCCGCCATTTTTTCCTCGCTGTTTTCTTTTTAAGGGCTTTATGCCTTGGTTTGAAAAGGGAGTGATACAATGACCGATTATGGAAAAGCGTTCTACGATTACCTGGTTTCCAAAGGGGTTTCCAAAAATACGCTGGACTCCTATCAACGGGATGTGGAACACTATCTGGCTTTTTTAAAAGAGCACGGGAACCCGCTCCCGGAAAAAAGCGATAAGAAGATTTTGAACCAATATATAGAGGAACTGCAATCTTTGGGGCGTTCTCCTTCCACTGTGACCCGGAATATGGCTTCTATCCGCTCCTTTTATCAATATCTGATCCAGTTAGGGCTGGCGGAGGAAAATCCAGCTAAGCAGATCAAAATTCAAAAGAAGGAGAAAAAGCTGCCGCAGATCCTCACCCAGCAGGAAGTAGAGCTTTTGCTCCGGCAGCCGGATATTTCAGAGCCAAAAGGGTGCCGGGACCGGGCTATGCTGGAACTATTGTATGCCACAGGCATCCGGGTCTCCGAGCTCACAGAGCTGGATCTCTCGGACATCCGGCTGAAGGAAGGTCTTCTGCATTGCCGGAGCCATAAATCAGAGCGGACTATCCCTGTCTATCCGGCGGCCATTGCTGCGGTTTCCGATTACCTTCGGCGGGTGCGGAGCGAAATTGCGCCGAAATTGGAGGATGAAGGGGCTTTATTCCTGAACTTTAATGGAAAACGCCTGACCCGGCAAGGCTTTTGGAAGATTATTAAAAACTATGCCCGCAGCGCCGGTATTACCAAAGATATTACGCCCCACACTCTCCGCCATTCCTTTGCGCTGCACTTGCTGGAAAACGGCGCCCAGCTCAAGGACATCCAAATGATGCTGGGCCATGCTGACATTTCCTCGACACAAATTTACATTCAATTATTGGACAATCATATGAAAGAAGTGTATAATAGTTATCATCCCCGTGCCAAGATGGGATAACAGAGCGGACCTTGCCCAGGCACAGATAACTTTATAGGAGTGATTGTACTTTGGCGAATTTTTTGTTTTTTGGGAATTATAACCGGCCAGGCCCCGGCGTCAGCAAGGATGAGCCGCAAAAACCGCCGTATATCCGCTATTTTCAGCTAATGGGACGCAAGTGGGGAAAACTAATTCAGCTGAACCTGCTGTTTTTTGTCCCGTTTTTAGTGGTAATGGCAGTGTGCCTTTTCTTGATGTTTGGGATGCAGACCCATTACCAGCTGCAGCTGCCCATGGGGGAATACAGCTTACAGCTGGATGTTTGGGCCTTGTATGTGGTACCCTTTCCATTGATCTTCCTCTCACCTTTCATAGCGGGCCTCACTTATGTCACTCGCAATTTTGCCCGGGAGGATCACGCTTTTGTCTTTTCGGATTATAAGGATGCCATTAAAGACAATTGGAAGGCGTTTCTGCTCAATGGGATTTTTCTGTATGTAGCGTATGTCGTGTTGTCTTTCTCCATGCTCTACTACTATTATCAGATGGCTTTTAACTGGGTTTTCATGATCCCACTGGCCTTCTGTTTCCTGGCAGTCGTGATTCTCCTGTTTTGCCAGTATTATATCCCCGTTATGATCGTGACTTTTGATTTACCTTTGCGCAAAATCTATCGAAACGCCCTGATTCTTTCCATTGCTGGCTTGTGGCGGAATCTTCTTCTGACCGCTATTTACGGTTTATTCCTCTTTATTTGCTATCAAGCCTTGGCCAATTTGCTGACCTCCTTGGTGCTGCTGCTCCTGATGGCCCTGTTTATTTTCTCCTTCCTGTCTTATACCGACTGCTTTGTCGTATACTCTCTTATTGACCGGCTGCTGATTCAGCCCTACTATACGAAACAGAAGGAAATAGAAGCAGAGCAAAACAACGGCGAGGAACAGGACTCTTCTGGCAAAGAGAAAGAAGAGTCGGAGTATGTCTATGTAAATGGCCGTATGGTCAAACGCTCTCAGCTTAAAGAAGAGCCGATTTTTGAAGATCACAAGCATTCCTGATGAAAACGAAAAAGCCTTCCGGTTGGCCTGTATGGGCTGGGACGGAAGGTTTTTTGCGTCCTGGTATGGAATTCTGAAAAAAGGCATACTCTCTTATAGGGGGTGAAGCAATGGGAACACCAGTGAAAAAAATACGGCGTCCCAGAGGGCTGTGGATGCTGACTCTGGCGCTGTTGGGGATTTGGGCCGTTTGTACGGTCAACGCGTTTCAGCTAATTTCTAATCAGGCCGGGAAGCTGCAGCAAGCTCCTATTACGGTGGTGCTGGATGCCGGCCACGGTGGGGAGGACGGAGGGGCCTCTTCTGCTGATGGAGCCCTGGAAAAAGATTTAAATTTGGCCATTGCCCAGAGGCTGCGCCCTATGCTGGAGAGCAGTGGATTCCGGGTAGTCATGATACGGGATTCGGATATTTCCGTTGGCGATGAGAAGCTGGAAACGGTCCGGGAGCGAAAGGTCTCCGACCTGCACAACCGTCTCCATATGGTGGAGGCAGAAGGAGAGTGTATCCTTCTCAGTATTCATCAGAATCATTTCAGCGAAGCCCAGTATCACGGCACCCAGATTTTTTATTCCCCCAACGTACCCGAAAGCGCAGATCTGGCCCAGGCCATTCAGGATTCCGTCAAGGGCCTCCTGCAGCCGGAAAACAGCCGGGAATGCAAACCTGCCGGCAGTTCCATCTACCTGTTGTGGAACGCCCAAGTACCGGCAGTCATTGTAGAATGCGGATTTCTATCCAATCCCTCTGAAGCCCAGATGCTCCAGGAACCGGCCTATCAGGGGCAAATGGCCTTTGCTATCTGGAATGGCTTTATAGACTATTTGGACGCTCAAAACAGCCTTTTGGAAGAAGGAGACGATTCGGAGGTTCCTGTTGGAAATTCCGGCCTCTTGCATACCAGGCAGTTTATGATATACTAATTTGGAAAGACTCAATATGCAGGAGGTTCTTTATGGCAGGAAAAGCAAAAACCGTATATATCTGTTCCGCCTGCGGATTTGAATCCGCCAAATGGTATGGAAAATGCCCTGGATGCGGGGAGTGGAATACCATGAATGAAGAGCTGCGGGAACCCGTCTCCAAAAAATCGGCTGCTATGTCCTCTCACCGCAGCCTCTCGCGGCCGATTCCCATCAATGAGCTGGACGAACAGGAAGAATTCCGGTATCACACCGGGATGTCAGAGCTGGACCGGGTGTTGGGAGGCGGCATCGTCAAGGGTTCCCTGATTTTGATCAGCGGCGACCCGGGCATTGGAAAGTCCACCATTCTTCTGCAAATTTGCCAGCATCTTGGCCGAACCCTGAAGATCCTTTACGTCTCCGGAGAGGAATCCGGCCGGCAGATCAAGCTGCGGGCTTCGCGCCTGGGGGTGACTACACCGAACCTGCTGATTATGACGGAAACCGACATTCAGTATGTCACAGAGGAAATCCGCTCCCTGAAACCGGATCTGGTGATGATCGATTCTATCCAAACCATGAATTTTACCGATTTAAACTCTTCTCCCGGCAGTGTTACCCAGGTGCGGGAATGCACCAATGCCATTATGCGCTGCTGCAAACCTCTGGATATCCCCGCTGTTGTAGTGGGACATGTGAATAAAGATGGCGCGATTGCCGGCCCCAAGGTCCTGGAGCATATCGTGGATGCGGTCCTGTACTTTGAAGGAGACCGGCAGATGACTTACCGAATTCTCCGGGCGGTAAAGAACCGTTATGGCTCTACCAATGAAATCGGCGTTTTTGATATGGGGGAGTCGGGGCTTCAGCAGGTGGACAATCCTTCCCAAGCCATGCTCTCCGGCCGTCCGGTAAACGTATCCGGCACCTGCGTTACCTGTGTCATGGAAGGCACTCGGCCTATTTTGGCGGAAATCCAAGGTCTGGCCACCACCACTGGCTTTGGCAATCCCCGCCGGATGGCCACAGGCTTTGATTACAACCGGATGAACCTGCTTCTGGCCGTGCTGGAAAAGCGGGCAGGGTTTTACTTCTCGAATCTGGACGCCTATATCAATGTGGTGGGCGGCTTGCGCTTGGACGAGCCTGCGGCAGATTTGGCAGTGGCCGTCTCTCTGATTTCCAGCCTAAAGGATATCAGCATTCGGGAGGACACCATTGTGTTTGGAGAAGTGGGCCTGGCCGGAGAACTCCGGTCTGTCACCCACATCAACGCCCGGGTTTCCGAAGCCGCCCGCCTGGGATTTCGGCGCTGTGTGCTGCCCTATCACTGCCTGAAAAAGACCACAGCCTCCTCCGGGGAGATGCAGCTGATTGGTGTAAAAAACCTCAGAGAGGCCTTTGGGGCTGCGACGGAATCGTAATTTCCGGATGCGGGATAGGCGGACGTTTTTTATCCAGGGAAATTTTGTGGACACAACCCTTTGCGTCTGTATTGGTCACCAAAGGGGGAATATCCAGGGAGCAGTAGCCGTCACGCTGATATACACAGTCTTCGCTGCAAGGGATCATACTCATTTCCGGCGCCTTCCTTTCTTGATTTCCGTATCTCTTTATCACAGTATTCCTCCCTAAGGGAGAGATATTCCAGAAACGACAGTTCTGTAAAATTCGGGAAGGACGCATTTTTTCCCGCTCCAGTCGCAAAATAGGCTGGAAGGGGGAATGCGAGAATGAAACTGAAATCCTATATCCTGCTGTTCTTGTCCACTGCAGTGGTTTCCGGGGGCATTCTGTTTGCCGGACAGATGATGAAGCCCACCGTTGTGGAAGCCCAGAGCTGGCAGCTTTGCGCCGATACCGCTTCGGAAACCCTGCTCTGCTCCGGCACCGTAGAAAGAGCCAACGAAAGGACCGTTTCGGCTTCCTGTAATCTGGTTGTCACGGAGCTTTTTGTCCAGGAGGGGGAGCAAGTGGAGGCTGGACAGCAACTGTTTACTGCCCGGCGGGTCGAGGAAGCCTCTTCTGCAGCCACACAGGAAACATACCTCCGGCTGTGGGAGGAATATCAAGCGACCGGTGTGATACCGGACAGCGCCGAGGAAATCTTGGCTGCATCTGCCCAGGCCGGACAGGCAGCCTCTGAGGAACCGTTTACGGTGACCAGCCCTATTTCCGGCACTGTCAACGATTTGAAGATCCTGGAAGGGGATTCTGCGGCTGTGGGAGATGAAATGATGACGGTTTCAGACCCGCAAAACCTGCAGGTGCGGCTGCAAGTAGGGGAAGCTGATATTGCCGAAATTGCAACCGGGCAGCAAGCAGAAATTACCGGTTCCGGATTTCCGGGACAAACCTTTCAGGGAGAGGTGCTTTCTATTTCCGATGAAGCCGTCCAGCAGGCCTCCACCACCGGGAAAGAGACTGTTGTAGAGGTAATCTTGAAGGTTTTAGAGCCAACAGCTGAAATTAAGCCGGGCTATACCGTCAAGGCTTCTATCACCACAGAAGAATCACCGGATGTTTTTCTAATTCCCTACAGCGCCGTTCTTGCCGATGATGACGGGCAGGAATACATTTTCCTAGTGCAGGAAGGCCAAGCCGTTAAACAGCCTATTACCGCTGAAAAAGAATATGCCAATGGCCTTTCTGTCAAGGAAGAGCTGCCGGAGGGCGCCCATGTCATTTTAGAGCCGGAGGGCATTACAGAGGGAATGTATATCCGGGAAACGGAGGGCCAGCCTGATGCTTGAGCGCATATCCTTTGCTTGGAGAAGCCTTTGCCGAAAGCGGGGAAGAAGTATTCTAACTGCCCTGGGAATTGTCATTGGCGTGGCCTCTGTAACCATTATCGGGAACATCTCTCAATGCGGCAGCGATGCCCTGAACACCGAAATGGACAGTTTGGGGCTCAGTGGGCTCACCATCAGCGCTTCCTCCTCAGCGCTTTTACAGGATGAGACATTGGCCACCATCGAAGGCTGCGAACAGGTGGAGCAGGCCATGCCGGTTTTGATGCAGACGGCATCCCTCTCGGCCCGGTCAGAGGAAACGGACGCTCTGCTGTGGGGCGTGGACGAAAACGCCAACCGGATTATTTCCATTGAGGCCATTTACGGCCGGAATTTGAACCACCAGGATGTGTTGCTGCAAAAAAACGTGTGTCTTATTGACGAATCCTTTTCCCAAAAGGCCTTTGGAAGAAGCAACAGCATTGGCAAAACCGTTTCCATCCTGTATGGGGGTGCGGAAGAGGTTTATACCATTGTGGGAGTTGTAAAAACCGGGAGCGGCCTTTTGCAAAGCTTCATGGGGAGCTATATTCCTTCCTTTGTTTACGTCCCATACACCACTATGCAGTCGTCTCTGGGGAGAAGTACCTTCGATCAAATCGCTGTACGCATTGCAGAGGGAGAGGACGCCGATGTCGTAGGGCAGCAGCTCACCTCCGTGCTGGACCGTCAAACGGGCCTTACGGACGGTTATATGGCAAACAATCTGGTAAAACAGAAGGACTCCCTGACCAATATGCTGAATATTTTAACTTTGGTGCTTTCCGCGGTAGGAGCTATTTCCCTGTTAGTGGCCAGCCTGAGCATTATGACCGTGATGCTGGTATCGGTGCAGGAGCGTACCCGGGAAATCGGCATCAAGAAAGCCATTGGCGCGCAAAAAAGTGTGATTCTTTCAGAGTTCCTTTGGGAAGCGTTGCTGCTTTCCCTGATTGGCTCTCTTATCGGCGTAGTAGTGGGGACAGGAGCATCCTATTTAGGCGCTGCACTGTTCGGCATTTCCTTAGAGCCAAGAATGGATATTGCGCTGTTTGCCGCCGGATTTTCCATGGTCAGCGGTGTGGTATTCGGCGTGTATCCCGCCATGAAGGCAGCCTCTTTGCAGCCCATCGAGGCTCTGCGCACCGATACCTGACAAAATCTGAAAAAGGGGAGAGAGCACCTCTCCGCCTTATACATAGGAGGAATCTCCTTTGCCAGAGCGATTTTTGCACAGTCCTAATTTACCCCAAAGCCGCGTTTCCATGGTTTTACTTTCCCCAGAATATCCCGCTGTTTTCCAAAGCGTGCAGAAACTCGGCATTCGGGCCATTGCCACCATTTCTTCCCAAAATCTTCCGGACCCTATCCGGTATCACAGCGATATGCTCTGCTGCTATTTGGGAGATGGTTTGGCAGTGGTGCCGCATGGAGAAGAAGAACTGGCCCGGCACCTTAATTATTTTGATATTCAAACTATTGTGACACAAGCGCCTTTGGGAAAGCATTATCCGGAAGATGCTCCATGCAATATCTTGCAGATTGCGGAAAAGGTGTTCTGGAATCCCAAATCCGCAGCACCGGAAATCCAGCAACAGCTGGCGGAGAAACAGCATTTTGCCGTGGCCCAGGGGTATACTCGGTGTGCAGCCGCAGTGGTAGACGCCAACAGTCTGATTACAGCAGACCGGGGCGTGAGCCGGGCAGCACAAAAGGCCGGCGTGGAGGTACTGGAAATTCAGCCAGGGCATATTCAGTTGCCGGGATACGAGTATGGGTTTATTGGCGGATGCTGTGGGTTAGCCGCGCCGGATGAGCTATTGTTTACCGGCTCCTTAAAGAGCCATCCGGACGGCAGACGTATTCAAGAATTTTTGCAGCAGCGGAACATCATAGCCATAGAACTGACAGACAGACCTTTGCTGGATATTGGAGGAATTCTTCCAATCCGGGAAATTGCACACGATACACGATGATGATCGAGAGAAATAAAAAAAGAGAAACTGAAAAGGAAAGAAAAGAGGGGGAAAATCCTTGACAGAGCCCTCCCGAAAAGCTATAATCGAATTATACAAAATTAAAATTTTGTATAATTCAGGGGAGTCAGAAAGGCAGGAAATCACCGGTTATGGCATATAATCTTGCAAACTTTCACAAGGAACTTTTAGAAGAATCTCCGCCGTTGGTACGGGACTATTTACAGTATCAGCTGACGGTACGGGCGCGTTCACCGCTAACTGTAGAAGAATACGCACGGGATTTAATGACGTTTTTCCGGTTTATCAAGCGGTATTCCGGTCAGGTTCCGGCGGATACGCCGGACAAGGAAATCCGGATTTCGGATATATCCGACCAGGAAATTTTGCAGATTTCCAAGCGCGACGTGCTGGAATTTATGAATTTCCTGGTGACGGAACGCAAAAATTCCATCAATACACGGCTGCGCAAAACAACCACACTGCGTCGATTTTATAAATACCTCATAGATCAGCGACAGCTTTTAACAGAAAGCCCAATGCAGGCTTTGGAATCGCCAAAACACAAAAAATCATTGCCGAAATATTTGACATTAGAGCAAAGTATTGATTTACTCCAAGCCGTAGACGGCCCGGATAAGGAACGGGATTACTGTATTCTGACACTGTTTTTGAATTGTGGAATGCGTCTTTCCGAATTGGTGGGCATCAATCTTACGGATATCCGCCATCAATCCTCCTGTATCCGTATTGTTGGCAAAGGAGACAAAGAGCGCATCGTTTACCTCAATCCGGCCTGTTTGGAGGCGATCGATCGATATTTGGCTGTGCGCCCCAAAGACGGCGTGAAAGATAAAAACGCCCTGTTTATCAGCCGTCAGCACAAGCGCATCAGCCCCAAGACCGTCCAGCATATTGTCAAAAAATATCTCGGCGCTATCGATTTAGGCGGCCCCGGTTACTCGGTTCACAAGCTCCGCCACACGGCGGCCACCTTGATGTATCAGCATGGCGATGTGGATATTCGGGTCTTAAAGGACATCCTGGGCCATGAAAACCTGGGCACTACGGAAATCTACACCCACCTATCCAGCAAACAGATGGAAGAGGCCGCTAACGCCAATCCTCTTGCTAAAATCAAACCCCGTAAGGACCCAAATCCTGCTGAGACAAATGCGGAAAATACCGAATCGGAAAAAGAAAAGGATTCATAAGAATCAGAAAAAACAGAAACCCCTGCGCAGGAAGGAGGGCTCTCTCCCCCCTTTTTCCCGCGCAGGGGTTTTTCGTTTATCTTTATTTTCTTCTTATAACAAAAATCTGCTAATAAACATTTTTACTTCAAGACCACTTTGTGGTGTACCTTCTTCCCCTTCTTGATTACCAGATAGCCCTTTTCAAAGTCGGACGCGGTTACTGCCGCCGCAATATCCGTCACCTTCTGGTCGTCAATGCTCACGCCGCCTTGGGTTACCAGACGGCGTCCTTCGCCCTTAGAGGGCGTCAGGCCGGCCTTCATGAGCAAATCCAGCACCAACAGCTTGCCGTCGGTGAAGTCATCGGCGGAAATCTCGGTGGTGGGCATATTATCGGTGTTGGTGCCGGTGCTGAACAGCGCCCGGGCGCCCTCCTGGGCCTTAATGGCCTCTTCTTCCCCGTGCACCAGCTTGGTGACTTCATAGGCCAGGATTTCCTTGGCCTTATTCAGCTCACTGCCGGTGAGCTTCTCCAACTCATGGATTTCAGACATGGGCAGGAAGGTCAGGAGCTTCAGGCAGCGGATCACATCGGCGTCCGCTACATTTCTCCAGTACTGATAGAAGTCAAAGGGAGACATCTTCTCCGGGTCAAGCCACACGGCGCCCTTCTCGGTCTTGCCCATCTTCTTGCCTTCGCTGGTGGTCAGCAGAGTAAAGGTCATGCCGTAGACCTCTTTCCCCTCAGAGCGGCGAACCAGCTCCACACCGCCGATAATATTGCTCCACTGGTCGTCGCCGCCCAGCTCCATGACACAGTCATAGCGGCGGTTCAGCTCCAGGAAGTCGTAGCTCTGCATAATCATGTAGTTCATCTCGAAGAAGGAAAGACCTCTCTCCAGGCGCTGCTTATAGCACTCTGCCGCCAGCATCCGGTTCACAGAGAAATGCACGCCCACTTCCCGGAGGAACTGGATGTAGTTCAGATTCAGCAGCCAATCGGCATTGTTGGCCATAATGGCCTTGCCATCGGAGAAGTCGATGAGCCGGGACATCTGCTTCTGAAAACAGCTGATGTTGTGGTCGATTTCCTCCCGGGTCATCATGCGGCGCATTTCCGTTTTGCCGGAGGGATCGCCGATCATGCCGGTGCCGCCGCCGAACAGAGCAATGGGCGTATGGCCGGCCCGCTGCATGTGGGCCATCACCATTACCTGCAGGAAATGCCCTACGTGCAGGCTGTCCGCTGTGGGGTCAAAGCCAATATAAAACCGGATTTTGTGGTTGTTCAGGAGATCCCGGATTTTCTCCTCGTTGGTCATCTGGGCGATCAGCCCTCTTTCCTTCAAAACTTCAAAAACTCCCATTGTACAAACCTCTCTTTCTCGATTTTTCAAGTGCCGGGGGCTGTGATGGGAAACACAAATAAAAACGCCCCCTGCGTTTTGCAGAGGGCGGAAAAACCGCGGTACCACCTCAGTTCGCCGCTACTTCACAATAACGGCCTTACGGAGTACAGGGGTCTCCCCTTTTATACTCCTGCACAGTAACGGGTGCGGCCCGGCACAGCCTACTTGCAATCCTGCTTTCAGCCTACAGCTCCGGAATGTATTTTCCTGTCTGCCGCCGCCCCTGCTTCCACCAACCGCAGGTTCTCTTTGCCGGCTGGGCCATATAAAGCCCACAGCAGTACTTTTTTCCTTCATTGCCTTTATGGTGATTATAGCGAAGAACTCTTCAAAAGTCAAGGGGTTCTTTTTCGTTTAGAGCCCTTTTCAAAAGGAAGTACCTTCTTCCCTTTTTGCGCATCACAAATTTTCCCTTTGACGGAGCATTTCCTCCGCGTTTTGCAGCAGGAGCGGGGTGATTTCTGTACCGCCCATAATCCGGGCAATTTCCCGTTTTCTTCCCTCAAAATCCAAAGGCCGAACCTGGGTAAAGGTTTTTTGATCGTGTACCTCTTTGGAAATCAGGAAGTGAGAATCCCCCAAAGCAGCAATCTGCGCCAAATGGGTGACGCAAAGCACCTGCCGGTTCCGGGAAACCTCCCGGAGCTTCAGGCCCACTTTCCGCGCCGCGCTGCCGCTAATGCCGGTATCCACCTCATCGAAGATCATGGTAGCAATATCGTCCGTACCGGAAAGCACGGTCTTGATAGCCAGCATGATGCGGGAAAGCTCGCCGCCGGAAGCAATCTTCGCCATAGGCCGGGCGGGCTCCCCAGGGTTGGTGGAGAGCAAAAACTGTATTTTGTCACAGCCCCAATGGTTCAACGGGCAGCGAATCTGCTCCACTTGAAACTCCACATTGGGCATATCCAGAAAAGACAATTCCTCTCGGACGCGGCGAACCAACTCTGCAGCAGCCTTGCGCCGTCCAGAGGAAAGCTCCTTGGCCAGCTGGATGGCTTCTTCCTTATATTTTTCATATTCTGCGGCCAATTCCTCCGCGCGCTCATCCGAAAGCTCAATACTGTGAAGCTCTTTGCGGCTGTTTTCCAAAAAGGCCAGCATTTCTTCTTCGGTAGAGCCGTATTTCAGGCTGAGGCGATAGAGCTGATCTATCCGCTCCTCCACCTGTTCCAGTTGGCCAGGGTCGTATTCCAGGCTGTCCGCAGCATCCCGAATTTCCGCTAGGCAATCCTGAAGGCCGTATTCCAAATCCCGCAATTTTTGGGCCGTTCCGGATAAGGCCGGGAGAAACTCCGCCGCTTCTTCCAAAGAATCCGCCGCGCTGCCCACCTCTTCCAAAGCGCCTATCGCATCCTCATCTCCGTTTAGGGCGCCTTTCGCCAGAGACACCGCTTCTGCGATTTTCTCACTGTTTCGGAACATCATCCGCTGCTGGATCAACTCTTCCTGCTCCCCTGGACGAATCTCCCCTCCCTCCAGTTCTTCAATCTGATACCGGAGCAAATCCATTCGCCGGGCCTTTTGGGTTTCGTCCATTAAAAGGGCTTCCCGTTCTTTTTTCACAGCCCGAAGCTTTTCATACACGGATTGGTATTGACTTTTTAGCTCTTCCAACCGGCCAAAGCTGTCCACGTATTCCACATGCCGGTCCGGAGAAAGGAGCTCATAGCTTTCATGCTGCCCCAAAATATGCAGCAGACCTGCCCCAAGCTCTCGAAGCATGGCCACCGTAGCGGGACGGCCGTTAATACGGCATACTGTTTTTCCTTCCGGACGAATTTCTCGCTGAAGCAGCAGGGTTTCCTCTTCTTCCGAAGAGAAACCCTGTTGTTCCAGCCAACGGAGAGATCTGGGATTGATATCTGTAAAAAGTGCGCTGACCCGGGCTACTTTAGCCCCACTGCGCACAATTTCTCGGGAAACTCTGCCTCCCAAGACTGCGTTGATGGAGTCGATGATGATGGACTTTCCCGCACCGGTTTCACCGGTCAGCACATTAAACCCAGCGCGGAAATCAATAGAAGCCTTTTCGATTACCGCAATATTCTCAATATAGAGCTGTGTCAACATCCAAAATCACCTTGTCATCAATTTCTTCAGTTCTTCTTCCATTTCTTTGGCGCTGGTATCATCCCGGCAGACCACAAAGATGGTATCATCTCCGGCCACCGTGCCCAAAGCGCTCTTCCACTGGATCGAGTCCATTGCGGCGCAGATTGCCTGGGCCATTCCCGTCATACACCGGATTACCACCATATTGTTGGCGGAATCCACCGTTAAAACGGAATCAGCAAACAGGGAGAAAAATTTAGACGACACATTTTTGGTGTGATCCTGTCCTACAGAGTACTTGTATTTCCCCTCGCTGGAAAGGGTTTTTACCAAACGGAGCTCCTTGATATCCCGAGAGACCGTTGCTTGAGTCACTTCAAACCCCGATTCCCGCAGGCAGCGCAGGAGTTCATCCTGGGTATCGATGTCCCGTTCGCTGATCAGCTCCAAGATCTTGGCATGACGTCGCGTTTTCATAGTGATTTATAAGCACTCCT
>ERZ1643246.1297-NODE-1297-length-27770-cov-10.460112_pt1 | contig 27770 bp, 27 predicted proteins | sample MGYA00579265_ERZ1643246 | MGnify/ENA primary metagenome ERZ1643246 (study PRJEB29033, sample SAMEA4952261) | chicken gut metagenome | biome: Broiler Chicken; feature: Gastrointestinal Tract; material: Caecum | place: Ireland | collected 2018 | study: Broiler...
GCTGTCCAGCTTTTGGAGGTCCAGGCGGAAAACGGCAAGCGCATGGCAGGAAAGGCCTTTTTGCTGGGGCACCCTTTGGATGAAGCTGCTATTTTGGGGGTAAAATAAGGCAGAGTGCCTTCCCATCACCACCAAGGAAAGGAATGGATTGTTATGGGGTATCTCTATTTTAATTTTCAATATCTGTTATTTATGCTGCCTGCGGTGGCTCTTTCGTTCATCGCCCAGGTCATGGTGAAATCCACTTTTAGCCGTTATTCCCGGGTGATGAACCGCCGGGGAATGACCGGGGCCATGGCAGCGGAGCAGGTGCTCTGGGCTAACCATGTGCCGGGGATCCAGTTCCGGCATATTTCCGGAAACCTCAGCGACCACTTTGACCCCCGGAGCCGCACCATTGCCCTGTCTGACGGGGTGTACAACCAAGCCACCATTGCGGCGGTAGGCGTGGCCGCTCACGAGGCCGGCCACGCTGTGCAGCATGAGCAGGGCTATTGGCCCATCCGGGTGCGCAGCGCCTTGGTGCCGGTGACGCAGATTGGCTCCAACCTGGCGACGCCCCTGATTCTCATTGGTCTGATTCTGCCGGTTCAGTACGATTTCGTCATTTATCTGGGCATTGCCCTTTACTGCCTGGTAGTGTTGTTCCAGGTGGTGACTTTGCCGGTAGAGTTCAACGCCAGCGCCCGGGCCATCCGCGCCCTGGAAGAGGGCGGCATCCTGGACGGGGAAGAGCTTCGGGGCGCGAAAAAGGTACTTCGGGCGGCGGCCCTCACGTATCTGGCTGCTGCTTTCTCCGCTCTGCTCTCGGTGCTGTATTATCTCATGATTGCCGGAAACAGGAGGAATCGTTCTTGAAGAAAGCTGACGCCCGCACCGCTGCTCTACAGGCTCTTTTGCAGGTAGAGGAAAGCGAGGGTTATTCCAATATTGTTATCGATAAGACCATCCGCCGCATGGAGCTGGATTCCCGGGAGGCCGGGCTGGCTTCGGCCCTGTTCTATGGGGTGCTGGAAAAGCGCATTGCCTTGGATTGGGCCTTGGGCCGTTTCTCTAAAAAGCCCATAGAAAAGCTGGACGCTCCGGTTCGGGAGCTGCTGCGCTTGGGAGCTTATCAGATCTTTTTTATGGATAAGATTCCCGATTCTGCTGCCGTCAATGAAGCGGTCAACGGCTGCCGCCAGGCAGGCAAGGCCAGCGCTGCGGGGTTTGTCAATGGGGTGCTCCGAAGCCTTCTGCGGCAAAAGGATTCCTTGCCTTGGCCGAAGGAAGGAGACGAGGCCCTTTCCATCCGGTACGGCTGTCCAGTTCACTGGATTCGCTTTTGGAAGAGGGCCTACGGAGAAGCCTTTTGCCTCCGGATGCTGGAATCCTTAGAACAGCCCGCTCCCTTGTATGCCCGGGTGAATCCTCTCCGGGGAAGTTTGGAGGAATTCCTCCAAAAGGCCGCGGAAGAGGGGCTGGAGGCGGAGATAGTGCCCGGCTTTCCCATGGCGGTCCGGCTCTGCCATACGGGGGCCGTGGCGGATTCTTCCCTGTACCAGCAGGGCTGGTTTCACGTCCAGGACCTTTCCTCCCAGTTCTGCTGCCGGGTAGGGGAGGTGCGGCCCGGTATGACGGTGGCGGATGTGTGCGCCGCGCCGGGCGGGAAGTCCTTTACCATTGGGGAAGAATTGGAAAACCGGGGAACCCTGTATTCCTACGACCTCTATAAAGGGAAGGTGGGGCTGATTCGTTCCGGGGCGCAGCGGCTGGGCCTTAGCTGCATTCAAGCGGCTGTGCGGGACGCGGCAAAGCCATCCTTCTCCCCGGAGCCGGTAGACGTGGTGTTCTGTGATGCCCCCTGTTCCGGGCTGGGCATCCTCCGGCGGAAACCGGAGATCCGCTATAAAAAGCCCGAAAGCCTGCGGGGGCTGCCGGAGATTCAGCGGCAGATTTTAGACGCCTCTGCCAAGCTGGTGAAGGAGGGCGGCCGGCTGGTGTATTCCACCTGTACCCTGAACTCGGCGGAAAACGGTGATGTAGCGGAATGGTTCCTGGAAACCCACCCGGATTTTGCCCCCGTCCCCATCCAAATTCCCCAGGGCATGGCCCGGACAGTGACAGAGCCGCCCCACCATTTCACCCTGACGCCTTTTTCCTGCGGGACAGACGGTTTCTTTGTGGCCGCGTTCCAAAAAAGAGGATAAGGTTCCCTTGAGGAGGAGACAGCAATGGAAAAGCACGACGCTTTGAAAATCGATATAAAATCCCTGACTCTGCAAGAATTGCAGGAGGCCTTCCGGGCGGAGGGGCTGCCGGCTTTCCGAAGCAAACAGGTGTATCAGTGGCTCCATCGTGGGGCGGTTTCCTTTGACGATATGTCGAATATTTCCAAGGAGCTTCGCAGCAGTTTGAACAAAAAGTATTACATATCTGTAGCATCCATTGAAAAGAAACGGGTTTCCATGTATGATAATACAGTGAAGTACCTGTTTCGGCTCCATGACGGCCAGTATGTGGAATCCGTGCTCATGGAGTACCACCACGGCTACTCGATATGTATTTCTACCCAGGCCGGATGCAAAATGGGCTGTACCTTCTGCGCCACCGGCCAGGGAGGCTGGTTCCGGGATTTGACTCCCTCGGAGATGCTGGCCCAGATTCAGGCGGCCCAGCAGGATTCCGGCCACCGGGTCTCCAACATCGTTCTGATGGGCATGGGAGAGCCGCTGGATAACTATGAAAACGTCCTGCGGTTTCTGGAATTGGTGTCCTCTGATGAGGGGATGAATATCGGCGCCCGGCATATTTCGCTGTCTACCTGCGGACTGGTAGACAAAATTTATGATTTGGCAGACAAGAAGCTACAGGTCACCCTTTCGGTGTCTCTCCACGCCCCCAACGACCAGATCCGTTCCCGCACCATGCCGGTAAACCGCAAGTGGAATGTAGAAGCCCTGTTAAAGGCCTGCCGGTATTATGCGGAGACTACCCACCGGCGCATTTCCTTTGAATACGCCATGATTCGGGGCGTCAACGACACCGACGCCTGCGCACAGGAGCTGGCGCAAAAGCTCAAGGGGATGCTCTGCCACGTGAACCTGATTCCGGTGAACGATGTGACCGGCGCCCATTACCACAAGAGCACCCGGGAGCGGCTGCAGCGGTTCAGCCATATTTTGGAAGAAAAGGGAATCCCTGTAACGGTGCGCAGGACCTTGGGCGCGGATATTGAAGCCTCCTGCGGGCAGCTGCGGGGGAAACACCAGAAAGAGACAGGGCAGACAATTGAGAAGTAAAGTTTCCTACGCTGGATTTTGCGTTTTCAGATTTGCCAAAGACAGCGTGATACCCAAATTCCTGCAAGAAAGGATGGGTCATTACCTATGAAGACCGTCAGTAAAACAGATATTGGGCTTGTGAGAAGCTCCAACCAGGATGCCTGCGGCTGCGGCCTTTTGGCCGATGGCGCCTGGGTGGTAGTGTGCGATGGAATGGGTGGGGCCAACGGCGGAAATGTGGCCAGTTCCATGGCGCTCTCCTGCTTTGAAGAGCAAATCCGCCGGGAATATCAGCCGGGCGCTTCGGATGAAGAGGTGCGGCGACTGCTGGTGACCACCGCGGACATGGCCAATGTGCGCATCTACCGAGCAGCCTTGCAGGACCCGGAGCTCTCCGGAATGGGGACCACCTTGGTAGCGATTCTTGTATCTGGTGGAAAAGCGCATATTGTCCACGCGGGGGACAGCCGGGCTTACCGGATCTCCCGTTCGGGGGTGAAGCAGCTGACGGTAGATCATTCCATGGTGCAGGAAATGCTCAATCGAGGGGATATTACCCGGGAGGAAGCAGCCCACCATCCCCATAAAAATATCATTACCCGGGCTCTGGGAGTCTTGGATATGGTGGATGTGGATTATACCCAGCTGGATTTTGGCCCCGGAGAGACCTTGCTGGCCTGTTCCGACGGCCTCAGTAATTATGTTCATGCAGAGCAGATGTACCAGTGCGCTTCGGCCCATCGGGGCCAGGAGCTGGCAGACGCCCTGGTGCAGGCGGCTTTGGCGGGCGGCGGCAGCGATAATATCACTGTGGCCCTGATAGAGAATTGACAGCAGAGATAGGAGTGTAATTTCATGGATAAGTATACGGGAAAGCGCCTGGACGGCCGGTATGAGATTCATGAGCTGTTGGGAGTCGGCGGCATGGCGGTGGTCTACCGCGCTTATGACACTATTGACGACCGGATGGTTGCCATTAAAATTTTAAAGGATGAATTTGCCGGGAACAGCGATTTTCTCCGCCGCTTCCGCAATGAATCCAAGGCCATCGCCGTGTTGTCCCATCCCAACATTGTCAAGGTCTATGATGTCAGCTTTGGCGACCGGATTCAGTACATCGTGATGGAATATGTGGACGGCATTACCCTGAAGCAGTATTTGGATCAGCATAAGGAAACCGCCGTTCCCTGGAAAGAGGCCCTTCACTTTACGACGCAGATTCTCTGGGCCCTCCAGCACGCCCACGAAAAGGGCATTGTCCACCGGGATATTAAGCCCCAGAATATTATGCTTCTCCAGGACGGCACCATCAAGGTGATGGACTTCGGCATTGCCCGGTTCGCCCGCAGCGAGACCCGGACCATGACCGATAAGGCCATCGGTTCCGTCCACTACATCGCGCCGGAGCAGGCCAGGGGAGACGTTACCGATGAGCGGGCCGATATTTATTCGGTAGGCGTCATGCTTTATGAAATGCTTACCGGCCGCCTGCCCTTTGAGGCGGACAATGCCGTTTCCGTGGCCATTATGCAGCTGCAGGCCAACCCCACCCTGCCCCGGGACATTAACCCGGATATCCCCGAAGGGCTCCAGGAAATCACCATGAAGGCTATGCAGAAGGCGCCTTCCCAGCGGTATCAGTCCGCGGCGGAAATGCTCCAGGACATCGAGACGTTCCGTCGGAATCCTGCTGTCCGGTTTGACTACAAATATTTTGTGGATGACACCCCCACCAAATATGTCAATGCCATTGAAAACGTCAAAGGAAGCACCGGGCCCCTGTCCTATAATGACGATTATGAGTACGAAGAGGATTTGGGGAAAAAGAAGGGTTCCAAAAAGACCAAGATGATTTTGGCCGGTATCGGCACAGCGTTTCTGATTATGCTGGTTATCCTGGGCGTATTCTTTATTGTGAATCAGAACAACCAGTCCGCTGGGGAAGAGGATACCGTGGTGGTGCCCAACTTTATCGGCATGGTGTATCAGGATGAGATTTTGAATAATGAGGAATACGCGGATTTCACCTTCACTTTGCAGGAGGGCAACGACCCGGAACAGGATCCCGGCGTGGTGCTTCAGCAGAGCCCCAATGAAGGCATCGAGGTGAAAAAGGGCAGAGAGATCGTCCTGACCATCAATCAGGGGGATGAGCCGGTGAAAATCCCTGAGGTGGCCGGTATGACCGAAGACGATGCGGTGGAAACCCTGCGGAATATGGATCTGATTCCCAAAGTGGTAACCGTGATGGATGAAGAAGTGGGCCAGGGCTATGTGATTGAAACGGACCCGGCAGAGGGCAGTGAAGTAGATGCCGGCAGCCAGGTGACGGTCTATGTCAGCGGCGGCCCGGAGGAGAATATCTCGGTTCCCGCTGTGATCGATAAATCTCTGGATGCGGCCCGCGCGGAGATCATCGCCGCCGGCCTGACAGTGGGCGAACTGATTCCCCAGGACGACAGCGATAAGCCCGCCAACACCGTCATTGAGACCAATCCGCTGCCCGGCGTCAAGGTGGCCAGCGGTACCAAAGTGGATATCACCTACAGTTCCGGCCAGCAGTCCGTCAAGACCGTGGAGGTGTTCCTGGCTCTGCCCGACGTCTCCAATGACATTGATGTGAAGGTCTATGTGGACGGGAAGCTGGACAATGACCAGAGCGGCACTATTAACCCCAATGCCACCTCCAACCCGGGCCTCTACACCCTGACCTTTGAGGGCACCAGCGGTACCCAGACCCTCCAAGTAACCCTGGACGGCCAGAACTACGCTACCTTTACTCTGGACTTTGATTCCGGCAATGCCAGCCAGCAGGGAAGCTATGGGAACTACCAGCCGCCGCAGGATACCTCCTCGGAGGAAGAAACTGGGGGCGGCGGTGAGGCCGGCACCGGCAACGGCGGCGGCCAAGGCGTCACCCGGGATTAAGGCAGGTACTCATGGAACAAAAAGGATTGCTTTTGAAATGTTTGGGCGGCTTCTATTATGTAGAGGCCGATGACGGGAAAACCTATGAATGCCGGGCACGGGGCATCTTCCGCAAGCGGGGGATGTCCCCCTATGCCGGGGATCGGGTGACGATTTCCACCCAGGAGGACGGCACCGGCTCTATCGAGGCCATAGAGCCCCGGAAGAATTCCCTGATCCGGCCGCCGGTGGCCAATATGGATCAGCTGTTCATTGTGGTGGCCGTGCGGGAGCCCGCCCCGAGCACCCTGATTATCGACAAGACCATTGCCGCCGCTGAAAGCAAGGGGATCGAGCCGGTTCTGGTAATCTCTAAAACCGATTTGGAGAACGCCGGCTGGCTGTGCGAAATTTATGAAAAGGCCGGGATTCCCTGCGTTCCCGTCTCTTCCGTTACTGGGGAAGGGGTGGAGCGGATTCGGGCCATGCTGCAGGGAAAACTCTCGGCGTTTACCGGGAATTCTGGCGTGGGGAAATCCACCCTCCTGAACCGGGTGGACCCCCGCCTTTCCCTGGAAACCGGGGAAATCAGCCAAAAGCTGGGCCGTGGCCGGCACACCACCCGCCAGGTGGAGCTGCTTTCTTTACCCGGAGGCGGCTATGTGGCGGATACCCCAGGGTTTTCCTCCATTGACCTGGAGCGCTATGAGCTAATCCGGAAGGAGGACCTGCCCCATTGTTTCCGGGAATTTGCCCCGTATCTGGGGGAATGCCGGTTCACCAGCTGTTCCCATACCTGTGAGAAGGGCTGCGCCGTATTGGAGGCCGTGGAAGAGGGGAAGATTGCCCCTTCCCGCCACGAAAGCTATGTGACCATGTATCAGGAAGTGAAGGATATTAAGGAATGGCAAATGAAAGAAAAATCTGTGTGATTCTTGGTTCTGCACCGGTGGAGGGGGATTGTATCCCCGAGGATCTCTGTGCAAAGGACGCTTATCTCATTTGCGCTGACGGCGGCGTGGATACAGCGGCCCGGCTGGGCCTGCATCCGGACCTGATTGTGGGGGATTTCGACTCCCTGGAAGGGGAACTGCCTCAGGACGTCGAGACCATCCGCCTGCCTGTGGAAAAGGACGAAACCGACCTGCTCTATGGAGTGAAGGAGGGGTTTCGCCGGGGCTACAACCAGTTTGTGCTGCTGGGAGCCTTGGGCGGGCCGCGGTTTGACCACTCCATTGCCTCTCTGTGCGTGCTCTCTTATATTGCGGACAGAGGCGGCCGGGGCGTGCTGGCAGATGGCAGGACGCGGGTGTTTGTGCTGAGCAGCGGCCGCCTGGTGTTTACGGATTTGAAGGGCTCTACTCTGTCGGTTTTTCCCTTTGGAGGCGATACCTGCCGTGTGACCTATAAAGGGCTGCAGTATCCTCTGTTGGACTATACATTGCAGCTCAACGATGCCCTGGGAGTCAGCAATTCCATTGTAGAGGACCGGGCAGAGGTCCTTCTCCATCAGGGGCGGGCTTTGGTAATCCTGCTGGAAGCGGAAGTACCGTAACCCATTTGAATTTCACCATACCCGAAGCGGGAATCTCAGAGGACGAGCCAGTCCTCTGGGAGCCCGCTTTTTTTGCGCCCAATTCATATTCCCTCTGGGACCCTCATACACATAGGGTAGAATACCAGAGAAGGAGAGCATGATATGGAGTATACATTCAAACGGGCGGAGTATACGGACAGTGCCGTACTCTTCGATGGCTGCCAGGAACAGCCGCTGGATCTGGATGTGAGCCTTCCGGACTACTGCCCCGACATACAGCGAATTCTCAAATGCCAGGTTCTTCCCTGCATTTCCGGACATTCCCTCAACGGCGACCGATTGGAGACGGAAGGCGTGGTCCGGGTACGGGTCCTCTATTTGGATTCCCGGGAAGATACGGTGCGGTGCTGCGAGATGGAGAGCGGGTTCTCCTCAGTGATTCCCCTGCGGGAAACGCCGGAGGCCGGGGCCGCCCAGGTGACCACCCGGCTGGAATATGTTAACTGCCGGGCTGCCAGCCCCCGGCGGCTGGATATTCACGGCGCTTTTTCCATCTGTGCCCAGGTGCTGGAATCCCGCCGTCAGCCGGTGTGTACCCATTCGGAAGAGGAAGGGCTGGAACAGCGGTGTGAAACCCTTTCCGCCAGCGCTTTAGCGGGTTTGGGAGAGCAGCAGGTTACCCTGACGGAAACCCTGGAAATCAACAGCAGCAAGCCTCCAGCAGAAACCATCCTGCGCAGCCGCTGCTATTGCGTGGTGCAGGATTTCCGGCCGGTATCCGGCAAGGTTCTGGCAAAGGGAACGGTGCGCCTGGAGGTGCTCTACACCTCGTCTTTGGACGGCAGCTCTTTGGAGCGGATGGACTTTGAGATTCCTTTCAGCCAGATGATCGATTGCCTGGGAGCCTCGGAGGAATGCCGGTGCAGCCTGTGCATGGAGGTGACCAATCACAGCATTCAGATTCGCAGCGACGCCAATGGGGAGCCCATGCGCCTGGAAACGGAAGTCCGCATGAGCGCCTTTGCCCGGGCCTGCCGGGACCAGGAGCTCACCTTTATCACGGACGCCTATTCCACCCAGTACGAGACGGAGCTGGACTATACCCAAATCCAGGTCAGCGGCCTGGACGATGTAGTGCAGGAGACAGCCATTGAAAAGGCTGCCATGGAGCCGTCAGGGGAGCTGGGCCGGGTCATTGACGTCTGGAATGAGGTCAGCAATGTTTCCGGGGAAATCCAGAACGGGCAGATCACTTTTTCGGGAAAGATGAACCTTTGCCTCCTGGCCGCCGACAGCCAGGGCGTGCCTTTCTATCAGGAAAAGCTGGCGGATTTCTCCTTGAGCCGTGCCTGGAATGGGCCGGAAGAGGACCGGCGGGTTTCCTGCTGGGCCCAGGTGGGGCCGGTGGGCTACCGCATTACCGGCGGTACCGGCTTGGAGCTTTCAGCGGAAATTTTCTTGGGAGGCACTGTCACCCACACGGCCAGCTGCCGGGCGATTTCCGGGATGCATGGAGACGAAAGCCGGTGCAAAGAGGAAAACCGGGCGGTCCTCTCCCTGTATTACGCCTGTGAGCGGGAATCTTTGTGGGAAATCGCCCGGAGCCACGGCGTTTCGGTGCGCTCGCTGTGCGAGGAAAACGGCCTGGCCGGGCCGGAAGAATCCCTGACGGAAGGGCAGATGCTCCTGTTGGCCGCGCCCTGAGGGCGGCGATACACTCTCCATTATTTGCGGGTTTCCGCCGGCAGCGGCGGCCGCGGAAAGGCATGGTTGGAAAATGGAAGAAAGAAACATCTATCGCGACATCTCCCAGCGCACCAGCGGCGATATTTACATTGGGGTAGTGGGCCCGGTGCGCACAGGCAAGTCCACTTTTATCAAGAAATTCATGGATACCGTGGTCATTCCCCATATGGATTCCGACTATCTCCGGGACCGGGCGGTGGATGAAATGCCCCAGTCCGCTTCCGGCCGGACCATTATGACCACCGAGCCCAAGTTTATCCCGGAGAAAGCTGTCACCGTGCGCATTGACGAGTCGGCTTCCTTTGATGTGCGCCTGATTGACTGCGTGGGGTATATCGTCCCCAGCGCTTTGGGGTATATTGAAGGGGATCAGCCCCGGATGGTGATGACGCCCTGGTATGAGGAGCCCATTCCCTTTAACATGGCGGCGGAGATCGGCACCAAAAAGGTCATCACCGAGCACTCCACCATTGGTCTGGTAATCACCACGGATGGCAGCATCAGCGAGATTCCCCGGGAGGAGTATGAGGAGGCAGAGGAGCGGGTCATCCGGGAGCTGCAGGAGATTCGCAAGCCCTTTGTGGTGCTTCTCAACTGCGTAGACCCTCGCTCCCCGGAAGCGGCGGAGCTGGCTGGCCGGCTTTCGGAAAAATACTGCGTGCCGGTGCTGCCGGTCAACTGCCTGGAAATGGACGAAGAAGCCGTTCGGGGTATCCTGGCCAAAATCCTCTATGAATTTCCGGTGCGGGAAATCCAGCTGGAAATGCCCCGGTGGATTTCCTCTCTGGAAAAGGGCCATTGGCTTCGGGAAGCCGTTTTCACCGCTCTCCGGGAGGCCGGGGGAAAGATCACCAAAATGCGGGAGGTCTCCGGGATGCTGCGGGAAATCTGCCGCTGTGAGCACATTGAGCGGGCGGAAATCATTTCGATTTCTCTGGGCAGCGGCCGGGCCAGCATCGCCTTGACTATGTCCTCCACCCTGTTCTACCGGATTCTCGGGGAAAAGACCGGGATGGAAATCCACGATGAAGGAGCCCTGTTCCGTTCCCTGCAGGAGCTCTCCGCAGTGAAGAAAGAATATGAAAAAATCCGGCAGGCCTACGAGGACGTCCAGGAAACCGGCTACGGCATTGTCATGCCTGATATTGATGAGCTGACCCTGGAAGAACCGGAGATTATCCGCCAGGGCAGCAAGTATGGTATCCGTCTGAAAGCCGCCGCCCCTTCCATTCACATGATGCGCACCCGCATCTGCACAGAGCTGACGCCCATTGTGGGTTCGGAACAGCAGTCTGAGGAACTGGTCATGTACCTGCTCCGGGAGTTTGAGGAGAGCCCCAACAAGATTTGGGAGTCCAATATTTTTGGGAAGTCCCTCCACGATTTGGTCAACGAAGGGCTTCACAACAAGCTCACCCGGATGCCGGAGGACGCCCGGGCGAAACTCCGGGAAACCATTGAGCGCATTATCAACGACGGGTGTAACGGCCTGATCTGCATTATTTTGTAAGACGGAGGGAATGCCCTTGAGCTGGGATGAGCAAAGATTTTTGGAAAAACAGGTCCAGGTCCAGGCCCGGAAGGAATCCCCCGAAAACGTCCAGCAGAAAAAGGAAACCGGGCAAAGGGCAGCCCGGCGGGTGACGTTTATCCAGATTGCCGCCTGCCTGCTGGTGGCCCTGGCCGCAGGAGGCCTGCGGCTGGTTGGCGGACCGGTTTATGAGACGGTTCGGGACTGGTACCAGGAGACCGTCCATCAATCCCTCATTGCCGGGGAGTCCTGGGAAGAAGCGGTGGAGAGTGTGGGGGCACAGCTGATCTCCCGGCTGAACGGGGGATGATCGGCCTGCGTATCGGCGGCTGCCGGCTGGAATTCCATTTTGGGTTCGCCGCAGCCGCCGCCTTTCTGCTCTTAGCGGACCGCAGCGGGATTGGAATCGCCGGGGCAGCGGCGGCTATTCTTCACGAACTGGGCCATCTTGTTTGCATGAAGTGGCTGGGAGTACCCGCCGTGCGCATTAAGTGCGGCATTTTCGGCCTGGAAATCCTGGAGGAAAAGCGGGCCTGTAAAGGGTACCTGGCAGATGTATGCATTGCCCTGGCCGGGCCGTGTGCCAATGCGGCGGCGTTTTTTCTGCTGCTGCCCATACAATGGCTGTTCCCTTCAGAGCTGGTGAGCCGGCTGTTGGGAGTCAACGCGGTGCTGGCGGCCTTCCATCTGCTGCCGGTGGAGCCTCTGGACGGCGGGCAGGCTTTGTATGCGGCTTTGTGCCGCCGGCTACCGGTTTCCACAGCGGAGCGGCTGACTTCGGCCATTTCCTTCCTGACCCTGCTGCCTCTGGGGATTTTGGGATTCCTGGTACTCCTGCGTTCCCATTATAATTTTACCCTGCTGCTGGTCAGCGGTTATCTCATGCTGATGATGCTGCTGAAGCGAGGCCGGTATTATTGAAGGGAAAATTACCTGAAAAAATCGTCCCCTGGTTTGGCAGAGGACGATTTTTTATGTTGCCGGCACCCAGTGCCGCCGGAAGTTTGCCGGCCTGGCTCCGCTTGCGATGTTTGCGGCGGAGTACCCGATGAAAGGGTCTCTGTTTGGGAGAAAACAGGCTGGGCTTTCCCGCCGTCAAGGTTCAGCCTTGGTTGGGCTGTCTCCGGATGCCGAACATACGGCGCAGGCAGAATCCCAAGAAACCGGAACCCTTCATGACAACAATTTTCATGGCGATCCATCCTTTCCAAAAGCCGGCGCAGCCGGCGGGTTATGCCCGACGCAGGAGGGAGATCCCCAGGGCCACCATGATAACGGCGGAGAAAAACAGCACCAGCTGCAAAGGGCAAAAGCAGGCCACTGCCATTCCCAGCCCAAAGGTGACGGCGTGCATTCCCCGGCACCGGGTAAACCTGGCGCAGATGTCGGCGCAGCGTCCTTTCTTCATCTGGAACCCCTCCTTTCCGCAGGGATATACCATACTATACAGAAAGGGGGGAAAGTGTGACAAGGACAAGGCCCCATTTGTTTTGAGAGTTGGCCTTTCCGGGGATTAAGATTTTGCTCCCTTTGACCGCTCTTCCGGGGCGAAGCCCATATGTCGGATGCGCCGGCGCAGCCAGTTTCCCCGCAGATAGTAGATGATAAACAGGATAGAGGTTACAATCCAGGCGATGGGGTAGCTCAGCAGGACTGTTTGCAGGTCGTTCCATACCGGCACGGCGGCGGCGATCCAAACAATCCGCAGCACACAAGTGCCCAAACAGGTGATAATCATGGGAATCAGGGAATCTCCCGTGCCTCGAATGGCTCCGGAAAAAATCTCTACGCAGACGTAAGTGAAGTAGAAGGGGATAATGGTGTAGAGGATTTCCATGCCTACCTGGATGACCTGTGCGTCTGCAGTAAAGAGCTGGTAAACATAAGAGCCCCACAGAAGCAGGATTGCGCTCATTAGGATAGCAGTGCCAAAAGCCATGGTCAGGCAGATGCGTACGCTTTTGCGGATGCGGTCATATTTCTGGGCGCCGAAATTTTGTCCGGAGAAGGTGGTCACGGAGGTGCCGAAGGCCCCCATAATCATCCAGAACAGGCCGTCGATTTTGCCGTAGGCTGTCCAGGCAGCCACTGTGGTAGTGCCAAAGGCGTTGATGCTGGTCTGGATGATGATATTGGAAATACTGTACATAGAGGACTGCAGGCCTGCCGGGAGGCCGATTTGGATGATGTTCCGCAGAATATGCATGTCCAGACGGATCTCCTTGAGGTAGACCCGGTAAACGTCGCTGGAACGCATGAGAATCACCAGAATCAGGATAGCGCTCACCGCCTGGGAGGTAATGGTGGCAATGGCCGCGCCCATCACACCCCAGTGGAATACCAGCACAAACAGCAAATCCAGCACCAGGTTCAGCACTGTGCAGAGAATGAGAAAATACAGGGGCCGCTTGGAGTCGCCCACTGCCCGGAGGATGCCGGAACCCATATTGTACAGGAGGTTGAACACCATGCCGCCAAAGTAGATTTCAATGTAAACCACGGCGTAATCCATCACATCGTCCGGGGTCCCCATGACCTCCAAAGCCCAGGGGGAAAGGGCCATGCCCAGCACCATGAAAATCAGGCCGCCCACAATGCCTAAAGCCACTGCCGTGTGAACTGCCTGCATGGTTTCCCGGGCCATCCGCGCCCCATAGTATTGGGAGATAATCACCGTGGCGCCTGCCGAAAGGCCCACGAAAAAACCTACCAGCAGATTGATAATGGTGCCGGTAGCGCCGCCCACAGCGGCCAGGGCTTGGGTGCCCACAAAATTCCCCACAATAATCGCGTCTACCGTGTTATACAGCTGCTGGAAGAATGTCCCCAGCAAGATGGGGAAGAAGAAAGAGAGGAGGGGTTTCCAGATAACGCCCTCAGTGATTCTGTTTTCCTTTACCACAATAATCGCCCTTCTTTTCCAAAATTCCGAAGAAAAAAGGCGGACAACCGCCTTTTTTCTCTCTTTGTATATCAGAATATCATGTTCCAAAAGCTTTGTCCAGACGGAAATCGGGTCACAATTCCCGATTCCAATACCGCCTGTCTAAGCTGCGGTACTGCACGGCTTCCGATGCGTGCCGGGGCTGAATTTCCCGGCTTCCTTCCAGGTCTGCGATGGTACGGGCGACTTTCAGCACCCGGTCAAAGGCTCTGGCGGAAAGCCCGAGATCCGCAAAGGAGTTGCGCAGCAGGTTCATGGTTTGTGGAGGAGCGGCGCAGACCTCATGAAGCAATGAGGGAGGAATATGGGCGTTGCAGGAAATCCCTGTGCCGGCAAAACGCTGATTTTGGATTTCCCTGGCCCGGTTGACCCGCTCCCGAATGGCTGCGGAGGGTTCCTCTTTTTCCTGAGATGTAAATTGATCAAAAGAAACGGGCAGCACTTCCACGTGAAGATCCAGACGGTCCAAAAGCGGACCGGAGATCCGCCCGAGATAGTGGTTTACCGCATTGGCGGAGCAGGTGCAGGCCCGGAGAGGATACCCAAAATAGCCGCAGGGGCAGGGATTCATGGCGGCCACCAGCATAAAAGAGCAGGGGTAGGTGATGGTGCCGCTTACCCGGGAAATGGACACCACACCGTCTTCCAGGGGCTGGCGGAGGGATTCCATAGCTGGGCGGGCAAATTCCGGCAATTCATCCAAAAACAGTACGCCGTTGTGGGCCAGGGAAATCTCCCCGGGCCGGGGAATGCTGCCTCCGCCGGAAAGCCCTGCCGCGGAAACGGAATGGTGGGGGGAACGGAAAGGCCGCCGGCGGATCAGGGTTCCGCCGTGAGGGATTGTCCCGGCCACCGAGTGGATTTCTGTGGTTTCCAGCATTTCTTCCATAGTCATTTCCGGCAGGATGGAGGGAAGGCGTTTGGCCAGCATACTTTTCCCGGAGCCGGGAGGGCCAATAAGGAGCACGTTATGCCCGCCGCTGGCGGCGATTTCCAGAGCGCGTTTGCTCGCTTTCTGGCCCCGCACATCGGCAAAGTCCAGTAACGCTTCCGCAGTATCATCGTCCTGGGTTGGAGAAAAGGTCGCCATAGGCAGCTGGCACCGTCCCCGGAGAAAATCCACCAGCTCCCGGACACTGGAAACCGGATAGATCTCGATTCCTTCTACCACGGCGGCCTCCTTGGCGTTGGCGGCCGGCACAAACAGCCGTTGGAACCCAGCTTTGCGTGCGGCAATGGCCATGGGCAGCACCCCCAGCACCGGGCGGATCTCCCCGGAAAGGGAAAGCTCGCCAATAAACACACTGTCATCGGTTTCGGCTTGCAGCTGCCCGGTAGCCTTCAGCAAGGCCATCAGCAGAGGCAAATCATAGAGGGGTCCGTCCTTTTTCTTGTCTGCTGGCGCCAGATTCATGGTAATACGGCCGGTTGGATAGGCAAAGCCGCAATTTTTCAGGGCAGAGCGTACCCGTTCCCGGGACTCCTTTACCGCCGTGCCGGGGAGGCCCACAATATCAAAGCAGGGAACGCCTTTGGCCAAATCTGCTTCTACTTCTACTGTAAAAGCCTCCAGCCCGCACAACCCCATACTGAACAGTCTTGCAATCAAATTTCTCGCCTCATTTTTTCCATGGATTTATGGCATACGATGAAACTATTATATCGAATAGCCAGGCTAAAATAATTTCCTAAAAGAATTATGAGGGGGACTGAGGAAAAAATCCGACAAATTTGTCTATTGCCAGAGAGACTTTCGATACATTTTCTAAACATGGAGTGGGATGATAAATAAAATTTATTGATTATTTTTGAATTTTCCTTGACTTTTCCGAGGAAATGGAGTATGATGGAAAAAACAGCAAAACGTCCCGCCGCAAACGAGGTGTTAATGGGCTTGAAATGGGAAACTCTGCCGGAAGATGAATTGATTTTGCTGGTGCAGAAAGGGAGCGGAGAAGCTTTTGTGGAGCTGGCCTCCCGGTATCTGCCCCTGATTCACCGGATGGCTTCCCCCTACCGTTCTTCTTTTTTGGAGACGGAGGACCTTTCCCAGGAAGGGCTTTTAGGTCTGTTTGCGGCAGCCGGCGGCTATCGCCGGGACCGCGGGACTTCCTTTTCCGCCTATGCGGCTGCCTGTATTTCCAACCGGATTCTTTCGGCATACCGCAAGGCCTGCAGCAAAAAAAATGCGGCGCTGCGGGAATCCATCCCCTTGGAAGAGGAAGAGGCAGTACAGCCGGAGCCTTTTTTCGGAGACCCGGAAGCCCTGCTGATCCGTCGGGAGGAATTGGCTGCCCTGCTTGAAAAGTTCCGCCAGAGCTTGACCCCGCGGGAGCGGGAAGCACTGGCCTGGTATGCCGCAGGGTATTCTTACCGGGAAACCGCCCAGCGGCTGGGCGTTTCCGTTAAATCGGTAGAGGGGGCCATTCAAAGAGCCCGGAAAAAATTGCGGGCTGTGGTGTAGGATGCTGTTTTGATTGAGATGCCCCGGTAGCTTAAAGGTAGAGCGTTGATTTTCAAAGGCGGCGGTGCGAATCCGTCTACGGGCAAATTTCTATTATCCAAAGTGAGGTATATTCCCATGTACGAAGACAAGACCCTGATCTGTAAGGAATGCGGCGCTGAATTTGTGTTCACCGCCGGCGAGCAGGAGTTCTACGCCTCTAAGGGCTTTGTAAACGAGCCCCAGAGATGCAAGGCCTGCCGTGATGCCCGTAAGAACGCTTCCAGACCGGAGCGTGAAATGTTCACCGCTGTCTGCGCTTCCTGCGGCAAGGAAGCCAGAGTGCCCTTTAAGCCTCGCGAGGATCGCCCGGTGTATTGCAGCGAGTGCTTCGCCAAGATGAGAGAGGAATAATCTCCTTCTTTGCAGATCGCCATATCTTCCCCCTGCCCTTTGTGGGTAGGGGGATTTTTTTGTATTAGCGCCCTTCTGCGCCTTTGCATCCTGGGGGAAGGGTGCTATAATAGGGAGGATAACGTGGGAAGAAGTTTCTGTGGGGGTTGCGTATGACCGTTTGGATGGAAATGCTGACAGGGCGGAGAAAATGCAAATATCCTGCGGCAAGGGTGCTGCCATATGTGGGCTTTGCCCTGCTGTTCCTCCTGTTTTTTTGGAGGGCCTTTTTGGGGTTCGACTGGTCGGACGAATCCGCTTATTACGCCGCTCCCTACCGGCTGCTTCTGGGGGACAGGCCCCTGGTGGACAGCTGGGACAGCCATCCGGGCTGGTCGTTGCTGGCAACGCCTTTTTTGTGGCTCTATGGCCAGTGGAAGGGCAGTATGGACGGCCTGCTTTTGGCAGGGCGCTTGTGCTTTTTAGTGGTGCAGACCGGGACAGCGGTATTCACATACCGCCGGCTGCTGGCGCTTTGCCGCAGCCATTTGGCGGCGATGCTGGCCGGGTGGCTCACCGCCGCCTTTGTGCCCGGGATGATCTTCAATTTTTCCTATGAATCTGTGGGCCTTTTCGCCATGGTTCTTTCCTGCGTCACCTTGGTGTGGCAATACCGCCGGGAGGCCGCCCGTATCGGCCTGGCTTCTTTAGAAGCGGGGCTGCTGGCCGGCCTGGCAGGGGTGGTGTACCCGGCCTTCCTCCTGGGGGTAATCCCCATGGGGGTGGCCCTGGCGCTGTACCGGCCCGGCGAAAAGAAAAAGGGGGTGCGCTCTTTGGCGCCGCTCTTCCTGTTTTTGACGGGGGTGCTGCTCCCTTTGGCTGTGGAGATTGTTATTTTAGGCCAGTGGATTGGATGGCCGGTTCTGGCACGGGAGTTCCCCTGGCTGATTACCAGCCGGAGCTGCCCGTTTTCCGGCTATTGGAATGGGATTTTTACCTTTTTTATGCGGTATTCCCGTGCGGACAGCTCATATTTGGTAGAGTTTTCCCTGTTGGCGCTGCTGCTCTTGATAAAACGGATACATTTGCCCCTGGACCTGCCCTTCCGGATAGAGGATATTTTTTACAGTATAGTGAAGATTGCCCTGCCGGTGTGCATCTTGGCCAACGTGGTGCTTATTGTCGCCCAGCCCAACTGGGATATGCCGGCAAATGTGAAAATGACCCAGCTTCTGGCCAGTGCGGGGCTGTGGCCGGTGATACTGTGCCTGCAAAATCCCACCCGCCGGAGTAAAATTCTTCTTTGGGGGATGTATCTTCCTGGACAGCTCATGGCCTTTGGGGCCCATCTCACCGACCGCCCATCGGATTTTGGGGCGGCTTTTGCGCTGTTGCCTTCCATGCTGGCAGCGGTGCTCATTGTCTATGAAAATTACGGCCCTTTGCTCCGCAGCATCAACCGGGGCTCCATGGAGGTGGTAGTGGCGGTTATCCGCACCTGCATGGCCATGGTGGCTTTGTTCCTGTTAGGGACAACCATCGTCATCCGTTCGGGCCTGTCTTATCGGGATCTGCCGGTATCGGAACTGCACACCCAGCTCACCAGCGGCCCCGCCCAGGGGATTTATACTACGGAGATTGACGCCCAGGCCTATGAGAGCATGGTGCAGGAGATTCGGGAAACCCAGGAGGGATGCCGGCGGGTGTTGATATTGGGGAACCTGCCCTTTGGCTATCTGTGCAGCGATTTGCCGGTAGCTTCCCCCATGGTGTCCCAGGTGCCGGTGGACAGCTCTTATCTTTATGACTATTTGGCGGAGAACCTGGAACGCCGGCCGGATTGGATCTATGTGCCCAATCCGCTGTATGGCTATGGGAACGAGGATAATGCCTTCAGCGTAAAGGAAGTGCAATGGATTGCCGGCGGTGAACTGGAAATGCAGGAGTCGGTGTATTCCACAGTGTATACCCTGGCTGGAGAAGAAGAAAATTGACAGCAATCATCACCAAAGCAGGACGGGAAATCTCCCGCCCTGCTTTTTTGCAATTTTTTTGAAAAGCCTCTTGACAATAAAAGAATACCGGAGTATTATTGTATTAAGCCAGTAGTACAATAATACAATCATACAACACCGGAAAGGAGGAGGGCTTTGGGCTGGAAATTTCAAACAGACCGCCCCATCTATGCCCAGCTGGTGGAGCAGGTCAAACAAAAGATGATTGCCGGGGTATACCCTCCCGGCAGTAAAATGCCTTCTGTACGGGAGCTGGCCGCAGAGGCTTCGGTAAACCCCAACACCATGCAGCGGGCTTTTTCCCAGCTGGAACAGGAAGGGCTGCTGTATACCCAACGCACCAGCGGCAGATTTGTCACAGAAGATCAAGGGAGGATTACCGCTATGAAGGAGGAACTGGCAAGAGAACTCATCCGGAGCTTTTTGGAGAACATGGAACAGCTGGGGTACACCAGCAGCCAGGCGCAAGAGCTCATTGCAAAATCCCGGAAGGAGGGCGCCGGCCATGAAAACTAACTGGTTTTGGCTGGCCGTCTCTCACCGGAAACTGGAAAGGAAGGACACTCTATGAGCGCAATTTTAGAATGCCGCAGCCTGACAAAGCAGTTTGGCTACCGTCCGGCCCTGAAAGGGGTTAACCTCTCTGTGGAGCGGGGACGCATTGTGGGCCTGCTGGGCCCCAACGGCAGTGGCAAAAGCACCCTGATTAAGTTGGCCAATGGCCTGATTACCCCCACATCCGGGGAAATCCTCATTGACGGCAAGGCCCCGGGGGTGGAGACCCGGAAAATCGTCTCCTATCTGCCGGACAAAAACTATCTCAACGACTGGATGACCGTGGAGCAGCTGGTGAGATTCTTTGGGGATTTCTATGAGGATTTCAGCCGGGAAACCGCCATGGATATGCTGCGCCGCCTGGACATCAGCCCCAAGGACCGGCTGAAGGCACTCTCCAAGGGCACCCGGGAAAAGGTCCAGCTGATTCTGGTGATGAGCCGCCGGGCCCAGCTCTATTTACTGGATGAGCCCATCGGCGGCGTGGACCCGGCGGCCCGGGATTACATTCTCCACACCATTATCAGCAATTATAATGAAAACGCGTCCGTCATCATCTCTACCCATCTGATCAGCGATGTGGAATCAGTGCTGGACGATGTGATTTTCATTTCCGCTGGGGAGATTGTACTGACTTCCTCGGTGGACGAAATTCGCGAAAAGCGGGACCAGTCGGTGGACGCCCTGTTCCGGGAGGTATTCAAATGCTGAAAAAATTGATTCGTTACGAATTCCAGGCTACAGCCCGGATTTTCCTTCCCCTGTATGGGGCTTTTCTGGCCATGTCCCTTTTGCTCCGCCTGGTTATGACGGTGCAGGAGGCGCAGAATTGGCAAGGCGCGGAGCTGCCCGCCTGGCTGAACTTGCTGTTGGCGATTCCTGTCCTTCTCTATGTTGCCCTGTTTATCGCAACGGTGGTAATGACCTTTGTAGTGGCGGTTTACCGGTTTTACAAAAACCTCATGACAGAAGAGGGATACCTGATGTTCACCCTGCCGGTAAAGCCCATCCAGCTGATGAACAGCAAGCTCATTGCGGCCCTGGTGTGGACGGTTTTGTCCGCTCTGGTGTGCCTCTTGTCCCTGATGATCCTGATTTTCACCCCCGACCTTCCCGGCGCCATTGCCTACTGGTGGCAGATTTTCGTCACCGGGGCTGCTTCGGAAGGGCTGTACCTCACCACAGGGATTTTGGTGGAACTGATTGTCGCCGTTCTGGTGAGCTGCGCAGGATTCTTTGTCCAGGCTTATACGGCGGTGGCAGCTACCAATTTCAGCGACAGCCATAAGGGCCTTATGGGCGTGGGGGCGTATCTGGTGATTAACTTTGCTTCCCAGATGATTTTTTCCATTCTGCTGTTCATCGGCGGCATGACCCTCTACCCCCAGATAGAATCTATGCTGAATAACTCCCAGGACCTTATGTGGCTTTTCCATCTGACAATTTGGGGCAGCGTGGCCTGGACAGCGGCCATATCCGCCGTGCTGTATGCGGGCACCAACTGGATTCTCAAAAAGAAGCTGAATCTGAATTGATTTCCCAGGAAAACCGGGAAAATTGCGCAAGCGTTTATTTCCAAAAAGGCGGGAGCTCTCCGGGGCTTCCGCCTTTTCTATGGGAAAATCCTTTTTAAAGGCGGTTGCCTCTCAAATTTTTCAGAAAAATTTCTGTGAAGAATCTATGAAAAAAGGAATTGAAATTCCCAGAAGGATAGAGTATAATGGGAAACGGAATTTGCTTATTTTTGCTCGGAGGGTTTTCCTATATCGGGAAAATGGCCTTTGAAGCTGCCTTCTCCGTACACGGAGAAATATCTGAGATAGGGGGATTTCCTAAGTATGCCATCTGCTGAAAACATGAATCTTGCTTTGATTATCCTGGTAACGGGCCTGGTGGTGGTGTTTGTCGCTCTCATTGCCCTGATCGTGGTTATTAAGGCATATGGTTCCCTAGTCTCCTCCATGACGGGGAAAAAACAGGAAACAAAGAAAGAGACGAAACCAATTCCGGCTCCTATTCCGGTTCCCGCCGTACCGGCTGCTCCTGCTGCCCCGGCGGTACAGGAGGGGATTCCCGGAGAGGTAGTAGCCGCCATTGCCGCTGCGGTGGATTATCTGTACGGAAGCGGTACCCATGTAGTGCGCTCGGTGCGCCGTGTTCCTCAGAACCGTTCTTCCTGGGGCGCTGCTGGATTGATAGAGAACACCCGTCCTTTCTAAGCAGGGAAGTTCCCCTGCCGGGCGAGACATTTTATATGGAAGGACTGTCAACCAATGAATATTTTCACAGAGGTATGGGCCTCCATCGTGGATATCATTCATAAATCCGGTTTTCTGACCAACGGATGGGAAAATTATGTGATGATCGCGGTGGCCTGCGTCCTGTTTTACCTGGCCATTAAAAAGGAATTTGAGCCGCTTCTGCTGCTGCCTATCGCATTCGGCATGCTCATGGTGAACCTGTTCCCCGGCATTATGGCGGAACCCACTACCACCATGACGCCGGTTGCGGACTATATCGCTCAGCACAACGGGGAAGCCGGCAGCTATGCTGTCACCGTCTTAAACGGCGTGGAGTATTATATGGTTCCCGAAAACGGCGGCCTGTTCTATTATCTGTATCAGGGCGTAAAGCTGGGGATCTATCCGCCCCTGATTTTCCTGGGTGTGGGCGCTATGACCGACTTTGGCCCCCTGATTGCCAATCCCAAGAGCTTCCTGCTGGGCGCCGCCGCGCAGCTGGGCATTTTCATCACCTTTATCGGTGCGATCCTGCTGGGCTTTAAGCCGGAAGAAGCGGGCGCTATCGGCATCATCGGCGGTGCAGACGGCCCCACGGCAATTTTTGTCACCACTCAGCTGGCTCCCAACCTTCTTGGCCCAATCGCGGTAGCAGCTTACTCGTATATGGCTTTGGTGCCCATTATCCAGCCGCCTATCATGAAGCTGCTGACCACCAAGAAAGAGCGCATGGTAGTCATGCAGCAGCTTCGTCCGGTGAGCAAGCTGGAAAAGATTCTGTTCCCCATTATTGTTACCATCCTGGTTTCCCTGCTGCTGCCGGATGCGGCTTCTCTGGTGGGGATGCTCATGCTGGGCAATCTCATGCGGGAGAGCGGCGTAGTTAACCGGATTTCCAATACCGCACAGAATGAGCTGATGAACATCATCACCATTTTCCTGGGCGTGACGGTGGGCGCTACGGCTACAGGTACCGTGTTCCTGAATATGCGCACTATCGGCATTATCCTCCTGGGCCTCATCGCCTTCAGCATCGGCACGGCCGGCGGTGTGCTTTTCGGCAAGCTCATGTATAAGTTCTCCGGCGGGAAGGTCAACCCCCTCATTGGCTCTGCAGGCGTGTCTGCGGTGCCCATGGCGGCCCGTGTTTCCCAGAAGGTTGGCCAGGCGGAGAATCCCGGCAACTTCCTGCTGATGCACGCTATGGGCCCCAACGTGGCCGGCGTTATCGGCTCCGCGGTGGCCGCAGGTGTGCTTCTCAGCATCCTGTAAGCGCGCGGTGTAAAAACTATCATACAAAGCCTCTGCATCCCGGTGCGGGGGCTTTTTCGTATCTTCAGAACCCTGGGAAATCGGTTGTGTTCTGAGTAAGTTCCTGTTATAATATGGATTGTTTATCAAAAGGGAGAAGGAGGCAACGGATATGCGGGAGATTCCACTGCATACATCCAAGATTACAGAAATAGCGCCGGCACTGAATGCCGGCGATCGGGTGCTGCTGTCCGGCACCATTTATACGGCCCGGGATGCGGCCCATAAACGGATTTTTGCCCTGCTGGATGAGGGGAAGGAGCCGCCTTTCCCTCTGGAGGGTTCCTGCGTCTACTACGCCGGCCCAACGCCGGCCCCGGAAGGGCTGCCTATCGGCTCCTGCGGGCCGACTACCAGCAGCCGTATGGACGTGTTTGCGCCCCGCCTGTTGGATTTGGGTATGAAGTGCATGATCGGCAAGGGCCAGCGCTCCCAAGCTGTAGTGGAGGCTATTCAACGGAATGGCGCGGTTTATCTGTGCGCTATTGGCGGAGCAGGAGCTTTGGCTGCCAAGTCTGTCCGCTCCTTGGAGGTCATTGCCTTTGAGGATTTGGGCTGTGAGTCGGTGAAGCGCCTGGAAATTGAGAACTTCCCCCTGCTGGTGGCCATTGACTGCCACGGGGGCAGCCTGTTCGAGAGGTGAGGAAACGGTGACAAAGCTATTGATACGGCTTTTTGTCCGTAACTGGGAAAACACCGACAGCCCGGCCGTCCGGGGCTCCTACGGGAAGCTGGCGGGCATTACCGGCGTTGTGACCAATTTGCTTTTGGCCCTGCTAAAGCTCCTCAGCGGCTGGTTCTTTAACAGTATCGCCATTATGGCTGATGCAGTGAACAATCTGTCCGATTCCGCTTCTTCCATTGTCACTTTGGTGGGATTCAAGCTTTCGAGCAAGCCTGCCGACGCCAAGCACCCGTACGGCCATGCCCGGATTGAATATATCTCCGGTATGATCGTGTCCTTTATTGTGGTGGTGCTGGGGGTGCAGTTGGCTCAGAGCTCCATTGACAAAATTCTGGCTCCGGAAGAATCCTCTTTTACCTGGATCACCATTGGGGTGCTGGTGGTGTCGATTCTTCTGAAGCTGTGGCAGGGGCTGTTTTACCGAAAGATCGGGAAAACCATCTCCTCCACGACCCTGGAGGCCACTTCTACGGACAGCCTCAACGATGTGATTTCTACCTCGGCGGTATTGGTGGGCATTATCATCACGCTTTGTACCGGCGTGAACCTGGATGGCTGGCTGGGCCTGCTGGTGGCGGTGCTCATTACGATTTCCGGTATTCGGCTGGTCATGGAGACTTCCCAGCCCCTTTTGGGCATGGCCCCTTCTCAGGAGCTGGTGCAGTCCATCTATTCCCGGATATTGAGCTATGACGGGATTATCGGCCTCCACGATTTGGAGGTCCACAGTTATGGCGAGGGGCGCATTTTCGCCTCGGTCCACTGTGAAGTGGACGCCGACCAGGATATTATGATAAGCCATGATATTATCGACAACATTGAGCGGGATTTTCTCCAGGACTCCGGTATCCATTTGGTCATCCACCTGGATCCGGTGCAGATTCACGATGACCGCACCCAGAAGCTCTATCATCAGGTGCGGGAAATGGTGGCCCAGCTTTCGCCAGAATATTCCATCCATGATTTCCGGGTGGTGTGGGGGACTACCCATTCCAATTTGATTTTTGACATGGTAGTGCCCTATGGCCTTTCCCAAAGTGATGAAGAGGTGGCGCGGGCAATGGGCCAGCTGATTCAGGAACGTTTGGGGAAGAACTATTTTGCCGTAGTTACCATTGATCACGATTATGTTGGTTCAGGAAAATCGGCGTTAGAGCAGCTCTCCCAAAAGAGCCAGAGAAAAAATCGAAAAAAATTGAAATAAGGTATTGACATCGATAGCTCTGCATGATATAATAACCAAGTCGCTTGCGGGTGTAGTTCAATGGCTAGAATCCCAGCCTTCCAAGCTGGTCGTGTGGGTTCGATTCCCATCACCCGCTCCATTGGCTCGGCCTTGCAGCAGAGCATTATGCGCCAATAGCTCAGCTGGATAGAGCAACTGCCTTCTAAGCAGTAGGTCTGGGGTTCGAGTCCCTATTGGCGCGCCAGGTATGGTGGGTATAGCTTAGTTGGTTAAAGCGCCAGTTTGTGGCACTGGAGACCGTCGGTTCGAATCCGACTATCCACCCCACACAGTACATACGGAGCAATGGTGACATTGCTCCGTATGTCATATATTGGGCTGTCGCCAAGGGGTAAGGCAACGGACTTTGACTCCGTCATTCCGCTGGTTCAAATCCAGCCAGCCCAGCCAGTCGAGTGCCTCGACACGCAATTCGCGTTCGGGGCACTCTTCTTTTTTGTTAATTTCTCCTCGCGTTCAAGCGAATATCTTTTTTGTAGCATAAACCCACCAGGCTGAGCCTGGATGCAATTCGCGTTCGGGGCTCAGCTTTTATTTTGCCTATTCCCTCGCGCTTACAGCGGGTATCTTTTTTGCAGCATAAATTTAACGGCGAGTGGCCGCTCCCAATCACGCACTTCACTTTGTGGGGTGCGTTTTGTTTTGTCCCTGCGGTTTTGCTTTGAATTTCATCAAGGCTTTTGTCTCTAATCCCGTTTTTTATTTGAAAAGAAAAGGATTCCAATCAGGTGGGGAAAATCAAAATTTACGGAGCTTTATTAAAAATCTATGAAAATGAGGATTTAAAAACAAAATTTATATAGCTTTCCCTTGCGAATCGGCAAAGGCCGTGCTAAAATGTGTACTGGTTAAAAATCAAACGGGAATAAGTTTGAAAAGAAAGGACAGATTGTGTATGTCGTATGATTTTCTGCTGGATCTGGCGCTGATCCTGCTATGTACCAAGGTGTTTGGCCTTTTGACCCGCAGCTTTAAGCTGCCGCAGGTAGTTGGCGCTCTTTTGGCAGGCGTGATTCTGGGGCCGGCGGTTCTCAACATCCTCCAGGATGCGGATTTTATCACCAAGGTTTCTGAAGTGGGCGTTATTGTCCTGATGTTTACTGCCGGTATGGAGACGGATATCCGGGAATTGAAAAAGACGGGCAAGGCTTCTTTTATCATTGCCCTTTGCGGTGTGCTGGTCCCTCTGGCCGGCGGCTTCCTTCTGGCGCACTTCTTCAATGATCCCAGTATGTCCGAGGGTGCAACCGCAAGCGTGTTCCTTCAGAACATGTTTATCGGCGTCATTCTCACGGCTACTTCCGTCAGCATTACAGTGGAGACCCTGAAGGAAATGGGCAAGCTCAATACCCGGGCCGGCAACGCTATTTTGGGCGCGGCTATTATCGACGATATTCTGGGCATTGTCGCCCTGACGATTATTACCAGCCTGGCAGACGAGTCGGTGCAGATCGGCATTGTGCTGCTCCAGATTGTCGGCTTCTTTGTGTTTGCAGGCGTGGTAGGCTTCTTGTTCTTCCTGTTCTTCCGCAAGCTGCAGAACCATTATCACAAGGATATGCGCCGGTTCGTCATCCTGGCCTTTGTGTTCTGCCTGCTGATTTCCTACTGTGCGGAAGAATTCTTCGGCGTAGCCGATATCACCGGTGCATTTATCGCCGGCCTGATTATCTCCAACACGGAGCGTGCCCCGTATATCGCTTCCCGGTTTGAGACGCTTTCCTATACGCTGATTTCCCCGGTTTTCTTCGCCAGCATCGGCTTGAAGATGTCCCTTCCCGAGATGACCCCCCATATTATCATTTTCTCTCTCCTGCTCATGGTGATTGCCGTGATTACGAAAATTCTCGGCTGCGGCTTGGGTGCAAAGATCTGCCGTTTCTCCACCCGTGAGTCGCTGCAGGTAGGTGTGGGCATGGTATCCCGGGGCGAAGTGGCCTTGATCGTGGCCACTAAGGGTTCCGCTTTGGGCCTGATGTCCAACATGTTCATGGGGCCGGTGATTCTCACCGTGGTGGTGACTACTGTGGTAGCCCCCGTCCTCCTGAAGTTGGCGTTCGCGAATAAAAAAGACGGAAAAGGCGGCGAGGTGGATCAAAGGCTTGAAGAGTCCGATCTGGTCAAGAATTACAATATCGCTACCGGGGATCAGGAAGAGATTTCCGCTGTTTCGGAGCCAGCTGAAAGCTGATTGCAGCTGAGTGCAATCGAAAATAGAAAGCCGGGACAACCTGTTAAACGAGAAGGTTGTCCCGGCTTTTGGTGTTTCCAAGCCCGCCACTGTCTTAGAAATGTATGGTGCGGGGTGCTTCGGTAAAGGAAGAGAAGGTGGCAGTACCATTTTCCAAGGCGAAAATTTGCGTGTTGCCATCGCCGGGCTGGTACATTTTCTGTAAAGAGGGGTATGCGTCCAGCATATGCTTCTGGGCTTCCAGGCGGGGGTCTTCCACCGCAGTAGCGGCTACCCGCAGCCAGCGCTCGCCGTCAAAAGCACAGAGCTCCACTTTCGGGTTTGCCAGAATCTGCTTGGAGACCTCTTTTACTTTGCCGGTTTGAATGGTGAGCCGTCCGTCAAACAGGTCGATGGTGCCAAAGGGGCGTACCCGAGGCTGGCCGTCCTCCACGGTGCCCAGATAATACGTACCGCACTTTTTCAGAAATTCATATACTTCCTTCATAAGAAAAGCCTCCTTCAAATAATGGGATTGCATTTTGCCGGAACGGAAGGACCGTTTTCGGCACTTTTCTCTATTATAGCACAGAATTCTGGAAAAGAAAGCGGCATCACTTCCTATTTTTTGTGGATTGCAGAAAAACGGAAGGCGCCAAAGTTTGACGCCTTCCTGCATTTATCTCAATGCATCAATGCTGATGCTTAATCAGCCCGCAGGCCTTGGAGATTTCCATGACAAGCAGAGGAATCAAAACCAGGCCCAGGCCCAGCAGATACAGCT
>ERZ1643246.1298-NODE-1298-length-27768-cov-36.772309_pt1 | contig 27768 bp, 26 predicted proteins | sample MGYA00579265_ERZ1643246 | MGnify/ENA primary metagenome ERZ1643246 (study PRJEB29033, sample SAMEA4952261) | chicken gut metagenome | biome: Broiler Chicken; feature: Gastrointestinal Tract; material: Caecum | place: Ireland | collected 2018 | study: Broiler...
AAAAAAACGTCGCTTTTCACAAAGAAACAGCGACGTTTTAGTGTAGGTTGGCTCGATTTTTGTTGTGATTTATGATTATGCCTTTGTAAAGAAACCTAATTCGTCTAATGACGAAATTCTCACAAATATTTGTTTTTACACACTAAAATACTGATCTGATTCAGAGAAAATTCTGGTGCCCGGAAATAGAATAAGGGAGACTGCGGTGAAAGCAGTCTCCCCGGAGGAATATCCAAATAGAAATTAATCTCTGTGATGCTCAGGAATACAGTGTGCGCATCCGTTCCTTGTGATCCCCAGCACGGAGGCGAACAGGACGGCTTCGGCGTATGTATCGCAGGCAAAAATATTATCTGGATCTATCTCATCAATACAGCACAGTGGAGATTCACGGTCAAGGTCGTGGATCTCCCCTGTGCTTTTGTTTAATATAAACTGTTTCTTGTTAAATGGCGCATCATTGCGGCGCATATATCTCTCCCCTTTCCGGTTATCTTTTCCTGTGATAAAATTCAGGTCAGCTTTTATTATACAGCTGTGGTCTGCCGCGGTCAATGCCGCGCGGGTTCATTACTGTTCACACAGTAACGCGACTCTGCAGTATGTCTTAAGGAGAGTATTTGCTATGGCTTCCATGCTTTTTCAGAAAAAGGCGGGGAGAAAATTTTTTGTTATACGTTAAACTTTTATGAGGATTCCGGAGTTATTTATAACAGGAACGGAAGAAAGGGGGATTGGCGTGACGGACAGAGAGCTGATCAGGAAACTTCATACGGGCGACAGAAGCGCACTGGACGGAATCGTTGAGAAATACTATGACGATATCTATAAGTTCTGTCTGTATATGACTATGGATGAGACGGATTCATACGACATCGTTCAGGAAGTGTTTCTCAGGTTCATCAAATATGCAGAGTCCTATACGCACGGAAATCTGAAAGGCTATCTGCTGATCATTGCGCGCAATCTCTGCCGGGACTATTTCCGTGAAAAGGAGAAGGAAAAAACGGTGGATCTGACAGAGGATACGGTATCCGGTAGAGACGGGATAGACAATACCGAACAGAAGCTTCTGCTTGATACGATCCTCCAGAAACTCCCGATCGAACAGAGGGAGACAGTTATTTTGAGGTTTCGGGAGGAGCTGAGATTTCAGGATATCGCGAGGATTCTGGGATGCAGTGTGTCCACAGCAAAATCGAGATGCCGACTGGGAATCAGACGGATGAGAAAGGAGTTGGAAGCTTATGAAAGAAAATAGTGACCTGAATAAGCTGTTTTGTGAAGCGGACAGATTTGTGAAAATTGATAAAGAGAGGCGAGAACGGACTCTTGAACGGCTGTACAGTGTGTATGAGGAAATGAACGGGGAAAGAACATCTGTCACAGCCGGTTATGCAGAGATCGTGTTCAGCCAGCTCCGTTACATGGACAAAGGAATATGGATCGCGGATGCCGCGGTAAATATACTGTTTATCCTGATCCTTCTTCTGCTGAGATATTATGGGGCAGAGGAACAGGATATCATGGTGGCCGCGATGCTGCTTGCATCTGCTTCCGGAGGCGTGTCCATATGGATCTTATCTGGGCTTTTTTCAAATGGAGCCGGAGAACTGGCGGGGACCTGCTATTTTAATACAAAGCAGCTTGCGGGGCTTGAGATGACGCTGCTCGGCGGGATCAATCTGATCATGATCGCCTTTGCGGTCCTCTATGTCGGAATACAGTGGAAGCTGAATCTTTTTCGGATCGGAGTCTATATGGGGGTTCCATTTCTGTTTACTGTATCTGTATGTCTTGGATGCATGATGGCTGAGAATTGCCGGAGAAGATCTGCACTGACGGCTGGAGCGGCCGTATTTTCAGCGGCCCTTGTACTGGCAGCTGCTGCAGTCCCTCAAATTTATCTTCCGTCGGCGGCAGCGGTATGGTGTATGGTGCTGGCGGCGGGGGCGGCTGTACTGTCTGTGCAGATCAGGCGGTTATTCAATGAAATCGGGAGAGGAGAGATATTATGCACAGAATAGAGCTGAGCGCTGTGGAAAAAAGGTTTCATGAGAGGACTGCAGTGAAGAAAACTGATCTCTGCCTGGAGAGCGGCGTTTACGGGCTTCTGGGAGAAAACGGAGCGGGGAAGACGACTTTGATGCGTATGATCTGCGGTGTCCTGAAGCCCACGGGGGGGAGCATCCGCTGCGATGGCATTGAGATCAGCCGGCTGGGAAGAGCATACCGCAGGCTGCTTGGATACCTGCCCCAGGATTTTGGTTATTACGGAGAGTTTTCTGCCCGGCGGTTCCTGCGCTATATGGCGACTCTGAAGGCAATGCCGCAGGACTGCGCCGAGCGCCGTATCGATGAAATGCTGGAGCTTGTGGATCTTATGCCGTTTCAGAAGCAGAAGCTGAAGACATTTTCCGGAGGAATGCTGCGAAGGATAGGGGTTGCCCAGGCGCTGCTGAATGATCCGGAGATCTTGATCCTGGATGAGCCGACAGCCGGTCTTGACCCGAGGGAGCGTGTGAGATTCCGGAATATCATAAGCTCTCTGGGGAAGGAGCGCACGGTGATCCTATCCACTCATATTGTGTCCGATGTGGATTATATCGCGGATCAGATCATGATCATGAAAAATGGGAAGATCACAGCTGAAGGTACAGAACGGGAATTGAAACACATGACAGGGAAAATCGCGTGGAAATACATCGCCGGCGAGGATGAAGCGGAAAGGCTTGACAGCAGGTTTACTGTCAGCAATTTAAGGCATCTGGAAAACGGAGTGGAGCTGCGTATCGTCTCTGACAGGAGACCGGCGCCTGATGCAGAAGCTCTGGAGCCGTCGCTGGAGGATATTTACTTATATCTAACCGGGGAGAAGAGGGGAGGAACAGACGATGAGACTGTATAGAATGGAGCTGTACAAGCTGATGCACGGGAAATTCTTTCTTGCCGGACTGCCTGTGATACTGGCGGTGCTGCTCCTTTATTTCGCTTTTGTCAATGTAGGAGACGAGAGAGCAGTTGTGAACGGGAAGGTGTATACCGGATATGAAGCAGTCCGGGAGAATCGCGAGATCACGAAAGAATTCACCGGTCCTCTGGATGACGAGACCGCGGAGCAGATCATAGAGAAGTACGGGTTCCCGTCCCAGGTGGAAGAATACTACGGCGGGTTCCGCGATGAGAACTATCTGAATGGGTTTGTGACAGAATATCTGGGGAATGGCTATATGAGGAGCTGGGACGACTATAAGGTATCGACCGAACTGATTCCTGTAGCCCAGACAGACCTGGGAAGAGCTGCAGAAACATCAGGAAAAGAAATTATTCTGTGTTATACGAAAGGGTGGAGTGTTCTTCTGGATACGCTTCAGCTTGGCATGATCCTGGGCAGTGTTCTGATCCTGGTAAGTGTTTCGCCTGTGTTTGCAGAGGAGCGTCAGTGCAGGATGTCGGCGCTTCTGTTTACGAGCGAGGAGGGGAGAGACAGAGATGTGACGGCAAAGATCGCAGCGGCATTTACCCTGACAGCAGCTGTGTACGCGGCGGTGGTGCTGAGCGTGTTCCTTTCTGTGGGAGCCGTGTACGGGCTGGAAGGCGGAAACTGTATGACTGGGATCGTGGCAGGTTCTCTGAATCCCGTCAGTACGGTCACGATGAAGCCTGTCCTTTCCTTTGTGCTCCTTTCGCTGGGTGCGGACGCCCTGGCGCTGATGTCATTGTGCGCGGTTGTGCTGTGTGTGTCTGCGCATTACGAAACATCGTTCTACACTGTCGCTGTTTCAGGAATCGTGTGGGTGATGCCTCTGCTGATACGGATTATGTTCGACGGACTGGGATATGTGGTGATGTGCGGGACTCCGCTTTTTCTTGTCATGACAGGAGTCCTGATGGATATATACTCGATACTCTTTATCCCGGCGGCGGTGGGAACAGCTACTCTGATTTTCTGTACAATGAACGGGCGACGTACATATATGCTGTCGGAAGGCGGCAGATAAGTTCCGCGGATCGGGCGGCAGCGTCCTGATTCACACTCCGGGGGGCCTGCGTCATATCATAATAGAAAGAAGGCTGCTGTTCACACTGTACTCATGCAGGAGGCGGTTAGGTGGGAACAGTAACGAAAGAAGTGCAGGAAAGGAGCGCCCTTTGACCTTCGGGCTGGGGGCGGTAAGGAGAGTATTATGGAACAGATCATGAACTATGTGAAGCCGGAGCTGATCGTTGTGGCGGTCGTGCTCTACCTCATAGGAATCGGACTGAAAAAGGCAGGCGCCGTGCCGGATAAGTATATCCCGCTGATCCTCGGAGGGATCGGTATCGTGCTCTGCGCGGTGTGGGTGCTCGCGACCAGTCCGCTGAAAGGAGTGCAGGATATCTCTATGGCTGTATTTACAGCGGTAATACAGGGGATTCTTGTGGCGGGACTGAGCACCTATGCGAATCAGATCGTCAAGCAGGCTGGAAAAGCAGAATAAAGAATATCTGCCTCCGGCGGAGCGCCCATCAGCTGCCCTCGCTTCTTGGAATCTGGTGAAGTGACCGGAATTCCCGGGGAGTGAGGGCGGTATATTTTTTGAACTGTTTGGAGAAGGAGAAACTGTCCGGATATCCTGTCCGGGAGGCAATCTCCTGGATCGACAGAGTGTCGTCCAGCAGAAGCTCCTTTGCAGTGTTCAGCCTTTTCTGGATCAGATAGGTGTGGGGCGGCATGTGAAACTCCCGGCGGAACATCTTGCGGAAATTCTCATAGCCGATCCCGAGATATTCCGCCACTCCTCGGCAGCTGTCATCGGGGATCCTGCCGCTTCCGAGCAGCTCTCTGGACTGGTCCAGAAGAGAGCGGGTCGAGGGAACAACAGTCTGCTTTCTGTGCATGTCGTAGATCGTGAAGACGAAACGCTGGGCTTCCAGAAGCAGCTGCGGCAGTTGGCGGGAGGAAGCCCGCGAAAGCTGTTCATAAAACAGGAGACATTTTCTGTGACATGATGGAAGAGGACGAGATGGCAGTATATCTGCTGGATAAGATCACTGAGCTGGCGAAGATCCGCGCGAAGGCATACGTGGAAGCCGGAGCGGATGTGATCTATCTTGGAGACGATATCGGGATGCAGCATACGATCATGATGAGCGAGGATCTGTACTGTACCTGGCTGAAGCCGAGACTCACGGACATTATCTCCTATATCAAGAGCCTGAATCCTGAAGTGATCGTATTCTATCATTCCTGTGGGTTCATCGAGCCGCTGATCCCGCATCTGATCGACGCAGGTGTGGACGTGCTCAATCCGATCCAGAGTGAGTGTATGGATTTCGGCGAGATTTATGAGAAATACGGCGATAGGATCTCCTTCCACGGGACCATCGGCACACAGACTGTCATGCCCCACGGCACTCCGGAAGAGGTGATCGCCGAGGTACATAAGAACCTGGATATCGCGGGACCGAAGGGCGGACTCATGGTGGCGCCGACCCATCTGCTGGAGCCGGAAGTACCGTTTGAGAATGTGCTTGCCTATGTAGAGGCGTGCAGGACGTATCAGAAAAAGGAACAGTAGAGGGGGATGACCATGGATTTTGATATGAAAAAATGGATACAGGATATGATCCGCGCCGATGTGAAAAAGCCTCTGCCGGTGCTATCATTCCCGGGGATCCAGATCACGGGAAACACGGTGGAAGAGATCGTCGGGAACGGGACACTGCAGGCTGACTGTATGGAGGCGGTCGCAAAGAAGTTTGATATGGCGGCAGTCTTAAGTCTGATGGATCTCTCCGTCGAGGCGGAGGCGTTCGGAAGTCCGGTCAGATACAGTGCGGAGGAGGTGCCCACGGTGACGGCGCCGATCATCCATGATGAGGACGAGGCGGAAGCGCTGCGTGTGCCGGAAGTCGGAGAAGGGCGTACCGGGGAATGCCTGAAGGGGATCCGGGAGATCGCAGACCGGGTCAAGGACCGGCCGATCCTTGCAGGCATGATCGGTCCTTACTCACTGGCGGGGCGGCTGCTTGATATGACGGAGATCATGATCCTCTGCTATGAGGATCCGGAGCTGGTGGAGACTGTGCTCGAGAAGGTGACACAGTTCCTGTGCGCCTATGCGAAGGCGTTCAAGGAGGCGGGCGCAGATGGGATCGTCCTCGCCGAGCCGGCGGCAGGACTGCTCGGGCCGGGACTTTTCAGAGATTTCTCTGTGCCTTACGTGAAACAGATCTGTGAGACTGCGCAGGCGGAGGGACTCATGCTCCTCTACCACAACTGCGGGACAGTGGAGCCTCTCCTCGCAGATATTGCAGGGATCCCTGCAGCGGGATACAGCTTCGGAAATGCCGTGGATATGGAAACTGTACTGAAGGCGATGCCGGAAGACCGGATCGTGATCGGAAATATCGATCCGGTGGGAGTCCTGAGAAACGGAACCCCGGACGGGATCCGCAGAGAGACAAAGTCTCTGATGGAGAAATGCTACGGATATCCCAATTTTGTCATTGCCAGCGGATGTGATATTCCGCCTATGACGCCCATTGAAAACCTGCAGGCATTCTTTGATGCCGCAGAAGAGTTTTATCAGAAGGATAAGGAGTGTTGATGTTATGGGACTGATCGAGGAAATCTCTGAGTTTCTCCAGAAGGGGAGATCAAAGAAGGTAAAGGAATTGGTGCAGAAGGCGATGGACGAGAATATGGACCCCAAGGTCATCTTGAATGAAGGGCTTCTGTCCGGCATGATGATCGTGGGAGCAAAGTTTAAGAACAATGAAGTCTTCGTTCCGGAAGTCCTGGTATCCGCCCGCGCGATGAACGCGGGGCTTGCGATCCTGGAACCGAAGCTTGTGGAAGCGGGCAACGAACCTGTGGGAAGGGCAGTGATCGGAACCGTGCAGGGAGATCTGCACGACATCGGCAAGAATCTGGTCGGCATGATGTTCAAGGGAGCCGGATTCGAGGTCTGCGATATGGGTGTTGACGTGGGCGCGGATGCATTTATCGACAAGGCAGAGGAAATAGGAGCCGACGTCATCGGGATGTCCGCCCTGCTGAGCACCACAATGCCCCAGATGCAGGAATGTATCCGACGGCTGGAGGAAAGAGGACTGAGAGAGAAATATATTGTGATGATCGGAGGAGCGCCGGTCACGGATGATTTCGCAAAGGAGATCGGAGCAGATTATTACACGCCGGACGCCGCATCGGCGGCAGAGACGGCTAGAAATGCCGTGATGGCGAGGAAAAGTGCATGAAAAAGATCACAGAATTTCAGATAAAGATTTCTCCGCAGAATGTCTGTGCCATGCTTGATGCGGACAGGAGCAGCCTGGAGGAAGAGATGAGGGAAGAGCTCGAAGAGATGCTTCCCGAGGCGTACGAGAGGCTTGAACCGGCCGCTTTTCTGGGATTCGGCGATACAGAGGGCTTTCTGTGCGGGGAGGATGAACTCTCCGCACAGGAGGCCCTGTATATTATCTGCACGGTGGGCGACGCGCTGAGCCGCTGGTCTTCTGAGCTTTTCACGCAGGGAGACTGCCTGAGGGCCATGCTGGCGGATGCCGCTGCGGACGACTGCCTGTTCCAGATGGACGAACAGCTGAAAGACCGGGTTACCGCCCTCTGCCGGGAGCGGGGGAAAGGAATCCGAAGAAGACTGGAGGCACCCCATGACGTGCCCATGAGCATACAGAAGAAGGCGCTGGACGTCACCGGAGCGTCAGAAGGGGGGATCGGGATCACGGAAGGATTCATGTACCGCCCGGTCAAGAGTGTCTGTCAGGTATATCTGCTGAGCGATGATACAACACAGTGCAATTATGAGCATGACTGCAGCAGATGCCCCAATACATCCTGCAGGCTGAGGAAAATTCCGGGAAGGTCTCCAAAAACAGCACCGGAAAAGGCGCAGGAAACAGTAGCTGAAATGATCTCGGCAGCATCCCCGGGTCCGACGGTCACGACGGTTTCGAAAGAAGGCCGGCGGAAGCTGCGGTCTGTGAAGGGCAGGAGCATCCTGGAGACACTGCGGGAGAACGGCATCTATATCAGCGCGCTCTGCTCCGGGAGAGGAACCTGCGGAAAGTGCAGAATCCAGGTGGCAGAAGGTGAGATCACGGTTTCCGAGGAAGACCGGAGATTCTTTACGCCGGAGGAACTGGAGACGGGATTCCGCCTGGCCTGCACGGCATATCCGGCGGATGACTGCACGGTCCATATTGCCGCCGGCGCAGGAGAGCAGGAGTTCTATATCCCTGCCGGCCCTGCGGAAGGGGCACAGGAGCAGCCAGATCCTTCGGAGAACCCAGCTGTGTCCCCTGCCCGGACTGCCGGGCGGACATGGGATGAGAAAAAGAAGAGCGCCGGAGGAACAGGAGGAAAGGGAGAGAAGCTTCCGGCAGAATATGACGCGGCAGTGGACATCGGGACAACAACTGTGGCAATGCAGCTCATCGATCCGGTAAACGGAGGTGCGGTGAAGACGTACACAGCGCTGAACAGCCAGAGGATGTATGGCGCGGATGTGATCGGAAGGATCGAGGCGGCAGGAAAAGGAAAGGCAGGAGACCTTCAGGAGTGCATCCGCCGGGTGCTCAGGGAAGGAATGGACAGCCTGACGGACAGAGGTCGAAGACCGGTCCGCCGGATGATGATCGGAGCCAATACGACCATGGTCCATCTTCTCATGGGATATCCATGTGAAAGTCTGGGCATCTATCCGTTTCTGCCTTATAATATAAAACGGATAGAGACGTCGTGGACGGAAGTGACTGGACAGGCTGACCGTGATTTGCCGGTCAGCATATGCCCGGGAATCTCCACGTATGTAGGCGGAGATATCACTGCCGGTCTCTATGCACTGGATTTTCATAAGAGAGAGAAGGTCTCTGTCCTCATCGATCTGGGGACGAACGGAGAGATGGCGGTTGGAAACCGGGAGCGGATCCTGGCTGCGTCCGCGGCGGCGGGACCGGCCTTTGAGGGAGGAAATATCGTCTGCGGTACAGGAAGCGTCCCGGGGGCGGTCTGTCATGCGGAGTGGAAGGACGGAAGGCTCCGTGTGGAGACGATCAGCGGAAAAGAGCCGGCGGGCATCTGCGGTACCGGGATCATCGAGATCCTGTACTGTCTGCTCGAGGCGGAGATCATGGATGAGACAGGCAGGCTGGAAGCACCCTGGGATTCTGAAGGATTTCCTGTAGATGAGAAGGGAAATATCCGTATCTATCAGAAGGATATCCGGGAGATCCAGCTCGCCAAAGCAGCAGTGCGCGCAGGGCTTGAAACGCTTCTGGCGGAGTACGGGATCACGGCGCCGGATGTGGAAGAGATCTTCCTTGCGGGAGGGTTCGGATACGAGATGGACGTCCGCAAGGCATCGGGCATCGGGCTTCTTCCCTCCGGATGCGAGGACAAGGTGCGCGCGGTGGGAAATACTTGTCTGCGTGGAACTGCTGCAGGTCTGCGGGATGAGAACGGAGCGGAGACGATGGATCACATTGCCGGGATGGTGACGGAAATCTCTCTTTCGGGGAATCCGAGATTCGGACAGTTTTATATGGAATATATGTGTTTTGAAGGGGAAGAAACATGAGATCACAGTTATATTTTGAAGACATGAAGATTGAGAAGGCAGAGCTGGGAGCGCCTTCGTCCGTGCCGGATCTGGTGGGTGGGCTTGTGCTCCAGAATAGTCTGAAATTTTTCCTCAGTGAGGATGATGAGATCTATGAGGGGTATGGGAGATGCTTCAATTCCTATCCTTACCGTCAGTATTCCTGCTATACAAGACAGCTCAGGGAAGAAACGGTGAAGACGGCGGTGCTGGAAAATGATCATCTTAAGGCAGTATTCCTGCCGGAGTATGGCGGAAGACTCTGGCGTCTTTTCGACAAAGACGGGAACCGGGATCTGCTCTACACGAACGACGTCCTGCGGTTCAGCAATCTGGCGGTGTGCAATGCCTGGTTCAGCGGAGGCGTGGAGTGGAATATCGGCGTGATCGGCCATTCTCCGTTTACAACGGCGCCGCTTTTTACTGCTGTCCTGTGGAGTATGAAGGGACGCCTGTGCTGCGTATGTATGAGTATGAGCGGATCCGCAGAGTGACATATCAGATGGATTTCTGGCTGGGGGAGGAGGATAAGTTCCTGAATGCCAGGATGCGCATTAAGAACGACACGGGCGAGGTCGTGCCGATGTACTGGTGGAGCAACATCGCGGTACCGGAATTTGAAGGCGGGCGGATCATCGTCCCGGCGTCCAAGGCATTTACCTTCCATGACGGCGGAGTATATAAGGTGGATATCCCGCTCGTCGGCGGAAAGGATATTACAAGATATCAGAATATCCCGACGTCAGTGGACTACTTCTTCGATCTGCCGGCTGATGCGCCGAAATACATTGTAAATGTGGACCGGGACGGCTTCGGACTGCTCCAGATGTCCACGGACCGTCTGCGCTCCAGGAAGCTTTTCTCCTGGGGAAAGACCAGGGGCGGCGATCACTGGCAGGAGTTCCTGACAAAAGACGCGGGAAGATATATCGAGATCCAGGCAGGGCTTGGAAAGACACAGTACGGATGCCTTCCGATGGCTCCGCACACTGCCTGGGAATGGATGGAGAGATACGGCGCGGTACAGATCCGGGGACAGGAAATGGAGAAATCCTTTGAAGAGCTGCGCGGCACTGTCACGGCGGAGGTGAAGGCGATGCCGCAGTGGCAGGAGATGGAGCAGATACTCGCTGATACAAAGAAGATGGCGAAGACGAGAGCCGAGGTCATCCGGCGCGGAAGCGGCTTCGGCGCTCTGGAGGCACAGCTGCGTGAACAGTGCGGTGACAGGAAGATGGAGCCCCACCTGGATTTTGCCGGCAGTGAAGAAGATCCTGGGCGCTGGGCTGAATTCCTTGAGAAAGGGACGCTGGAGATCCCGGATCCGGCAGAACTCCCTGGAGTGTATGTTACGGGAAGAGAGTTCTATGACCGATTAAAAAAATATGTGGATGAAAATGAGGAGACGGCGGGATGGTATGCATACTATCAGCTTGGTGTGCTTCTGTTCCAGAAGGGGGAATATGAAGCGGCGAAGAAGGAATTCCTGAGGTCGATCGAGAGCCAGGAGAATGCATGGGCCTGTCATGGACTGGCTTCTGTCTATACTGTGGAGGGCAGAAAAAAAGAAGCGTGCAGCGCGGTCAGGATCGGGTTTTGCCTGCAGAGGGAAGACCTGTCCTATGTAAAAGAAGTCTTTCGGCTGCTCGTCATGAACAAGGGCTTCCGGGAGGTGGAGGAACTCTATCAGGAGCTGGATGAGGAGATGCAGAAGGAGGGCAGGATCAGATTTTTCTATATACAGGCTCTTGCCGAAAACGGACGGGAGAAGGAAGCATACCGCCTTCTGCGTGCGGACGGAGGACTTGTGATCGATGATATCCGGGAGGGAGAGACTTCTCTTGGGGAGCTGTGGCGGAAGATCAGGGCAGCAGGAGAAAACGGAGAGGAAGAGATGCCGTATGAATTTGATTTTACGGCGCTTTAATAAAAATTTCGGGTTTGTATGGATAGTTCTGTCTGGAATTCAGCAGAAAACAGGGAAAGCTGACAGGAAACTTCCATTCTGCGATAAGATGAGGGCGGTTCAGGTGACTAGGATAATCTGAAACCGCCCTCATCTTATCGCAGAAGAAATTGCGAAAGACTTCTTAAAAGAGACATTTGCTTCCAGCGTTGACCTGATGAACCAGCTTGCTGCAGACATCAACCTTGTAAGCACGCTGAAAGCGGCGAGTGAAGCCGAGAACTACAGCAAGGGCGTAGAGTTCTACGGCGGTCAGGAGATCTTCAAAGATTTCGCTGAGTGGACAAACGAAGTTCCGACAGTAAACTACGGCGAGAACACCTACGAGATCGAGGATATGATGACAGAAGCACTCCAGGCAATCCTGGGAGGCGCTGATGTTCAGCAGACATTAGACCAGTATCAGACTCAGATCGAGTCCGCGGTAGCTAATTAATCAATCGGGCAGATCCAATAGCCATTTGCCTTTCGCTTTTAAAAGGCAGATGGCTGTTGTTTTGTAAAAAGGAGGGAGCATTGTGGCTGACATGAGCAGAAAAAGAGAGATGAGCCCGAGGCTGAACCGCACCGGATGGTGCTTTGTCATACCGAGTGTCATCCTGATCATCCTGTTTGTATTCTATCCGATGGTACAGGCGCTGATCACATCGTTTCAGACCGGGGCAGGGAATAATCTGACCTTTGCGGGGATCGCGAACTATAAGAGACTTCTGACGGATACGACCTTCAGAAAGGCGCTTTTCAATACGTTACTTTACCTGATCATTCAGGTGCCGATCATGATCCTGCTGGCGCTCGTCATCTTATCTATGCTGAACAATAAGAAACTGAAGTTCAAGGGATTTTTCAGGACAGCGATCTTCCTGCCCTGTGTAACTTCACTGGTTGCCTATTCGATCGTATTCAAGAGTCTGTTCGCGACGGACGGATTCGTGAACTCGATCCTAATGAAGCTTAACCTGATCGCCGAACCGATCTCGTGGATCACAGATCCGGTGTGGGCTAAGATCCTGATCATCCTGGCGATCACCTGGAGATGGACTGGTTACAATATGGTGTTCTATCTCTCAGGCCTGCAGGGAATCGATGACTCAATCTACGAAGCGGCAGATATCGACGGCGCGGGAGCGTTTGAAAAGTTCAAAAGCATTACGCTGCCCATGCTGAAACCGATCATACTCTTCACGACGATCAATTCCACGATCGGAACACTGCAACTGTTCGATGAGACGATGAACATCACGCAGGGAGGACCGGCGAACGCTACGATCACGATCTCACAGTATATTTACAATATCCTGTTCAAGTATTCACCGGACTTCGGTTACGCGGCCGCAGTTTCCTATGTGATCGTCGTTATGATCGTTGTATTGTCCTTTATTCAGATGAAAGTAGGTGACAAGAATGACTAAAAAGGTATTAAATGTTGTACAGTATGTATTTCTGATCATTGCATCCTTTATCTCGATCTTCCCGATTTTCTGGATGATCATCGCGGCGACAAATAAGTCCGTGGATGTGACAAGAGGAACGCTGCTCCCGGGAACCTATTTTCTGGAGAATATGAAAACGCTTCTGGAATCAGATCTTCAGTACCTGACGGCCTACAAGAATTCACTGATCATCGCAGTTGTGACGACAGCGCTGGCGATGATTGTGTCATCGGCTGCAGGATATGCTTTTGTGGTGTACAGGACGAGAGCGAGAGAAAGAATATTCAGCATTGTCCTGCTCTCCATGATGGTGCCGTTCGCAGCCCTGATGGTCCCGCTGTTCCGTCTGTTCAGCAAGTTCAACAGTATGGGACCGCTGAAAGCGATCGGACTGAATACGCCGATGTCTGTCATTATCATAGCCATCGCTACGGCATTTCTGATCTTTTTCTTTCGGCAGAATACACAGAGCTTCCCGAAGGAATTGATCGAGGCGGCGAGGATTGACGGACTCAGTGAAGCGGGGATCTTCTTCCGCGTCTTCATCCCGACAAACAAATCTTGCTATGCTGCGGCAATCGTTGTAACATTTATGACGAGCTGGAACAATTACCTGTGGCCGCTGATCGCTCTGCAGTCTCCGGAGAAAAGGACGCTGCCGCTGGTCATGGCGGCGATGGGATCGTCTTACACGCCGGATTACGGTATGATGATGGCAGCAGTCGTGCTGGCGACGATTCCGACCGCACTGATCTTTTTCCTGATGCAGAAGCAGTTTGTGGCAGGTATGACAGGTTCTGTGAAAGGATAAATATTATTGGAGGATTATGGAATGAAGGAGATACAAAGCAGCCTGGAGTGGCTGGAAAATCCGGAAGTGTTCGCTGTGAACAGAGAAAAGGCGCACTCCTCGCACCTGTTTTACGAGACAGAAGAGGATATGCTTACAGGAGGAGCGATGCCGCTGAAACAGAGCCTGAACGGGTCATGGAGATTCATCTGCTCTCCGTGTCCGGATGAGAGGCCGGCTGATTTTTATAAGATGGATTACAGCTGTGAAGAGTTTGGGACGATACAGGTTCCGGGGCATATCCAGACACAGGGCCATGACAGATGCCAGTATGTCAACACCATGTATCCGTGGGATGGGAGGGAGGAACTCCGCCCGCCCCATATTTCCCATACGGACAATCCGGTGGGGAGCTATGTGAAGGAATTTGAAGTGAATCCTGTCCTCAGAGGGAAGAAGATCTATATTTCTTTTCAGGGGGTGGAGACTGCTTTTTACGTATGGCTGAACGGAACGTTCATCGGATACAGCGAGGACAGCTTCACGCCATCAGAGTTCGAACTGACAGATGCGATACAGGACGGAGTGAACAAGCTGGCAGTAGAAGTCTATAAGAGAAGCAGCGCGAGCTGGCTGGAGGATCAGGATTTCTGGAGATTTTCCGGAATTTTCCGCGAGGTCTACCTCTACGCAGTGCCGGAGATCCATGTAAGGGATATGTTCTGGAACGGCAGCCTGGACGATACATATACGGACGGCGTCTTCAGCCTGAAAGCAGAGATCGCCGGAGACAAGGCAGAAAGAGGGCATGGCGGAGACTTAGAGGGCACGGTGGAGCTGGTGCTGAAAGCTGCGGACGGCAGAGTGATTCTTTCGGAATCAAAATCTCTGGCAGAGACAGTCTGCTGGAGCGGTGAGATCCCCAAGGTCAGAGCCTGGAGTGCAGAAGAACCGAACCTGTACAGTCTGTACCTGTATGTGAAAAATGAAGCGGGAGAAGTGAAAGAGATCGCGAGAGAATCCGTGGGATTCCGCCGCTTCGAGATGAAGGACGGCATCATGCGCCTGAACGGGAAGCGGATCATCTTCCGAGGCGTCAACCGCCATGAGTTCAATGTGAGAAGCGGACGCGCGGTGACGGAGGAAGACATGCTGTGGGATATCCGGTTCATGAAGCGGCACAACATCAATGCGGTGCGGACTTCCCACTATCCGAACCAGAACCTGTGGTACCGGCTGTGCGATGAATACGGGATCTATCTGATTGATGAGACGAATCTGGAGACACACGGAAGCTGGCAGAAGAACGGGACATGTGATCCCTCCTGGAATGTGCCGGGCTCTCTTCCGGAGTGGGAGGCCTGTGTTGTGGACCGGGCAGAATCTATGTTCGAGAGGGACAAAAATCATCCGTCGGTGCTGATCTGGTCCTGTGGAAATGAGTCCTATGCAGGCGAGGATATTCTGGAAATGTCCCGGTTCTTCCATGAGCATGACAGCAGCCGTCTGGTGCATTACGAGGGAGTATTCTGGAACCGGGAGTTTGACAGGATCAGTGATATGGAGACCCGGATGTATGCGAAGCCGGCGGAGATCGAAGAGTATCTGAAGGGAGATCCGGCAAAACCCTACATCAGCTGTGAATACATGCATGCCATGGGAAATTCCTGCGGCGGAATGAAGCTTTATACGGATCTGGAGGACAGATATGACAAGTATCAGGGCGGATTTATCTGGGACTACATCGATCAGTCCATGCTGAAGGGCAATGAGCAGGGCGAGGAAGTGTTCACCTATGGAGGCGATTATGACGATCGTCCGACAGATTATGAATTCTGCGGAAACGGGATCGTGTTTGCTGACAGGAAGATCACACCGAAAGCGCAGGAAGTGAAACAGCTCTATGCGCCGCTGCGGCTCACGCCGGACGAACATGGAGTGAAGATCGAGAACAGGAACTGCTTTATCGGAACGGATGGATATGTTTTTGTATATCGACTGCTCAGGAACGGTGAGTGTATATTTGAAAAAGCTATGAAGACGTCCGTCCCGCCTCTGAGCGAAGCGTATATCAGCCTTTCCTGGCCGGAAACGGAAGGAACGGCAGAGTTTATATATGAAGTATCGGCAAGACTGGAGGAACGCACGCCCTGGTCTGAGCCGGGATATGAGATTGCATTCGGTCAGAAGGCGGTAAAGACCGGAAGGAACAGTGCAGAAACCTGCAGCGATGACGCGGAAGGCGGCGCTCTGAAGGTGATACGCGGAGATGTAAATATCGGTGTGAGGGGGAAAGATTTCTCAGTGATCTTCTCACGGCCGGAGGGCGGCATTGCATCTCTTGTCTACGGCGGGAATGAGTATATCACGAGAACTCCGAAGCTTACCTTCTGGCGGGCGGCAACGGACAATGACAGGGGAAGCAGATACGGGTTCGACAGAGGATGCTGGATGACAGCGGGCATGTATGCGCGTACGAAAGAATGTCAGCTGACAGAAGGAAAGACATCGGTTACTGTGAAATACCTGTATGAACTTCCGAGTCCGTTAGCTGCTGAAGTGTGGGCGTCCTATACGGTCCTGGCAGACGGCAGCATCCGTACTGAGCTGAGCTGGGGCGGCCAGAAAGGGCTTCCGGAGATGCCGGCGTTCGGTATGGAGTTCAGGATGAAAGAGCGTTTCGGAAAATTCCGCTATTATGGATGCGGACCGGAGGAAAACTATCGCGACAGGAAGGAAGGAGCGCGTCTCGGTATCTTCGAGGGGAGCGCAGAGAAAAATCTGACACCCTACCTGGTGCCGCAGGAGTGCGGAAACCGTACCGGAACCAGATGGCTTGAGGTGTCGGATGGAGCCGGAAACGGACTGAGATTTTCAGGAGAGATGCCGTTCGAGAGCAGTGTGCTGCCCTGCAGCGCGTATGAGCTGGAGAATGCGGCGCACCAGGAAGAAGTTCCGAAGAGACATTATACATGGGTCCGCGTACTTGCGGGACAGATGGGGGTCGGCGGAGACGACAGCTGGGGCGCTCCGGTGCATCCGCAGTATCTGATGCCGGCGGACAGGGAATGGAGAATAGTGTTTACAATACAGAGACTGCGGTGAGAAAGGCCTCGCCCTCGCCGAAGAACTGCATCCGCATATTGTACTGGCAGATATTGTCATGCCGGTCATGGATGGAATTGAGTTTTCGGCGATATTAGGTAAAAAACATCCGGAGATCCAGCTCATCATCCTCTGCAGTTATGATAAATTTGAGTACGTGAAGACGACTCTTTTAAATGGAGCGTCGGACTACATCCTCAAACCCATGCTCAACCCCGAGAGCCTTCTGAAGACGCTGAAGAAAGCGGCGGGACGGATCCCTGGTCTCAAACTTTATGTAAACAGCCTGCTTTTTAAGATCGTCTGTACTGTGATCATAGGCATCGTGCTTTTATCGGTGATGGAAAATATCGTGAATGTCATGTTTTCAAAGGCTGTATTTGTGAACAGCTTTGCACAGTCACAGGAAAAGATCTTTGATCAGATCGACAGTGATTTTTATGACTTTTATAAAGATATGGCTGCGATCCTGAACGATGTCAGTTCAAGTGATGCGGCTGAAGCGTATCTGCATGGCACCGGCAGCGGGCTGGAGCGCATGAAACAGAGCTATGATCTGGAAAAACTGGTGAAGTCGTCCAGGCTGGATGAGTACTATCAGGCCAGCTTTTTCATGCTCTGTGAAAATCAAAACAGCTATCTGTATAGAAATACAGACAGGTTCACTGTTGACAAGCAGGAAATACTGGACAGCGCCGTGGCAGAAGAGGCGATGGCGGATCCCGGCCGGGTCATCTGCAGATATCTGGATAAAGGATTTTCCTCTGTCAACAGCGGGGCACCTGTCGTGATCCTTGCAAGGGCCTGGGCAGCGGAGGAGGGGAAGCCTGCGGACATGCTGGCCTTTATCGCGGTCAAGGAAGAAGAGATCCGCAGGATGTACAGCTATTCTACGGTCTGGACTACGGGATCAATATTCTCAGTGAGGAGGGAAAGGGGACTACAGTGCTCCTTCTTCTTCGCAAGAATAAGGAGGCAGAGCAGACAGGAGAAAAGTAACTCCAGAATATGCAGCTTGCCTCAGAAAGTCCGCGCTGATATAATGTACGGCAAGGAGGAAAAAACGATGTCTGAGTATGTGATCACTACTGATTCGAATTCCGATGTGCGGCCGGAGTTCATCAGAGAGAATCAGCTCACGATCATCCCGCAGTACTATGCGTTCGGCGAGACGGTCTACGGTGATGAGCTGAACATGGAGCCGCATGAATTCTATGAGACGATGCGGAAGGGCGAACTTCCGAAATCGATGGCGAACAACCCGGCGGTGATCCGGGAGAGATTTGAGAGAATCCTGAAAGAGGGAAAGGACATCCTGCACATTGCATTCTCCAGCGCGCTCAGCGGGAGCTGCAATAATGTGGTGATGACGGCGAATGAGCTCCTGGAGGATTATCCGGAGCGGAAGATCATGGTCTTTGATTCCCTGAACGCATCCCTGGGGGAGGGTGTGTCCGTGTACCGCGGCGTGGAGCTGTGGAAAGCGGGAAAGAGCATGGAGGAAGTGTACGATATTCTTCTGAAAGAGCGGGAGCATGTGAATGTACTTTTTACCGTGAACGACCTCTATCATCTTCAGCGGGGAGGACGTGTGTCGAAGACGACTGCTGTTGTGGGAAGCCTTGTGAATATCAAACCGATCCTTACAGTGACGGCGGAAGGAAAGCTGGAATCCTCAGGCACTGTCCGGGGAAGAAAGAAATCTCTGAGGACGCTGGTCACCAGAATGGAGTCGGCGCTTGAACTGGATTCTTACGGGAAAGACCGCATGGTCTGCGTACTCCACGGGGACTGCATCGAGGATGCGCAGAGTGTGGCGGACCTGGTCAGGGAGAAAGGATTCACCAACGTGGTGATCAATGACGTGAGTCCCAGCATAGGAACTCACGCAGGTCCGGGAGTCGTAGGGCTTGTGTTTTACGGAAAGAAAAGATAGGAGAAAAAATAAGGAAGAAGCGGGAAAGTCCGGAAGGATATCCCCGCAGAAGAAAAAACGCCGTCCGGATGGGGACTGATGTTCCATCCGGGCGGTGTTTCTTTTATCTGAGGATTCTGTCCTGTCTGTAATTTATTTCAGGATGCCGAAATCCTTCATTGCCTTTTCCAGGAGTTCTCTGTGTGCGGGCTCGATCTCTGTGAGCGGTGCGCGGAGCGGTCCGACTTCCCTGCCCATCAGGTTCATCGCTGCCTTCACCGGGATCGGGTTGACTTCGCAGAAGAGTGCGCTGCAGAGCGGAAGTGCATCCAGCTGCATCTTGCAGCTCTCCTTTGTATCTCCGTTCAGATACTTGTATACCATGTCGTGTACATAAGCCGGCGCAACGTTGGAGAGAACGGAGATCACTCCGATTCCGCCGAGGGACAGAAGCGGAACGACCTGGTCGTCATTTCCTGAATAGAGGTCGATGTTCCCGTCGCAGAGATGCATGATCTCCGCCACCTGTCCGATGTTGCCGGAGGCTTCCTTGACACCTACGATATTGTCCACGTTCTTTACAAGGTGGGCCAGTGTAGCCGGCTGGATGTTGCATCCTGTGCGGCTCGGCACATTGTAGAGGATCGCCGGGAGCTTCACCTCGCTGCAGACTGCGGTGTAGTGTGCGATCAGCCCCTTCTGGGTGGCTTTGTTGTAATATGGCGTTACGAGAAGCAGTCCGTCCGCTCCGTCCTTCTCCGCCTCTTTGGACAGCTCGATCGCTGTTGCGGTGCAGTTGGAACCTGTTCCGGCGATGACCGGGATGCGGTGTTTTACACGTTCTACAGTGAAGCGGATCGCCTCCATGTGCTCAGCCTCTGTCATAGTGGCAGATTCGCCGGTAGTTCCGCAGATGATGATGGCATCTGTGCCGCCTGCGATCTGCTCCTCCAGTATCTCATCCAGTTTATCATAGTTGATCTCAAGATTCTCTTTCATCGGTGTGACGATGGCTACACCTGCTCCTTTAAAAATTGCCATTCTATCTTCCTCCTTGATTTGGCCTGTTGTCCACGCGTCTGCAGGATCAGCGGTTATAGCTAACATATATGCAGCGCGCGGAGAGACTGTGAGTGAACAGTAAAAGAAACGGCAAGATGCGCCGTTCCAAAATATACTTGTCCGTATAGTTCGGATAGCTCTCCATCCTGCGATGACAGTCATGTCGTTCTTCACGCCATGCCCAAGGATAAAACGTCAGGCGTTTTGTCCTTTCGGCATCTTCCCCTTTCTGATGATTTCCTCTGTTCCTGACACATCCGTCACCCTACTCATGAAAAATGCAGCCTCTATCCTCGTTTCTGTATTTACTGAAATGATATCACCGAGTCAGGGGGATGTCAACCGCTTTTCAATAATGTCTCAACCCTTTGACATTTCCACTATTATATGGTAAGCTAAGGTTGCTTGAAAGTGTAAATGGCAGAATCGCATTTGCACTTTTTTTACGCAGTTTTACAGCAGTGCGTGGAAGAGATTGAATGGAAGAAAACAGATGGATTTTCATCAGAAGAAAGGAGAGCGCTGTGTTTACAATCAGTAATTATGTGAAGGCGAAGACGCTGGAGGAAGCGTACGAACTGAATCAGGCACGCAGCAGCCGCGTCATGGGCGGTATGATGTGGATGCGCCTGGGAAACGCCAGGATCAAGACCCTGATCGATCTGTCTGATCTGGGACTTGACAAGATCGAGGAGACGGATAATGTGATCCGGATCGGAGCCATGTGTACGCTGCGTCAGATCGAGCAGTGCGAGGCACTGAAAAACCTGTTCGGGGATGGAGTCGCAGAGTCAGTGCGCCATATCGTGGGCGTCCAGTTCCGGAATCAGGCTACCGTGGGAGGAAGTATATATGGAAGGTTCGGCTTCTCGGATGTGCTCACGGCGTTTCTCGCCATGGACACATTTGTGGAGCTCTACAACGGGGGAACAGTCCGGCTGTCCGACTTTGTAAATCGGAAGCAGGACAAGGATCTTCTTCTTTCTGTGATCGTCAGAAAGGGAAAAAGGCAGTTCCGATATGAGTCCATACGTCAGACACAGACTGATTTCCCGGTTCTTGCCTGCGCCACGGTGACCGGTATTGTACATGGACAGGAGACCTGGTATTTTTCCATCGGCGCCAGACCGATGAAGGCAGCGCTTCTTGAGAAGAAGTGGGAGATACCAAGGGACGCATCGGAGGAAAGGATCAGGGAGTACGCACAGGAAGTGGCGTCTTCATTTACCTACGGCACAAACATGAGAGGAAGCGCGGAATACAGACAGCATCTGGCGGAAGTTCTGGTACGCAGGGAGATCAGCTCGATCTTAGCGGAGGAGAGATAGATAAGATGGAAGTACAGTTTGTTTTGAATAAGAAGCAGGTGAAAGTGGATGTAGGACCGGACGCGGTCCTGCTGAATGTATTGAGAGATCTTGGCTGCAAGAGCGTGAAATGCGGCTGTGAGACGACCAACTGCGGTCTCTGCACAGTCTGGATCGACGGGAAATCCCGGCTCTCCTGCTCCATCCTTGCAGTAAGCGTGGGCGGACATGAGATCACCACTCTGGAGGGTGTGGAGAAGGAAGCGGCAGAGTTCGGGAAGTTTCTCGCGGACGAGGGTGCCGAGCAGTGCGGCTTTTGTTCTCCCGGCTTTATCATGAATGTGCTCGCCATGGTGAGAGAGCTGGAAGACCCGGACATTGAAGAGATCAAAGAGTACCTTGCGGGAAATCTGTGCCGGTGTACAGGCTATATGGGCCAGCTTCGCGCGATAGAGAAATATCTGGCCAGCAGAAAGGAGGCGCAGGTATGAATACAGAGCGAACAGAGAATCTGAGAGTGGTGAACCATCCGGTGGCAAAGGTTGACGCAGAGGCACTGGTCACGGGCAGGGCGGTCTATACAAACGACCTTGCACCGGCGGACTGCCTGATCGTGAAGATCGTCAGAAGTCCCCATGCCCATGCGCTGATCAAGGAGATCGACACCTCCCGCGCGGAGGCAGTGCCGGGAATTGAGTGTGTACTTACCTACAAAGACTGTCCGGACAAGCGGTTCACTCTGGCAGGACAGACTTACCCGGAGGCGAGCCCCTATGACCGCCTGATCCTGGATCAGAGAGTGCGTTTCGTCGGAGATGCTGCGGCCATCGTCGCGGGCACTTCCGAGGAAGCCGTTAAGAAGGCGATGAAGCTTGTGAAGATCAAGTATGAGGTGCTGGAACCGGTACTGGACTTCCGGAAGGCGAAGGATAATCCTATCCTTGTGCACCCTGAGGATAACTGGAGAAGCCTCTGCAATGTCGGCGCGGACAACAAGAGAAACCTGTGTGCCCACGACGTCTGCGGGGCGGGGGATGTGGATGCGGTCCTTAAGTCCTGCGACTATGTGATCGACCGTGTATACCACACAAAAGCGAACCAGCAGACCATGATGGAGACCTTCCGCACTTATACCTATATGGATGCATATGGAAGGCTGAACGTGGTCTCCTCCACGCAGGTGCCGTTCCATGTGCGTCGTATCCTGGGCAATGCGCTGGATATCCCGAAGCACAAGATCCGCGTCATCAAGCCGCGCATCGGCGGAGGCTTCGGTGCGAAGCAGACTGCTGTGTCAGAAGTGTATCCGGCTTTCGTGACCTGGAAGACAGGAAAGCCGGCGAAGATTATCTATACAAGGGAAGAATCTATGACTGCCTCCTCCCCGCGGCATGAGATGGAGATGCATGTACGCGTTGGTGCGGACAAGGATGGAAAAATCCGTGCCATCGATCTATATACCCTCTCAAATACAGGTGCATTCGGCGAACACGGACCGACAACAGTGGGACTTTCCGGACACAAGTCCATTCCGCTGTACGGGAGTCCGGAAGCGTTCCGGTTTACGTACGACGTAGTATATACAAATGTGATGTCAGCGGGAGCTTACCGCGGATACGGCGCCACCCAGGGAATCTTTGCCGTGGAGTCTGCCGTGAACGAGCTGGCTCAGACGCTCGGCATGGACCCGACGGTCCTGAGAGAAAAGAATATGGTCCGTGAAGGCATGGCTATGCCTGCCTACTACGGCGAGATCGCGAAGAGCTGTGCGCTTGACCGCTGTATGGCGCGGGCCAAGGAGATGATCGGCTGGGATGAGAAGTACCCCTGCCGCGATATGGGGAACGGCAAGGTCCGCGGCGTCGGCGTCGCCATGGCGATGCAGGGATCCGGAATCTCCCATGTGGATACCGGATCTGTGGCGATCAAGGTAAATGATGACGGATACTACAGCCTGATGATCGGCGCTACGGATATGGGAACGGGATGTGACACGATCCTTACCCAGATGGCTGCGGAGTGTCTGGACTGTGACATGAGCGATATCCTTGTGCACGGGGTAGACACGGACGTCTCCCCCTATGACTGCGGATCCTACGCGTCCAGTACGACCTATGTGACCGGAATGGCTGTGGTGAAGACCTGCGAGACACTGAGAAAGAAGATCTGCGAACGAGGTGCAGAATATCTGGGATGTTCCGCAGAGGAAGTGGAATTTGACGGACAGAAGGTCACGAACCTGAAGACAGGGGAATCCATCACGAGAAAAGAGATCGGAAACAAGGTGATGAGTTTCAATAATGAGGCACTCTCCGCGAGCGAGGCGTTCTCCTCACCGACCTCCCCGCCGCCGTTCATGGTCGGCATGGCTGAGGTAGAGATCGACAAGGAGACCGGTGTGCCGGAACTGATCGATTATGTGGCCGTGGTAGACTGCGGAACCGTGGTGAACCCGAGCCTGGCGCGGGTTCAGGTCGAGGGCGGTATCGCCCAGGGCATTGGTATGGCGCTCTATGAAGATATTGTTTACAATGAGAAGGGAAAGAACTACAGTAATTCCTTTATGCAGTACAAGATCCCGAGCCGCCTCGATGTGGGTACAATCCGCGTTGAGTTTGAGAGCAGCTACGAGCCGACAGGTCCTTTTGGAGCCAAGTCGATCGGAGAGATTGTCATCAATACGCCTTCTCCGGCAATCTCCAATGCGATCCAGAATGCAGTCGGCGTGATTATCCGTGAGCTGCCGATGACGGCGGAGAAGATCTACTGGGGGATGCAGAAAGACAAATAAAGAAAGAACTCTTATATCTTATTCAAGACTCGCTTGCGAGTCTTGGCGCGGGATTTGGGTCGGCTTTCGCTGACAGAATATATCTCCGGATTCCAGCGCTCTTTGTTGTACTGCGGAAAAAGCAGGATGTGAAGCGATTATTTTTGACTTCACATCCTGCTTTTTATTTGCTGAAGCCAAAATTCGGAGGCGATGCCAATGAACGCTGCATATTCGGATCTGATCCGGTTATTAGTATTCATTGCTGCTCTACAAGATGATATTAAAAATGAACAATGAAAAAAGGGATGCTGTGCTGAATTAGTACAGCATCCCTTTTTCATTGCAGACGAAATACTTCGCGAAATTTACAAAGGCTTTTTCGGAGCAAACAGACAGCACAACCGGAAAAGGGTATTGCTATCACGTTAACGTGATGGCGTATGCTCAGATGTACGGGGAAAGGAAAAGCCTTAATGAAAAAAACAAATGAGATGAGTAAGCTGGCCGGAGTCAGTAAACGGACATTACAGTACTATGATGATGAGGGACTGCTCATAACAGAGAGAACGAGTGATAATTATCGCCTGTATGACCGGCAGGCGATGGAAAGGATATGGGAGATTCTGGTGTATAAGGAGATGGGATTTGAACTTAAAGAAATACGGGAGATATTAGAGGCATCGGAGTCCGAGAAGAATTACTATTTTAGAAAGCTTATAAGGAAGCTTGAAGAAAAAATATATGATTTAAGAGGACAGTTAAAATTTATCTCTTTGATCATAGAAGAGGGTTTTCCAGAGAAACCGGATGAAAGTTCGGGTATCACATATACGCGCAGGATAGCTGAATTAAGACAGGAGGGTAATGAAAAGCAGAAAAGTCAAGGGAAGATATTGATAAATAAATACAACGAGCAGATTCAATAAAGAAACAAAAGGAGACCGGATATGAAAAGAAAAAGTATAATGGTAATTGTGGCTGCAGTAATGATGATTTCTATAACAGCATGCGGGAAAACAAATGGTAATACTGCAAATGGGCAAAGTAGTAATGGGCAGGTAGAGCAGGAACAAGGTAATACAGATGTGGAAGTTCCCATAAATAAGGAATCTTCTGGCGGTGAGACGACGAAAGCAGAATCTCTTGATGAACTTAATGAACTTGTAATACAGAATCTGGAAAACAGGGTTGCAGCTTTAAACAGCCAGTATGAGGAACTGAAAAATGAAATTGACACATATGAAAAATTTTCAGCTAATATACAGGATATAGAAAATTTTTATAGCGATATATATGAAAAAACAAGAGATATATGTATCGAAATGAGAGAGTATAGTTTGGATTATGCAAGATTTATTCTGGATTCTGATGGCGATAAAAATGATAAATACGATGATTTGGAAGAATTGTATGATACGGTATATGACGATGGTGGGGAACTTATCTATGATGAAATCTATGATGGTATATTAGATGAAGTTTATGATGTATTTTATGATGGGATTTTGGATGAGGCATATGATACAGTTGGATACGAAGAATGGTATGATACTTGTTCTGATGAATTTGAACGCTGGTATGACACGCGATCGGATGTATATGAAGAATGGTATGATACGCGATCGGATATTTATGAATTTTACTATGATCTGAGAAGCGAATTGTGGGATGCTGATTTTGAGAAAGCAGAAGAAATAATTCAGGAATTTCGGGAGGATACATCGAATCTTAAAGAATCATAAGCAGGAATTGACAGGGCACTGGTGTAAATCCAGTGCTTCTGCTTTAAGAGAAAGTGCATAAAATGATACAAATTTTGACAAAATAATTTAAAAAACATGCTATATCGTGTAGTATAAGTATGTGGCTGAAAAAGTTAAAAATCCTGAGACAGGCAGGGGCGCTTGAACAAAGTAAATTAATAAGAAGGAATGATATGGATATAAAGAATGTAAAGGATGTAATAAAGAAAACAGCTGATGGGGTGGGAAAAACAGTAGCAGATACATCACGGAAAACAAAGGACAACTTAAGTAAAACGGCAGTTTTTATAAAGGAAAAGTCTTCATCAGAGATAAATAAAGTAATAGATGTTAATGGGGATGGACAGATTGATATTGAAGATGTGATCATAATGAGTTTGAAAATTCCTGGAATCTGTATCAACCGTGATGAATTTTTACATAGTGAGTTTATGAAAGATTTCACAAAAGAAGTCATAGAGGATGCTATTGAACATAATCCCGCGCATGCCGGTATTACAACAGAACAGATTGAAAAATATGCAGATGAAGTTATAAAATTTGAAAGAAATTGCGTGACAGGTATTTCGGTTGCCTTATCTGCTCCGGGTGGGTTTGCTATGGCGGCGACAATTCCGGCAGATATTGCGCAATATTATGGATATATGCTCCGTGTTACGCAGAAACTGCTTTATCTGTATGGCTTCCCGCAGATTGATGTTACGGAAAAAGGAAGAAAATTTGATACAGAAACACTGAATATCCTTACACTCTGTCTCGGTGTGATGTATGGGGTAGCAGGAGCTAACAATGCATTGAAGGCAGTAGCAAAAGCACTCGGTACGGGCGTTCAGAAACAATTAATGAAAAAAGCGTTGACGAAAGGGACTGTTTATCCGATTGTTAAAAGTGTAGCAAAATGGTTTGGCGTAAAAATGACAAAAGAAGTTTTTACAGGCTTTTTTAAACATGCAATCCCTGTTGTTGGAGGTGTTATAGGAGGAGGGCTGACATACATGTCATTCAAACCATGCTGCGAGAAATTAAAGCAGTCATTGAAGGATACTGTTTTAAGCAATCCAAATAGAAGGGAATCAGAGTTTGTTATTGATGTGACAGAAGAAATAGAAAATCTAAACGAAAGAGAAGAGGGGTAAAGAGGGATGGAAAAGAAAAAAGAAAAAGCAAATAAATTGAGACTTTTGAAACACTGGCTCTCCATGACATCAGTAAAGATTTTTTTGGCGATCATAGTGCTGCTCGTAATAGCTTTGGGCGTTGGAAAATATTTTATGACGACCAGTAAAACCACGAAAATCGGTTTTGAGGATATCGGAGAGATGGCTACTCAGGCTGTACGTTCGACAGAAATCAGTACTATTGAAGGTTCGAGAGATCTGTTTGGTGTGGAAATTCCATTTACACAAAGTAAATACATATTCAGTTATGATGTGGAGATCAAGGCGGGATTTGATTTTACTCAGATTGAATGGTCTTTAAATGATCACTCTATTGAGGTAAAGCTGCCGGAAGCTAAGATCCTGAGTTCAGCGTTAGATCCGGATTCTTTTGAAGTCTATTTGGAGGATGAGAGCATATTCCGGAAGATTACGCTGAATGAGACAAATGAGGCTATACAGAAGCTGGTGGAAAATGCAGAAAAAGATGCTATAGCGAACGGGCTTCTTGAAAATGCCCGTGCAAATGCAGAGACGATCCTTACCGGGTTCTTTGCCAGCGCGTACGATATGGATGAATACGAGATTGTATTTAAGGATAAATAAATAGAGGAGAAAAATAATGAAGAAAAAACTGCTTATTGCTTTAGGGATTGTTGTGGCTGTGATCGTACTGTTCTATTTTGGATTGTTTTTGACAGCCTGATTTAGAAATTATCATATGTGTAAAGTTCAAATACCCCGATGTTTGTATCAGGGTATTTGATTTCAGGATTTACATGATTTCTGTCTCTGCCATTTTTGAGACATCTCTCCACATCCCGAATTTGGATTATGAGGTAGTGTAAAAAACTTTGTGGCTTTGGTAAAAAATGGCTCCTTTTTGGTAAGA
>ERZ1643246.1301-NODE-1301-length-27723-cov-69.612477_pt1 | contig 27723 bp, 32 predicted proteins | sample MGYA00579265_ERZ1643246 | MGnify/ENA primary metagenome ERZ1643246 (study PRJEB29033, sample SAMEA4952261) | chicken gut metagenome | biome: Broiler Chicken; feature: Gastrointestinal Tract; material: Caecum | place: Ireland | collected 2018 | study: Broiler...
TGCGCTCCGCAAAGCGCTCTACTACCTGCCCGGCGGTTACGGCTATGAAGAGCAGGATATCGGCGGCACCTACCTTAGCGGCTGGTCGGAAAATAACCGCTACGTGATCGGGCATCTGGTGTCATCCTACGTGTACAGCGGCTATGATGCCGGGAGCGGCGCCTTCTATGGAGCGCCTCAAAACTACATTGATAAGGCCGTGGAGATCGCCAATGCCATCAAAAGCCTGCCCGCACCGCCGGATTCCTTCCGTGCCTTTATCATCCCCTCCGACAGCCGGCAGACAGTTGCCGGATGCTGGTATGAAAAGCCCTACGGCTGGATCGAGATCCAGAAGTCCACAGCAAATGGCGCTGTCTCGGACGGGAACGGCAATTATAGCTTAAAAGGCGCCCAGTACGGCATCTATCAGGGGGATACCCTGGTGGAGACGCTTACCACCGATGAAAAGGGCTACGCCAAATCCGGGGATCTGGAAGCCGGAAGTTACACGCTCAAAGAGCTCTCCCCGTCTCCGGGATACGCCCTGGATACCAATGCGTATGATGTGACCATCTCTTCCAATGAGACAGCAACCGCAAAGGTCAAGGAAATCCCCCAGAACAATCCCCTCTCCCTGGTACTCCGGAAGCTGGATGCAGACTTAAAGGATGCCATCCCCCAGGGTGCTGCCAGCTTAAAAGGGGCGGAATTTACAGTCAAATTCTACACGGCAGTCTCCGATACGGATCCGGCTGCAGGCGGAAGTAAAGCGGCCCGCACCTGGGTATTCCGTACAGGAGAAGACGGGAAGATTTCCTTTACGGAGGATTACAAAGTCAGCGGGGATGACTTCTACTACGCAAGCGATGGGAAAACACTGTGTGTGCCGCTTGGCACCGTGACCATCCAGGAGACCAAAGCGCCGGAAGGCTACCAGCTCAACGATACCGTATTTGTTCTGCCGATCTCCGGCAGCGGTACGGCCGAAACCGTCTCCGCTTACCAGGCGCCGGATGTACCGGATGCAGTCATCCGGGGCGGCGTGAAGATCCAGAAACGGGACCTGGAGACCGGCGGCACCACGCCCCAGGGCGGAGCCACACTGGAAGGCGCTGCATTTGCTATCACTTCTCTAAATGAGAACCCGGTGGTGGTGGATGGAAAGACTTACCAGAAGGAGGAAGTCGTCCTGACCATCAAGACCGATGCCTCCGGACTTGCTTCCACTGCTGCAGACGCCCTGCCTTATGGCAGCTACCGGGTAGATGAAGTGACGCCTCCCACCGGTTATTTAGGGGAAGGCACCCTCTCCGCCGAGTTTATCATCTCCAAGAACGGGGAAATGGTGGACCTGACCGGAGAAGACAGCTCCATCTCCAACCAGATCATCCGGGGCGGCGTAAAAGTCCAGAAGCGTGACATCGAAACCGGGGAAGCTGCCGCTCAGGGTGGCGCTACCTTGGAAGGCGCAGAATTTACCATCACCAGCTTAAATGCCAACCCGGTCCTCGTGGACGGGGAAACCTACGAAAACGGGGATGTGGTCCTGACCCTTGTGACCGATGAGAAGGGCCTTGCTTCTACCGCAAAGGATGCCCTGCCTTACGGCCATTACCGGGTGGATGAGACCAAAGCGCCGGAAGGGTATTTGAACGAAGGCCGCCTCTCCCTGGAATTTGACATCACCGAAGACGGCAAGATCGTGGAACTGACCGAGACCGGTTCTTCCATTGAAAACCAGGTCATCCGTGGCGACCTTGAGCTTGTGAAGGTCAGTGACGGGGATCTGTCCCGGCTCGCAGGCGTACCCTTTTCCATTACCTCAAAGACAACCGGGGAAAGCCATACCATCGTAACCGATCAAAACGGCTATGCCAGCACCTCTGCGGAATGGAACAAGCATACCTCCAACACCAACCGGGGTGAGACTGCGGAAGACGGCATCTGGTTTGGAACCGCAAAGCCGGATGACTCCAAAGGCGCCCTGATCTATGACACCTATACCATTGAGGAGCAGCGCTGCGAAGCCAACGAGGGCCGGAACCTTCTTACCTTTGATGTGGAAGTGTACCGGGACTCTGTTACCATCGACCTGGGAACGCTGACCAATGACAAGGTGGAGATTGCCACCACTGCACTGGATAAAGAAAGCGGCTCCCATATGGCAAAACCGGATGATAAGGTAACGATTGTGGACACGGTTGAGTATGAAGGGCTGAAAAAAGGCGTGGAGTACCGGGTAGTCGGCACGCTCATGAACAAAGAAACCGGGGAACCTTTTGAAATTGATGGGAAACCGGTCACAGCAGAGACGACCTTTACGGCTAAAAAATCTACCGGCAGCGTGGAAGTAGAATTTACCTTTGACGCTACGGGCCTTGGCGGAACCACCGTGGTCTGCTTCGAGGAACTGTGGCAGGATGACCTGAAAATGGCTGTTCACGCCGATATCGAGGATCAGGACCAGTCCATCTTCTTCCCGGAGATCGGTACTCAGGTGAAAGATTCCGAAACCGGCCTTCAGATGGCTCACGCAGATGAAGAGGTAACACTCATTGATACGGTGTCCTATTCCAACGTACCCGCCGGAGAAGAGCTTACCCTGCAGGGAATCCTGATGGATAAAGAAACCGGGGAAGCATTGGAGATTGACGGGGAAACCGTGACTTCTGAGCTGACCTTTACACCGGAAAGCACGGAAGGGACCGTGGATGTGGAGTTCACTTTCAACGCCACGGAAGCGGCAGGCAAGACACTGGTTGTCTTTGAATCCCTGTATTATGGGGAGGAAGAAATCGCTTCCCACCAGGATCTTGGTTCACCGGAGCAGACGCTGGTTCTGCCTTCTGTCAGCACCACTGCAGCAAATCCGGAGCTTGGAAACCAGACCGGGCTTGCAAAGGCGGAAGCATCCATTACGGATGTGGCGGAATATACGAACCTTATTGCCGGGGAAACCTTCACGATCCGCGGCACGCTGATGGATCAGGAAACCGGCGAAGAGCTGCTGATCGATGAGAAGCCCGTGACGGCTGAAGCAGAATTTACCCCGGAGGAGACTTCCGGAACCACCGAGCTGACCTTTACGTTCAACGCAGAGGCACTGGCCGGAAAAACACTGGTGGTCTTCGAGGAGATCCTTTATAAAGATCAGGTGGTTGCGTCCCACAGGGACATTTCTTCCGATCCGCAAAGTATCTACTTCCCGCAGATCGGCACCTCTGCCACAGACGGGGAGGACGGGGATCAGGAGATCCTGGCCGACAGCGAGGTAACCATCAAGGATACGGTTTCCTATGAAAACCTGATTCCCGGGGCATCCTATCTCTTAAAGGGCGTGCTGATGGATCAGGAAACCGGGGAAGAACTGCTTCTTGACGGCAATCCGGTCACGGCTGAAACCGCATTTACACCGGAAGAGCGCAGCGGCTCCGTAGAAGTCCTCTTTACTTTAGATGGCAGCTCCCTTGCAGGGAAATCCCTGGTTGTTTTTGAAACCCTCTACTATGTGGATGAGGATGGGACACAGCATGAGATCTGCTCGCACCGGGAGATCGACGATCAGGGACAGACCGTGCATCTTTCCGAAAATCCTCCGGAAGTACCGGAAGAGCCGAAGGAGACCCCTTCCGTATCGAATCCGGTCAAGACCGGGGATGACGCCCCCATCCTCCTTTACCTTGGGATCGGGGCAGGCGCTCTTGCCCTTGCCGGAGCGCTGACCGTCCTGTATCTGCGCAGGCGGAAACGCCAGTAACTGATAACTTTATTTTTTACAGGCGGTTTCCCCCATCGGGGAGCCGCCTGCCTCTATGGAAGGTGACAGATATGGAACGAATCCACTGCATGGCGGATGCCAAACACATCCGGCGTTTCCTGGACTGCTGTGAAGGGAACTGGCACCAATGCGTGTATGTACGCTGCGCCACCTGCCAGACGCCCGGATACTGCCGGCAGCCCGACTTTTTGTACCATCCGGATCCGGAAGGGAAGCCCTGCGTCCTGTCCATGAGGGACGCCAGGCTGCTTTTCGCCCGGCTCCCGGAACCCACCGAGTGCGCCGGGGCTATGACCCGGGAACAATTTGTTTCCCTGTACCGGCCTTTCCTTGCAAAAGAAGGGCTCCTTGGCAGTCCCTGCCTGCCGGAAGCGCTGCTGCGTCTCCAGGAGGCGGCCTGCTACGACTGGTAAAGTTGCGCTTTTCCGGATTTCTACGTATGGGATAAGTAAGAAAACGAAAGGAGGGACCTGTTATGAGTTACCTGATCACAGCCATCGCCTGGATCGACAAGGCATTTACCACCCTGATCTTTCTCCCCATGGTCTATATCCTGTACCGGAAGTTCCGCCCCACAAAGCCCTGGACGCCCCGCTCCCTGCGGCTGTACCTGGTCTGCAAGGTGCTGGTGGTCCTGTTTCTGGTGCGCATCTTCTGCGCCGGATTCATCTTCACGCCGGTCAACTACAGGCGCTTCACCGACAGCGGGCTGTTTCCGCTGATCAAGGCCATCTTTTATCCGGACCTGCCATAAAAATGGTGAAATGTGCCATTTAGTCCGGATCTGGGACCAGTTTTGGCGCCGCTCCTCTGGGTTTCTGTCATCTCCATCCTTACAATGTAAGTAGGCAATACGTAGAGAACAGCAAACGTATCCCGTACTTACGGTATACATACGAAAACGAGGTGAACAGACGATGAAACAGAAAAAAACGATCCGATGCCCTTACTGCGGCGGCACTGCCATCCTGCGGGACGCTTCCTTCGTCTATGGGGACCGCTCCTACGGCGGCAAGGTCTATGTGTGCAGCCGCTATCCGGCATGTGACGCCTATGTGGGCGTCCACCCCGGCACCCGGATCCCCAAAGGCACACTGGCGGATCCGGCGCTCCGGAAAAAGCGGATGCTGGCGCACCACGTATTTGACCAGATCTGGCAGAGGGGGATCTTAAGCCGGGCAGACGCCTACCGCTGGATGGCGGATAAGTTCTGCCTCTCCGATGCCCAGGCGCATATCGGACAATTTGGAAACTATATGTGCGACCAGGTGATCCTGGAATCCCGGAAGCTCCTGGCAAACCAATGCCTTCAGGCGGCAGGCTGAAAGGAGGGGAAGACGATGACCACACCCATGACACCCAGGCAGCGGCAGTTGGCGGAGGAACACATGGCCCTGGTCCCCAGAATGGTTTCCGCATTGACAAAGGGATTTTCCCTGAGCAGCGACCAGCGGCGGGAACTGTGCCAGACCGGATACCTGGCCCTGTGCCGGGCAGCCGTATCCTGCAGGGACGGCTATGCTTTTCCCCCGTATGCCAACGCTGCGATCCGCAATGCCATTTATGACTCCTGGCGGCGTGATATCCGGGAAAAGGACCGGCTCTGTCCCCTGCCGGAAGACCAGCCGGATCCTTTCTGCGGAAGACCCGGCCCGTCCGCCCCGGAAGAGGGACCGGATGTTTTCGTTTTATCCTTAAAGGATACGGAGGCCGGCGCTTATCTGGAGACCCTGAAGGCTGCCCAGTGCAGCACCATCCAGAAAGGCATCGAGGCCCTCTGCTTCCAGATGGAAGGATACTCCAGCAAGGAGCTGTCCGCCCACTACCGGGCGCCTGCCAACCACATCCGGGCATGGCAGAGCAAGGCCCGCAGATTCTTAGCCCAGGACGCCACTCTGTGCGCCCTGCTATCCTGTTAGAAAGAAGGAGGAAGACTTATGCTTACGCTCTATACGGCTGTCGGCAGCCTGAAATTTGAACGGACCAACGGGAAGCCGGTCCCCTATATCATCAACAATGAAAAAGAATACGGGATGTCCAAAGAGGAGCTTCTGGTGTGGAGCTGCCTGGCTTTCCAGATCCTCACTTATCCGGAACTGGAGCAGGTGGTGGAACGAAACTGTGCCGACTCCGGCCAGCCCCTCTCCCTGCCCCTGTCCCATTACCTGAACCGGCTGCTCCTGCGGGGGGCTTCTGGTAAAAGGAATGGGGGTAAGCGCCGTGGACGCCCTGTACCATCTTCTGGGAACGCTGACCATCACGCCGGTAGAGGACCGGTTCCTCCCCCGGCTTGGAAGCGCCCTGCTGCTCTCTTTGAAAGGGCAGGTGCGGTTTAGGGATATCCCCCGGCTTCTTCGCAGGGTCAAATGCACCCCGACGGAGCAGCAAGTCCTTTCCCTTGCCGGGAAAGCGCCTCTGTCCACGGCAGAGCTGCTGCTTAGTATGGAGCGTGGCATCCGGATCGAGAAGGAAGCGGATATCCTGGAGAAGCTGTACACCGCACCGGAGGACACCTGCCGTACCCTTGCCGATGCCGTGCAGATCACCCATACCCAGTACCCGGTACTGCAGGCGGTCAGCAACCTGTATTTGAACCAGCAGATCCTGTTTCAGAAAATATAGACCCGAAAGGAGATCCCTTATGCCAAAACCGTTATTTACCCGGCTGGCTGCCCTCTGTGCAGTCGGCCTTTTCTGTGTTCTGTTTGGATGCGTCTATGCTCTGGCGCAGAAAGACACCATCCTGCTGACCATGAGCCTCCTCCTGGGGGTGTGCTGCATCATCCGCTTTCTGCTCCTGTACCACACCATCAAAAGGGAGGACTATCTGGTTCTGGAAGGCGTCTGCCTGAAGCGGGAGAAATCGCCCCTTTCCCGGAGCCAGGAGATCCTTTTCCGCACGGTGGATGGGAAGGAATACCGTTTCCGGCTGGAGAAGCAGACCCGGCTCCTGACCGGCCACAGCTACCGGCTCTATTTTAAAAAGGACGGATATCTGGAGAATACCATCGGGAACCTGTCAGCCACGCCGGAGCTGATCGGGTATGAAGAATTGATGGAGCTGTCTGCCAAAGAATAGAAAAAGTCCTGTACACCTGAAAACAAGCAGATGTACAGGACGATTTTTCAAGAGGAAATTAGGATTTTCTATTTCAAATCAATTCTCACTTAATGATTGTACAATAAAATCCTTTACTGCATATATGTCTTTAAATTCCTTGTACGTTGGAAATCCTTCTATGTTATTATCCGGCGAATACGTCAATGAAAAAATATAGTAAATATCTTTTCCCGTTTCACTTCCAGTAACATATAATACATCCCCGTTCAGTTTGCACTTTGCCACTGCCCAAATCTTTTTATTATACAGGAAATGATTATTTCCAATCTCTTTCTTTAATTCTTCAACCAAAGCTCCGTTTGATTGCGATAACGGAATCATGTTCCAACTAAAGTCTTTGCCATATTTATCATACAAATCGCAAAATACTTCTTCCGCTGTCATAAAAAGTTCTCCTTATCACTTCCAATTATCTGCACATCAACTTAGGATTTTTCTATTTGTTATGCTTCACTTAGCAGTTTACCAGAAAAATCAATTTCATAAAAGTTTCCCTCAAAATCATGTAGCTTAATTGAGTTCTCACATAACTCAAATGCCTTTTTATCTGACATAGATACAAATATATCTTTACCCGAAAATGACCATTTCTTGTTGAAATGAAGGTCTAACATGATTATTTCTATTTCTCCATGGATGATATAACCGTTCTGTACTCTGTATATTCCGTAATTACAGCCAAGACAATCAAATTCTTTGAAATTAATCATAGTACCATCATTTATATTCAACTGAATAATAGCGTTATTTTGTAAGATGGTTAAAATTTGATCCTCAAGCACAGCACAATCTTTGTCATAGCTGTAAAAATCGCCTATCAATACAATGCTGATTGTTTTGCTGAACAAATCTATTTGTATAGAGAATGCCTTATACATATCACTGTGCTTTAAGTGCCTTGGATTTATCACCAAATCATATGGTTTATTGTCCGTTGATTCAACAGTATATGTTGTATCTATGGAGATATTTACATTACAAATATCATTCTGTAATATCATATTATCTGTCCCATCATAAATTCCAGTCTTCCGATGTCTTGATTATACCAAATAAGTATTCTTTCTACTACACTTTATTTTACAGGACTCAAATCCAACGATACCATATCATTATTTGAACTATTCCTGAAAATAGGAAAAATAGTAGTAAATATCAGGATGACATTACTTTCACAAAAAATCCCCGTTTCCTTCATCAACCCTGCAAATAAACCATAATTTTTTGATAAAATCAAATTCGGTGTTTCTATAATAGTCTTATTATGATATAATATGACTATGTAAAAAGGAGGTGTTTTGATGCAGGCATTACAGGAAACGATCCGTCCTTCCGCAGATTTGCGAAATCACTACAGCGAAATTTCCAAATGCTGCCGCGAAAAAAAAGAAGCGGTGATCATAACCGTAAACGGCCGGGGAGATACCGTTTCTCTTGGTTATGAGGAATATCAGAGAATGAAATCCCGTATTGAGCTTCTTGAGATTCTTGCAGAGGCAGAGGAAGATGTAAACACTGGAAGGATTGCACCTATTGAAGAGACCTTTAACGATCTTCGGAACATCCTAAAGGGTAACCAGAAATGATAAAATATAAGATTCTAAGAACGGATACCGCAGACAGCGAACTCCGGAAAATAATTCTGTCCATTGCGGAAAACTTCGGCGTTGAGACTGCCCTTGAAAAACTGGATGTGATAGAAAAACAGATTGCTTTATTGGAAGAAAATCCTCTTCTTGGTACGGCTCCACACTATATGGTTCTAAAGAGACAGGGCTATAAAGTATTGGTTCTGGATAAAGATCTTGTTTTCTACAAAATAAATGAAGCTGAACAGACTGTCATCATCTATGCGATTGTAGATCAGCGTCAGGATTATCTGAGCATCCTTCAGGGATTATGACAGCAATTTTGTCTGTATTTCTATCGGTATTTTGCTTCCCCATAAATACTACTCTGAGCAAGACATCCCAGGGGACCACTTCCCTGGGATATCTGCAAACTATTTGAAAGAAATCACAGGCAGCGAATACGTTTCTTGCTTTCGTGATAAAATTATGATAAAATAATGCCACGAAGGAGGCGATACAATGTTGAATATTCGACCTGTCTCAGATCTGCGCAATCGCTTTTCTGAGGTTGAAGAGGATGTCCTGTCCAAAGGCGAGCCAGTGTTTCTTACCAAAAACGGTTACGGCTCTATGGTCCTGCTCAGCTTGGAGCAATACGAAGAACTGACAAATGATGTCGAACTGGCGCTGGATGAAGCGGATCGTGCCGCAGACCTGTCTGATACACGCTACTCTGCCGATGAGGTTTTTAGTCGGGTAAGGAGGCGCATCCGTGAACGAAAAGCATTATAACCTGCGGGTGCTCCCGCTTTTTGAAGATGATCTCAATGAAATTGTAGACTACATTACTTATCGGCTGAGAAATCCCGCCGCTGCAGAACGTCTGGTAGACGATGTGGAAACAGCCATTTTAGAAAGGCTTCCCTGTGCGGAATCCTTCGAGCCCTTCCACTCGGCACGAGAACGTCAGTACCCTTACTATCGCATCCAGGTACGGAACTTCACTGTCTTCTATGTAGTAATAGGAAACATCATGGAAGTACGGCGGATTTTGTATAGCCGCCGGAATTGGAAAGAACAGCTTTAAAATCAGTGCCCCGATCTTCTCATTCACTGAGACAGACCGGGGCATTTGGCTATGCAGTCACCCTTATCAACGAATTATTCCTTGCTCTTTACCAATCTGATAAACTCTTCAACCCTCTACTAAAATCAAGATTAGAAATTCGGCAATTTTCTCTGTTTTTGCCGTTTTTATAATTTCCCCAGATGAAATATCCCAGGGGTTCACTCCCCCGGGACATCCACAAACTTGTATCCGACTCCCCACACGGTCTGGATATATTCTTTTGTTGTAACCTTCCGCAGCTTCTGACGAATATTCTTTATGATGCAAAAGACAGCACTGCTCACATCCACAGGCTCCTCCTTCCAGACTGCCTGATAAATTTGTTCTTTCGTGAATACTCTGCCCGGCTGACTGGCAAGATAAACAAGAGTCTGAAATTCATAAGTCTCTGTAAGAGGAAGTGTGTTCCCCTCGTAAGAAACCTGATGTTGGATCGGATCAATACAAAGACTGGAATACTGGAGAACCTTATCATTCCCTGTCGCTGGTTTCTCTGTATCGAATTTCGCCAGGATCTGCTCTGTTATCTTGCCAGATGAAGCAGTGGTACGGAGGATGATTTCAATTTTCTCCATCTTTCACCAGCTTTCAAACAACTACAAATTACGACTTATTATTTCAGTTATCGTCTTATATTCATCATCTACAACTTATTTATTAACTTGGTGCTTCCTAAAAATCCAATAACTGATAAAGTAAATATTTTAGTTTTGTATTTAGTTCTTTGCCCTCCTAGCCCATGAACGTACTGCAAACGGTAAACAAATCAATCCTAAAATTATCGGTACTGTAATAAGTAAATATGGAGACCAAATAGTATGTCCAAACAAGTGATATGCGTTTGTTCGGAAGATGTCTGTTGAACTCCCTACAAATGGAATAAGCTCAAGTATCTTTTGACCCCATAAAGGAAGAAACTGAGATATTGACATTGGAACAAAAACAATAGCCAAACTTATTATAAGTGAAACATAATTTGTTTTTGTCAGCGCCGAGCATAGCAAAACAATACCTGTATATCCAAGTGTTGCTAACAAGAGATAGCCATATTCGTAAATCTCTGCTTGTAATACAGTCCAAGGCGCAACAGCAAGTATTTTTATACACTGTATAGACATATCTGTACCTTCTGTACCTAAAAATATGATTTGCAAGAGAATAGAGCTAATTGTAATAATTGCAAATAATTCTAAGGCAAATAAGAGTGAAACAAGGACTTTAACAATAGCTATTCTATTCCACCCATGTTTTGTAGTTGCAATAAGTGCCTTTGTGTTATTATGCCACTCACCACAAAATACAGGAGCAATCGCAATAGCAAGGAAAATTGCAAAAACCGCACTACAGCCAGCAATAAAGTCTGCTGTAATAAAAGTCCAGCCCTCTGTCCATCTATATTGCAAGGGCATATCTATGTCCGCATTCATACTTAAGAAATATTCTCGCTCAGCACCGGTCTGTCCGTTTAATTCAAGAAAATTATCTATTGCTTTTTCACGCCGTTCTTCCAGACCGGTTAATTGTGACGGATCAACATATCGAAGCATAATATAGGGATTGTCGGCTTCTTCCAGTTCTGGCCAAAGGGTCTGAACCCATGAATTTAAGTTGACCCAATCCGTCATTTCATAAGCAGAAATATCTTCAGTCTGTGCCCGTTCCTGATAATCTCTAACCATTGCTTGCAAGACTTCTTCTGACAAATCTCCCTCCCATTGTTTTGCATATTCCTGTTTTTCACGGATATTAGAGAAACCGTCAAAATTATTTCCGAATGCGCTTGTATAATCATCGGCTGATCCGAACTGAAACCATTGATAAGAAAGCAATCCTCCAAAAATGACAACATACAAAAAGCAAAGTAAAACGCCTATCTGAACACTTTTTCTTCTCCATAGTTTTTTGTGCTCCAATTTTAGTAATTCCATTAAGCTCTACCTCCATCTTTTGTTGGAAAATACGAAAGGTATAAATCTTCCAAAGTTGCTTCACATGGTATCGCTTCCAAAGAGGGGCGTGTATCAGAAACAACTCTTAATGTCACAAAGCCTTTGTCCGAATGGTGAAGATTTGCCACAGTATAATTGAGTTCCCACTTTTTTAAGTCTTGTTCCCGTATGGTTAATTCCCATACTTTTCCATGTGCATAAGCAATCATTTCGTCAATCGAACCTTGAAGTACAAAAGTTCCCTTTTTCATCAAAAAAACTTTATCTGCAATAGCTTCTATATCAGATACAATATGTGTAGAAAGTAATACAATTTTGTCATTTGCTAAATCAGATAAGATGTTTCTTAATCGGACACGTTCTTTGGGGTCAAGTCCTGCTGTTGGTTCATCTAAAACCAAAATTTTAGGATTATTTAGTAAGGCTTGAGCAATTCCAAGTCTTTGTTTCATTCCTCCGGAAAATGTTTTAATTTTTTTTGTTGCCACATTTGCCAGACTTACCGTTTCCAATAGGGAGCGAGAACGCTTTAGTGCAATACGACGAGGAATACCTTTGAGCGCAGCAATATAAAGCAAGAACTCTTGAGCTGTGTAATTGGGGTAATATCCAAACTCTTGTGGAAGATACCCCAAAAGATTGCGATAGGTACTATCCATATCAAAAATACTGTTTCCATTAAAAAGAACATCTCCGCTTGTTGGTTCCAAGATACCACACAGCATACGCATTAGCGTGGTTTTTCCTGCACCATTTGCCCCCAACAGCCCATAGACACCCGGTGTCATTGTAGTGCTGATACAGTCTACCGCTATTTTAGACTTATAATGTTTTGATAATCTGTCAAGCGATAATTCCATAGATTTTACCTTCCTTCCATGTTTTTATTAGCAAAGCTAATTCTCTTATAAAAAATCCCGCAAATACTACGAAAGCTACCATCCAAATTCCAAGTGCAGAAAGGTCGTATAATGCTGGAGTCCAATGTGCAAGTGCTCCCGCAAAAGCACTCGTTCCCAAACAGGCAACAATAGCAAATTGTATGGCATATCGTTCCTGTGTTCGCATACTCCAAAGAGTTATAACCATGCAACCCAAAAACGGAACAATGACGTATAGAATAATCTGAATCAGTGCTATAGGATACTCCGCTGTAAATAATGTAAGCCCACATATTATTGTTGCAATAACAATTTCAGCAGCTCCGGCTAGCACGAGTTTTGCTATAATAATTTGTGCGCTAGACGCTCTTGTAGAGGCTTCAATTTCGTTCATTCCAAAAGTAGCGCTTTGACAAAATGAGGGAATGCACGCCAAAATAAATAATGGCATAAACATTGGAATTATCTTTGGAATATTGGGAACTGAAAAAATACAGGCACAGACTAATAGCAATACAATTCCTTGTGCTATCCAAAGGCGTCGTCCTGTATACCACATAACATCTGACAAGAATTGCCAAAAATTTGTTCGTTCTTCCGGAATAAGGTTGAACTTTATTTGTTCCTCTATCAAAGCCATACACATTTCCTGTGTTTCTTGCATACGTTTAGGATGGACATCCCTTTGCAACATTGAATGTAATTCATGCTTGTTCATATTATTTGTTCCCCTTTCTTAGTATGGATAAAGCGGCTCTAACACGACTTTGGACAGTGCGCGCCGGTATATCGAGTATTTCTGAAATTTCACGAAAACTAAGCTGTTCTCCACAATGGAGCAAAACCACTTCCCTCTGTATTGGGGTTAGTAAATTTAACAATGAATTTATTTGGTCACGGTCTTCAATTTGACGTAACCGCTGATCTTCTATTGGTAAATTATCGTCAAGTTCAAAGGCTACATATTTGCGATTTTCATCAATACATAGGTGATGTGCTATTGTATATAAGTAAGCCTTAAAGGAGCCTTTCTGTTCATATATATAAATATTTTTAAATACCCTCAAAAAAGTTTCTTGCGTCAAGTCTTCTGCACGATCTGTATTATTGCAATGCCAAGAACAGTAGCGAAGAATAGAGGAATAGTATCGCTCTACCAATTCGTTTGCACATGATTTATTTCCACGTTGAATTTGTAATATCAGCTTTTCATCATTCAATAGCACAACACTCCCTTCTGAAAATATATAACGGATGACTTTGTCGAAATGATTAAAATTTCTACAATATGTTTCAATTGTATCATACAGTAACTTTAATCAATACGATATTGTATTTAGCACTAAATGTAGTTTTTAGGTTCATCAATTACCAAAAAGTATTCGAGAAAATTTGTGAATTATTTTTGAAAGAAATCCCCACCTCGATAGGGATATTAAGTGTTCCAGAGCAAACACCAAGTCTGTGCCGCGCTCAGAAATCCACTATAAATAGTTTTGTTTTTGTTTGACACCCACTATATCTTGTGCTACTATAATCTTGTATTTGAGTTCTTGTGTTATCCCGAAATGGGAGTCTGGGCCATTCACCCAGGACACATGCTGTTTAAGTTGGAAAATCGTGTCATTATAATGCCGTTTTTTACGGCACTGTAATGGCACTTTTTTTATTTTCACTATTATTTATTTTAACGCCCAAAGAGGCAGAAAGGAGAATTTCTATGTCAGCAATCATCTTTTTACCAGGGAGGCCAACATCGGATCCTCAGATCATGCAGGCAAAGAACAGCAACACAACCTATACGACTCTGGACATCTCCTGCCCCCAGCGGGGAGCAGGCGGGAACAAAGAAACTGTATTTTATTCCTGCTATTTCAATTCATTTCTGGCAGACCGCCTGATCAAAGCAGGAGTAAAAAAGTCAACCGGCCTGATTATCATTGGAGAGCTGGAGCTGCATCCCTTCATTCATCAGAAAGGGAAAAACCAGGGGAAACCGAACTCCGGCCCCAGCGTGGTTGTCAAAGACTGGCAGTTTGCGCCCTTGACTTATGACGATGTAAATGGGACCAATCCCGGTGTACCCGGAGGCGTTCCTCAGAACGGCTATGGACAGCCCGGAGGCGCTCCTGTTCCCAATCAGCAGGGCGGATACCCGACACCTGCACAGGGAGGCTATCCACAGGCATCCGGTGCTCCTGCCGGCAATTATGCACCTGCAGGCGCCGCACCGCAGAACCAGAATGGATATGCACGGGGAGGACAGGGAAGAACAAATGCTCCACAGGGCAACGTACCACAGAACGGTTACAGGCAGCCTCAGAACGGCTATGCTCCGAATCCTGGAAGCGCACCGAATTACGCACAGGGCAATCCGAACCAGCAGCCTTCCGGCGGCTATGCTCCTGGAAACGGGGCAGCTCCGGGAACACAGGGCGGCTATCCGGGAGATGGATTTACCCAGGTTACAGAACAGCAGGCAGAGCAGCTTCCTTTTGTGGCTTGATGCCGATACGCAAAAAATTTCATAAGGAACGATCCATGTAGAGAATTGCACCCGGAGACTACTCCGTACAGGCAGTTCTTTTTTTGTGTCCGCACAGGATCCAGGAGAGCGCCGATCATCGGCTCTCCTGGGTGCGGCACAGCAAGTTTAGGAAGAAAGGAAGAATTTACATGAAAGCAAAGAAAGCCAGAACGATCAAAAAGACGTTACAGATCACCGTACTGTGCCTGTTTGCGGCGGCATTTCTGCTTCCAAAGGGAAGCCAGTCCTATCTGATGACTGGCATCGCTGCTGCAGGAGTCCTTGTTTCCCTGGCAATCCTTATCATCCCTCCGCTTGCTTCCGGACTCCGGAAATTGCGGATTCCGGCTGGAAGGGCAACGGATACAGGAAACGGGAACTCGGATCTGGAAACCATCCTGATCCGGCAGATCAGCTACCAGATCACCGATTACCTGCAGTCTGCCTATCCGGACGCCACCTGGGAGTTTGCCGAGGAGATGAAACTGCCCCGGCTGCTAAACGGGAGGCCCACCCGGATCTCCACCAGAAATACCGGAGAGTATAACTTTGCGGAAGTGTCCATGAACCAATACGGCAGCCTGCATCTTCAGATGCTGACCGTCTCTGCGTTAAAGCGGAAAGGGGACAGATCCGGTTCGCCGGAGACGCCGAAGGTTGATCCTGCCTCCTGGTACTCCCTGATCGGGAAACCATTCCTGGTGGAACTGATCGGGAACCTGCAGGCGAAAGGGCACCAGAAGCTGTTCATCAATGAACAGGGGGATGTCTACATCCTGAACGGGAAGGAGCCGGAAATCAAAGGCCGGTTAGACCATTTCCCGCCCAAACCCTACTGGGCAGAGCTTGTGGATGTGCTGGCGGATGAGGAGCTGGAAGCCTCTGAGACGGAAAAGGCAGTGGAGATTACCTGGGCATAAGGAGGAAAAAGAACAATGGCAAGTGGAAAATTGATGGAGGGCTGGACCTTCCAGCGCACGCTCCCGGAACCTTTTAAGGACTACTCGGATGACGCTGTGTTTAAGAATATCGCATCCAAATACTGTACCCAGCCGCAAAAGAGGAGCACGCTCCATGCGGCTACGCTGCAGGCCGTCCTGACCTACCTGGAACTGGAAGAGTCCATGAGCGGGAAGCCAGCGGAGGAACTGGGCGCAATCGGGAGCCAGACCAACACCTATACGCTGGCAGAATATCCCAGCCGTACCGGGGAACTTCATGTGGTGGTCTATAACCCGGCAAACGGGAAGTTTACCGCCGGGAAATACACAACGCCACCGGATACGGAAAACTCACCGGGAAAATATGTATTCAAGGATTCCCAGAACACCGGGGCAGCGCTGCTCTTCGCCCTGATGCCTACCCTCCTTTCTGACGAGGAGTTCAATGAGAAATACCAGCAGTTAAAGGAAGACCGTGCAGCCGGTTATCCGGACATGGACGAAACGGTAAAAACAGCGGCTGTCCTTTGCGACAACGCTTACCGCCGGATCCGATACAGCGATGCGCTCCCAACGGGAGGGATCCGCACGGATATCGCACCCAATGGGGTTATCCCGCTGTTAAAACCCCTGGCTCTCCAGACAGGCGCCTATGCGCCTACGGAGATCATCCACGGGGCTTTCCAGGTACTGAAACCCGGCAACATTAAGAAGAAAGCGGAAGTCATAGCGAAAGCGGATTTCACGGGGCAGTATATCTTATCCCCGGGCCGTGTGCTGACGCCGGAGGAGGAACTGACCGTTCCGGTACTGCCGGACTGGTACATCATTCCGCAGGAAGTCAAGCGGATCTGTGAACACGCAAAGATCACCACGGATACGGTACAGCCCATGCGGAACTTCCTTCTGCGTGGTCCTGCCGGGACAGGGAAAACAGAAGGCGCCAAAGCGATTGCAGCCGGGCTCCATCTCCCCTACCGGTGCCTGACCTGCTCTGCCAATACAGAGGTCTTCGACCTGCTGGGGCAGATCCTTCCGGATGTGGACGGGAAACGCACCGCCCTGGAGCGGCAGTATCCGTCTTTCCAGGATATCATGCTGGATCCCGCAGGCGCCTATGAGAAGCTGACCGGGACCTATGATGAGAATGTCAGCGAGGATGCAGTCTACAAACAGCTCATCGACACCATTTTTGATGAGATGCACGAATACTACGCCTCCAAAACCAGCCAGCAGCATTTCCACTATGTGGATACGCCGCTGGTGGAAGCAATACGCAACGGATACCTGATTGAGATTCAGGAGCCGACGGTCATCGCAAATCCCGGCGTACTGGTAGGGCTAAACTCCCTGCTGGACCGCTGCAACAGTGTGTTTCTCCCCAATGGAGAGACCATACAGCGGCATCCGGATACCGTGATTATTGTGACAACCAACAATGATTATGCCGGCTGCAAGCCTTTAAACCAGTCCGTCATCTCCCGCATGAACCTGGTCCTTGACCTGGATCAGCCGGATGAGGAGACCCTGGTGGAGCGGGTGCTTGGCATCACCGGCTGCAAAGAGAAAAAGACCGTCCAGACAATGGCACGGATCGTCCAGGCCATCTCAGAATATTGTCGGGAAAACCTGATCACAGATGGATGCTGCGGTGTCCGGGAGCTGATTTCCTGGGTGCAGTCCTATATGGTCTGCGGCGATATCCGGGAGGCGGCCCATTACACCATCCTGCCTTCTGCTACGGCAGATGCGATCAGCCGCGCGGAGGTTGAGGAAAGCTGTCTGGATACTGTCCTGCCATCCTGAAAAGAGAGGAGGCAAGCCAGTGGGTAAAACGCCTCTTACAGAACCAGAAATGTATGCACTTCTTGCAAAAAACCTGTCCTACTTACGCAAATCTCAGGGCGGGCTTTCCCAAAAAACGGTGGCACGGATCTTACACCTGCCGCCAAAAACCATTATGAATTACGAAAACTGCAGGGCCACTCCGCTTGCCTATGCTGTCCTGAAACTGGCAGATTATTACGGCTGCTCCGTGGAAGACCTGCTGACAAAAAATCTCACAGAAAGGAAATAGAATTTTGAACAGCAACCAGAAAAAATTAAAGCAGATGATCCGGGAAGAGGAATCTTCCATTACCGATCAGGAATTTTTTACGTCCTCTGCCTTCCATCAGTATCTGACCTCCCAGGCACGTGCTGCTACCGGGCGTTACTGCTACGGCCTGCAGGCACTGATTTCCTGGGACGAATCCGATGGTGCGGCACTGGCTTACACAGACTCTTATAAGATCTACCTGAATGCGGCAAACCATGTTACCCAGAGCTTTCCGTCCCGCTTCCTGCGGGCGCTGAGCCTGGTAGGGATGACCGGACATGAGACGGCGCATCTTTTATTTACAGATTTCACCACGAGGAACCTCTACCTGACAAACCTGGGGAACGGCTCTTTTTACCCGGAAGATCCTTCCGTGGAGCTGCCGGCTTATCAGAAAAACCAGACGGAGATCCTGGACGCCCTGCAGGAAAAAGACAAGGCCGTATCTCTGACCTTGCAGACCTGTGCGGCTTCTCTTCAGAACATCCTGGAAGACATCTATATTGAAGCGAGGATGTGCGCTGCCTTTCCCGGCAGCTTCCGAAAGGGTATCCAGCTCAATAACCTGCGGATGCTGGAGCAGATCCCGGATCTTCACGAACAGCTCAGCCGGGATTACCAGCCGTTTACGATTGCCACCAACCTGCTTCTGGCCTATTGCCGGTCCGGCACCATCAGTAACCGCTTCCACAGCGACAGCGAATACCTGGATGTGCTGGCCGATGGTATGGAGTATATCGACACGGCGCTGGAAGCACCATCGATCAAAGAACGGCTGACTGCGACAAACTGCCTGCTTGTCCTGTTCTGGGACTTTATCAAACCGCTGGTAGAAGAAATGCGGGAGAAGCTGGAACACAAGGATGAAACGGAAGCAACAGAGGAGCTTCAGGATCTTCTGGATCAGCAGATTGCAGGCGGCACGCCCATTCCTCTGGGAAAAGGTGGTGGAGAGGTAAAAAATATCCCTTCCGCCAAAGGAGGCGCAGGCACCGATCCGCAAGACGCAGATTTCTTTTCTTCCAAAGGCCGTCAGGAAAGCCTGAAGGAAGCGGAAAAAGTGATGGCGGAGGAAGGCGGGCGGATTGCCCTTGCCAAGACCAGCGCTATTTTAGACGGCAATGATCCGGGCGTAACCTACGCATCCCAGTATGCCGGCACCGGCTATGAGGATGCGGCATCTGATATTGCCCGTGTCTTGAATGAAGCCGCAACAGAAAAAGCGCAGGCAGCCTATGAGCAGCAGCTGACAGAAGAATTACAGAAAGCAGCAAATGATATCCATTACGGAAATGCCCATGCCGGTATCCATGTGACCATTCATCGGGTACAGGACATCCCAGACCGGCTGATCCGGCAGTATGAGGAAGTTGCACCTCCTCTTCTCAGGGCTTCCAAGCGCCTGCAGAGTTCCATCCTCCCCCTCTTAAAAGAGGAGGCGGAAGGCGGAAAGCAGAAGAACCTTCTGTATGGACGGCGGCTGGATATGCGCTCCTTCCATCACCAGGACGGTTCTTTCTTTATAAGGACCCGGCTCCCGGCCGATGAACAGCGGCTGGCAGTGGGGCTCCTGATCGATGAGAGCGGCTCCATGGGCTGGGGCGACCGTATCACCCACGCCAGAAAGACAGCCCTTGTCCTTTATGACTTCTGCGTCAGCCTGGGGATCCCGGTGACCATCTACGGCCATTCCACGGATTGCCGGGGCGTAGCCCTCTATTCCTATGCGGAGTTTGACTCTGTAGATGAGAAGGACCGCTATCGGCTGATGGATATGATAGACCGAAACGGCAACCGGGACGGCGCTGCGCTCCGCTTTGTTGCAGAGCATCTGGCGAAAAGACCGGAAAAACGGAAACTCCTGATCCTGATCTCCGACGGCCAGCCCGCCGATGACGGTTATTACGGCACCGAGGCAGAAGCAGACCTACGGGGGATCAAGCAGGAATACGCCAGACAGAATATCATCCTGTTTGCGGCAGCCATTGGGGACGACAAGGATGCCATCCAGCGCATCTACCAGGAAGGGTTCCTGGACATTACCCGCCTGGACGACCTTCCAAAGAATCTTACCATTCTTGTCAAACAGTATCTCAGATAATCCCAGTTTAAGAAAAAAGAGGTGAAAACCATGAATCAGTCTTACCAGAACAAGGCTTCTGACCAGATCTGTAAGATCCAGAATGACAAAAAACTGATCTCCTTCCATGACCGGCTGCGGGCAGCGCCCAATACCAGCTACGCCCAGCTCCACGCCAAAGGGGAGTTCTCAGAAAATAACCACAAGGTCCATTCCCTGATCGGCGTTTCTATCCAGGATTATTCCAACGGCACCGGGGAGCGCAACATCATCACCCGGTTCCACCTGGCTCCGGAGCAGATCCAGTTTTTCCTGACCCGCCTTACCGCAGGCTTCCAGGAATTTGAATGGAGTATCAGCAAGATCTTTGGGGAGCCGGATCAGAACGGCTTCTCCACCGCACAGCAGTTCTCAATATCCCGGCACAGCCGGACGCCAAACGGACAGGAATTGAAAAATCCCTGGCGGCTCCAGATCGTCAATGGACGGGGGATCAAGGTTAAGAACAGAAACGGCGGCTCCTATATGCAGTCCGGCAGCTTCCAGATGGAAAAAAGCGCCTTTATCCAGCTTGCGGATATGGACCTCTACCTGCTGTTCAAGCGGGTGGACTCCTATATCTCTGAGTGGGAACACTGCATCGCACAGCCGCTGATCACAAGCGGAAAAGAGCTGCTTGTAAGCCAGCAGGCCCAGCGCCAGCAGGAACAGCAGTCATTTCAGCAATATCCATACGCCGCATAATCAGATGCGGAAGAATACAGGCAGGAAAGGAAGCGGACTCCCGCTTCTTTTTCTGTCCTGTCATCAGGAAGAGAAAGGACGATTGATATGAGTATTGCATTGATCCGAAGTATGGACACCCAGGGCCGCATTATCATTCCTGCGGATATCCGGAAAGAAACGGGCATCCAAAGCGGCAGCACCCTGGAAATCGCAACAGAGGGCGCCACCATCCGCATCCGGAAATGCAGGTCCCCGTTCCCCGGGCGCAAAGAACTCCCGGAGTTTCTGGAGCCTCTGCATCGGAAGATCCGCTGCGGGGCTGCCGTCTGCAATGCAGAATACATCCTGGCTTCCACCGGATGCTTTTTGCCGGAGGGCGCCACCATCACACCGGAGCTGCGCTCCCTTGTGCTGAAGCAGGAAGAACAGATCTTTCAGACCGATATGCCGACACCGGTTCCGGGCAGCCGCCGGACGGTTGCCGCCCTGTTCCCGGTAAGCCTGTCGCCAGCTTCCAAAGAAGCTGCGCTGCTGCTGGTCCCGGAGACAGGCAGAACCCTGGCCGCTACGGAACAGGAGTGCGCAAGGCTTGTAGCAAACATGATCACCAGAAAATACGAAGAAAGAAAGGAAGAATACTTATGAAAGCATTACATCCATTAACAGATGAACAGCGGATTTTCGCAGAAGAACACCACGATTTTATCTACCAGTATTTAAACGGACGGCACCTTGGCATTGAAGAATACTATGATACGGTTGTCTTTGGCTATCTGGAAGCCGTACAGGATTATCTGGAAAAGCCGGAGCTTCAGCAATACCGTTTCTCCACCATTGCCCGGATCGCCATGAGAAATGCGCTTGCACGGGAATGGGAAAAGCAGAGCCGTCCCATGCGGAAAGCCTTTCTGGAAGAATTTGAGGATGACACCGCCTCCCTGGATGCGTTCCTTCCCAGCCGGCAGGAACGTCTGGCTGAGGCAATGGATGACCAGGACCGCCTGCTGGCGCTGCTGTCTTATCTGACGCCAAAAGAGCGCCGGGTAGTCCGCTTGCAGGCAGACGGCTACACCTACCGGGAGATCGCTGAAAAATGCAGCATCACTTCCCACGGGGTAAACAGCCGGTTTTACCGTCTCCGTAAAAAAGTGCGGACCCTGGAGCAAGGGGAAGGATTGTTATGAATAACTGGCAGACTGATGTATGAAGGAGTGTGAACATGATGAAGAAGGAAAAAATCACAGCAATCCATGAAAGAAAAAAAGATACCTACCTGACCGCTGTCCTCAGCCTGCCCCTGCGTGTGCATGAGCGAGCCTGGCTCTTTACCTGCGGGCGGTCCATTTCCACCTCCCTGGTGAAGCAGATCCTGGAAGTATCCCAGGACGGCGTGGTATTTGAGACAGAAAACACCGTCTATCATGTAACCTACGCCCACCGTCCGGCTGAAATCGAGGTGATATGTGCTTGAGTGATATCTATACCCTGGGAGGCAGCCTGCAAAGGCTGCTCTCCACCCTGAAAATCAACCGGGAACGGGTGCCCCTGGAGACATTAAAGAGCGTGTACCGTGTTCCCTATGAGGAACTGAAAGCGCAGATCCAGGAAAGCGTCCGGGAATTTGTCCTTCTGGTCGCCTGCGGCCACCTCCTCATCAATCCGGATTATCCGCCGGACGAACAGACGGCTGTGGCCCAGGATGCGGTTGACCGCTCCCGGATCCCAAAGGAGATCGGCAAAAGCCTAACCAGGGACTACGATGTGGCAAAGATCCACCAGATGGCCCTGAAACTGCGGGAAGAGATTGAAGCGGCGCTCTGGCCTTATATCAACCAGAAAACCTGCCTGGTGGCAGATCTTGAGGATCTTGAAAAAACACCGGTCATCTACAATACCCTGACCAGACAGATCTATCAGGATGGGGTATGGATAGACCAGCCGCTGGACCTGTGGGGAAAATTATTGATTTACAGCAAACAGGAGGACGCTGCGCTGCCAGGTGCAGCCCTCCTTCAGAAAGGAGAAACGAATGAAAACATGGAAGAAAGAACAGCCGGGGGAGAAGCTCTTCTTTACCCTGAGCCTTGAACAGCTTCGGAAAGCCCACGAAATTTATAAACGGCACTGCTTTTGCCAGGATTTCCTGGAGCTTTGTGAGGAGCGCCGCCAGGACGGGATCGGGCTTTGCAACCTGCCCTATGACACCTTGGAGGAGGAGACCGAACTGCTCCATCTGGCCTATGAACTTTACGAAAAATGGGCGGATATGAATACCGCTTATCAGGTCACGCTGAACTGCGTGATAGATGAAATTGAGAAAGCTCTTGGAAGCGGTACACTCCACCTGCCTTTAGACCCGACGCCACGGGTGGTGCTGGTCATCGAGGACGGCGTGATCACCGGTTCCTTTACAAGTGAACCGTCTGTCCGGGTTGAAGTGATAGAACTTAGCAAAGAATATGCCTCTTCCGAGGAACGGGATGCGGTTTACGCAGAGCTGGAGTCTGACCCGGAGCTGTCCGAATGCGGCTGTCAGATAACAGTTCCCGGATATGAGGACGAAGCGGAAAGCGGGGAGATGGAATAATGGCGAATATATGCTGCGATGATGTATGCTTTTTCTCAGATGACAATCCGGAAGGTATTGCGTCTCTCTGGAAGGACCTGGAAACCGCTATCACTCCCGGTTATAAAGATGACCTGGGGAGTGTCCGGCATCTGTTTCTCCATGCGGGGATCGCCACAGACGGGATCAGTCTGCGTGGCACCATTATAGATATGGAAAAAAATGATACCCGTATCCTTCTCTCTTTGGATACCGCATGGCGTCCGCTCCATGATGCGTATACAGCGATTGCGAACACATATGGCGTTTCCTTTGTCATGCGGAGCATGGAGCCAGGCTGCGGCATTTTCTATAATACGGATGATACCGGGAATACCTTTCCGGACCGATACTGCGTAACCGGTGAGACCTCGATTGACACTACCTGCGGGATCCCTCTGGAGGAAAAGGTTGCTTATGGGACTGCCTTTTCTTCAGAAAATGCCCTGATGGAGACCTTCCATGATCTTGGCTATACGGAAGAAACTCTGGAGGCACTGGCTGGTACTTTGGATGAACAGGGTGTCTATATCCACTCCTATATCAATCCCTACCAGTAAAAGAAAGGATGTGCCGAAATGACAATTTATGTTTTACACGGGTATACGGACGGTCTGATTGACCCCATACCCAGTACCGACTACAAGGAAGTGTACGCAGCAATGAAAGCCGCTTACGAAGAGATTATGGCCAACGTGGAACCAGATGATCCTGACCGGGAATACTGTTTTCTGGAAGGCTGGTCCGCTACTGCTGTCGTGCATGGGGATTGGATGGAATGGCAGATTGCGGAACTGGAGCTGCCCGTCCCAAACGGACAGCCTGCATCCCAGGCTTGAGATTTCTGTCAGATCCGACAGAAAATCCCCTCTGTATCTTGTCCCGGCAGTATGGTAAAATAGACTCATTGAGAATAATAAGGAGCGATTTCCTATGAAGAACGAAGAACTGATCCGGCGTTTCCGGATTGAGCGGAAGAAATTTGACCGCTCCGGTATCTACGCCTATACCCAGCGGACGCTGGCTTACAACTCCAATAAGATCGAAGGCTCCACACTGAATGAGGAGCAGACAGCCTCTCTGTTTGACACCGGTATGCTGCCCCGCAGTGATGATTATTACCGGGCCAAAGATGTAGAGGAAACCAACGGTCACTTCCTGATGTTCAATAAGATGATCGACACGCTGGATGAGCCTTTGAGCGAGGAACTCATTAAGGCGTTCCACTTTGAGCTGAAAAGCGGTGTGTTTGAAGACCGAGCCAACGGCTATGCCATCGGGGATTATAAAGAGCGTCCAAATATGGTGGGAATGTATGAAACCGCCCTTCCTAAAGAGGTGCCGGAAAAAATGCGGGAGTTTCTCGCCTGGTATCACGAAATCTCAGCCAAGACACTTTCCGTCATGGCTCAGTTCCATGGCCGGTATGAGGCGCTGCATCCCTTCCAGGACGGCAACGGCAGAACCGGCAGGCTGATCCTGTTCCGGGAGTGCTTAAAAGCTGACCTGGTGCCGGTGGTTATTGAGGACAAGTACCGGGCCAGATACATCGAAGGGCTGAAGGAATACCTGGAAACCGGAAAAACCGCACTTCTGGAAGAACTGTTTACGGAAGAACAGAAAGAATACGCTAAAAAAGTGGACTATTTTCTTGGCGAAGATATGTAAATTGAGTTGGAGCCGCCCTCACGGACGGCTCCTTTTTTTTTATAGCCTTAAAAAGCAAACTCAAGAAATAGTTATATAATACCTTGTTTGAACACAAGCTCTTATGTTTCCAGACAACATGGGATTTTTATAACTCATATTCTTCTAATTTACCATTTTCTAATGTATAATCAAAAAATTCTTCATTTGTCATATCTATAAAATATGTCCTGATAATACGACATACCCCTCCATGACTAATTAAAAGGACATTTTTCCCTTGATATTCTTTCTTAATCTTGTCAATGATACCATATACTCTATATGCTACCTACATCATAGATTCGCCGTCAGGATATCTATATGCAAAATTCCTCTTATTGTTTAGAAATTGAGGATTTTTTCGGTCAACACCTTCGTATATCCCGTAATTTTGTTCAATAAGTAATTCCACACACTTTATTTTGTGCATTCCATACAGTTTGACCGTGACGTGCAACATATAACTTCATAGTTTGAACTTACCTCCTCAGCAACTTCCAATTTTCTGCTCTACAACTTAGGATTTTTGATCAAATCTACACTCATTATTGCAAGAACTTATAACAATAGTATCATAACACCTTTAATTTTCCATTTTCAAAATAATAAATATTTTCGTGTTTATATCCATATAGTGAATAAGGTCTGGAAATATGCGGTTCAAAAGTGAAATAAGGAATATCGCTCAATCTGGTCCGATTACCTTTTTCTATGTAAATACGATCTTCACTTCTCTTTTCGATAGAATGTCCTAAATTTCCCAGAAAATCAAGATTAACGAAATCTTCCGAAATAATTCTCGTATTCATATGATAAAACAAATCTTCAAAAGTCGTTTTATCATCTGCATACTCTAATAATTCCTGATGAAGCCGCAGCTCCATTAATAAGCCTGCTTTCCACTCTGCATTTTGAATACAGTTAATATCGTCAATCACATGTCCATCTTCAATTATTATAGTTCTTGCATAATCTCCCCATATATGATTACATTGAGGACTGAGATCGATTGTGACGATATCATTCATTTTGATACATCTGTCAGAAGTTTTATACACTTTTCCGGAAATAGACTTTGTTGTTTCATTTCCGGAAAAAACAAACGCGCCAACATTCCAATACCAAAAAGAATCTGCCCCCAGCGCCATCATTTTATCTTCACACATCTTCCGTATCTGTGCCAATTTCATTCCGGGCGTGATGTTTTTTTTAATAAAATTCATTGTCTGCTTTGCAATAAATTGTGCCTCTCTGTTATTCATATAACCTCCGCTTTTACAATATTGCCAGTCAATCAAGCCATTGTATAAATGCTGTCTTATCAGTACAATTATAGCCGGCATTTGAATAAAAATCTAATGTGCTTTTTTGTTTTGAACCTGTCAATAACATCATTTTATAGCAGTTATTTTCTATTGCGATTTTTTTAGGTTTCTTTACAAAGGCATAATCATAAATCACAACAAAAAACCGAGCCAACCTACACTAAAACGTCGCTTTTTCAAGAAAAAGGCGGCGTTTTTTCATGGCCCGGTTTGGGAAAGGAGTGGTGCTGACTTTATACTAAAACGAAAGGGGGAATTTTTTTAGCTGGCCGGGCCGGGAGGTCTGGCCTTTTTTCATCTCACGAAAAAGGAGGTTAGCCAATGGCAGATGAAAAAGTAAACGTGAGCCCGGAGGAAAGTAAAACCCCGGAAGCTCCGGCTCCGTCCGGGCCGGGCGATCCGCCCGCGCCGGAACACACCGAGGGGCCCGCTGTTCCTGGTGGGGCTCAGGCGGCCCCCGCTCATGCGGAGCCCTCCACGCCGGAGCAGTCTGTTATCCCTGGTATGGGTGAGGACGCTCCCGCGCCGTCCGGCAAGGTAATCAACCTTTCGGACATCCAGGCCGCTGATAAGGGCGGCAAGGAGGCTTCTGCTCCCGCCCCGGACAAGAAAGCGCCGGAGGCGGATAAGCCGCCGAAGCGCCGGGGCCGCCCGCCGAAAGAGCAGGCCGGGCCGACTGCGGAGAAAAAGTCGAAAGCGGCGGAGCCCCGCACAGGCCGCCCGTCTAAGGTTGACAAGGCGGCCCGTGAGGAGGCCCCGCCCTCTGTTCGGGACAAAGTGTCCAGAGGTAAGAAAGCTGACAAGGGCAAGGAAACGGGCTCCGGCGGTGCGCCTGTGTCTAAATCCGCTAAGGCGGTAAAGCCGGGCAAGGCCGCTCCCGTCAAGGAGGCGGCAGTCCCGCCGCCGGAGATCAAGCTGCCGCCCACGCCGGAGGTGCCGCCCCGCCCGGTGGAAGAGGGAAAAATCGTCTATCTGAAGATGTGGGAGCTCCATCCATTCCACACGTTCCGGGAGCACCCCTACAAGGTGCAGGACGATAAGGCGATGGACGATCTGGTGGGGACGATCAAGGAACACGGCATTATGACCCCCGCCACCGTCCGCCCGGAAAAGGACGGCAAGGGCTATGAGATTATCGCGGGCCACCGCCGCCATCATGGTGGTGAACGGGCCGGGCTGGAGGAAATGCCCTGTATTGTCCGCGAGATGACTGACCTTGAAGCTGTCCGGGAAATGCGTAACAGCAACAAACAGCGCGGTGATCCCCTCCCCAGCGAGCTGGCAAAGCTCCTGGATTTGGAGGTGGAGGCCATCAAGCGCC
>ERZ1643246.1302-NODE-1302-length-27710-cov-6.408895_pt1 | contig 27710 bp, 22 predicted proteins | sample MGYA00579265_ERZ1643246 | MGnify/ENA primary metagenome ERZ1643246 (study PRJEB29033, sample SAMEA4952261) | chicken gut metagenome | biome: Broiler Chicken; feature: Gastrointestinal Tract; material: Caecum | place: Ireland | collected 2018 | study: Broiler...
GGAACCTGAGCCATATCCCTGCCCGCCGCGAAAATGTCTTAAATTATATCGACGGTTTTCGGACGTTTAGCCGACAGAACGGCTCCCCCACAAATACAGATTGAATCTTTTGGGAAGAAAGAGCTGTATCTTTTGAAAAAGGATGGTACAATAGAAGAAAAGTGAAAAGGGCGGGTGAGACTATGAAGCTTACTTTTATCGGAGCTGCCCATGAAGTTACGGGAAGCTGTCATTTTCTCCAGGCGGCGGGGAAAAATATCCTGATCGACTGCGGTATGGAGCAGGGACCGGATCTGTATGAGAATCCGGGGCTGCCGATCCCGGCGAAGGATGTGGACTATGTGTTCCTTACCCACGCGCACATCGACCACTCGGGGATGCTGCCAAGGCTTGCGAAGGAAGGGTTTAAGGGACAGATCTTCGCCACGTTTGCGACTGTGGACCTGTGCAACATTATGCTGCGTGACAGCGCGCACATCCAGGAATTTGAGGCGGAGTGGCGGAACCGGAAAGGAAAGAGGGCCGGACAGCCGGAGTACGAGCCGGTGTATGTGATGCAGGACGCCCTGGATGCCATCGAGCTGCTCGTGCCGTGCCAGTACGGGGAGAGGATCACGATCTGCGACGGGATCCAGATCCGGTTTACGGATGTGGGACATCTGCTCGGGTCGGCAAGCATCGAGGTCTGGGCGGAAGAGGATGGAGTCACAAAGAAGATCGTATTTTCCGGGGATGTGGGAAATCTGGACCAGCCCATCATCAAGGATCCGACCTATACGGACGCGGCAGACTATGTGGTGGTGGAGTCTACTTATGGCAACCGGATCCACACAGCGGAGAAGCCGGACTATATCGGTGAGTTTACGAGGATCATCAAAGAGACGTTCGACCGGGGCGGAAATGTGGTGATCCCGTCGTTCGCAGTGGGCAGGACCCAGGAAATGCTGTATTTTATCCGTGAGATCAAGGAAAAGAACCTGCTCCCGGAATATGCGGATTTTGATGTATACCTGGACAGCCCGCTTGCCATTGAGGCGACAAAGGTATTTACCATGAACATGAGGGACTGCTTTGACGAGGAGGCCATGGCGCTGGTCAATTCGGGAGTGAATCCCCTGGTATTCCCGGGGCTTCATACATCGACCACAAGTGATGACTCAAAGATGATCAATTTTATCGAAAAGCCGAAGGTGATCATATCCGCCTCGGGAATGTGCGATGCAGGGCGTATCCGCCATCATCTGAAGCACAATCTCTGGAGGCCGGAATGTACGGTGCTCTTTGTGGGATATCAGGCGAACGGCACCCTGGGACGCAGGCTCCTCGAAGGCGAGAAGAATATCAAACTCTTCGGCGAGCCCATCGAGGTACACGCCAGGATCGAGAGCCTCCACGGTGTCAGCGGGCATGCGGACATGAACGGCCTGCTGAAATGGATCGGAGCCTTCCGGACGCCTGTTGAGCGCGTGTTCGTGGTCCACGGCGAGGACACCGTGACCGAAGAATTCGCGCAGACGATCACAGAGAAATTCGGATACAGTACATGGGCTCCGTACCCCTGCTGCGAGGCTGATCTTCTGACGAACCAGATCCTCAATGAAGGCGTGAAGATCCCGGTGAAGGCGAAGAAACCTGCGCAGCGCAGGGCGGATACTGCATTTGACCGACTGGTGGCGGCAGGAAAGCGGCTGCTGGACATTATCTACAGAAATGAAGGACTCTCCAATAAGGACAAAGCAAAATTTGAAGCTCAGATCAACAATCTTTCCGATAAGTGGGATGACTGAGCCGGATATCGCGCTGACGCGTTTGTCAAGGACTAAAACTTTATAAAATTTTCCTGCTCCCGGAATATCTTTCCGCCCGGGTGAGAATCATTCTAAGTAGAAAATGCTTAGGAGGATTCTTGGGATGATGGTGAACAAGGTTGAACTTTGCGGAGTGAATACATCGAAGCTCCCGCTTTTAAAAGAAGAGGAAAAGGCAGAGCTCTTCGAGAGGATCAAAGCCGGGGACGAGGAAGCCCGGGAGCAGTATATCAAAGGAAATCTCCGGCTGGTACTGAGTGTGATCAAACGGTTCGAGAGCAGCAGTGAGAATGCGGATGACCTGTTCCAGATCGGCTGTGTCGGGCTGATGAAAGCTGTGGATCATTTTGACCCGACAAGGCTTGTGAAGTTTTCCACCTATGCGGTGCCCATGATCATCGGGGAGATCCGGAGATATCTCAGGGACAACAGCCCCATGCGGGTCAGCAGGTCGCTGAGGGATACCGCGTACAAAGCGATCTACGCAAAGGAAGGATATATCCGGCAGCACATGAAGGAACCTACGGTACAGGAGATCGCGGATGAGATCGGGATCTCAAAGGAAGACGTGGTCTACGCACTGGACGCGATCCAGATGCCGGCCAGCCTGCACGAGCCTGTGTACAGCGACGGCGGGGACACACTGTACGTGATGGACCAGGTGAGCGATAAGAAAAATAAAGAAGAAAACTGGGTGGAAGAGCTCTCCCTGGAAGCAGCCATGGAAAGGCTCAATGAGAGGGAGAGGTATATCATTACCCTGAGGTTCTTTGAGGGAAAGACGCAGATGGAAGTGGCGGAGCAGATCAATATCTCCCAGGCGCAGGTGAGCCGCCTGGAGAAAAATGCCCTGAAGATCATGAGAAAGTATCTCCTCGGGGACTGAAGCCGGCCCGCAGATATCTTATCATCTGAAAAGCCGCACAGAAGAATGCGGAAGAGAAAACAGACAACAAAAGAGAAGACAGACAACAAAAGAGAAGACAGACGAAAGGAAGAGCAGTACAATGGATTATAAAGCATGCATATTTGACCTGGACGGTACTTTGACGGATACACTGGATTCCCTGACATTTTCGGTCAATGAGACGATGAAGGAGATTGGATTCCCCGGTATTACGCAGGAGCAGTGCAGGCAGTTCGTGGGAAACGGGGCAAAAGTGCTGATCGAAAAGACGCTTCTGGCGGGCGGGGATGAAACGCTGAGCCGTTTTGACGAGGCGTTCGCCGCTTACGGGCGTATCTTTGATGCGAACTGCACTTACCGCGTGACGCCCTATCAGGGGATCCCGGAGCTCTTGAAGGCTCTGAGGGAAAGGGGGCTCAGGCTGGGTGTCCTGTCCAATAAGCCGGACCGCCAGGCAGTACATGTGGTGGAGACGATCTTTGGCAGGGGTGTTTTCGATACCGTGAGGGGACAGAGAGACGGCGTGCCGCGAAAGCCGGACCCGGCGGCAGCCCTGGCTATGGCGGAAGCATTCGGCGCGGCTCCTGGGGAGACAGTCTATATCGGAGATTCTGAGGTGGACGCGGCGACCGGGAGAGCGGCGGGCATGGAGACCGTGCTCGTATCCTGGGGGTTCCGCCCAAGGGAAATACTGGAGAAGGCCGGCGAAGGGCGGGCAAAGATCGTGGACTATGCGGAGGAGATACTTAAGATGATCGATGAGAGGAGGAAGGTACATGAGTGATTACAGCGAGATCTGCCTGAAGACATTTCTGAAAGACCAGGGAAAGCTTTTTGACGAACCGGTGGCTGAAAATCTGGAAGAGGCAGAGGCTTTTCTGGAGGACTGCATGGCAGTCGTGGCGGATTCCCTGGAAGAGGTGAGGGAATATTTTGAGGAAGAGGGAGTGGACGTGGATGGAATGACTCCGGAAGATCTGGAGGAAGCTTCCGAGGTGTTCCCTCTCCCGGATGGGAAATATCTGATCGTGGAAGGATGACCGTGCATCCGTTTCCTTAAGATGTGCAGAGAGGACGGAGAAAGGCCGCAGTTTATTTGACTGCGGCTTTTCCTGCGGCTTCTTTTATGGCGTCCAGTATGATCTGGGATGTATAAGGCGCATCTTCAGACAGGGAGATATCGTCTAAGGATTGTGTCTCATACACCTGCTCGGCGATATCTTCTATGGCGGGCTGTATGAGCGGGAACATGGTGGTCACGGTCTCATCCAGGCTGGAGAAGCGGATGGAATTGATCCGCGTGCTGTCCACGGCCACTTCTACCTCCAGGTTTGTGTTGTTTAATGTAAGTGTGGATGTATAGATCCCCGGAGTATACTGCTTCCCCGTATCCGCGCTGCCTGCGTCTCTGTCAGGACGGAACATGATGAACAGAAGGATGATGAGCAGGATCCCAAGTGCCGCAAAGATGGCAGTGTAGATGATCTCCTTCATGTGCAGGACAACGATTTTTGTTCTGGAACTCATAGAGTTACCTCCCGGTCGATCCGGCTGCCGCTTCCGCGGCGGTCCGTTTTTTATAAGTGTATGACCGAAAAAAGGAAAATATTCATAGCCTCTGCGTGACAAACAGGGAAGGATGCTGTAAAATAGCTTGTGCGGCAGAGGCGGGCGCTGGCATAAATTCCGTATAAATGCAGAAGAGAGCCCGCAGGCTGAAAAAGACAGGAAGGAAGAATTGCAGAAATGTTTATCATAGCAGGACTGGGGAACCCTGACAGACAGTATGAGGGCACAAGGCACAATGCTGGCTTTGATGTAATAGACCGGATCGCGGAGAAATACAATATAGCAGTGGACACAAAGAAACACAGAGCCTGTATCGGGAAAGGGATCATAGGCGGACAGAAGGTGCTCCTGGCAAAACCGCAGACATATATGAATCTGAGCGGGGAGAGCATACGCAGCCTTGTGGATTATTATAAGATCGATGAGGAGAATGAACTTCTTGTGGTCTATGACGATATCAGCCTGGATGTGGGGCAGCTCCGCATCCGCGCCAAAGGGAGCGCGGGCGGCCACAACGGGATCAAAAATATCATTGCCCATCTCGGCACCCAGGTATTCCCTCGGATCAAAGTGGGAGTGGGAGAAAAGCCGAAAGGATACGACCTTGCGGACTATGTGCTCGGGCATTTCTCAAAGGCGGAGAGAGAGCGGATGGAGGAAGGGTATGACAATGCGGTCCGGGCGGCGGAGATGATCGTGACCGGACAGTTGAATGAAGCGATGAATGAATTTAACCGGAAAAAGAAAGAATAGAGGGAAGAGATAAAACGATGCAGGCTTTACTGGAACCGCTGGCAGAACTTGCGGATTATCAGGAACTATTACGTGACAGGAAAAAAGGAAACGGCATCATACAGGTGGCAGGGTGTACGAATACCCAGAAGACCCATCTGATGTATGCGCTTGGCGATGGCTTTGAGTACAGGGTCATCGCTTTTTCCAGTGAGGAAAAGGCGAAGAAGGCGTATGAAGAGTACAGGCTGTTTACGGATGACGTCTGCCTGTACCCTGCCAGGGACCTGCTCTTTTACTATGCGGATATCAAAGGGAAAGTGCTGACGGACCAGAGGATGCAGGTGCTCAGGGCGCTGATCGAGAAAAAAGAAGGAGAGTCTGTCACTGTGATCACGACCATGGACGCCTTCCTGGACGGCCTGCCCCATCCCGGGGAGATCCGCGGGGCGCGGATCTGCGCGGCGGGCGGGGATACGATCGACCTGACAGAGTTTGAGGCGCGGCTGGCGTCCATGGGATACGAGCGGGAGAGCCAGATCGAGGGCCCCGGACAGTTCGCCGTGAGGGGCGGGATCGTGGATGTGTTCCCTCTGACTGAGGAGCTGCCCGTGCGGATCGAGCTCTGGGGGGATGAGATCGATTCCATCCGCAGCTTTGACGTCGAGAGCCAGCGCTCAGTGGAGAATTTAAGTGAAGTTACGATCTATCCGGCGTCGGAGAACTGGGCGGACGGGCTGGAGACGGTCTCTTTCCTGGAGTATTTCCCGAAGGAGAAGAGCCTCCTTTTCCTGGATGAGCCGCAGCGCCTCCAGGAGATGGCGGAAGAAGTGGAGCAGGAGTATTTCCACAGCCGGGAGAGCCGGGCTGAGGCGGGGATGGAAGAGACGCAGGAAGAGCGGCTCAGAGTGTTCCAGACAAAGGACATCATCGGCAGGATGAATGGATACAGCGGCATCGGCACCACGACTCTGGAGTCCAGGTGCGGGATGTTCCGGGTAAGGAAGGTATACAGCATCCAGGCCAAAGGAGTGAATCCGTACAACAACAGCTTTGAACTCCTGACCCGTGACCTGAAGCGGCTGAAACGGGAAGGATACCGGGTTGTCCTTCTGTCCGCCTCCAGGACAAGGGCAAAGCGCCTGGCAGAGGATCTAAGGGATTATGACCTGAGCAGCTTTTACAGCGATGATATGGAGCGGACCGTAAAGCCGGGGGAGATCATGGTTTCCTGCGGCTATGCGGCGGAGGGGTACGAGTACCCCATGCTGAAATTTATGGTCATCTCTGAGACGGACATCTTCGGAAGGAAGAAAAAGAAAAAGCGGCGCAGGAAGTATGAGGGACAGAAGATCCAGGATTTCGCGGAGCTCAAGCCCGGCGATTATGTGGTCCATGAAAACCACGGGATCGGCGTCTACCAGGGGATCGAGAAGATCGAGGTGGATAAGGTCGTAAAGGATTATATGAAGATCTCCTATGCAGAGGGGGGCGTTCTCTACATCCCGGTGGCGCAGATGGACCTGATCCAGAAGTATGCCGGGGCGGATGCGAAAAAGCCCCGGCTCAACAAGCTGGGGACTGTCCAGTGGGGAAAGACAAAGAGCCAGGTGAAGAAGGCCGTGCAGAGCGTCGCGGAAGATCTGGTGAAGCTGTACGCGTCGCGCCAGCGCTCGGAAGGCTTTGTCTACGGGCCGGATACGGTCTGGCAGAAGGAATTCGAGGAGATGTTCCCCTTTGAGGAGACAGAAGACCAGATGCAGGCCATCGAAGATACGAAACATGACATGGAGAGCACGAAGATCATGGACCGGCTCATCTGCGGGGACGTGGGCTACGGCAAGACAGAGATCGCGATCCGGGCCGCCTTTAAGGCGGTCCAGGAGGGCAAGCAGGTGGTATACCTTGTGCCCACTACGATCCTGGCGCAGCAGCACTACAATACCTTTGTGCAGAGGCTTAAGGACTTCCCGGTCAGGATCGACCTGCTCTGCAGGTTCCGGACCGCTGCCCAGCAGAAAAAGACCGTGGAAGACCTGAAAAAAGGGATGGTGGACATTGTCATCGGCACGCACCGCGTGCTGTCAAAGGATGTGTGCTTTAAGGACCTGGGGCTTCTGATCATTGACGAGGAACAGCGCTTCGGAGTGGCTCACAAAGAGAAGATTAAGAAATTAAAGGAAAATATCGATGTGCTCACCCTGACAGCCACCCCCATCCCGAGGACGCTCCACATGAGCCTGATCGGGATCCGCGACATGAGCGTCCTGGAGGAGGCGCCCCATGACCGGATGCCCATCCAGACTTATGTCATGGAGTACAATGACGAGATGGTCCGGGAGGCAGTCACCCGGGAGCTGGCAAGAGGCGGCCAGGTGTACTATGTGTACAACCGGGTCACGGATATCGCGGATGTGGCGGGGAAGATCCAGCAGCTCGTGCCTGAGGCAAATGTGGCGTTTGCCCACGGACAGATGAAGGAGCGGGAGCTGGAGGATATCATGTATGATTTCATCAACGGCGACATCGATGTCCTTGTCTCTACCACGATCATTGAGACCGGGCTTGACATCTCCAATGCAAATACCATGATCATCCAGGACGCGGACCGGTTCGGGCTCTCCCAGCTCTATCAGCTCAGGGGGCGTGTAGGTCGGTCGAACCGGATGGCGTACGCCTTCCTTCTGTACCGCAGGGATAAGCTCTTAAAAGAAGTGGCGGAGAAGCGCCTTGCCGCGATCAGGGAATTTACCGACCTGGGATCCGGCATCAAGATCGCCATGCGGGACCTGGAGATCCGCGGCGCGGGCAACCTGCTGGGAGAAGCGCAGAGCGGGCACATGGAGGCAGTGGGGTATGACCTCTACTGCAAGATGCTCAACGAGGCAGTGGCAAAGCTCAAGGGCGGAGAAGTGGAAGAGAGCTTCAACACGTCCGTGGACCTGAACATCGATGCATATATCCCGGAATCCTATATTAAGAATGAATACCAGAAACTGGATGTCTACAAGCGGATCGCTGCCATCGAGACAGAAGAAGATATGGATGATATGATGGAAGAACTGATCGACCGCTTCGGGGATATCCCGAAGAAGGTACAGCAGCTTCTGCATATCGCGGCGCTCAAAGGACTGGCCCACTCGGCTTATGTCACCGCGGTGGAGCAGAAGGGGGAAGAATTTAAGTTCACCATGTATGAGAAGGCGAAGATCGACCCCCGGAAGATCCCTGCCCTCCTGCAGTCCTACAGGAACAGCCTTGTGTTTAAGACGGAGGAACCGCCTTATTTCCTGTACAGGAAGACAGGCAGGAGCGGGAAGGAGAAAGGGGAAGATATCCTGGCGCTCCTGCGGAAGATCCTGGAGGATATCCGGTCCCTGCATACGTAGGCATCTGGTTATTGTGAACGGTAACGGTGTATGCGCAGGTTTGTAAACATTTTGTGATTCAGGCTTGTTAGTTTTATAAAAACACGATATAATGTATCAGTGTATGCGGGATAAGTACAGGTAAAAGAACGAAAGATGCCCGCCCTGACATCCCGGGATACTGCGGGAGCAGGAAACAGAGAGAAAAGAGGAGGCTGGTTATGGTACAGTTTGGGAAAAAGGCGGCGGTCTTGACAGCGGCAGGCGTGTTTGCGGCAATGTCTGTGACAGGATGCAGCGGCTCTATCGATACAGAGGCTGTTGTGGCAACAGTGGGGGATGAGGACATTACCCTTGGAGTGGCGAATTTTTATGCGAGGATGATGCAGGGACAGTACGAGACTTATTATGCGGGCATGATGGGCACGACTGCGGAGGAGATGTGGGCCCAGGACGCAGGGGATGATAAGACGTATGAGGAGTCCATGAAAGACAGCATCCTTGAGAGCCTGGAAAATATGTATATCATTTCCCAGCATGCGGCGGACTACGAGGTTACCCTGTCTGAGGATGAGCAGAAAGCGATCGAAGACGCGGCGGCAAAATTCAGTGAAGATAATACAGAGGATGCGAAAGAGATCGTTTCCGGGTACCAGAAACACATTGAGAAATTCCTTGAGCTCTCTACGATCCAGAATAAGATGGACAGTAAGATGAGAGAGGGCGTGGACGAGGAAGTGTCTGATGAAGAAGCGGCGCAGAAGAGTATGGATTATGTGTACTTCTCCTACACCTCAACAGATGATTCCGGCAATTCCACAGAACTGACGGACGAGGAGAAAGAGACGCTCAGGACATCCGCTCAGTCTCTCGTTGACAGAGTGAAGGGCGGCGAGGATATGGCAGCAGTTGCCGGGGAGCTGGGTGTGGAAGTGCAGACAGCCACATTTGATTCTGAGAGCACGACTCCGAATGAGGATCTTGTGGCAGCGGCGGACGCGCTCGCAGCGGAAGGCGATGTGACGGATGTTGTGGAGACGGATTCCGGGCTCTATGTGGCGAAGCTGACCAGCCTGCTCGACCGAGAGGCCACGGATCAGGAGAAAACGAATATCATCGAGCAGAGAAAACAGGAACAGTATGATTCCCTTCTCGAAGAGTGGAGAGATGCAGCTGATATCAAAGTCAATGAAAAAGTATGGAAGAAAGTAGACTTTGATGAAACAGGAGTGACGATCATCACATCTGAGGAAGAAACGTCTGATGACGGAACGACGGATGATGGCAGCACTGCGGATGACGGATCAGCAGACGCTGCTGCTGACAGCGGGGCAGCAGATGACGCAGCCGCTGAAGACGGGAACGGGGATGCTGCGGAATAAAGAGGTAGAATAGATGAAAGGCTTTTTGCTGATATCAGAAATCGGCAGAAAGCCTCATTTTTTATGGCAAAAAAGACGGATTAAAACAGAAAAGAGGAAGAAAACAATTTTTTGGGGCAGTATGCTATAATAGACTTGGATGTTTGGATACAGAAAGGGTGTGGCGCTATGATGTATAAGGGAAAAAAGCAGGAGATAAGAAAATGTCTGATGCAGCTGCCGATACGCACGGTACTTACGATCTTACTGTTTCCGTTTTTTATCCTGCTGGTGCTCTGCTGTGTTTCCTTTTATGGATCGGGCGTGGATCATTATACAAGCATGGTAAAAGAAAATGCAGAATCCCTGGTAGTACAGAGCAGAAATTATCTGAATGATGATATGTCCAACATCCAGGAGATGGCAGAAGGACTCCTGAATGAACGTGCCTTCTATGAGATGGAACAAAACATAAGGCTGGATAAGGATCCGATCGAACCGATCGATTATCTGCAGCTTTCCAACGGGTTTACAAATTTTCTCCAGCACTATTCGCCTTACATAGAAAGTATAGGAATGTGGATTTCGGATAATTCAATTTACTATTATCAGTCCAATACAGGCAATAATGTATCGATCATGCGGGATATAGATTACAGACAGTTTCTGGGGAAGCAGGGGTTCAGCTGGGTCAGTATGTCAGAAATCCTTCCGGAGTATCTTTCCGGCCAGCTGCCGCATCATTATGCTATGATACACACAATAGGAACTCAGGACAGTAAGTTAGACGGAGTTTTTTTTATCGGGATCCGGGATGAAATGATCTTTAATCAGATCCAGAACAGCAGGCCCACGCCAAACAGTGAAATGGCTTTGATAGAGAAAGACGGAAGGATCATCACGGGGGATAAAGAGGCGGACAAGGGAAATAAAGCGCTGGATATGCTGGATGAGACACAGGTCGAAGCGATATGCAGGGAAATCAGCCAGGCGCAGGAGAGGGAAATCCGTTCGTTCGAGATCGACCGATACTATGTCATCTATACTCCTGTTGAGATGGATGATACGGGGATACTTGCAGTGATCCCAAACAGTGAACTCTATATCAGTTCACGGGAATTCAGCCACATTTTTATATTTTTTGCTTTTGCGGTCATTATCATATTTGTAATCCTGTATTTTGTGATCCCGCAGTACTTTTCAAAGCCAGTAAGAAATCTTTTAAAACAGATGAAAAAAATACGGGAATTGTCAGACGGACAGCGTATAGAAGTAAGCGGTTACCAGGAAATCAGCCAGATCGGGAACGGCGTCAATGATATGATGGACAGGATCCAGACTCTGACAGAATCCATACAGAGGGAAATGAAGGCAAAGCAGGTTACGCAGCTCCAATACCTGTTCGCGCAGATCAATCCGCATTTTTTATATAATACTCTGGATTGTATTAAAGAACTGTGTGCCTGCGGTGAAACTGAAAAAGCCGGGGAGATGATAACACAGCTTACGGTATTTTACAGGATCGGTGTCAGCAAGGGGAAATCCTATATCACACTGGAAGAAGAGCTGAAGCATATTTCCGCTTATCTGTCCATCCTGCAGACGAGGTTCGAGGATTTCCAGTTTCATATTTCGATTCCGGAAGATCTGAAATCTGCGAAAACATTGAGGATGATCCTGCAGCCTGTTGCCGAAAATGCTGTTTATCATGGGATACGCCCTTACCGCACAGACGGCACGGTCCAGATCGATGTGAAACGGAATGGGCCAGATATCGAGATCCATGTGAAAGATGACGGAGGCGGGGTGGCAGAGGATGTGCTGGCAAATGTGAGGCAGTCTCTTGACGAACCGGTCTGTGAATATTCCGAGAAGTCTTATGGGGTATATGGTCTGAAGAATGTGCAGGACAGGATCCAGATCGCCTATGGGAAAAAGTATAAAATAAAGATCGAGACAGAGATCGACTGTGGGACAGATGTGATCCTTACAATACCGTATGAGGAGGAACATAAATGACGAAAATACTGTTTGTAGATGACGATGCGATAATCCGGCGGGGGATCTCCGCAAAGATCAACTGGAAGGAAAATGACTGGGAGCTGATCTATACGGCGAGGGATGCAATGGAAGCGCTGGATTTTATAAAGGATAACCAGCCGGATATCATCCTCACAGACATAAAAATGCCCGGCATGAACGGGATCGAGATGGCGGCCATCGCAAAAGACTACTATCCGAATATAAAATTTGTTTTCATTTCCGGTTACAAGGATTTTGAATATGCACAGCAGGTGCTGAAACTCAATGCGGTAGATTATCTCACAAAGCCGGTGGACAATGCCCAGCTTATCGAAGTGCTGAAAAGAGCGGAAAACCTGTATAAAAGCGAACGGAAGACGGACAGGATACTGAATGAGAAATATCCGCAGATAAAACGCAATTATATATCCAGGATCATGCGTGAAAATTTTCAGAATATGGATGACTCTTTTTTTAAAGCATTTGACATCAATATCAACAACGGATATGGGATCGTGGCGTTTATCGATCTGCATTACAGCGAGGATCTCCCCTATGATCTGATGAGGGAGAAGATCGACCGTTATTGTGAGATGCTGACGAACGTATTTAAGGGCAGCTTCTTTTTCTGCATGGATAACCTGCAGATCTTTATGATCTATACGGACAGTGATTCCGGCAGAGAAGCAGTTTTTTTCGAAAAACTCGGGGAGCTTGAGGATGCGGTAAATCAGTTTACACAGCGTCAGCTGGACGGGGACAGGGCATCCTTTTTCTATGGGAGCCTCATGCATTCACTGTATGAGCTGTATCCATCCTATCAGTCAGCCCTGCAGAAAATAAACTCAAATGTGGACAGTCTCGTTTTGGAAGTAAGGCGGTATATTGAGCAGAATTACTCTGACTGTGAGCTGTCACTTGTAAAGATCGCTGACCACTTCAATATAAATCACTGTTATCTTACCAGTGTATTTAAGAAAAAGTTTGACATTAATCTGTACGATTATATTATCCGCGTGCGGATGGAAAATGCAGCGCGCCTGATCACAGGGAGCGATCTGAAAAATTACGAGATCGCGGAGGCAACAGGGTATAAAAACCCACAGTATTTCAGCATCAGTTTCAAAAAATATTATAATTGTACGGTGACGCAGTACAGAGAAAAGAACAGAAAAGCGTAAGGGCGGGGCAGCGGATCCCCTGTGGAAAGAAGCAGACAGGAGCATATGTATGCGCAGATGCGATACATGTCCTGCCTGCTTTTTTTGTCGGCCCATGAGTTGGTTTTCCGCCTTAAAGTGTAAAAATATTATACTATAATTCTAAATTTATTAAATTTACGGGAAAGAAAAAGAGTGGTTAAATACTAACAGAGTAAAACATGCAAGGATTCCTGTAATGGGATCAGGGCATAAATTTCAGGAGAGAAAGGTGAGGAAGATGAAAAAGGTGAAACAGAGTTCCGTACCTGTCCTAAAGCAGAAAAAGGTATGGACTCCCTATCTGCTGATACTCCCGGCAGTGATCTTGATCGCAGGTGTTATGCTTTATCCGCTCTGCAAGACATTTTATCTGGCATTTCAAAATTACAATCCTGCGATGCCGTTTGCAAATGGATTTGCCGGCTTTGACAACTTTATAAAGATTTTTACAACAGACGAGTTCTATTCATCACTCTGGGTATCTTTAAAATGGGTAGCTGCATTGGTGCTGCTCCAGCTTGTTTTTGGAATGGTCGTTGCACTGATCCTGAATCAGAACTTCAGGGGACGCGGTTTTTTCCGTGCGCTGGTATTTGTCCCGTGGGCAATGTCAGGAGTTTTGACAGCGGTACTGTTCAGCCTGATCTATAATCAGAACTACGGCGTGCTCAATGACCTGCTGATGAAGATCGGGATCCTCAGCGAACCGGCGGCATGGCTTGGAAACCAGCATCTTGTCCTTGGCTCTGTCATAGTTGCGGAGCTGTGGCGGGGGATCCCGTTTTTTGCGATCAGCCTTCTGGCGGCAATGCAGGGACTGCCGCAGGACGTATACGAAGCGGCGAGAGTGGACGGAGCGACAAAATGGCAGTCATTCAGGTTTGTCACACTGCCGCTTTTGAAAGACACGATCGTGTTGACCACTCTGCTCCGTACAATCTGGGAATTTAACAGTGTTGACCTGATATTCAGCCTGACGAACGGCGGACCGGTGGGCAAGACGACAACACTGAGCGTGCTGATCGCGAACCAGGCATTGACAACAAACAACTATGGATATGGTTCAGCGATCTCGGTGGTAAGTTTCTTCATCCTGGCTATTGTTGCAGTTGTCTATATGAAAGCATCGGGGTTTGGGAAAGGAAGTGATTCATAATGAAAAGTAAGAAAAGAGACATCATCTTTTTGAGATGGCTTCCCCTGCTCCTTATCTGTACATATGTGGTATTCCCGATCTACTGGGCGGTCAATACGGCATTCAAGGAAGAGTCGGAAATCCTGGGAAAAACGGTTACCTATCTTCCGGAAAACGGTACGGTGGCGAATTTTATCGATGCGTGGACCAATGTCGGATTTGACAAATACTTTTTTAACAGTCTGAAAGTCAGTGGCATTTCCGTGATCTTTATTGTCATTATATCGATCATGGCAGGATATGCGCTGAGCAGATATAAGTTTAAGTTTAAAATGGCATTTATGGGGCTTCTGCTCGCAGTACAGTTTATTCCGGCGGCAGTACTGCTGGTACCGCTTTTCAATATTTTTAACGGTCTGGGACTGGTGGGCTCCCATATCGCGCTGGTCCTGGTGAATGTAACGTTCCAGACACCGTTCTGCTGCGTTATGATGAGAGGTTTTGTAGAGGGAGTCCCATATGCTTTGGAAGAAGCGGCGATGATCGATGGCTGCAGCAGGATACGGGGTGTTTTTAAAGTTGTTATCCCCATGCTGGTGCCCGGGATCGTAACAGTGGGCGCATTTGCACTGATCGGATGCTGGAATGAATTCCTCTTCGCTATGATGTTCCTGAATGATCCGGCGAAATATACGGTTCCGATCGGACTTAAGATGATGCAGGGAGAATATGGAGTCCATTATGGAGCGATGGCAGCAGGAGCGATCATCGCAATGGCGATCCCGGTTCTTTTGTTTGCTTATATACAGAAGTACCTGGTGACCGGACTGAGCTCCGGCGCGGTGAAAGGTTAATACCGGAAGCGGTTTAACAAATAAAAAATGGAGGTAAAGACATGAAAAAGAAATTAGTAGCAGTATTACTGATGTGCAGCATGGGGATGACTCTCTTTGCGGGATGCGGCAGCAGTCAGTCAGAAGAGAAAACCGAACCGTCTGAGAACAGTGACGGGAAGGTAGAGATCACGTTCTGGGATAATTACGCAGACACGATCCACACAGAGGTTTATACACAGCTGATCGAGGATTTTGAAAAGGAAAATCCGGACATTACAGTAAAATATGTACCACTGCCGTCCGATCAGGCAAAATCCAAATATGATGTGGCGATCCAGTCAGGATCCACACCAGACTGCGGAGTGATCTATCAGTACTGGATGAACGATTTTGTGATCCAGGATGCCCTGGCACCGCTCGACGATTACTACGGAGACAGTGATGCTCTTCTGGATACCTTCGTGGACAGTATGAAAGATACAGCTCCGGACGGGAAACTCTACAGCCTTCCATACTATGTAGTTCCACCGGCATTGTGGTGCAATACAGAATTGTTTGACGCTGCAGGGCTCGAAGCACCGACAAACTGGGACGAAGTGTTCGAGGATGCAGAGAAACTGACAAACAAAGACAATGGGGTTTATGGCTTTTCTATCCGCGGCGGCGCCGGAAGCTCCCAGCAGTTAGAGCAGATGCTGTACCAGTATTCAGGGATCACAGAGATGTTTGACGAGGAAGGAAATTCTACGATCAATGATCCGAAACATGTGGAATTCCTTGAGAAATTTGCGGCACTTTACAACAAATACACACCGGAGAGCGACATCACAAATGCAAGTACGGAAATGATCTCTGCGTTTGATTCCGGCTCCGCGGCGATGATCTTTCATAATATCGGTTCTTACGGGCAGCACAGGGATACACTGGGAGACGGCAAATTTGAGGCAGTGATCGACTTAAAGGCGGAAGACGGTTCCAGTGTTATGGTTTCCAACGGCGTTGCTTCTCTGTCTGTATTTAAGAATTCTGAACATCCGGAAGAAGCATACAAGTTTATCAGCTACCTGACCGACCACACAGGAAACAGTATTTATAATGAAAAGCTCGGATCGATCCCGTGTAATAAAGAAGCTCTGGAAGATGAGTGGGTACAGGATTCTGCACCGGTTAAAGCCTGCGCGGAAATGCTGCTGGATCCGGATACAAAGATCGCGACGCTTCCGGTAGAAGTGACAGGATATTTTGATCTCCACACCAATACGCTGGCAACAGATTTCCAGAATGTACTCCTGGGAAATGAAACAGCACAGGAGTATCTGGATAACTGGGCGGAGCAGATGACACAGCTGAAGAAGACGTATGATGAAAATGTCGTAAATAAATAAGAGATACCTGACTGGATAATGGATAAAGGCTGATATCAGCCTCGGGATATGGGAGGTTTAGCGGTGCTATGCCTCCCATATCCCATAAATAAGGAACGTGCAGGGGTATAAAGAGAGGAACAAAGAGCAATGGAATGGCTGAATGAATTTAAGGATCCGGGCGCAGCATACCGTATCAAACCTTTCTGGTTCTGGAATGGGGATATTACGGAAGCCGGGATCGAAAAACAGATAAAGGAAATGCATGACAAAGGGATCGGTGGTTTTTACCTGTCTCCGCGCCAGGGACAGACTATACCTTATCTTTCGGACCGATGGTTTTCTCTTGTGAAATATGCGTGCGAGAGGGCTAAAGCATATGGGCTGGAGGCATGGCTGTATGATGAGTATCCATATCCGAGCGGCATGGGAGGCGGTGAAGTCCTGAAGCTCCATCCGGAGGCAGAACATAAGATCTTATGCCATGAACAGTTTGCAGCTGAGGGGCAAAAGGAAATATCCAGAGAGTTTGAGAATGGGGAGATACTCTTTGCAAAGGCATTTCCGGTAATAAACGGGACTCCTGACTGGGAGAAAGGGATTGATATCAAAAGAGATATCGGTGTGCTCCAGACACAGGAAATCTATCAGATCACAGGGCTTACTGTGTATAATAATAAACGGTTCTTTTCCGCGGGACCCCGGAGTGTCCTGTCTGTTGTCCTGCCGGAAGGGAAGTGGGAAGTGGAAGTTTTCTATCAGAAGCCTCTGGGAGAGTTTAAATTTTACGGCGGGTATTTTGATCCCTGCCATAAAGATGCAGTTGAAACCTTTATCCATCTGACCCATGATGCCTACAAAGAAGCATTGGGGGGCGATCTGCCCGCGCAGGTGAAAGGAATCTTCTCTGATGAAGTAGGGATGCTGAGCCCTGTCCCGTGGACAGACAGGCTTCCGGAAGCATTTCTGGAGAGGAAAGGGTATTCGATCCTTGAGAATCTTCCGGCCCTTTCTCATCCTTCGTGGAAGGGGGCATACAGGATCCGGTATGATCTGTATGATGTGGTCCATCAGATATTTGTGGAGAGTTATCACAAACAGATTGCAGACTGGTGTGACAGAGAGGGGATCAAATACTGTACAGAGGTTCCGTTCATGCGGCTGAGTACCCAGAGATACAGCCATATCCCCGGCGGGGATACCGCTCACGAGAAGGCGGGAAGAGAGCTGGAATGGATATATGGCAAATATCTGTGCGCGTTCCGCTACAGTGCGAATGCAGTCGCTTCGCTTGCGCGTCAGCTGGGAAGGAAACAGTGCCTGATCGAAAGCTTCCACAGCGTGGGATGGACAATGACGCTGCAGGACGCAAAATGGATGCTGGACAGGCTGGCGGCAAGCAGTATCAATCTGTACGTGTTCCATGCATTTTATTACACGATCGATTCGATCACCAAGCACGATGCTCCTCCTTCCCAGTTTTATCAGAACCCATACTGGGAATATTACCGCAAACTGGCAGATTATGCGGCGCGGCTGAGCGTGTATGTCACAGCGACAGAGGAAAATACAGAGATAGCAGTCCTGGATCCGGTGCCAAGTCTGTGGGCGCTGCTGGGAAATCCTTTTCAGGGCTTTCCGTATATGGGCGGATCAGAAGAAGAAAAAGACCGGTGTAATATGCTGCGTGACAACTGGGTATTTACGACAAAGACGCTTCTTCTGAACCAGTTCCAGTATGATCACCTGGATTCAGAGATGCTGCCGGGATTTAAAGTAGATGATGGGAAATTAAAAATGGGGCATGCTGAGTATAAGATCGTCGTCATACCGCCTGCATTATTTTATGAGAAAGCCGCATTTGTGAAACTGCGGGAATTTGTAAGTAAAGGCGGCTATATCATCTTCCTTGGGAATCTGCCGTATCTGTCCCTCGAAGAAGGAGTCAGCGACAGGGAAGCGGCAGAAATGTGGCGGAGCCTTGCAGCCGGATACCCGGAACAGGTGACCTTCTTTCCGGCAGAAGGCAGGTTAGAGGAAGCGGGGATCGAGACTTTATTCATCGGGAAGATCAGGGAGCTGGCGCAGGAGCCTCTTGAAGTGCTCTTATCAGATGAGCGGGAGCGGAAGAACTTTATTACTTCGATCCGGAAAGACGAAGAGGGAAGGCTCTGGCTCTCTCTTGTAAACCAGGGGAAAAAATCTGCACGGGCGGTCATTAAGAACAACCGGGATAACGTGTTTGCGGTCGAAGAACTTTCGATGGAGAGCGGGACGGCAGAAAAAGCCGGGAAACTGGAAGAGGAGCGGGTACTGCAATTCCATCCTTATCAGAGCAGGTATTTGTGTTTCAAACCGACAGATGAGAAAAAGACACAGGAAAAATCTGAAGAAAGGGCTGAATCCCCGGCAGGAAAGAAACGTGTAGTGATCTCTTCGGAACAACCGTTTCAGGTCAGCCTGTCAGGGAAGAATGTATTCCGGCTCGCGAAATTTGATGTTTCAAGAGACGGGGAGAACTGGTATCAGACGGAACCTATGACTCTGATCGAACAGGCAGCGGCGGTCCCGCTTCTTGAGAAAGAGGATTATAAGTACGAGAGCACTTTCGGTACACCAAAACATATCCATATGGATTTCCCGCTGTCCCTGACCTACCGCACTGCGTTTGAGGTAGAAGCTATGCCGGAACAGGTAGAACTCCTGCTGGACAGACGGGCGATAACAGGAAGCTGGGAAATGAAGATCAACGGACATAAAGTAGACAGGGAACAGTTTTACCATCGCTTTATCAATGACGAAAATAACCGCCTCGCGGACATAACTGCCTGTGTGAAACAAGGGAAAAACCTGTTGGAATTACAGGTTACGGCATATAAAGAGTCGGACGGGCTGAGAGATCCGGTGTATCTGCTGGGGGATTTCGGAGTGAGCGAAGAGCACACGCTGACCGTACGGCCTGAGGAGGCACTGTTTGACATCCATTATATAAAAGGATTTCCCTATTACAGCGGGAAAATGACTCTGAGGCAGAAGATCGTGCTCCACCCGGAGGAGCTGGCGGATGAAAGCATCCTCTCCTTTGATTTCGGCGATACATGTCCGGACTGCCTGGAAGTAAGGTTAAACGGGGAATCTCTGGGGGTACGCGCCTTTACCCCATACCAGTGGATCTGTCCGAAAGAATGTGTCAGACAGGGAGAGAATCAGATCGAGATCGTGAGGACGAATACACTGGCAAATATGCTGGACGGCACTTATTTTGACTATGAAAAACACAGGCTGGTACAGATATAGGATGGAATAAAGTATTTAAAAAGAGGGTATCATCTGATCCGATGATGCCCTCTTTTATCTCTTAATGTAAATTGAAAGGTCAGATATACTCGCACTTCTCAAAGTAATGCATCAGGATATCCGCGCAGTTCTCCACGCCCAGCTCGGAGGTGTCCATGATCATGTGGTAATCATTCACATCTCCCCATGTCTTGCCGGTATGTTCATAATAATAGGAGGCTCTCTCCTCGTCAGTTTTCTCCACTTTTTCCTTCGCCTCATCATAGGACAGGTTTTCCTTGCCCATGATCCGGCGGATGCGGTCTTCTTTGTCCGCGCATACGAAGATGTTCAGCACGTTCATCCTGTCTTTGAGGATATCGGAAGCGCATCTCCCGAGGATGATGCAGGGCTTCTCCGCCAGTTTGCGGATGGCTTCCGCCTCGCTTTCATACATGTGGTCGTGAAGCTGTTCCTCGATGTACGCCTTGTCGTATACAGGGATATCGAGACGCTCGGAAAGTTCTTTTGCGATGATGCTTGCTCCGGTTCCGAAACGTCTGCTCATGGTGATCACTAATTTCATAAGAACTCCTCCTTCGTAAATTACAATGTAAGATAACTGCTATTATAACACTTCTTCCGCGATTTGTCCTGCCAGAGATGTGATTTCTTCCATCTGGGGATCTTTTACAGCGGATTTGATGGTGACTGCTCCGTCCAGGAGACGCATATTCTTCATCTCGCCGACCTTGGCAGTGATCAGCTTGGTGGACTGGGGAGCCCAGGTGCCGTTCCCCAGGACGGCCACTGTGCGGTTCTGCAGCGCCAGCGCCTTCATGTCCTCCAGGTAATTGTCCATGAGCGGGTAGATGCCATTGTTGTAAGTGGGCGCCGCCAGGACCATATGGCTGTATTTGAAGCTGTCGGAGATCAGCTCGGATACATGGGTCTTGGAGATGTTGTGCATCCTGATATTTTTTACGCCTGCCTCAGCGAGGACTGCGGCGAAGATCTCAGCCATGTTCTCTGTGTTCCCGTACATGGAAGCGTAGGCGATCATAACGCCCTTCTCCTCCGGCTCATATCTGCTCCAGATATCATATTTCCCGATGATGTAGTCCAGGTCCGTGCGCCAGATCGGCCCGTGGAGCGGGCAGATGACGCTGATATCAAGCCCGGAAGCTTTTTTCAGCACGTTCTGCACCTGCATGCCGTATTTGCCGACGATATTTGTATAGTAGCGGCGAGCCTCGTCCAGCCACTCCCTGTCAAAATCAAGCTCATCGTTGAAGATATTGCCGTTCAGGGCGCCAAAGGTCCCGAAGGCGTCAGCGGAGAAGAGGACTTTGTCCGTCTCATCGTAAGTCATCATCGCCTCCGGCCAGTGCACCATGGGAGCCATGACGAAGTGGAGAGTGTGCTTCCCGGAAGAGAAGGTATCCCCTTCTTTTACGGTAACTGTCCTGCCGTCCAGGTCAAAGTCAAAGAACTGACTGATCATGGGGAAGGTCTTGGCATTCCCGATGAGCTTCATATCCGGATAGCGCAGGACCAGTTCGTCGATCATAGCGCAGTGGTCCGGCTCCATGTGGTCCACTACGAGATAATCCAGAGTGCGTCCGTCCAGTACGGATTTCACATTCTCAAGGAACTGGCGGCCAATGGAATAGTCCGCGGAGTCAAAGAGAACGGTCTTCTCATCAAGGAGCAGATAGGAATTGTATGAGACTCCCTTTGTGAGAGGGAAGATGTTTTCGAAGAGCTCCAGTCTCCGGTCGCTGCCGCCGACCCAGTACAGATCCTCAGTTACTTTTCTAAAACAATGCATGATAATTCCTCCTTATGTAACGGCCGCATCCGGCGCGGCCAGACAAAATCTTAAGACGTATCTATTCTAACATAAAAGCAGAAATTCGCAATATGCCAGAGGCGCCTGAAATGTATTTATTTGAGAGCAGAGGCCAAAAAAGAGGACAAATTGAAGCTGAAGCGGCAAAGATTCTGTGGTAATATAGTGATGGATGGTTTTAAATAAGAAGAAAGGCGGAAAGAAACATGTTATTTGTATGCTACCCGAAATGCAGCACATGCATGAAAGCGAAGAAATGGCTGGAGAAGAAAGGAATGGAGTATGAGCTGCGCGATATCAGGACGGACAATCCCACAGCAGAAGAACTCAAAGAATGGCATCAGAAGAGCGGACTGCCGCTGAAGCGCTTCTTTAACACAAGCGGGAACCTGTACAAAGAGATGAAATTAAAGGACAGGCTCCCTGATATGGGAGAGGAAGATCAGTTTGCCCTCCTTGCCTCGGACGGTATGCTCGTGAAGCGTCCCATCCTTGTGGACGGAGAAAAAGTACTGGTCGGATTCAGGGAAAAAGAATGGGAAGAAAAACTGATTTAGCACTTTAACTTGAAAAAGCAATGTGGTATACTGGTAGCAGTTCTGCCGCGAAGCGGCATATTGAAGGAGGTATACACAATGATATGGGCAAAGGAAGAGACTCTGCCGAGAGATGAGATCGAAGCCATACAGTTCGCGAAGCTGAAGGGCACGGTCCGCTATATCTATGACAGAGTAAAGCCTTACCGTGAGAAAATGGATGCGGCAGGGATAAAGCCGGAGGACATCCGGTCGCTGGATGACCTTAAGAAACTGCCGTTTACATACAAGGCGGATTTCAGGGAGAACTACCCGGACGGGCTGTTCGCGGTGGACAAAAAGGAGATCGTGCGCTACCATGCCAGCTCCGGCACGACGGGCAAGCCGACGGTCGTGGGGTACACGAGAAATGATCTGGAAATGTGGCTGAACAACGTGGCAAGACTCGCCTGTATGGGTGGAGCAACGGCTGATGATGTGGCGCAGATCTCATTCGGATACGGCACATTTACAGGAGCGCTGGGACTCCACGGGGGACTGGAGAAGATCGGGGCGTCCGTGATCCCGATGTCATCAGGGAATACGAACAAGCAGATCATGTTCTTACAGGATATGGGCGTGACTCTTCTTGTAGCGACTCCCTCCTATGCGCTGCATCTTGGAGAGGAGATCAGGAAGAGGGGCATTGACCCGTCGAAAGACTTAAAGCTCCATATCGGGCTGTTCGGCGGGGAAGGAATGACAGAGCCCATGCGCGATGAGATGCACAAGGTCTGGGGAGACCAGTTCATCTGCACCCAGAATTATGGTATGAGCGAGCTGTGCGGGCCGGGCGTGGCAGGTGAGTGTACGGAGCTGTGCGGCATGCATGTCAATGAGGACTGGTTCATCCCGGAGATCATCGACCCGGAGACAGAAGAAGTACTCCCGCCGGGAGAACTGGGAGAACTGGTGGTGACCTGCCTCGGCAAGGAAGCCCTTCCTCTGGTCAGATATCGGACCGGCGACCTGACGCGGCTGATGTATGAGCCGTGCAGATGCGGGCGCACCACATGCAGGATCGAGAATATCTCCGGGCGCGCGGACGACATGCTCGTGATCCGCGGGGTCAATGTATTCCCGACCCAGATCGAGGAAGTGCTCTTAAAGATCGAAGAGATCGGACCGCACTATGAGATCCTCGTGGAGAGGAAGAACAGGCTGGATGTCATGACGATCACCGTAGAGCTGATCGATGACAGGCTGCTCGACAGTTACGGAAAGCTGAGCGAGCTGGAAGCCAGGATCCAGAGGGCCCTGAAGGCACAGTTAGGGCTTGCGACCCAGATCCGCCTGGTAGCCCCGAATTCGCTGAAGCGGTTTGAGGGCAAGGCAAAGAGAGTGACAGATTTACGAAAGGATGGACTGTAAAATGGGAGAAAGAGTGATCATGCTGGGCAACGAGGCGATCGCCCGCGGAGCATATGAGGCAGGGGTAAAAGTATCCTCTGCATATCCGGGGACGCCCAGCACAGAGATTAGTGAATACCTTGTCCAGTACAGGGATGATGTATATGAGGAGTGGGCGCCGAACGAGAAAGTGGCGACTGAGGTTGCCGTAGGCGCGAGCCTTGCAGGGGTGCGCTCTATGGCATGCATGAAGCATGTGGGGCTGAACGTGGCGGCTGACCCTCTGTATTCTGTATCCTATATGGGAGTGAACGGGGGACTTGTCATCGTGGTGGCAGACGACCCGGGACTGTACAGCTCCCAGAACGAGCAGGATACAAGGATGGTGGCAAGGGCAGCCCAGATCCCGGTGATCGAGCCGTCGGACAGCGCGGAGGCAAAGGAGTTCTTTAAGGCTGCTTTTGAGCTGAGCGAGAAGTTTGACCGTCCGTTCATCTTCCGCACCACGACGAGGCTGGCGCACTCCCAGGGACTGGTGGAGCTGTGTGACCGTGTGGAACCGGAGGATAAGCCCTATGAGAAAAATGTGACAAAGAATGTCATGATGCCGGGCAACGCAAAGATCCGCCATATCGAGATCGAGAAGCGCAACCTGGAGCTGGCGGAAGCTGCCAATACGCTGCCCATCAATGTGGTGGAAATGAACGATACAAAGATCGGCGTCATCACCAGCGGCATCCCGTACCAGTATGTAAAAGAAGCGCTGCCGGATGCGTCCGTGCTGAAACTGGGCATGGTGAATCCGCTCCCGAGGAAGCTGATCGAAGATTTCGCGTCAAAGGTTGACACATTATATATTGTAGAGGAACTCGATCCGGTGATCGAGGAGCAGGTGAAGTCCTGGGGCATCGAGTGTACAGGAAAGGAAATTTTTACTGTGCAGGGCGAGTACAGCGCGAATATGCTCAGAGAAGCGATCCTGAAACAGGATCTGGGTCTCAAAGAGCCGGCGAAGGCGCCGGGAAGGCCGCCCATCCTCTGTCCGGGATGTCCCCACAGGAGCGTGTTCTATGTGCTGAACAAGCTGAAAATGCACGCGGCAGGCGATATCGGCTGCTACACACTTGGCGCGGTGGCGCCTCTGAGCGTGATCGACACGACCATGTGCATGGGCTCCAGCATTTCTACACTGCACGGGATGGAGAAGGCAAAGGGCAAAGACTACATAAAGAACTGGGTGGCAGTGATCGGGGATTCCACATTCATGCACACAGGCGTGAATTCCCTGATGAACATGGTATACAACAATGCCACAGGCACGGTCATCATCATGGATAACTCAACGACAGGAATGACCGGGCACCAGGACCACGCGGCCACAGGAAAGACGCTCCAGGGAGATCCGACTTACGCGATCAATATCCAGGCGCTCTGCCGCGCTATCGGCGTGAAGAATGTGTATGAGATCAATGCATTCGACCTGCCGCTCCTGGAGAAGACGATCAAAGAGGAAAATGAGAAGGACGAGGTGTCTGTCATCATCACAAAGACGCCCTGCGTGCTCCTTGATAAGCGCAAAAAGCCGCTTTATACCGCCCATGCGGATAAATGCAAAAAGTGCGGCATGTGCATGAAGCCCGGATGTCCGGCGATGACAAAGAACCCGGACGGCACGATCCACATCGATGATACGATGTGCACGGGATGCGGGCTGTGCGAGCAGCTTTGTAAATTTGACGCCATCGAGCTTGTAAAGGAGGGAGAATAGTCATGGCAGTAAAGAATATTATGATCGTCGGAGTCGGCGGTCAGGGAACTCTCCTCACAAGCCGTATCTTAGGCGGCCTGACGATCGCGGGGGGCTATGATGTAAAGCTGTCCGAGGTACACGGGATGGCACAGAGAGGCGGAAGCGTCGTGACCTTTGTGCGCTACGGCGACAAGGTGGCAGAGCCCATCGTGGAAGAAGGACAGGCGGATGTGATCATCGCGTTTGAGAGGCTGGAAGCCCTCAGGTACGCGCATTTCCTGAAAAAGGACGGGGTGCTCATCGTCAATGACTGGCGGATCGACCCCATGCCGGTCGTCATCGGCGCGGCGCAGTATCCGGAGCATATCCTGGAAGATCTGGAAAAAGATTACAAAGTCTACAAAGTAAATGCCACAGAAGAGTCAAAGAAGCTTGGAAATCCCCGAGTCTTCAACCTGATCGTGCTGGGGATCGCCGCGCAGCATATGGACTTTACAAAAGAGCAGTGGTATGAGGTGATCGAGAAGACCGTGCCTCCGAAGACGGTGGAGATCAATAAAAAAGCATTTGACGTAGGTTACGGCATCAGGCAGTAACTTCGGTCAGATAGAAAACAGTTTAGGATGAAGGGCGGTGATAGTAATGATCAGGCAGATATCAGTATTTGTGGAAAATCAGCCGGGAAGCATGATGAACGTGACCTCTGTCCTCACAGAGGAACATGTGAACATCCGCGCGATCTCAACCTTTGACACGCCGGAGTTCGGCATCATGCGCCTTGTAGTCGATGATCCTGTCCGGGCAAAGGAAAGCCTCACAAAGAGAGGCTTTGTCACCAGAGTCAGCGAAGTGATCGGGGCGGAGCTCCAGGACGAGAAGGGCAACTTAAACCAGATGCTCAAGATCCTCGCAGACGGACAGATCAACGTGAACTATATTTATTCTTTTGTGATCCGCGAAGGAAAAGCTCCTGTCATGGTATTTCATACGGACGATTTTGAGAGAGCGGAAAATGTCCTCCGGGCTGCCGAAGTAAAGCTCGTGGAGGAAGAAGAACTATAAGGATATCAAAGGAGAAATAAGAAAATGGCGGCAGTATCATTAGAAAACTGGGTAGAGCGGATCCGGGATCCGAAGATCGAATGCATGAGCAGGGATGAGATGGCGGACCTCCAGAGCCGGCGTCTCGTGGATGTGGTAAAGAGAGTATACGACAATGTGCCATTCTACCGCAGGAAGATGCAGCAGAGAGGCGTGGAGCCGGGGGATATCCGGTCCATCGAGGATATCGGGAAGCTCCCGTTCACTACAAAGGAAGACTTGAGGGATAATTATCCGTTCGGGCTTCTTGCGATCCCGAAGAAAGACGTGGTGCGTGTGCAGGGAACCTCCGGAACGACGGGAAAACTTACGATCGCACCGTACTCCCAGAAAGATGTAGATGTATGGGGAGAATGCGTGGCAAGAGGCCTGACGATGGCGGGACTTACGGAGGAAGATATCATCCATGTCTGCTACGGGTACGGACTCTTTACCGGAGGACTGGGACTTGACTACGGCGCGAAAGCGCTGGGCGCGATGGCGATCCCCATGTCAGCGGGCAACACGAAGCGCCAGATGATGTGCATGGAAGACCTGGGCGCCACTGCGTTCGCGTGCACTCCTTCTTACGCGCTGTATCTTGCGGAGTCCATCCAGGAGGCAGGGCTTGTTGACCATATGAAGTTAAAGGCAGGCATCCACGGGGCGGAGCCCTGGACAGAGGAGATGCGCAAGAAGATCGAGAGCATCCTCCACATCAACTGCTTCGATATCTACGGGCTGTGTGAGATCACCGGACCGGGCGTAGCGCAGGACTGCATCCACAAGGCAGGGCTTCATGTGCATCACGACTATTTCTATCCGGAAGTGCTCGATCCTGCGACGCATGAGCGCTGCGCGGACGGCGAGACCGGGGAGCTGGTACTCACAACGCTGGCGAAAGAGGCCAGGCCTCTGATCCGCTACCGCACGAAGGACCTGACCAGCATTGACCACAGTACCTGTGAGTGCGGACGTACACTTCCGAGGATCTCCAAGTTCACCGGAAGGACAGACGACATGAAAGTCATCCGCGGCGTCAATGTATTCCCGACCCAGGTGGAGACCGCGCTCCTGTCCATGGGCGGCGTGGTAGCGCCTCACTATCTGATGATCGTTGACAGAGAGGATAATATGGACGTCCTGACCGTAATGGTGGAAGTGGACGAGAGCGTATTCTCTGACGAGATCCGTAAGCTGGACGCGCTGCGCAATAAGATTGCGGCTACACTTAAGACCGCGCTCGGCGTCTCAGTGAGAGTGAAGCTGGTAGAGCCGAAGTCGATCCAGAGAAGCGAGGGCAAGGCTGTCCGCGTGATCGACAACAGAAATCTGAAATAAGAGAGGGAGGTAGAAGTTATGGGAATCACGATCCAACAGTTATCGGTATTTTTGGAAAACCGTGAAGGAAGGCTGGACGAAGTGCTCTCTGTCCTTGCAGGGAATGACGTGAACATCGTCGCTCTCAGCCTGGCGGACACGACAGAGTACGGCATGCTCCGCATGATCGTATCCGATCCGAA